>Ga0172368_10000574_pt1 | contig 52203 bp, 45 predicted proteins | sample Lak11m_FD_114540 | JGI IMG/M metagenome (GOLD analysis project Ga0172368, IMG submission 114540) | Freshwater microbial communities from Kabuno Bay, South-Kivu, Congo - kab_022012_11m | ecosystem: Environmental > Aquatic > Freshwater > Lake | place: Democratic Republic of the Congo: South-Kivu... | reverse complement strand
GCGTGGTCTTGCCATGGTCGATATGTCCCATTGTCCCCACGTTCAGATGCGGCTTGCTTCTGTTAAATTTTTCCTTCGCCATTTTCCGATCTCCTTTTAATATATGCAAGAATGCTTTTCAGCAACTGAGCCCTCAACGAGATTTGAACTCGTGACCTCACCCTTACCAAGGGTGTGCTCTGCCAACTGAGCTATGAGGGCTTAACGTGCTGTTCCCCAAATCAGGGAGTGGGCAGTGAAGGATTCGAACCTCCGAAGTCATCTGACAACTGATTTACAGTCAGTCCCCTTTGGCCGCTTGGGTAACTGCCCATGTTTTATTGCTGATCACCAACCGATATATCTTCAATCAGCGATCGCAGAGCCGACGACGAGAATCGAACTCGTAACCTCCCGCTTACAAGGCGGGTGCTCTGCCGATTGAGCTACGTCGGCGATGGATTAAGCAGAGCGATTATACCAAAACAACCCACATCGTCAAGATGACCGTATTACATCACGGGAGAAGATATTTTGGAAAGTATCGTTGCATCAGGAAAAATATCACTTTCCGACAGGCAAATAAACCCGTCGGAGGAGCAATATAACGAGCCGAAAGAGAAAATTAGATTTGCTGGAAGCCCTAATACCACATTACTTGAGCGCAAACAAAGTCGAAAAGTAGAAGATAACGGACGAATTTCCAGGTGCAATTGGCAATCATCGGATCTATATGATTCATGCAAATGAGTATGCCAGGTAAATACGCCGGCATACTCATTGCAGGGGCTGAAGAAGTTATTCCTTCAAAACCTACTAGAGTTCTCTCCGTGAGAAGAAACCTTCGATGAAACGAATGGCACGGCGGCCAAATGAACGCAGGCGTGCAAAGATGCGGTATTTCCCGGGGTGGATGTGTTTCTTTGCAGGGATGGGACCTGTCCATTCGACAACGATGGCGCCCCAGGTTAACCCCGCCCCAAAACCGACGAACACAACCTTATCTCCGGGCATTACCTGTTCATTTTGAACGGCTTCCACAGTTGCAATGGGAATCGACGCCGTGGAAGTATTTCCATACCGATCCACATTGACCACAAATTTATCCATTGGAAGTTTTAGATATTTTGCTGCTGTTTCCACAATGCGGTAATTTGCCTGGTGGGGAATGATGCATTTCACATCATCGGTGGTCAGGCCAGCCATCTCCAGCGCTTCCAGGGTGGCGCGCCCCATCACCCTGGTGGCAAAACGAAAAACTTCCTTGCCATCCATTTGAACAAAGTGTTTGCCTTCGTGAATGGTCGCTTCGGTTGCGGGATGGCGCGAACCGCCGCCCAGCAGAGTCAACGAATCTGCCCCGGAACCATCCGAGTGCATCACAGCCGATAATACGCCGCCTGGTTTTTCACTTGCCTGCAAAACAAAAGCGCCCGCCCCATCTCCAAAAAGGATACAAGTGTTGCGGTCTGTCCAATCTACAAAGCGTGAGAGGGTTTCGGTTCCAATTACAAGGGCATTCTTTATCGATCCGCTGCGGATGGCCTGCGTGGCCATATTGGTTGCATAAATAAAACCCGTACAAGCGGCGGATAGATCAAATGCGCCGGCCTTGGTTGCACCGATTTGATCCTGAATAATACAAGCGGTTGCAGGGAAAATATATTCAGGCGAGGATGAGGCACAAATAATCAAGTCCAACTCAGTGGGCGCAAGGTTGGCAACCTGCAGGGCCTTGATTGAAGCCTCCACGGCCAGGGTGGACGGGAATTCATTCTCCCTGGCAATGTGGCGTTCACGTATTCCAGTTCGATCACGAATCCACTCATCGTTGGTATCCACAAGTTTGGCGATATCATCGTTGGTAAGGACGAGTTCAGGCACGTACATTCCCCAGCCTGTTATATGCGCAAATGGCATTCTTGCTCCTTTATTTGAAGCGGCTTAAGATCAATGTGCCATTATGCCCACCAAAACCAAACGAATTGGACATGACATTATGTACAGTTGCTTTGCGCGACTGGTTGGGGACATAATCCAGATCGCAGACGGGATCCGGGGTTTCATAGTTAATGGTAGGAGGCAGGATGTTCTCCAGGATCGTCAACGCACCAATGACTGCCTCCAGGGCACCTGACGCTCCCAGCAAATGACCGGTCATGGATTTGGTGGATGAGACAGGGATTTTATAGGCCTGTTCTCCAAACACCGTTTTGATCGCAGCGGTTTCGCTCTTGTCATTCAATACCGTGGAAGTGCCGTGAGCATTGATATAACTGATTTCATCCGGCTTGAGGCCGGCATTTGCGAGCGCAAGACTCATGGAGATGGCTGCGCCCGCTCCATTTTCAGCAGGGGCAGAAATATGATGCGCGTCGTCTGTTGTGCCGTAGCCTGTAAATTCACACAAGATATTCGCACCGCGTGCCTGCGCAGATTCGAGCGACTCGAGAATCAAAATGGCCGCACCTTCACCCATCAAAAATCCGTCGCGGTGCTTATCAAATGGACGGGATGCTTTTTGAGGATCATCATTTCGAGTGGACAAGGCCGTCATAACATTCATGCCCGCCATGGAGACTGTCGTAATTGCCGCTTCTGACGCCCCTGCGATCATGGCATCCGCCGCACCACGTCGAATCATTTCAGCCGCTTCTCCGACTGAATTGGTGCCAGATGCACAGGCAGTGGCAAGCGACATGTTGGGTCCGCGCGCGCCAACCCGAATGGCAATATTTCCAGCGGCGCCATCTGAGATCATCATCGGGATAAGAAATGGACTGACACGTTCAGGTCCGCGCTCGCGCAAAACATCATACTGTTCAAGCAGGGTGATGATCCCGCCAATACCGGTCCCGATCAAAATGCCCACACGGTCACAATTCGATTCGTCTATCGTGAGATTGGCCTGTGCCATGGCTTCCAATGCTGCCGCAGTGGCGAATTGAGTAAAGCGATCCATTTTGCGGGCATCGCGTGTGCCAAACAAAGCCACAGCGTCAAACCCTTTTACTTCTGCCGCAAACCTTGTTTTATGCGCACTCGCATCAAAAGCAGTAATGGGAGCTGCACCGGACTTCCCTGCCAGCAGCGCACTCCACGTATCTTTCACATTATTTCCTACCGGGCTTACACAACCCAATCCCGTAACAACTACACGTTTCCTCATTATTCTCATACTCCTTAAACAGTGTATTCAGTATAACAAATAAGGGACAGATAAACTTGTCCCTTATTATGATAATAACACTGACATGGGCTGAAAGACACGCAAATTACTTACATTTTTCCAAAGTAGCCCAGGCCTGTTGAATATGCATTCGGTCGTGATCGGCTATAAAACTGACCACTTCGAGAAATTTCGTCGGGCCAAATATGGCATGCTGCGCTTTACGTTCCCATTCCTCCTCTGTCATATTTTTCAACATTGCCAGAGTTTCACGCCTCGCATCATTAAATTCCTTCAATGCGGAACCGCCCTGCTCATGCAAATAATCACGCTGGCTTGCCCACACTCCCGTATCAGGACGCGGAATAAAGGGCTTGCTTTGTTCCTTGAACAGCTTGATCTGCATCTGATGTATCTCACGTTCGGTATCCCGCAAATGACAGATCAGCTCCGTTAAAGACCAGTCGTCCTGAACGGGTTTCCGGGACCACAAGGCAGAATCAGACCCGCACAACAGGCCGTTCAACACAGCGGGAGTCGCAGATATGATTCCCAAAACAGAGTCGATGGATTTAAAGGATGGCATGAGGGATGCAGGGTCAGTCGACTCAAGCCACAGACGCAGATCGTCTAATTTACCGCGAGGTTCCGCCTCAGGCTCAAAACTGGAAGCGGGACCTGCATCCACATGATAGGCAGCCAGCCCAAGCTTTTTCGCGGGGAGGATATCCCGATCCATGTCGTTTCCCACCATCAGCATGGGACCCTCAGGCCAGCCCAGGCGTCCCAGAACTTCAGCATAATAAGCAGGATGCGTTTTTGAGAAATGAAAACATTCGTAAGTTGAAATGAGTTCAAACTGTTGTGGGTCAAAACCGGCCCAACGCAGACGATGGTGCGTGGCTTTACGAGGCAAAAGCGGATCGGTGGCAATTGCAATACGATAACCCTTTGAAAGCGCCCAATCGACAAATGGTTTTGCTTCAGGGATCTGCGATGTCAGCCCTGCCAGGTTTGGAAATATATTATCATAAAAATATTCAATGGCAGGCTCAAGCTCGCTGCGGGAAATATTGAGTTGCGGATAAAACTCCTCGTCGAAGATTTCCTGCAGGGTGCGGGAAAAGTCGTCGCTTTCATTCATTTGGCGCATGCCGGAAAGCAAAGCGCGGAACATGAGATCAGGAGCGATCTGCGGCGCAAGCTCATTGGATAAAGCCTGAAAATATGCGGGAATAAAAGCCTGTAAATTGGTGTTGAGCAGTGTGTCGTCTAGATCAAGCAGGATTGTGAGCGTCATATTTTGTTTGACTCCCCCCGGAGTCTAAGTGTTATTCTTTTACTTCAAATGTGAACGGCAGAGCGTGACATTCTCCACACCCGACCTGCGGCTCCAAAACATCCCGTTTCGATTTTTCGCAATACGCGCTGACCTGGACCCGCCGCTGAAAGACGGCTGTGATCGGGCGCGCCACAACGGCCTTCAATTTCATATGCTGACAGGAATTGGCTCGCGCAATATCAGGCACTGGACAGGTCCTGCACAGATCACGCGTCCAGTTTTGTCCTTGCGCCTGGAGCAAACGGCATTCTTCTATCTCACGGCCGCGATAATAATCGCCGTAGAAATGCAGGCATTCGCGCCCGGCGGGTGTTTTCATAAGATCAGGTTACGCGGGTGATGTATTCACCCGTGCGTGTGTCCACACGGATGATATCGTCGATATTGACAAAGTTGGGGCATTGCACGGTAATGCCGGTTTCGGTGATTACTTTCTTGGTTACGCCCGTGGCAGTATCGCCGCGAATTGCCATTTCAGCTTCGACAACCTTGAGATCCACCGAGGTCGGTAATTCCACGTCAATGGCCTCGCCTTTGTAAAAGGTCAGTTTGACTTCCATGCCTTCTTTAAGATATGGGGCGCTTTCTCCGAGCGATTCCTTTTTAATGGCAGGCTGTTCAAAAGTCTGATTATCCATAAAGTAGTACATGTCGCCATCGTTGTACATGTATGAGACATTTGCGAAGTCGAGACTGACATCCTGCACGGATTGTCCCGAGCTGAAGGTGCGCTCGATGGTGGATCCGGTCAGCAGGTTACGGGCCTTGACTTTGATATTGGCATTGCCACGCCCGGTCTTGTTATGGCTGTAATCCAATACTTTCAAGAGATTGCCGTCCAATTCAAAGGTAACCCCCTTGCGAAGTTCATTTACATCGATCATGCTAATACTTTCCTTGAACAGTTGATTTTTTTAGAGCGGGCGGATTATACCAATGAGTTTAGAGCAGTGTCCAGTGACCATTGATTAATTTTCAATGGGACGATTCGGACGATGGATCATCTTTAAGCAATTGAACGGCATGAGGCAGAACAGGCATGACGGTTTGCAGATTTTCTACGGCGCCTTTGGGACTGCCGGGTAAATTGATGATCAGCGTTCGTCCGCGGATGCCGGCCATGGCGCGGGAGAGCATGGCATGCGGTGTCTTCTTGAGGCTTTCGGCGCGCATGGTTTCAACCAACCCGGGCGCATCTCTTTGGATAACTGCACGGGTGGCTTCCGGGGCAACATCCCGCGGGGCAAAGCCAGTGCTTCCAGTGGTGAGGATGATGTCAAATTCACCGCTGTCCGCCCATTCTGTCAGCGTGGCGCAGATGGCAGATTCATCGTCGGGGAGGATGTGTTGTCTGACGACTGACCAGTTTTGAGCACGGATAAGATGCGCGAGGGCGGGCCCGGAGGAGTCTTCCCGTTCGCCGCGCGAGGAGCGGTCGGAGAGTGTCAAGATCCCAAATCGAATCATGATTAAAACTCTTTAGCAAAAAAAAGGATTTCCTGCCCATGATGCCATCCGCGATTCTTATAGAATTGGATGGCTTCTGTATTGTCTGCAAAAACGTGCATGTAACATTTGAGGCAGCCTTTGGCTTGCAGGCGCGTTTCCACTTCTGTGAGGAGCATCGCGCCAATACCCTGCCCGCGATATTTTTTATGGACCGCAAGGTGATAGATCGCGCCGCGGCGGCCATCATACCCTCCGATGACTGTACCGATAATCACGTGATTTATTTCAGCGACCAGAAACAATTCTGGGTCGCGCTCGAGTTTTTTCCGGACTTCTTGAGCGGTATCTGACCGCCCCACATTTATGCCCGTTTCGATGTTTTGCCAGAACTCTAATGTGCGGTCATAATCGTCTATAAAGGAAAATTCACGGATGTTTATTGACTGATTCATCATGCGGATTGAATGGTTTGCTTCAAGATCGTGATGAGGTCGTCCGGCATATAAGGTTTGAGTAAAAAGCCGTTTGCGCCGCGACGAATGCATTCGTCTTTTATACCTGAGCCGGACGACATGACAACGCGCACCCCGATTGTATCCTGGGAGCTGCGCAGGCTGTCCAAAATATCCAACCCGCTCTGGTGGGAAAGATGCACGTCCAACAAAACCACATCGGGCTTTTCCCTGCGAACAACCGCAGGCACATCGGCATCTGCCTGCAATGTCGTCACATCGAATCCTTCCATTTTAAGCAGTGTCTTTAACAGAGACACCATGGTCTCATCATCTTCCGCGAGCAGTACTTTTACCTTTGACATTCTTTTTTGCCTTCGTTGGTTTTGTTTTTTCCTTGACGGAAGTCGTCTTCGGTTTCTTCTGGGGTTTTGGTTTTTCCAGCGCTGCGTTGATCACATCATCCACAGTTTCGGCAAAAATGAATTTCATGGTTTTCCTGATCTCGTCAGGAACATCGTCAATATCCTGCTCGTTGGGTTTTGGCAGGATCACCGTGGTAAGACCATTGCGATGCGCCGCCAGCACTTTTTCTTTGACGCCGCCAATGGCAAGAACCTGACCTCGAAGAGTAATTTCACCCGTCATGCCAACCTGGGGCTTGACCTTGCGCCCGCAGATCAACGACACCAGAGAGGTTGCCATTGTCACACCTGCGGAGGGTCCATCTTTTGGCTGCGCACCGGAAGGAATATGCATGTGCAGGTCATATTTTTCAAAAAATTCATGCGGGATCTTTAAGGAATCTGCTCGTGACCGGACATACGATAATGCCGCGCGTGCGGATTCCTGCATGACGTTGCCAATGGAACCCGTAACCTGAAAGCCGCGGCCACCGGGCATGGCCGTTGTTTCTATAAACAAAATATCGCCGCCAAAGGAAGTCCAGGCAAGACCCGGGACAACCCCGGGAATGGAGGTGCGCTTATTCAATTCTTCCGGCCCAAGGAAGATCGGGTGATCAAGGAACTCCTCCACCAAATCGGGAGTGATGACAAATTTATCAGCGCCTCCTTCGGCAATTTTCGTGCCAACCTTGCGGCAGACGGCGCCAATTTTGCGCTCCAGATTACGCACACCGGCCTCGTGCGTGTATTGACGCACGACCATCCGCAAGGCTTCATCGGTGAATTTAACCTCATCCTCATGCAAACTATTTTCACGCATTTGGCGCGGAATAAGATATCCACGCGCGATCGCCATCTTTTCATTTTCGGTATAACCCGAAAGATAGATGATTTCCATTCTGTCAAGCAACGCGCGCGGAACGGTCTCCAGCGTATTGGCGGTAGTGATGAAGAATACCTGCGAAAGATCATAGGAGACTTCAAGATAATTATCGCGGAATTCGCTGTTCTGTTCGGGGTCAAGCACTTCAAGCAATGCCGAAGCCGGGTCGCCATGAAAATCATTGGTGAGTTTATCCACTTCGTCCAACATGAAGACGGGGTTCTTCGAATCCACGCGGCGCAAAGATTGCAAAATCCGTCCCGGCATGGCGCCGATGTATGTACGGCGATGTCCTCGAATTTCGGCTTCATCCCGCACACCACCCAGCGAGGCGCGAATAAATTTTCGTTCCATGGCGCGCGCAATGGATTGTCCAAGAGATGTCTTGCCAACCCCGGGAGGGCCTACAAAACACAAGATCACGCCTTCGCGCTCGTGACGAATGGCATCCTCGGAAGGCGCCTTTACTTCATCCTTGCGGTCAATACGCAATTTGCGAATGGCAAGAAATTCAAGAATGCGATCCTTGACATCTTCAAGCCCGTAATGATCCTTGTTTAGAATCTCGCGGGCGTGCTTTATATCCAGATTATCTTCTGTCGATTTTGACCATGGGAGAGTCACCAGCCAATCCAGATAGGTGCGGATGACGCCATACTCTGCGGCGGCAGTCGGCAGACGGGAAAGACGATCCAGTTCCCTTTTTGCCTGCTTCAGCGCTTCTTCGGGCATTTTCGCATCTTCGATCTTCTTGCGAAACTCTTCCGTCTCTTCAGATTGCTCATCCTTCTCACCCAACTCGCGCTGGATGGCTTTCATCTGCTCGCGCAGGAAGTAATCGCGTTGGACTTTTTCGATCTCGCCGCGCGCCTCGTTCTGAATCTTCTGCCCAATCTGCAGGACTTCCGCTTCGCGGACGAGCAGGCCGATCAGTTTTTTTAACTTATCGTAGGCGGAATCCAATTCAAGGATTTCCTGCGCATCTTTTAAGTCAATCCGCTGGAAATTAGCAATGGTATATACGGTTTGAAGAGGGTCGTCCAGTGAGGTGATCGAGCTTACCAGTTCATCCGGGAAGGAGGGAATCATCTCCGTGATCTGCTGGAATTGATCACGGGCATTGCGCGCCAGCGCATCCGTTTCAATATTTTTTTCTTCCATTTCAGGCACAAGGTGGATATGCGCTTTCAGATAAGGTTCCTCTTCTACAAATTCGCCAAGACGGAAACGCTCCATGCCCTGTACAAGCAAACGGACTGTGCCATCCGGGGCGCGCAGCAAACGATGCACAGTTGCAATCGTGCCGACCTTGTACAACTCATTGGGACCCGGAGCCTCCTGTTCCGGGTTAAGGGCAGCGACCAGACCCACCAATTTATCGCCGCCTACCACATCATCCACCAATTTGATGGAACGCGCCTGCCCTACTGTAAGCGGGACCGCAGTGTTGGGATAGACAACAACCCCGCGCAACGGCAGGATCGGAAGCACATCGGGAAACTTCTGTCCTTCGTTTTTATCTTCAGTCTTGGGTTCGGATGAAGCGTCATCCCGTTTTTGAAAATGCGAAAAGGCCGACGACATAAATGTGTTCATTATTTCGTCGTCAGATTCGCCCATCGATTGAAAGAATTGCTGCATACCGGATTGCCATCTTTGTGCAGGCATAATTTTGTTTAACCTTGATCTATTTTTGAGGTTGCTTTCGGAAGAATAATGGTCAGGAAACCATTTGTATATTCCGCCTGCGCCTGTTCAGAATTGACAGAATCAGGCAGGCCAATGGCTGTTGCAAACTTTCCAAACCTTATTTCCATTTGATGATACGCACGCCGCTCGGTTGAATCAGGACGCGAGCCCATGATAAGCAGGGTATCCCTCTCAAGGGAGACTTCAAAATCCTCTTCGCGCATCCCCGCTATTTCCATCCGCACGATGTAGGCATCCTGTGTTTCATATGCATCGGTTGGAGGACTCCAGGCGTTTGATCGTACCTGCCAACTCACCATGCGCAGAATATCACGCCTGGTTTTGACCACTGTTTCACTGGATTTGCGAATAACGGTAGGCATTGAGCTTTCTCCATCTGCTTCGCTTGGATCATTTATTCTTCAGCGCCCCCGGCGGGATTCGAACCCACAACCTCCTGCTTAGAAGGCAGTTGCTCTGTCCATTGAGCTACGGGGGCAATTCATCATTATTTTACCCGTCAAATGATGGGGCTGGTTCCTGAGCCTGATAAGGTCTTAACCCGCGATAGACGCGTGGGCCGGCAATTGTCTTTAAGATGATGTCGGCAGAGCGGCCGAGTCTCTTGCCAAGTTCTTCGGCGGACATGGGGATATTGCCATTTATCAGAAATATCCGAAAGACTGCTTCGACCATTGCCGTTCGTTCACTCGTGAAATCAGGCAGCAACGCGCAATGACTCATCAAGGCATGTTGGACGCCATCCACCGGCTTTACTTCGGCGGTTTGGGGGTCGATCCAATCGATGATTCCGCCTTCTTCGATATTCGCAAAAGCCTCCTGATGCTCGGCACACAATAACGAACGCAGAAAGACGTGCCAGTCGCGTTCGTTCTTCTTCCACCATTCAAAATCGACATGGAATGGTGTTTTTGCATTGGGTTTTAGCAGGCTCATATATTCTCCTCATCGAGACGGAAATGTAAATCGCCTACATGTTTGAAGACAGGATTGGTCTCCAGCAAGGCGAACAAAGGCGCCGGTGGCACTCGGCGGATGAGGTTCACGGCCGCATACAACTCCTGCGCGTGTACATGTCCCTGCGGGTTTGATTTTGCCAATTCACGCATCACCAATAAACCCAAATCTTCAAATGAGCGTTTCTTTTCCCATATGGGATCCAATGTTTTGAAATCAGACACATGGATCACCATACGCTCATTGAACTCGGCAGTAATGGGCTGTTTCAGCATCGCGAAAATGAATCCGCCATCCGTGCCGACCATGACCGTGCGTACCCAATCTTTTGATGAGCGCTGGCTTTTTACTCCAACAATCACTTCGCCGGGCTGTTCGCCTTTGTGTATCTGCACAAGCGACCCGGGAATTAATTGATGTGACTTGTACCATTCGCGCAAGCCGAAGACATAGCCATGCTCAAGCACAACCCAGGCAGGGATACGCTGTTTGGTCTTGCCATCCACAAGGGTAAAACGCACCCGCGACGTTTCATAAGCGGTCGGAAACAACTTACGTGCCCGCGCGGATATGGGTAATGTCCCCGCACGCAGGTGGGGATAGATCAGCGAGATCGTGATCGAGGCAATCTCCTCGCGAGGGTCAAGTTCCCTGACCGGAGTCAGTTCATCATCCAGTTGTGATTCGAGGTTCTCCATCTCCGGGCTCAAAACAGAGCGGTCATGCTCGATTTCAACATAACGCAGAGGCGGCGGGACTTCCCGTACATAGTCTGGTTCGAGGCGGCGTAAACACCACAACACCTGACCCACAGGACCAACCTCATCAAAACGGTCATCATCCTGCAAAGCATAATTCAAAGAGAATTCCGCCAGTTTCGGATTCACACCGGCGGGCAGTTCGATGTCCTTCATCAATGCTTCAGTGAGAAGCGGCTCGCCGCTGGACATATCCAAAACTGCCTCAGCAAGGTTTAACTGTCCCTGATTGATATCGATCAACAGTGCACGCGGGAACCAACGTCCTGCGATCTTCACCAAACCTTCGTCGGATTTGAATGCAGCCTCCAACTTCGATTCGATTGCGTCACCATGTTCACGTAAAATAAAAGCGGAACTGACCTCGTCGCTCTCGGGTATGGAAAGCGGCGCATCGTTCAAAAGATGTGAATCCAGCCGGGCGGCAAACATCCGCTCCTGGCTGTCTTCCATTTCGACTGTAAGTACATCAAAATCGCTGACAGATGGATTCTCGCCTGGGCGCACCGCAATTACTTTTCCGCGTTTCTGATCCAATGCAGGAAAAACAAGCTCATCGCCAACCTCATATTTTTCCTTCGGAAGAAAGCTTTTACCAGCCGCTGTTTGCCTGCTCTCGGCAGCATTACGTTCTGCACGGATGCGCGCCTCTACAAATTCAGCAGAAAGATCGCGCGTTGTTAAGGGCGTCTCACGCTCAAATAGAAAAGTGTGTAGGTTTTCAACGTCTTGCGGGGTGACTTGAATGGATAACCAATATTCGTTGGGAAGTTTAAATGCGCCTGCCATACTCAGCCTTGTAATGAATTTGCGCCTAACGCGCGGCGCACTGATTATACCTTACCTTGCCCGGACTAACTATACATTGCGAAAAAAAGCACATAATTTCAATAGGCGGAAGAAATCATATGATTTCTTCATTGTCTTCTCGAGTTACCATATTATGTTTTGGTGAATTGAATCCAGCCAATCGTTCGGAAGGAAGGATGTTAACTTTATTTCAAATAATAAACCATCTTGTCGGTGTTTCTCTTCATCCCAATTGATAAAACTACCAGCCAAAACCTTGACACCTCCTGACTTGCGTTGTAAAATACGATTAATCGGATTAATCATATTATTATGTTACGCGAGCGTGTTTTTTCGAATGTTTCTGAGTTTTTACGATTTCTTGCCGCGCACCCGGAGGCAGAGGATAACCTGCCTCCTTTAACCGAACTCAGCCGCGAGTTGGGCGTTGGCGTGGCAGCGTTGCGTGAACAGCTCGAAGTGGCGCGTTCGCTTGGGCTGGTAGAAGTCAGGCCGCGGACGGGCATGAGGCGCAAGCCTTACACCTTCGCACCAGCCGTAAAGATAAGTCTCGATTACGCCATTGCGTTGAATAAGGACCACTTCATCGCCTTTGCAGACCTGCGCCAGCATATTGAAACCGCGTACTGGCATGAGGCCGTGAAATTACTCACCCCCGAAGATCACACCGCTTTGCAGGAACTTTTGACGCGCGCCTGGGAAAAATTGCGCGGCAACCCAATCGAAATCCCCCACCCCGAACATCGCGAATTACATCTCACCATTTACCGCCGCCTGGACAATCCATTTGTCACAGGCCTGCTTCAATCCTATTGGGATGCCTACGAAACCGTGGGCTTGAATTTCTTTACCGATTACAACTATCTCACCGAGGTCTGGACTTTCCATCAACAAATGGTCGACTCCATTTGCTCAAACGATGTGGAAGCGGGCTACAAGGCCCTCTCCGAACATACTGATCTCATTCATCAATTAATTTCTTCGTCTCAATGACGAATCCAACGAGGAGTTCCATGAATAAGATTGTTAATGATTTTTCGATCACCGTTGGCACCAAGAACGGCTCAGGCAGTTCCACCGCCAACAACACCATCCTGCGCTCCATTTTCAAGATGGGCATCCCTGTTTCGGGCAAGAACCTTTTTCCCTCCAATATTCAAGGCTTGCCAACCTGGTACACCATCCGCGTGAATAAAGATGGATTTATTGCGCGGCAGGATACCAATGACATCGTAATTGCAATAAACCCCGATTCGTTCGCGCACGACCTGGCATCTGTTTCACCGGGCGGAGCATTTTTCTACTCTGACGATATTCGCCAACCGATCACCCGTGTGGACATTTCGGTCTACCCCATGCCGATCAAGAGCATTGTGAAGAACGACCCCAATGTCCCCACGGATTATCGCGACCTGGTGGGCAATATGGTGTATGTCGGTGTGCTGGCGCAAATGATCAACATGGATATGGACAAGATCCTTGCCGCGCTGACCTTCCATTTCAAGGGCAAGCAAAAGCCGATTGACATGAACTTCAATGCCTTGAAAGCCGGCGCAGAATGGGCGAAAACGAATCTCGAAAAGAAGGATCCCTTCTTTCTGGAGCCCATGGATAAGACTGACAGTCTCATCATGGCAGATGGAAATACCGCCGCCGCGCTTGGTACTATTTTTGGCGGCGTACAATTTGTAGGATGGTATCCCATCACGCCTGCAACTTCGATCGCAGAGGCACTGAACGATTACCTGCCGCAACTGCGCAAACGCGAAGATGGCAAACATACTTATGCGGTTGTCCAGGCTGAAGACGAACTCGCTGCGCTGGGTATGTCCATTGGCGCGGGCTGGGCTGGTTTACGGGCAATGACCTCCACGTCCGGCCCGGGTCTATCCTTGATGACCGAGTTCGCCGGACTTGCATATTATGCCGAGGTGCCGGTCGTGATCTGGGATGTGCAGCGCATCGGTCCAAGCACAGGTTTGCCAACCCGCACATCGCAGGGCGATTTGATATTTACGCATTTCATCGGTCACGGTGACTCACACTCAATTATCCTGCTGCCCGGGGACGTGAATGAATGTTTTGATTTCGGCTGGCAGTCCTTTGATATTGCCGAACGCGTCCAAACCCCCGTCTTTGTTTTGAGCGACCTCGATATGGGTATGAATCAGTGGATGAGCAAGCCCTTTCAGTATCCCGAAACTCCCATGGATCGCGGCAAGATTTTATGGGAAAAGGATTTGGAAGAGCTCAAAGGCAATTGGGGACGTTACCTCGACAAGGATGGCGACAGCATCCCCTATCGCACCATCCCCGGCAACAAGCACCCGATGAGCGCCTACTTTACACGCGGCACAGGCCACGATGAGCATGCAAAATATACCGAAGACTCTGATATATACATGAAGAACATGGAACGCCTGAAAACCAAACACTACAACGCTGCAAATTACATGCCCAAACCTGTATCCCATCCGATCAAAGGCGCAACCATCGGCATCCTCGCCTACGGTTCCACGGAAAACGCCGTGCTTGAGGCACAGTACCTTCTTCAAAAAGAAGACGGGATCAAAGCGGACTTCCTGCGCATACGCGCCATTCCTTTCACAAAGGAAGTGACCAAATTTATTGAAAAATATGACCAGGTCTTTGTTGTGGAAATGAACCGCGATGGGCAGATGTATCAAATTCTCTTGACCGAGTATCCGCAATTTGCGATGAGGTTCAAGTCAGTTGCATATCATGATGGCTTGCCTGCTTCCGCAAAATGGGTACGCGAGGGGATCCTGGCAAAGTACACCAAGCCATTAATCAGTAGGCAAAAGGCAGTAAAAGCCTCAACTGTAAAAACTGCGAAAACTTCATCCAGGGCAAAGGCGGGTGCAAAACCCAGGAAAGTGGCGAAGAAGCCTGTTAAGAAGGTGGCGGCCAGATCAAAGTCATCGGCAAAGGCGAAGCGAAAGTAACTTAACCCATATCATTGCGAGCCGCACTCTGCCGAAACGATCCCCCACTTGATGAGGAAATTGTTTCGACAGGGAGAACCCCCTGCTCGCAGCGACTAAACCAATAGGAGCAAATAAAATGACAGAAGCTCTCCCCATGGCTGGCGCATCGACAAACGTCAATCTCGCTGGCTTATCCAAAAATGATTATCGCGGCGCTCCCAGCACTTTGTGCCAGGGTTGTGGCCATAATTCGATCTCGAACCAGATCATCTCGGCTTTATACGAAACAAACGTCGTTCCTGAAGATGTGATGAAATTCAGCGGTATCGGTTGTTCATCCAAATCGCCCACCTATTTTCTGAACCGCACCTTTGGCTTCAACAGCCTGCACGGACGTATGCCCTCCATCGCGACAGGCGCATTATTTGCCAATATTCAAATGAAAGGCATTGGCGTTTCAGGCGACGGCGATTCGGCCAGCATCGGCATGGGGCAATTCAAACACATCATGCGCCGCAATGTGAACATGGTGTACATCGTTGAGAATAACGGCGTGTACGGACTCACAAAGGGTCAATTTTCCGCAACCGCCGAAAGAGGCCTGGGTTTGAAAAAACAAGGTGAAAATCCATACATGCCAGTGGATATTTGCATGGAAGCGTTTGTGTCGAATGCAACCTTTATAGCACGCTCGTTCGCGGGAAATCCCAAACAGGTGAAGGAATTGCTCAAAATCGCGCTTTCACACGACGGCATTGCGATACTGGATATTATCAGTCCATGCGTTACGTTCAATAATCAGAGGGATGCATATCACTCCTACGCGTGGGGCAAGGATCACGAAGAACCTTTACAAATAATTTCCTACGTTGCACCGCGCAATGAGATCATGCTCGAAGGCGAAATGGCGGAAGGCGAAGTGCGCGAAGTTGCCTTACACGATGGTTCAGTTGTGATCTTGAAGAATCTCGAAAAAGGTTATAACCCGTCCGATCGCTATGAGGCTTTACGCGTAATGGAAGAAGCGCAAAGCAATAACTGGATGTTAACTGGCTTGCTCTATCTGGATACATCCAAACCCAACCTGACTTCGATCTATAATCTGGTGGATACACCTCTCAACCGCCTCACCGAAGCGGATCTCAGGCCTGATCGCCCAGCAATTGACAAAGTCAACGCCTTGATGTTCTAGCCGCGAACCTACAACCTGCCCTCCCCCAAATCAAAAGAGCAGATTTGGGGGAGGGTTTTGTATAAGGAAAGCATGACAACTGAAACGACAAACGAAAAACTTGATTTCAAGCGTATTTTGCCCGTGCTGGTGATCGTATTGGTTGATTTGATGGGACTCTCCATCATCATTCCATTATTGCCGTTATACGCGGCGCGCTTTGGGGCAGATCCATTCGTGATCGGAATTTTGCAGGCCGCCTACCCGCTCATGCAATTTGTCGGCGCACCGATTTTGGGCAGGTTATCTGACCGCTTCGGCAGAAAACCCATCTTGATCATCAGCCAGATCGGCACGCTGGCGGGTTTCATCCTGCTGGGCTTTGCAAATACACTCCTCCTGCTGTTTGTCTCCCGTTTTATTGACGGTCTCTCCGGGGCAAATATTGCCACCGCGCAGGCTGCCATTGCAGACAGCACAACTGAAAAGACACGCACACAAGGGTTGGGATTGGTCGGCGCCGCATTCGGCGTTGGATTTGTGCTGGGTCCCATCATCGCGTTTATCGTCCTGGTTGCAAGCGGGCAGAATTATCAAGCTGTTGCATTTACCGCGGCCTTCTTCTCACTCGTTTCAATATTACTGACCACCTTCTGGTTCAAGGAAACCTACACGGAAGTCGAAAATCCAGAAGCCTCCCGCAAGCGCCGTCCATTTTCCTTTGGAGCTTTACGCGAAATCCTCAGCCGCCCTGACATCAGCTTTCTGCTCATGGTGATGTTCTTCTACCAGGTGGCCTTCGGCGGATACGAACAACTCTTTTCACTTTTCACTCTCACCCACCTCGGCATGGATGCCCGCGACACTTCAGGTCTTTTCGTGTTGGCAGGGATATTCATCATCATCGTGCAAGGCGGATTGATCGGCAGGTGGTCAAAACTAAAAGGTGACCGTTGGTTGGTATTGATGGGAATCGGAGCCCTGGCCATCGGCTTGATCGGAACCGCGCTCACTCCCGCGGTGCCCATCCCGTGGTATGACAAAGCCAGGGTATTGGAAAGCATGGCCGGACAAGGTCAATTTCGCGTCGCCATTTCAAGTATCAACATCCATTTGCCCGACGAAACTGCGCGCGGCTGGCTGGGGATCATTTGGCTTTTGATCGCAAGTTTCCCGGCGGCATTAGGCGGCGGAGTTTTACATCCCGCCGTCAACAGCCTGATCACAAAAGCCTCTGATAAAAGCGAAGTGGGTGGCGCGCTGGGCGTATCATCCGCAGCATACAGCGCAGCCAATGCGATTGCGCCCTTGTTTTACGGGGCCTTATTCCAATGGTTTGGCGGACCCGTCCCATTTTTTGTGGGAGGGCTGATCCTGGCGATCTTGTGGCTGGCAGCGCCGAGGGCAATAAAAGGATAATCCCTTTGCGTGCAGGAGGGGAAATAAAAAATTTCAATACATCAAAAGCGTGGATTTGCAAAGTGCCTTCCACGCTTTTCCTGATCTACATGTTTGCCAATCCATATTGTTTACGAGTCTGTTCCTTGCACGTATAATCCACTTTATGAAATCCTTGGAACAGGAATTGCATTTGGAGTACATCCGCGCCTCAGGCCCTGGCGGACAGAACGTCAACAAGGTCGCGACAGCCGTGCAACTGCGCTTTGACGTGGCAAATTCCCCCTCCCTCGCCTCAGACCTAAAGGGACGTCTGATTCGGCTGGCTGGGAAACGCCTCACCGCTGACGGAGTGCTCGTCATCGAAGCGAAAAAATACCGCACCCAGGAAGGTAACCGCGCAGACGCCATTCAGAGGTTTTATGAATTGATCCGAAAAGCAAGCGAAAAGCCGAAGCTGCGCCATAAAACCAAACCGACCAAGGCTTCAAAAGAGAGAAGATTGAAACGGAAAAAGAAGCGGAGCGAGATCAAGAAAACGCGAAAAACTGGAAACGCTCATTTCGATTAAAGAATATGGGAAAATTTATTGAACAGTGGAAACAGCAAGCCAGACAACTTAAAGTTGAAGTCTATGCGCTTTATCTGGCATACCGAGACCCAAGGGTTCCCTGGTATGCCAGGGTTTTTGCAGCTTGTGTGGTTGCCTATGCATTCAGCCCAATAGACTTAATTCCGGACCCGATCCCCATCCTCGGGTATTTGGATGACCTCATCTTAATTCCCCTGGGAGTCAAAGCGGCACTGGCAATGATTCCAGCAGAAATTATGACCGAGAGCCGCAAAAAAGCACAGGGGCATATCCATCAAGATAATCCTATAAACTGGATAGCAGCTGCCGTCATCATCGCAATTTGGATTCTGCTTACAATTTTGACCATTGTCTTTATTATACGTTTTCTTCATGAGCGAAATTATTCAATAGGCGTCTATTCGATATAATGGGGGACTATGCACAAACACCACACACTCACAGGTTTATTCGCGGGTCTCACCGCCGCATCCATTTGGGGCGGGATGTATGTTGTTAGTAAAATTGTGCTTGAGGTCATCCCACCTTTCGCATTACTTACGATCCGACTTGTCCTGGGTGTAATGGCTTTGGGGGGTGTTATTTATTTTCGGAATAGAAGGACCATCATGAAAGGGGCGACCGTAAAGGTCGCCCCTACGAAAGACATAATTTGGAAAAGTTTGCTCGTTGGCTTTGTCGGTTATGGCATCTCACTTGGCTTTCAATTCGTGGGGACAAAACTTTCCACCGCGTCGAATGGCTCGCTGGTCACATCTGCCACGCCTGCCTTTGTTTTACTCTTCACGCCCTTTCTACTGGACGAGCGCGTAACGCCCCGCCGCATGATTGCATTGTTTATTTCCACGCTCGGCGTGCTGGCTGTGATCGATCCGCGTAACGCAGAACTTTCGCCCTCCCTTTTTTGGGGCAACATGAGTCTGCTGGCGGCGGCGTTGACCTGGGCGTTGTACTCGGTGCTGGTGCGCAAGTTTTCCAAGTCCACTGATTTACTGACCTCCAGCATGATCATGTTTTTGGGCGGCCTGCCATCCGGTTTGGTATTTGGGATTTTTGAAATCAATACCCGGGGCGTCGGAGAAATCACAATCGGCATCATCGGCGGCCTTTTATTTTTGGGGATCATATCCACAGCCTTCGCAATGTTCCTTTGGAATTATGCTTTTGCCGAATTGCCCGCCGCCGTCGCTTCATTGACGTTCTTTGCCCAGCCGGTTGTGGGCACATTGCTCGGATGGTTTTTCCTCGCTGAGACAATTACGCCACTCTTCATCGCAGGCGGTGTATTGATCGGCATTGGGATTTTGATCGCAACGAGGGAGTGACAAAAGTGACACACCTTAAAGGTGCCTGTCACTTCTTGATTAGGATCAACTATCGGTTAAGAAGGAAGCGGATGCAATTGAAAAGATCAATACATCCGCTTGTAAATTCCTATAAGGTGGAAATCCAAAGAAGATTATTTTTTCTTTAGATTGCCTTCGGCAAGTTTGCGGGCCAGGTTTACGGTGGCCTCACTTCCGACTGTGTGCAGCAAAGCCATGTTGGGCGGGCGCTGTGCGCCAACGGGATATCCGCAGATCAACACAACCTGCTGGCCGGGTTGAATGCCGGAGATTAATAACGCAGCGTCTACATCCGAAAGCATGTCGTCCATGCTGTTGGCATATTTTGCAAGATGCGGCTGGACGCCCCATAAAAACGCAAGCTGATTATAGGTTTCAACCTCAGGCGTAAAGGCCAGAATCTGCTTCGACGGCCTGGCCTTTGATACGAGCCAGGCAGAGCGGCCCTGCATCGTAAAGACAGCCACCGCGCGGACTTCGGGATCTTTCGCCAGCGCATTCGCCGCGCGCGCCATGGAAGCCGCATCACTCTCACCCAAGCCTGCCCTGCTATCCTGACGGCTTCCCCATTCCCGAAAATGGGTCTCAGCTTCCAGCACAATGCGCGACATCATGGCAACCGCCTCGCTCGGATAATCGCCAGAGGCAGTTTCAGCGGACAGCATCACCGCGTCAGTGCCATCGAAGATGGCATTGGCTACATCCGAGGCTTCAGCGCGGGTGGGAAGCGGATTTTGAATCATGGACTCGAGCATCTGCGTGGCAGTGATGACAAGTTTGGCGCGCGCGTTGGCGGCATGGATGATCATCTTTTGCAGCGAAGGCACCCGCTCAGGCGGAAGTTCCACGCCGAGATCGCCGCGGGCAACCATCACACCATCGACCACATCCAGGATGGAGTCCAACTCGTTCATGGCCTCAGGCTTTTCCAATTTGGCGATCAGAAGAGGCGCGTGTTTGTCCTTGGAATACGTTCGCATGGCGTCACGCACGCACTTGACGTCATCGGCGTTGCGCACGAAGGATATGGCAACTGCGTCGACACCCAGTGAAATGCCAAAGGCCAGGTCAACTTTATCTTTTTCAGTAAAGCCGGCAATGCGGAGTTTCACACCCGGCAAATTAATGCCCTTGTGAGAAGAAAGCTCGCCGCCTACCAAAATTTTTGCATGGATCACACGGCCCTCGGCCAGGAGCACTTCAAGCGCCAGACGGCCATCATCCAGCAGGAGTTTGTCGCCAGTCTGGACCGAATCAAAGAGTTCATGAAAATCAACAGGCAGGAGTTGATTATCCGTCTTCGGCGCTTCGTCCTGCGTGGCATATAAACACACTTGTTCCCCGTTGGATAGTTGGAGCGGGGCGGTTAATTTTCCAACGCGAATCTTCGGCCCCTGTAAATCCTGTAAAATTCCAATCGGTACGCCCAGTCTGTTAGAAACAGCACGAATTGTATTTATGCGCGACGCATGTTGTTCATGTGTGCCGTGTGAAAAATTCAAGCGGGCCACGTTCATTCCCGCATGGATAAGGGACTCAAGCGCCTGTTCAGAATCAGATGCAGGTCCAATCGTTGCAACGATCTTTGCTCTACGCATTATTTATATATCCTTTAAATTTACATATTAATTATTAAGCATCCCCGCGTGGTCAACGGCTTCATCTCAATTCACCTTGATAATAGATAAAAAATGGCATGGTGTCAAGGTGGAAAGTTTATTATCAGGTTAATAATAAATAGCCGCAAAGTTGGGTTTTTCACTCCGCGGCTATTCGGGCTCGCTCTTTAAGTTACGCGTAGTGCAATTCTTTCGCCTGTCTCTGCAATTCTTCCTGGAATTGCGGGTGTGAGATCTTGACGAGAGCCTGCGCACGCTGACGGATGGTCCTTCCATATAGATCTGCCACACCATACTCGGTCACCACAAAGCGGACATGGTTACGGCTGGTCACCACACCAGCGCCAGGCTTGAGCATGGCTGTAATCCTGCTGATAAGTGTGCCATCTTTCATCATTGCCGTACTTGGCAGGGCAATGATCGGTACGCCTCCTTTTGAACGGGATGCGCCGTAGATAAAGTCAAGCTGTCCGCCAACGCCGCTGTACAATTTGGGTCCGATACTGTCAGCACAAACCTGGCCCGTGAGATCCACTTCAATGGCAGAATTGACAGCCACCATGCGGTCATTTTGTGCGATGACAAATGGATCATTCACATACTCGGTGCGATGCAGTTCGATCATGGGGTTATCGTCCACCCATTCATACAACCGCTTCGTACCAAGGATAAAACCGGCCACGATCTTGCCCGGGTGCAGGGATTTATGGGCATTTGTCAACACGCCGGCATTGACCAGGTCAATCACGCCATCCGAGAATAGTTCTGTGTGAATACCCAAATCCCTTTTATCAAAAAGATATTTCAAAACTGCATCGGGAATTCCACCGATACCCAGTTGCATGGTGGCGCCATCGGGAATTAACGCCGCCACATGCCCGGCTATTTTTTGGATAACTTCCGTATTGCCTTCATCAACCATGGAGAGTTCCGGAATATCGTAATTGACGGGCACAATATGCGTCAGCCGGCTGACGTGGATGAAGGAATCACCCAAAGTGCGGGGCATCTTATCGTTCACTTCCGCAATGATCACCTTTGCCGATTCCGCCGCGGTCTTGGTCAAGCCGACTTCCACGCCGAGGCTGCAAAAGCCGTGTTCGTCGGGAGTTGAAACGTGAATGATGGCAACATCCAAAGGCAGGATACCCTGCTTGAACAGCAAAGGGAACTCGGAAAGCAGCACAGGTGTGAAGTCTGCACGGCCCTCCTGCACCGCCTTGCGGATGTTGGCGCTGATGAACATGGAGTTCACCCGCAAATGACCTTCCATCGCAGGGTCGACGTAGTCTGCCGTACCCACCGTCAGCGCCTGGCAAATCTCCACATTTTTTAATGTGGGAGCCATCTCCACCAGCGCCGCTAATAGTTTCTGAGGGACGGATACATTTCCCGTAAGAAAGATGCGCTGACCCGATTTAATCACCTTCACTGCTTCCTGCGCAGTGGTCACTCGTGATTGATAAATACTTGTATCAGTCATTTTATTATTCCTGCGCGCTCAACCGTAAAAGGTGGAGTAGTTTCCCATTGAAGGTATTAACCGCGGTTTCAATGGACGGGCTTTCCTTCATGGCTTGTTCCACTCCCTTATTGGCAATATCCAATATGTAAGGGATGGCCGCATTTAGAAATACATGACTGGCTGTCCGCGCCACCACACCCGGGATATTCGGCACGCAATAATGCACGATACCTTCCTCGAAAAATGTGGGGCGCTCGTGTGTCGTTGGGCGCGAGGTTTCCACGCAGCCACCCGCATCGATACTCACATCGAGAATGACGGAGCGCGGTTTCATGGCGCGTACCATTTCACGCGTCACTACAATGGGCGCGCGCTGTCCGCTGACCAATACAGCACCAATCACTACATCCGCATAAGCGGTTGCGCGTTCGATATTGCGTTTGGTGGATATCATTGTCACCGCCCGTGGAAATTTCCCCACAATCTTCTCCAAAACGTTCATGTTTTTATCGATCACAGTGACATGCGCGCCAGCGCCGACCATGGATTGAGTCGCAGTAAAACCGACCGTGCCGCCGCCAATAATCACCACTTCCGCAGGAGGCACACCCGGCAAGCCGCTCAACAAAATTCCCTTGCCCCCCCAATCGTTTTGCAACAGGCGCGCCACGATTTGGGCTGTCATCGTACCGCATATCAAACTGAACGGGCGCAATACAGGAAGCGAACCATTGGCATCCACAATCTGTTCGTAGGCCAGCGCAGTCACCTTCTTTTCCAGCAGCAGGTCAATTTGATCCTGTGAACTTGAAGCCAGATGTAATAAACCCGCCAGGGTGGCGCCTTCCTTCAACCATTCCATCTCCTGTTTTATTGGGCGTGAAATCTTCAATAACAGATCCGCGCGGCCAAAGACCTCCTCGGCGGAATATGCGATGCGCGCCCCGGCTTGTTCATATTCAAGATCGCTGAATCCTGCCCCCACACCCGCCTCATGTTCGACGAAAATCTGATGCCCATTCTGAGACAGAATCTCCACCCCGGCGGGGGACAGACCGACACGATACTCGAAAGGCCTGCTTTCTTTTGGAATTCCAATATACATACTGCCTCCATTTATAGACCCAAAAGGTCTGGGAGACTTTTTGGGTCTATTCTATTTCGATTACGCCATATTGAGAACTTCGCGAATGGATAAAAGCGCCCAATCTATCGTTTCCTTGTCAATCACCAGCGGCGGTGCAAAACGGATGACATTGTCATGCGTCTCTTTTGCTAGGATGCCTTTCTTTTGCAAAGCCTCACAAAACCGACGCGCGCCTTTCGCTTCAGGTTTGAGTTCCACACCGATCAACAAGCCTTTACCGCGCACTTCCTTCACATGCGGACTGGGGATCTCGCTCAACTGTTCCACAAAATAATCACCCAATTGCTGTGCGCGTTCCGCCAATTTCTCCTCACGGATCACACGCAGCGAAGCGCGCGCGACCGCCGCCGCAAGCGGGTTGCCGCCGAAGGTGGAGCCATGCTCGCCCGCTGTGAAGAGACCGAGTATCGGCTTATCCGCCAGCACAGCGGAGACAGGATAAAAGCCGCCTGAAAGCGCCTTGCCCACGATTACAACGTCAGGGCGGACATCTTCATGGTGAGAGGCGAACAGTTTCCCCGTCCGCGCGAGACCCGTTTGAATTTCATCCGCAACCAACAGAACATTGTTCTTCCTGCAAATCTCCGCCACCTGCTTCAAGTATCCCGCGGGAGGAATGATCACACCCGCCTCGCCCTGGATGGGCTCCAGCATGACAGCCGCCGTATTGGCTGTGATGGCTTTTTTAACTGCATCGGCATTGCCATACTCCACGACCACAAAACCCGGCGTGAAGGGACCGAAGTCATCGCGATACAAAGGCTCCGTTGAGAACGAAATAATGGTAATCGTGCGTCCATGGAAGTTATTGCTTGCGACAATGATCTCAGCCTGATGACGTGGAACTTTCTTAACCTGATATGCCCATTTGCGCGCCAGTTTGACAGCAGTTTCAACCGCTTCTGCACCGCTATTCATCGGCAGGGACATTTCATAACCTGTCATCTCGGAGAGTTCTTTATAAAAGAGCGGTAACTGATCATTGCGGAAGGCGCGGGAGGTAAGCGTGACCTTCTTCGCTTGTTCAACCAAGGCCTTCAGGATTTCAGGGTGGACGTGTCCCTGATTTACTGCCGAATACGCCGAGAGACAATCGAGGTATCGCTTGCCATCCACATCATAGACCCACACACCCTCGGCCTTTTCGATGACCACATCCAAAGGATGATAATTATGCGCGCCGTACTGTTCTTCCATATTAATAAAGTCTTGGGTATTCATTGATTCACCTTTATGAATTTTATATCCCGGCGGTTGAGTGGACACGAGCGTTCTTTGCGAGTGTCGTATCGAAACCACCAGTAACAAGAAAATATAAACTTGAAGGCGGTGGTTTCGATACGGCGGACAAAGGCCGCCTACTCAACCACCGAAGCGGCACTACGCCATGTCAAACAAGCGCGCAATAATCGCCTTCTGCGCGTGCAGGCGGTTATGCGCCTGCTGAAAGATGACCGAGTGTTCGCCGTCGGCCACATCATCGGTCAATTCGTGATTGCGATGTGCAGGCAGGCAGTGCATGACAATCACATCCTTATCCGCTTCGTTGACCAGTTTTGCATTGACCTGATAGGGCGGGAAGATAAGCTCGCGCCTGGCGGTTTCTTCCTCCTGCCCCATACTTGTCCATGTATCGGTGTAAATGACATGTGCGCCCTTGACAGCCTGATGCGGATCGCGTACAAAAGTAAGTTTACTGCCTGTTCTTTTCGCAATGTTTTCGGCTATTTCAACCGCCCTGGGATTCAGACCATAACCTTCGGGGGTTCCCACGGTCACATTCCAGCCCAGCAAGGCAGAAACGTGCATCAACGACACAGTCACATTGTTCCCATCACCCACGTAACTAATATTCAAGCCTTTGGATTTACTGCCGAATTTTTCGATAATGGTCAGCGCATCCGCCATGCCCTGACAGGGATGGTTGTAATCGCTCAAGCCGTTAATGACAGGGATATCCGACCACTGCGCCAGTTCCAGGACATGCGCATGATCGAAGGTGCGCGCCATCAATGCCTGCACATAACCGGATAAAACGCGCGCAATGTCCGCAATGGATTCGCGCTTGCCAAGCCCAATTTCGTTCGGCGAAAGGTAAAGCGCATCGCCGCCGCAGTGGCGCATCGCCATATCAAACGAAACGCGGGTGCGCAGGCTGGGCTTCTGGAAGATCATCCCCAGCACCCTGCCCTTAAAAATCGGCTTGTTGCCTTTTTCGAAATATTCCTTCTTTAATTTCACTGCCACATCGAGCAGGTCTTGAATTTCATCCGATGAGTAATCGGAGATCGCGAGAAAGTCTTTCATATGCTCTCCTTGAGTTGAAAGTATATCTTTATTATTTCATTTTGCCATGTCTAATGCATCACGCAATCAGCATGACAAATTACGCGCTTCTAAATTTCATCCAATACCGCATCATCCCGTCGGCGCTCATGCCGATGGGATTCGATAATGCATAAGCCAGAATCGCATCTTCGCTCAAGCCCTGTTCGCAGGCCTGCTCGCTCATCCACTTTTCAAATTTTGCGCGCAATTCTTCAATGGATGGACCGGCGGGCATGATTTCTGCGAGCCATTTTTCGATGGCAATCAAATTCTTATCCAACTCATTCAACTGCCACTCTGCATCGTCGAAAATGCCAAAATGGGTCGGTGCGATGCGCGAAAATTTTTCCTTTCGTAAACGTGAGATGGATTCATGCCATCGTCCAAAATGCAATTCTGGCGGAGGCATGGGAGCGCGCAAGTATGGATAGCCGGGGATTCTCACTCCGCCCACATCGCCGCTGAAACACACATCCTCAAACAGATAGGAATAATGATGCTCGGCATGACCGGGCGTATCGAGCGCCACAAACCGCAGTTTACCGATGACGATCTCTTCCGCATCATTCGGGATCTTGAGCCGATCCGGTTCAACGGGCAGAAACTCGCCCCAAAGTTGATCCATCCTATCCCCGTAAATGCGGGTGGCGCTGGCAATGAGTTTTTCAGGGTTCAACAAATGCGGCGCACCTTTCGGGTGGACATAAATCTCCGCGCCCTGGCGTGACAGCCAGCCTGCCGCACCCGCATGGTCGAGGTGAATGTGCGTGAGCAGAACGTGGGTAATGTTGCGGGGAGTTAAATCTTCTTTTGCAAGGGCAGCTTCCAGCGCGGGAAGAGTCGAGCCGGGTCCGCTTTCAATTAAAACTGTACCGTCGTTATGTCGAATTAAATAAGACGCTATGGCGCCTGTCTTATTTTGAAAATTCAAGTCGATTGTGAGAATACGGGGGGTTGCCACGGGCGTATATCCTGTGAGTTGAAAGTTGATGGGATTTCCGAAAGCGCCTGCGAAAGATTATCATCGCACGAAATCAGGCAGACAGGGACGCGCCTTTCGCGCAGAGCATCGATGAGCGTTTCCGTGCCAGGAGGTCCGCCAAACGTCTCGGCGTTGAGTAATACAACCAGCGGGCGCAGATTACGCATTTGCAGATCATCCACTGCGTGCAAAAGGTCGGCGCGTACAGTCGGCGTAACGAGGATAACACTTGAACCCTGCGGCATTTGCGAGGCTTGCGCCGCCACCAGAGCCGCAATTGAAAGCGTGCCGTTTGCCTCCACAAAGGCAAGCGTTTCCAAGATTTTCGCTTCCTGCCTTTCACTCCTCTCAGCGGGATGAACGGTGAAAGTTTGCCCGGCGCTAACGTAACCCACAGAGCGGCGTTGACCGATAAAGTAGTGAGCAAGTGAAGCCGCGATACTGACGGAGTATTCAAGCGTGGCTGGCGGCAGTTTATATTTCGGTCGCTTCTTGAACATCATGGAATCCAGCGGTAATTCCTCCTGCTGGTGAGGCTTCTCAAAATGAACCGCCTCTTGAGAATCAAGATATAACCAAATTTCAGCCTGAGGATCCTGCTCAAACTCCTTGACCATCAATTGATTACGGCGCGCACTGGTGGGCCAGTGAATCCGTTTCATGGTATCCCCGTGCACATACTCCCGCACTCCGGCCGCATGAGGCGTAATATCGTAGGATTTTCGGCGAATGACCTGACCGCCCGGCAAAAGCCCGGGCGGAGATAAAAACGATCCTATTTCATGGACCACCGGGAAAACAACGAGTGTTTCCTTGGTTTCCATCACTTTTCCTGCGCTGAATAACCCAAACGGGTCGCCTGTGGAAATTCGAGTGGGGCCAAGTTGAAAATCACCGCGGCGAGTCAGCCAGGTGCGCGCCATATAATTCCGTCTTTGACGCCCCAGCACAAAGGTGAAAAGACGCGAGCCCGCCGCAAAAGGCAGGGTGGACTGATTAATCACCTCGATCCACGGCGCTGGTATGCGGCTGCCATTCGTCACTTCGTAAGTTTCTTCGAATACATCCCCCACATTGGCGCGCAGCACCCGCGAAAGTCTTTTTAAACTCAACCCGCGGACTGACCAGCGCGTCCAACCCCAGCCGATAATTCCCAACAATGCGCTGATATACAGAAAGCGTGAATAGATGGAGGCGCCATTAACCAACGCTCCGAAAAGACCGAGGCCAAATAATAAGGCCAGTAGAATTCGCCCGGCTCTCATTTTGATTTCCTCCTCAAAATATCAGCTGAAAAGGCTCCGCCCGGCACCGGTACAGCCAGGATGACCTCCTGCACAATCGTGTCTGAGCCTAAGTCACGCATCCGCGCCGCTGGGCTGACAATAATGCGATGCGCCAAAATAGAGACAGCTAATGCTTTAATATCATCCGGTAATACGTGGTCGCGCCCCAACAGTGCAGCACGCGCCTGACCTGCGCGAGCCAAGGAAAGGCTGCCACGCGGGCTTGCCCCGAGATATACGTCCGCGCTTTGACGAGTTCGAGTGGTCAATTCCACAATGTACTTCTTGACCGCTGGCGAAATGTAAATACGTTTTACTTCGTCAATCGCCTGCTGAATCTCCTTCAACTTCGCAACAGGTTTCAATGCCTCAAGCGGATGCCGTAATTGTTGATCATCCATCACACGAATTTCGTCCGCCATACTTGGATATCCCAAGCGCAAGCGAAGCAGGAAACGATCCAGTTGTGCCTCAGGAAGAGGAAAAGTACCTTCATATTCAATCGGGTTCTGGGTGGCAAGCACCATGAATGGTTTTGGCAAAAGATGCGTGACACCATCCACCGTCACCTGCCGCTCCTCCATAGCCTCCAGCAAAGCGGCTTGAGTTTTAGGCGTGGCACGATTGATCTCGTCCGCAAGGATGATCTGACCGATAATGGGTCCTGGGCGGAACTCAAATTTATTTTTCTGCTGGTTATAAATTGATACGCCTGTCACATCGCTCGGAAGCATATCCGGGGTAAACTGGATGCGATTGAAGACACAATCCAGTGATCGCGCCAAACTCCGCGCCAGCATGGTCTTTCCCACACCAGGCACATCCTCGATTAAAACATGTCCCTGGCACAGCAAGCCTATCACGATCAATTCGATGGATTGCCGCTTGCCCACGATCACCTTCTCCAGGTTGCCGATCACGCGCTCGCTAAATGCCCTGATATCTGCCATCGATAAATATCCTTTTGGGGAAAGATGAATGATTCTATCCACAAGATTCTATCATGCGGCTTGCATTGTAAGCAAATCGTGTATAATTTTGACTACGCCTCAGTAGCTCAATGGATAGAGCGCCTGACTTCGGATCAGTAGGTTGTGGGTTCGACTCCTGCCTGAGGCGCTGTTTAATTTATGTGGATAAGCGCCCACCATCCCCAAACCTGCAAATATGCAAACGAAACCATCTTTCATATCGCGCCCTACAAAACCACATCTTTTGCAGCGCATATTAAAAAAGATCGGCTCTTATTTCTTTATAAATCAATGGATAATTTTAATTGCACCCAACACTGGGTATACATCCCTGGCGTGGACGGATTTCAAGCCCCTTAGCCCGCCACTTGATCGCTTCTGGGCAGATCCATTTATCTGGGTACATGAGAATATATCCTATTTGTTTATTGAAGAATTGCTTTATTCGACCCGGCGCGGCCGCATCGCGTGTTTGACGCTCGATGAAGAGATGAACATCCGGTCGAATCAGGTCGTGTTGGAGCGGCCATATCACCTTTCATATCCATTTCTTTTTGAACACAAGGAACAGTTGTACATGATCCCTGAAACGAGGGAAAATAACGGGATTGAACTATATCGTTGCACACATTTCCCGGACCAATGGGAATTTGAAAAAACACTCATCAGTAATGTCCATGCTGTTGACGCTACCCTGGTGAAAGCGCAGGGTAAATGGTGGTTGTTTGCCAACATGGAAGAAGACGGCTCAACCTGGGATTCTTTGCACCTCTATTATGCAGATCATCCATTTTCAGATCAGTGGACTCCACATCCACTCAACCCGATCGTGAAGGATATACATTCCGCGCGTCCTGCCGGGCGTATTTTTTTAGAAAACGGCAGCTTGATCCGTCCCTCGCAAGATTGTTCCGTCCGATACGGGTATGCCCTCAATTTTAATCGCATTGTCTCACTCACCGAAACAGACTATACCGAAATCTGCGAACAATCTTTCGAACCGCCGCATCAAGGTAATATTCTTGCCGTACACACATTTAACAATACAGCCGGCTTAACGGCAATTGATGCAAAACAGCGCAGGCGTAAATTCTAGTAATATTTTTTCACAATGCTCACATGGAAGACCATCCAATAAGTCCTCGATTGATCCACATGCTTCTGGCCCGCCTTGAAAGGATTTCTGCCGATTCATTTTGGGCGCATCGCGCCAGCGGAGCCAGGGGTTCCTTAATCAAACTGGAGGAACTAATGGACGAAGGCGCTTTCATTCCACCCAAGGAAGCCGCAGAACTGATGGAGACAGGCTTTACTATCCTGGAACAGGCCGTCCTGAAAAAAAAGAGCGGGACGAGACCTGAGAAATCACTTTAGGAATACGGTTGATGAAAAAGAGAATCGGTTTTATTCGGCTGAATGACCATTTGATTTACGATCTAAAATTGGAAGAAACATTAAGAACACATTTCTCTGATTACGAGTTTGATGTTTTTACCATAAAAGATATATTACAAAGACAACCCTTTGCAATTATTATCAACTGCCTGATCATTTTTGCCATGTATGGCTGGGATATATTATCGGGGAAAAAGGAATTCAGGTCCAGTTTCTGGCACACGCCATTCATCTTTCACCACATTCGAAAAACCCTAGGAAGAAAGATAAAAAAGGAAAATTATCACTTCACATTTCAGGCGCAATCCCTGTTTGATGGAAGTATTGGGGGTCTGCCCCATTTTCTATATACCGATCATACTCATCTGGCCAACCTAACCTACCCGAATTTCGACCGCAGAAAACTATTCTCCAAATCATGGATCAAACTCGAAAAGGAAATTTACCATAACGCAGATATTGTCTTTGTTTGGAGCACAAACATCGGTCACTCCCTTGTGGATCAATACAACCAGCCCAGGAACCGCGTCGCCTGCGTAAATGTTGGAAGCAGTATAAAGATCGATGACTTCAAACCCGATCCCAGGAAGGAATTTACCCGGAGTATCCTGTTCGTTGGAATGGATTGGGAACGAAAAGGTGGACTGGACCTTGTGAGTGCATTTAATATAATATTAAACAAATATCCAAATGCACAACTGACCATCGCCGGCTCGAGCCCCATGATCAATCACCCCAATTGTAAAGTGCTTGGTCCTCTGCCAGTGGAGCAGCTTAAAGTCCTCTATGAAAAGGCTGATATTTTCTGTATGCCTACCTTGCTGGAACCCTTTGGGATCGTGTATCTTGAGGCAATGGCCGCAGGATTACCCATCGTAGCCACAAGACTTGGCACAATCCCTGATTTTGTCCGGGACGGATGGAACGGCTGGCTGGTGGAACCTGGAGATGTTGAAGGAATCGCCAATGCGATAACCAGGTTGTTTGAAAATCCTGAACAATGCCGCCTCTTTGGTTCAAGAGGGGCTCAGTTAGTGCAGAAATATTACAACTGGCCTGCTGTCGGGAAAAATATTCAGAAGCATATCCTTGGGTATCTAGGTTTAAGTTAATATTCGGAGGCCTCCATGCCCACAAAATATCAACGCAACGCAGAAGATGAACCAATCATTGCATCCATCACCGCTCAATTGGAAAGTCATTTGCATGAGTGGTTTGGCGATAACTCCCGATTTCTTAAGCGGGAACCCGGAATAAAATCCTATCCGAGTTCATTTTTTTTGAGATATACAATCCTGTTCCCCAGCGCTCCCCCAAAAAACATACTTGTCAAGATCAGACGACAGCCCAAAATGCACTCCATCGTGCAAACAATGAACAACCCTGAGCTCCACATCAACATGCCGGTGGAATATAACTCTCTCAAGATTGTATATGAAAATAAAGAAAAACTCCAAAATGGCCTTGGAGCAATTCGTCCACTGCACTATTTTCAACCGTTAAATGCAATTGTCATGGAAGAACATTCCTCTGTCACTCTTGGTCAAACGATTGCAGACTGGCGAACTGCAATGTTAGGATCTAAAGAGGGACTAGCATCCCTTCTGGATGCGGCATTCAAAACAGGCCAATGGTTATACGCCTTTCACCATACGATTCACACGCCGCATGAAGTTGAATTTTCTACAGAAGGATTCATGACAGATGTTAATGATCTCGCAGGACGGTTGGAAATCACAAGTCATAAAACGATTTCAGCCAGGTTCATTTGCGAATTATTCTCGAAGGAAATCCCTCGCCCTCCATACAAAAGAGTCCTGTATTCAATTACACATGGAGATATGACATGCGAGAACGTGCTTTACACGGCCGACAAAACGATTTTTGTGATTGATATCAAATCAAAGCCGGCCTCAGTTTATTCCGACCTCGGGATAATTTTGATCCAGCCAGAGACTTACATAACCCAGGTCCTCAGCCTTGGTCTTTTCATTCGCCAGAATACACTGAAAGAATATCAAAATGCCATTCTTGATGGATATTTCGGAAATAACCCAGTAGAGCAGGAATCGCTTGATTTATACTGCGCGCTCAATTTCCTTGATAAGTGGGTAATGTATGAAGAAGTATTTTATAAACTGAAGGGAATAAAGCGGATGATATCAATAATTCTCACCCCTATTTTCAGGCTGTATTTTTTAGCACACATCAAAAAATATATGACATCTCTGAGATAAGAAATTAAGATTCATTGGCGGCATAGCGCGCATCATAACAAACCCCAAGAGGGTTGAAATTAATTCTTATTTCCTGCCCAGCGAAACCAGCCATCGGCCCACCACCTGCCAGCCGATAGCCGATAAAAGTCCCCAATAGGGAATGGTCGGAATACGAAAGCGACTTGTCGTTACGCCGCCTGCCGATAGCAACATGAAGTAGAGGATTACGAGCAACAAGCCCAACAATACATTCCACAGTTTCAGCCTGACGAGTTCGTACACGCCAGCCATCGAGGTTATATACAAAGTTATCAAAAACAAGATGCTCCAACTGGCAACCACCAATTGCAGATTATTCATCCGGCCGAACTTCAGGCGGATTAGATCGGGCAATCCAGGATTTGGCACATCGCTTGCCGGCCTACAACCCTTTATATCGTTGGAGCGACTCAATTGGGAACAGATATTATCCAGCCCCGGGTTGATGAGGAATTTCAACATTCCCTCTAGATGGACGGCAACCGTTGTTATCGGATACTTTCGAAAAACTTCAAAAGCGACCCGTCGCTCAGAATTAGATCGTTCGGTGCTTGAGACCTCACCGACAATGATCTTCTCATTTATTTTGGCAACCGCATCATCGCGGCTAATGTCTTCGGCACTTTCCAAAACCACTTCGGCACCCTGGTAAGCTAAATTGTAGGTGTCTGTATCCGAAAGTGACCATATTCCCAATACTTGATAATTCCGATAAACCCATATGAACATCAAGCCACAACTGAAAATAACAAATATCGCCGCTCTCGATAGTCGAATCCATTTACTGCAAGACTTATTTATCATGAGAAACAAAGGTGCCAACACAACCGGCAAATACTGGCTAATAGGCCGGGTCAAAGCTCCGACAGCAAACAAGATTGCCGAAAGGAAAAACCAGCGCTGACGCTCGAATTGCCAGTAATAATATAGGCGAATAACGCCCCCAATAATAACGGTGGTAAAAAGCGTTTCGGTAAGTAGCAAATTTGTATGCAGGATCGAAGGCAGATCCAACGCCACGACCAAGGCCGCGATCAGAGAGGCGGACATCGAGAATTTCAGCGTGCGTCCAAGCAGGAAAGTCAGGTATACCGTTAAAGTACCTATCAGCGCTTATAAGAATACAACAGCTGAGGGTGATGAATTTGTGATCCCATAAATCAAAGCCATAAAAAGTGGGTAAACCGGCGGACGTGAAATATTCGGTATGAAGGGCGGCTCCAACTCACCCGAATATATTTGATTCTCCATCAGATTGACGGCAATATTTTCATAATTATAGGCATCGGTGTTGGCATAGTATTTAATCGGTAAGGATACATTATAGGTGTACAACAACACACGCAGGATCAGGGCAACCAAAACAACGCCGACAAGATACATTCTCGATTTTTCATTAGGAACAGTTGATAGGTTTGGTTCAGTTGTCATTTTACGATCCTCTTACGGTGGGTTAAAGCCTGAAGACAATTGTCTCTTGCCAAATCTGATTACGTTGCATGAAGCACTCCAATTAATACTCTGAACTAAAATTCTGTACTGCAATCCACTGCTATAAAATATCTAACATTTCCGAGATAAGAAATTAATTCTTATCACCTGTATCTAGAGGAAACAGGAAATTAATATATTCTTCAATCCAGGTATATCCGCTTTGCGCACGAATTGTATAACTGCTGGCGTCATACGGGTTATCAGGATCAATTCCATGTGTGATTTCCCATTCATCAGGAATGCCGTCACCATCAGTATCCTGCGGATAAGAACCACCTGAAATAACCGGCCAACCTCCCACATCGTCTTGACTATCAATGATCGAGCCTTTTCCATTGATCACATCCTCAATGACCCATCTGTCGATCTGATCTCTCACAGGGATAATTGCGCCGGCATTGTTCAGCACTGCCTGAAAAGCGGTTTGCGGGTCAGTAATGTCAATGCCGCTTGTCCGAAATACTGATTTTTTGGCAAGTGGAAATTCCTCCGGGGAAATAATGCGGACATCCGCGGGTTCCGACTCATATCTGGGATTGGCTACCACATTATCGGAAATAAATAATAAACTGGCTGATGACATTAAATCCGGTATAAATATTTCATAGGCGGAGGATAAATCGATCAATTTGAAATAATTCCCGAGAATGTGCGTTCTTGTTTCAGCCTGGCCAAATTCCACCGCTGCAGATCCCCAGCCATATATGACATTGTTCGAAATTTCAGCCCCCATAATGCCCTCAACTCTTGGATTACGCCCATTGTTGAGCGCAATTAGATTGTGGTGAATGGTTACATCCCTGCCCCGGTCGCCAATGATTAATCCCATGCTATGGGGATCAGTCATGCCACCAATGGCTTCTTCATCCACATGGATGCTATTATTGAGTCCCTGGCTAATAATATTCCATTGGATCGTAATATCATGCACCGTATGATTTTCTTTGGGATCGCTCCATACAGAAAAGTTCTCATCCACCGCCCAACTGACCGACGAATGATCCACGATCACATTGTATACATCTCCCGTCGCAAAATATGTCCCGATATTAATCCCATCGCGGCAACAAGTAGGAGTTCCCTGATCTCCCACCCGAACCCTGATCCCACGAACAATCACATCATGTGTCGCAATCGTAAATTCATCCCCTTTAAGCAGGATGCCATCTCCCGGCGCAGTTTGACCCGCAATCGTAATATAAGGGTTCCTGACAATAAGTCTATCCACCAGCTCTATTGTCCCGCCGACCCGGAAGACAATAAACCGCCTCTCACTATACGGGTCGAGGGGGTCCATTTTCCAGGTATGCTCTACTGCCCAGCGCAGGCTGCCCGGATAGTTTTGGCTGTAGACATCGGTGGTATCAAATAAATTGGTCACAAAAACGATTCGACCAAACCTGCCTCCCTCTGTCACCGCGCCAAATCCTTCGGCGCCGGGGAATGCCGGGAGTGGGATGTGATCAAGTCGATATTGCCGCCAAATGACATAGGTACCAAAACTCGCGACAATGAAAATAATGATCCCTAAAACAACAAGGAACCAGGTTCCAGCGCGCCATTTTTTACGCGTCGTTTTTATATTGAGGTCCTTCATGCGAGCCACCTGATGGGTTGGTGTCAAAAGTGAGCGTAAAGCAAAGGGGATCTAAACCGATATTCTTCGCCGCGCCCAAGGGGAAGTTCCATATAAATATTAAGCGGGCCTGATCCTTTTCAAGATCAAGCCCGCTTAATCCTACGTTATTTCGGTTTTATTTTGGAAACATCCGGCCTGCGCCCCGCGCGATTACGAGACCAGCTGATCGATACTGCCGTGATGATCGTCAGCAGGATCAACACTACGGAAACTATCAGGGCGGGGAAAATCCAGGTCGGGAGATATGGGGCTGGAACTCCCGTTTGAATGGAGGGAGGCACGACCTCCAATACTCCAGCTTGAGTCGGAGCAATGCCGGGCGTGATCGTGGTCATATGCGTATTGGCTGTATAGACTTGCTGGTCATTGATCACCGCAAAATTACCTGCGAGCACCCAACTTGACGGTTCTATCAAATGTGAAGCCGCCCAGGTGACACCCTGGATATCGTTACCGACGGCCAGCAAAATGATGTGATCGCCGTTCCACGGAGAAGAAAGCATCTCTATATAACCGGCTGTCGCCTTCGGATCAATTCGATACTTCACCTGCATCTCGGGTTCCATGGCTACATCTTGTCCGAGATCGAAGGGAGCCGGTAAAAAGTTATTGATCTCATTCACAACAGGCAATTGACTGGGTCGTCCGACCATAATAAAGTTATATTTCGAGCGTTCAGTTTCAGGCAATTCGTCCGCGAAGAATGTGGAAAGGGTTGTCACGGGTCCATTGGAACGATCGCCCAGATAACTCGCGACGCTAAAAACATCGCGCCAGGAGTTAAGATCATCCCGTTGTAATACAAATGCCGTCGAACCAAGCGTGGAATCATATATAAATGGCGCAGGATAGGAAATTAAATCATAGTTTGCGGTGGGATTGGTTACTGCGGCCTCGAGCGGGAGATGCAGATTCGATTCAGGCCAAATATTTGCATATACGCCATCCAGATCCGGGTTGATACACCTGTCAACAGGAATTAAATTAACCTTTAATTCGAGAGCGTTGTTGCCCGTTATTACCGCCGACGGTGGAATCGAGAAGCGGGCCAGATTAATAGCCTGATGGGCAGATTCTTCAGTGAGAGAAATACTTCCTATCGGTTTCCCATTGACACTGACAACGATACCGGCGCGGTCATACTGAAGCAGGGCGGAATGTCCATATTGCAGTTCGAAATATGCGTCTTTTGTGATGGTTTGGCCGGGCGGTATATAGAATATATATCCTGCATAATTGAGGCCAACATCCTTTAGCTCCTTGCCTCCATAGCCCATGTCAGTTAATGTTTGATCGACATGAAGTGATGTGGAAATAGGGGTCGTTCTCACAATATCAACAAGTGATACGTTTGGTGATGCACCCGACCGTAAAATACCTGTGCTGACCGCCTGAGCGGCTTTGATGACAGCCGCATCTGTATTTCCTGAAACAACCAAGACAACCTTATCCTCGCTCCATGGTGAGTTAATCAATTGAACAACGCCATCGTCTGGATTACCGCCAGAATTTGAATAAGCGCCATTGGCTGCAGGCAGCGGAAGATTCAACTGGTTAGAAATCGGCAGGGTGGCAGCCTTTCCGATCAACACAAGGTTGTTGTTTTGGAGTTGTTCGCTGGTTAAATGACCAACCGTATTTAGATCCGTGACAAGCCTGCGCGACGAAAGGTTTCCAAAACCTGCCGCAATTGTCATGGCGCTTTGCAATTCAGCCGCAGTCGGTTGGTCCGGAATGACCACAAGCATTGGGATGGTGATAATGGAACCATCCTGATAGATCGGGGATGGGAAATTAACCAGGTTGGTATCCGGCAAAACTGACTCGTGCGGCAATATCATGCTGGAGCTTGTATGGATGGCAACCAGCATATTCTCATCGAAATCGCATGCCCAGCCACTCTCAAGCAAAAAACGAAGTTGGTACAGCCCGTCCGTTCTGGGAATATCAAAAATTTCCGGCGGGATCTGGAACTGGAAATTTGCCTCCTCTGCCGATTGAATCGAGGCAACACCGATCACGACATTGTTCAGCAAAACAGTAATGCTTCCGGCGGACCCATTAAATGTCCCGGATGCAATCTGAGGATTCTGATTAAATGTACTCGTCATGGATAGGTTAAGTTGCGCTCCCGGCGTCAAACGCCAGTTTGCAGGCAGGCTAAAGTAAATGCTGGTCCCATCAAATGGTCCATTAAGCATAATGTCGCTGGTTATGATTTGGGAGAATGTGACCAAATCTCCGGTCTGGGCTGCGTTCCCGGATACTTGCGCCAGAGATTCCGGCAATCCCAGGGATGCACTTCGAGCGCTGGCTGAATTTACAGCGCCCAGGAGAAGTCCCAGAAAAACAAGGCAAGCGGGAACGGGTTTCAATTTATTAATAAACATGGCTTCCTCCTTCATAGGAATCGATACTTATTCAAAAATTCACAGGAATTTTTTGATTACTTCTGCTCTGGATCAAGTCAAGATACAATTTTTCGATACGGTCAAGCATCTTTGCATAAGGAAACTCGCTTTCTGCACGTTTTCGCGCGGCCACACCCATGCTCCTGGCAAAGTCCACATCTTCGATCAATTTACACACGGCATCCGCCAATCCATTTACGTCTCCTACATTCACCAGGATGCCCGTTTGGCCGTCTACAATCGCCTCGTCTGCGCCGGTTACCCTGGTTGAAATTACAGGTAAGCCGGCTGCCATCGCCTCAAGAATTGCGATGGAGAATCCCTCCCAATGGGAAGAAAGTAGGAAATAATCCAGCGAGATGAGGATGGCCGGAATATTGTCCTGGTAACCTGCAAAATGAAACACATCCTGCAAGCCAAGCGATTGAACCAATGAGCGGGCTTCATGCTCCAGAGGTCCATCCCCCACCCAAAGAAAATGGGCCTGGGGATAGCGAGCATGGACCAGCGCGGCCGCATGGATAAAATCAGCTGGGGCCTTGGCCTCTGTAAATCGGGCTACGATCCCGGTCAACCGGACATCCGCTGGGATGCCATATCCCTCGCGCACTTTCGCACGGTCCACAGAGATCTCGAATGGATGAAGATCGATCCCGGTATGGATCGTAATGAACTGGTCGTCCCTCCCGACAGAATATCGTCTCGCCAGTTCGCGCTCACCATTGGACACCGTAATGATTCGATCCGTGATGCGCGCTGCCATACGCTCAAGAAATGCGTAGAATACAGCCTGAAATCGAGGCGCATTTTCATGAAAAGCAAAATTTGCCGGGCGGTAAACCACTGGAATACCTGTCCCAATGGCGGCCAGCCTTGCAAAGAATCCGGGCTTTGAGGTATGTGCATGGATCAAATCAAATTTTTCGCTCCTGATCAATTTTGCAAGTCTAAAGCAGATCAAAATATCCGAAAACGGTTCGATGCCATCCTTCATTGGAATACTGATCGCTTTCACACCTTCTATCTTGTTGAGGTCAGCGGCCATTATATCGGAGCCTTCCGCAAGACAGACCACTGTAAACCGGTAGCGCGATTTATCGAAGGCCTTGACCAGGCGGCGCGTATACATTCCAACACCACCGCTTGATTTCGCAACTTGCAGAATATGGATACGATCGTCAATCATGCCGCGACTCCATGAGTTGAGATCAAATTGCTGTACAGTGCGACAGTTTTCTCGGTCATGGCAGTCATGCTATAGCGGGACTGAATCCGCTCATGACCATTTTGACCCATTTTGCGGCGAAGGTCAGGATTGTCGATCAAGCGCAGACAGGCATCGGCAAGCGCATTTGAGTTTGAAGGTTCCACAAGAATCCCGCTCTCTCCATCTTCCACTACACTGGGGACTCCATTGACGGCAGTGGAAACAATCGGACGGCCCGCGGCCATTGCCTCGAGCAGGGCCACTGGCAAACCTTCATAGTGAGAGGAGATCACGAGCACATCCAGAGCTGCCATCACTGCCGGAATGTCCTTGCGTAGACCGCAAAATATAACCGCATCCTGAAGACCCAGCGCCTTGGTTAAGGCAACCAATTGGTCTCGCAGATAACCATCTCCCACAATTAAGAATCGAACGTTTTGATTATACTCATAAATTCGAAGGGCGGCCCGCAGAAAATTCTCATGATTCTTTTGCGGTTCAAGGCGGCCGACAATTCCGAGAAGCGGCGTATCAGGGGAAATATTGAATTCTTTTCTGACTGCCAATCCCTCCCGTGATTTTCCTTCGAAACGCTCAATCGAAACCGCATTGGAAATGGTTAACAGTTTCTGCGGGGGAATTCTCAAATAGCGGATTGCATAATCACGCACCTCATCTGCAACGGTTATAATTTTGTCCGCGAATCTGGCCGTAAATCCATAGGTCAGTCCGAACAGCGGATTTTGAGCCCAGGCGTTACAGTTGTGCAATGTAGAAACCAGGACTGGAACCCCAGCTATGCGGGCCGCAAGCCTGCCATGAAAATCGCTCTTGAACAGGTGCGTATGGACAATTTGCGGACGTTCCTTTCGGATTACTTTAACCATTCTCACCAAAAGAAGCGGGTCAACGCGTGCAAGCCACGGAAGATGCGTAACAGGAATTTTCTGATTAACAAAATCTTCAACAAGTGGTCCCGGCTCACAATAAAAAACGGTCGGGTGAAAACCATACGCATCCAACCTTGAGGTTAATTCAAACAGTAACGTCTCAGCGCCACCATATTTAAGACTGTCAATAAAATGGAGAACTCGAATGGGTTCGTTCATTTGCTATTCACCAAATGATTATAGAGCGCGTAATAGCGCATTCCTACCACGGAAAAATCATAATTCTCAAGGATGCGTTGACGCGCCAGCAGGGCCAGGCGCTTCACCTCATTCTTATCGGTCACCAACCGAATAAGGGCGTCCGCCAATTGATCGACATTATTTGGCTCAACCAGGATGCCGTTTGCGCCATTCCCGAGCGCGTCCATCGAACCCATAATCCTCGTCCCGATACACGCAAGTCCCATGGCCATCGCTTCCAGCAAACTATTCGAAAGCCCCTCACCCAGAGAAGGCAGGACAAATATATCAGCGGCCTGCAAATAGGGTTTCACGTCGTCTACATTGCCGACAAAAGTAACGCGAGACTGAATGCCAAGGTTTTCAGACAAAACCTCGAGCGCTTTTTGCTCTGGCCCCTGGCCCAAAAGGAGCAGGTGCAAGCTCGGATCCACTTTTAAAGCACGTTCGAACGCGGTCAATAAGACAGGCAGTGCTTTCACAGACACAAGCCGGCCGATGAATATGATTACGTTCATTTTGGAAAGATTAAGGAAAGCCTTTGCCGATTCCTTATCTGCTGTGGGTGAAAATTCATTCGCATTGATTCCATTATCCATGCGGAACACTTTGGAACGAGGAAAGCCTTCCGCCAACAACTCTTCTTCCATTTCATTGGTCAGGGCAACATAAGCGTTCGCCCAGCGCCGCAAAATTCCCAACCGCAAACGACCGAGCCAGGTGGCTGACGACTGTTTGACCGCGCTCGAAAACCCGCTGCTGCTGAATTTTACGATCACGGGTTTCCCGATCAATTTTCCCGCGATCGTCGCGGCGACCGCCGATGAGAATTCCATGTGCGCATGAAGAATATCGAAATGTTTTCGTAATCGTAAAACTCCAAAGAAGGCGCCAATCGTGAATAGGATTGATTTGAACTTACCGGATCCAAATTGTCGAATCCGATAAACAATAAATCCGTTTCGTTTCTCGACCTTCGACAGGCTGCCCACCTTGCGGGTGATTACGCCAACCCAGAGGTTTTTGCCAGACAGATACTCCGCCAGGCGCTCTGCCTGACGTTCCGCACCGCCGACCGGCAAGGGACGAAAGTGATTAACAAGCATCAGAACGCCTTTTATGTTCATGTCAGTTTGCATAGTTCCGGGCCTGTTCATAAATACCGAGCAGTTTTTCCATCCATTGACCCGGCGAGTAATTCGCCTCTACAAATCTGCGGGCTGCACCACCGATCTCCTTCATTCTCATGGGGTTTTCAATTAAATAACACATGCCGTCTACTAAAGCAGTCGTATCATGAGGCGCGACCATCAAGCCCCGCCCATCCTTCAGGAGGAATTCAGTATCCCCGACCTTTGTGGCCAGGATTGGCAGCCCGGCAGCCATCGCTTCCAACATCGAAAGAGACAAACCTTCCCGGTATGAGGAACTGACATAGATATCACTGGCAGACATCAAGCCTGACACATCATTACGCGATCCTGTAAATCGTACATCATCAACCATGCCAAGTGAAGCAGCCTGTGACTTTAATTTGCCCAGCATTTCACCATTCCCCACAACAACTAATATTGCAGAAGGGTGTCTTTCACTCACTTGAGCAAAAGCACTCAACAAATCATGGAGTCCCTTTTCGGGCTTTAACCTACCGACCGTCAATATCAAAAACCGTTGCGAATCCCCGGCAATTTCGTGACGAAGGCTATTGCGTTGCTCCCGGGAAAGCCCAGGGCTGCGCTTCACCGGATTCGAAACGATGACCAACTTCCTGCCAACCAATCTATTCCGGTAAATTTCAGCAGTCATTTGTCCAACTGCGATGACGCGATCAGCGCCGAATCGCAAGAGAAATTGTTCGCTTGAAAAGCGAAGACGGGAAAATCGTCCATTCGGGTGGAAATGCGTACTATGCAAGGTGCCTATCACCGGAATGTTGATCAATTTGCCAGCCAATACGCCGAGAATATTGGAATGCCGCAAATGTGTTTGCATCACATCTATTCTTTCGTTCCGTAAAACCTTGAGCAATTTCGGCAACGCAGTAGGGTCATACAGTTTGTTAATCGTAAGAAACACAACACGCACACCCAAAGATTCCAGTTCGGCAATGAGTCCATCGTTCGAACCTTGCGTTGTGAGACTGATCACTGTGACTTTAAGAGCGCGCAACTTTGCCTCTTCTGCAAAAATCACCAGCAATTTTTGCGCACCACCAATCACCAGAGAATCAATCAGATGAGCAATGTGCATGGTTATCCATTGCTGACAGTTACAGCAGAACGCATCCTGAACACAATCTCCAGGACGACTTGACGTTGTAATATCCATAAAGCCAGACCATAGGTGAGCCCGCCAGAAATTACTCCCAGAGTCAGTTGCTGCCAGGATGGCAGGCTTGAGCTTGCAAATAATATCATTGCAACCATGATGGACATCAAAGCGCCGGCCATGATCGCAGGCTTAAAGGCGTTGACCAGGTTTGATATTGAAATGTCCAGCATACGCGATGCGACATACAGATTCAGCACCACGCTGACGAAGGCAACTGCCGCCTGCACCCAGCCGACAACCGCTATCGATTTCGCATAAATAACAGCCCACCATAAAGCGGGAAAAAGCAATATCAACTGCGCTAAGCCCAGCCAGGTAATGATCTGCGGCCGCCCATCCGCCTTGTAAGCATCGCCGGCATTATAGACAAGGGAAAGAAACATGCCATATAAAGCAATCCCCCGCAGGGCAGGGATCATATCGCTCCATTTATCAGTGAATAAAGTCAGGGTAAGCGGACGGGCGACAAGGGCCAGCCCCAGTCCCATCGGAATGGTGATCAATGAAACATATCTTGCAACCAAAGTAAATTCCTTGCCCAAACTACCGGGAACGTCACGCATGTGCGTAAAGACCGGAAAAATGACGGATCCTATAATACGTGCGAACATCAAAATAACCAGGTCAGGCAGCCGAAACGCCAGCGTGTATGCGCCAAGCGCCTCAGAACCGAGATAACGGCCGACGAGTAAATAATCGAGATTCAATAAAAGCACGCTCAGTAAATCCATGCCGACGATGTTGACTCCAAAGTTCATGAGTGAACGTGCAATTTTCAGATCGAAGTTAAATGTCGGATGCCAGGGTGTGACAAACCACAGGGTCATTGATGAAATCAACGACCCGCTGATCTGTCCCCATACCAGACTCCATGCGCCAAATCCAAAATATGCAAATCCGATGGAGGTGGCGCCTTTTGTAAATGCCATAAACAGGTCCGGCAGGATGCTTCGACCAAAAGCTAATTTCTTGCTTAACACGGAAGCATGCGTATTCCCCAATGAATTGATTGGGAAGGTAAAAGCAAGTGCGCGGATCACTGGAACAACACGCGGATCGCGGAAATATGCGCCTATAAAAGGTGCCAGTACCCAGGCCACCCCCAGAAGAACCAGGCCAAAAAGCAATCCGATCCAAAAGGCCGTTGTAGGGGTTCGCTCATCTTCGGAATGAAAGATGACTGCGGGTCCAATCCCTAGATCGCGAATGATGTCCAAAAAGTTAATTGCGGTAACTGCATATCCCACCAAACCAAAATCATCCTTTAAAAGTAAGCGGGCCAGCAAAATGGTGCTTACCAGGACCATCGTTTTACCGCTAAAGAAAGTCAAATACTTCCATGCAGCACCGTGAATTGTTGCCTTGCCAAGGTCAAAACGGGGCGAGGAATCATACATATTAGGCCATCTTCGAATTGTTCAACCTGTCCTCAGCCAACTGCCCGCCTGCCAGGGATTTGAACACTTGAGGCGCCGACCATGCAATTCCCAATAAAAGCCAAAGATAGCGTATGTGAGAATCGTGCAGGAAGGTCGCCGCAACAAGATAGCCGGCCAAGCTCGCTGTCACCGCATGATAGATATTTGCCATCTCCGTCAAATTTTTCTTTAAGAAGGATGCATTTGTACGTTGTAAGACGCGGAAAGTTGAGTAAATGATCGCCAGAAAAGATAATAGACCAAATATGCCCCGCTCTGCCGCGATTTCAAGATATAGGTTATGCGCCGATTGAGCTTCATGTGAGAGACCTAATTGACGCGCATAATAATCAAAATTAGTGTTGAAGTTCCCCACACCAACTCCCAAAATAGGATGATCCGAAAACATCGTCCAACCAATAACATTAGCTGCGATACGGCCCTGCAAGGCTGAATCTATTTTGGCAGATGTGTTACCACCGGGCAATAACTCGAACAAAGTAGTAAAACGTTGTGTATACTGGGCAGGGAGATACTGGAAAGTAAGGAAAAGTAGTATTCCGAACACGAGAATACCCGCATAGGAACGCGAAGGTTGTCTAATGAAGATTAAGAAAATAAGGAATCCGACTGCCAATAAGGCCAGGTATCCGCCACGTGAAAATGTATATAAAATTGTAACCAATATAACGATTAATCCCCACCCCGCCAGAACCCGCAGGATTATTTTCTTTTCATGCAGTAATCTTTCAACTGCAAAAGGGACCAGCGCAACCATAATCTGGGCATAATAGTTGGCATCGCCAATGGATCCCCAGAGACGAAAACTTCCCCCACCCTTCTCCAATACCCGGCCGAAGCCCCAGAATAAATTGCTGATATCGCCGGTCACAACCTGATAAGTGGAAATCGTACCCATAAATATCCCTGCGCCAATTAATGACCAGATCGCCCATTTGATCTGGACCTGTTTTTGCAGAAGGAAAATAACAACCAGGCCAATTACGGCATTTTTAAGGTGATAAAGCAGGGTCTCTTTTACCAGCCCCGGATCGAAAGCAAAGAATACGGTTAAGTATCCGAGAAACATAAAAATTCCAAGCAGCACAGTCAGTTGAAACCACCCTTCGAATTTATCCTGGAAGATAAATCGACGGGCCAGTATCACAACGCCGAGTAACCCTATTAACGGCTGAGTAATGGATGGAAATCCAAAGCGGGCGATGAGCACATCAGACAGATTGGTGTAAACTACGACAATTAACGCCGAAAGACCCAACTCCGGTCTGATAATTGCAATAACCAACAAGAACAGACCCAGAATTACCAACGGCAAAAGAGTAGCAAAATCAAGATTCATAGTTTCACTTAGTCATTTCCATTAACTATAAAAAATAAATGGCGACCACATCCAAAGCCCCAAAGCTCCTTTTCAAACTGAACGCATATTTCAAAGGAAACTCTCACTGAGATCAGCGTCCTGGCTTTCCAAAAAACTTTAGGGTCCACGTTTATTAACTATCTGGGGAGTCGCCTTACACACCCAACCCTGATTCCCAGAGCGCAGTGAAAAGTCTCTCCCGTGGAAAACCGAGGTTTTTCGCTGCACTTGGAATGAGACTGCGCAAGGTGATCCAGGTAATTACAATGCTTCTACTATATTATATGGGCATGATACGGGCAATAAAGATGGTTACGGTATCACAAAAGTAGCAGGATACCGATCCTTCGGTTCTCAACATCACTGCCAGAAGGGATTCTTAAACGTCCAAATATAAACCGGCTGTGTATTGTCACGACGCGCCTGACTCAGGGCGGTATCCGCTTTCTCAAGTATTTCTTGAGAGGTGATCTTGTTGCTGTATTCAGCCCCGCCGATATGAGGATCAAGATAAACCGCGGTTCCCAACGGGCTGAGATCCATGGGAGCTATTAGCACCTGGTAAATTCTCTCAAAAATCCGGTTCGCTGCCATGCCCGAAGTATTGGGTAACATCACGACAAAAGTCACATCATCCCAGCGGCCGATCATATCATTACCACGCAACTCCTTTTGCAATGAATCAGTCACCTTTATCAATATCGAATGCAGGCTCGCCACCGGTATGGTTCCGAGCATATCTCGTAAACCATTCAACTCGATGAAACCAAATGTAAGCAGATTGTCAGGGTTTTCAGCAAGTTCATCATCGATCAGGCGCGGGAAATAGTGTTTGTTATATACACCAGTGACGCTATCCATCCGCAGACGCTTGCGATACGCATCCATCGGGATCCGTAGCTGTTCCCGTAATATGACGATAGCTGCGCCACCCACAAGGCCAAGTACAAAGGCAATGCTTGCATCCTGCAATGGCAGTGGACTGATCGGAATTGTTGGCGGAGTAGCGACATCCAGGAAATTAATGTCAAAGACCTGGTTTGTTTCCTGGGTATATGCGATCGTTTGATATCCCACCGAATTAGCGAGCACAGCAACGGTTTGCGGGTTTGGTCCCGTTGCGCTCAATTCAAGGATGCTGGTGTTGGGGAGGACAACTGCTTGATATCTATAATCAATTATGTCCTTGGGTTGAAGATTCAACAATGCCAGCGTATCAGCATAAACGCGTTCGCTGTTCATGATCTCCGCATAAGTGGTCACCACTGTAACCTTATCAAGAACATTCAAGCTATCGAGTACGGACTGGCCACTTGTCAACGATGCATTGGGGGCAATAATGAATCTTGCAGTAGCTCGATATACAGGCACGGCCAGAGACGTGGCAATCAGAGAAAGAACCAGCCCGATTAACCCAGTGAGCAAAATCAGCCACCAGCCTTTTTGTAACATTTTGAGGTAAAGTTTGGTTTCCATTTCTCTCCATCCATTTCATTGACTCACCTTACGCGCCCTGCATATCAGATAAACAACCTTTTTGCTTAAGTTTTCAGGTTTTATGCGGATATGACGGTTAAAAATACGCTCTCGTTACAGGTGAGGGAAGGTTGACTTAAATATTATTACCTTTTATATGAACGAACAAGTGGCATAATTGACCATTTTTATCAGGCTTTCCTAAAACAGACAAAATCATCAATTGATAGCGCCGTCCTGCAGGTTTTTAAATTCAATTTATTATACCTTGAGTCTTGAGCATGTTTATTCTTAACAGAAACAGGGAGTGCCCAAGATCAATAACAAAAAGACTCGTCATTCCCTTACAGGGACGATGTGCGAGGAGGGCGAAGCCCGACAAAGCAACCCCTGTTCGTGCTGGAGATTGCTTCGCCCTAGCGGGCTCACAATGACAAGTTTTATACTGGGTTTTAGGTAATCCCCGGAAACAGGCATGCACGCCAAGATTGTCAATATCGTTTGACAATCCTTGGGAATCATCAAGAAACAGCGCAAAATCGCCGTTTATTGAGGCTCGCACTAGTATTTCACAGTCAAAATACCTGACTTAAACTTAATCCTTTTTGGGTTTTTTATTACATTGCACTCAAGCCTTCTTTAACATACAATCACCCGGACAGCATAGTATTTCTCTCACGACTCAGAGGCCTGCGAAACCTGGTTCGTGCATGAAAGCGAATGAGTTCTCAGGAGTCAATTTTGCTGGATATCCTCCATGGACATGGATGGTCGCCAAACTTTAATCCGTAATCCGTTCTTCAACCAGGCAGAATAAAATTGATTGATGAGACTCAAATCCATCGGTCGCGTGAAAGGAAATGGTACTACCGAATAGCGGATGTAATCAACCTGGAATATCTAAATAATTATCGTTGGAGAAAAATCATGAAGAAAATTGTAAGTCTGGCGATCGCATCAGGATTGTTTCTGTCATCCTGTAATTTACCTGGTCTAAATACCCCAGATCCGCAAATCGCCACAGCCGCTGCGCTGACTGTACAAGCCGTCATCAATATCACCCCATCTGCAAGGCCCACCGCAACTTTATCCGAGCACATCGAAGCAACTCCGACTCCTTCCCAACCTGTTATGGCGAGCGTAGCTGATGTGACCAACTGTCGTACGGGTCCCGGTTTAAATTACGAGCGGGTGACACAAATTCTCCCAAAAGACACGGTCGAGATCGTAGGTTTCTCCCCCCTTAATTACTGGGTCGTATCCACAAGTTTTGGCCATTGTTGGTTATCCGCTGAATTTGTCACACCCTCCGGCAACATTTCAGCTGTACCTACGGTAACTGCCCCGCCAACCTCAACCGGCAATGCGCCCGAAGCGGCAACATTCCTAAAGAATGGCTGGACATTTTTCTGTTACAGTTCGGGGCAGGCAGATATTACGCTTTCATGGAACGATAAAGCAATGAATGAAACTGGTTATCGCGTGCTCCGCAACGGCGAGGTGGCTGCTGAATTGCCCGCCAACTCCACTTATTTCGCAGAAACGATTACCCTGATATCGGGGCAGAGCGTGGGGTATCAAATCCAGAGTTATAACCCGGCCGGTGAGGCAAACAGTACTGTGGCAACGATGACATGCCCATAAGGCGGCCGCACAATATGCTTGTAGTTAATAAAAAAGACAGGTCTCGAAGTCCACTAATTCGAGACCTGTCTTTTCAATCCATACCTTTTAGGCAAACTGTTCTTTCACCTTCTTGGTTTGTTTGCCGCGTTCATCGGTGGAAAGAAGGCGTTTGCGAATGCGGTAGTTTTCAGGGGTTACTTCCAGCAATTCATCATCCGAAAGGTATTCAATCGCCTCGTCCAGACTCATGGATCGCGGCGGTGTCAGGCGGATTTCCATATCGCCGCCGGAGGCCCGCATATTGGTCAGGTGTTTCTTTTTGCAAACATTGACCGCCAGGTCGCTTCCCCGCGCATTTTCGCCTATTACCATGCCTTCATAAACATGCACGCCCGGTCCCACGAATAACTGTCCGCGTTCTTCTGCGCTCTTAAGTGCATAAGCCGTCGTCACGCCTGCTTCCCAGGCAACAATCGAACCTCTCGGACGTGAAGCAATTGTGCCAGCCAATTCTTCGTATCCATTAAAGATCGTGTGCATGATCCCGGCGCCGCGTGTAGATGTGAGAAATTGATAGCGGAAACCGAGCAAACCACGGGTTGGTACGATATAAATAATCCGCGTCATGCCCTGACCTGAATCATGCATATCCATCAATTTGCCGCGTCTACTCCCCAGCATTTCCACGACAACGCCGACAGTCTCAGCGCTGGTCTCGATATGCACTTCTTCATAGGGTTCCAACAAGGCACCGTCTTCGGCTTTGTGATAAATGACTTCAGGCCGTGAAACCTGGAACTCATATCCTTCGCGGCGCATGGTTTCGATCAAAATACCCAAATGCAATTCGCCACGGCCAGAGACCAGAAAGTTTTCAGCTGAGTCAGTTTCTTCCACACGCAAAGAAACATTGGTGCGGAGTTCATCGAATAAACGTTCGCGTAATTTACGTGAAGTGCCCCATTTGCCTTCCTTGCCGGTAAACGGAGAAGTATTCACACCAAACGTCATACGAACGGTTGGTTCTTCAACCTTGATGGTTGGCAGCGCAACAGGATTCGCCGGGTCGGCCAGGGTCTCGCCAATCGCAATCCCTTCAAGGCCGGCCAGTGAAATAATATCGCCTGCCTTAACTTCATCGATTTCGATCTTATTCAGGCCTTTGAAAGTGTAAAGATAGCGTGCGTTTTCAGGCAGGATTGTTCCGTCCAATTTAATACGCGCCATCTTTTGGCCGGCTTTGATCGTACCTGCAAAAACGCGGCCAATGGCGGTCACGCCGCGATAATCATCATAACCAAGTGTGGTAACGAGCATTTGTAATGGGGCGTCAGGATCCACTTTGGGGGCGGGGATATGCTTGAGGATCACATCAAACAAGGGCTGCAGATCAGGCCCAAGGTCCGCGGAATGACCCGCTTTTCCAGCAGTCGCCTGAGCATAAATGACAGGAAAATCCGCCTGGTCCTCTGACGCGCCAAGTTCAATGAACAAGTCAAAGGTTTCATTGAGCACGCGTGCGGGCTCGGCGTCCTTGCGATCTATCTTGTTGATGACCACAATGGCTTTGTGTCCCATCTCAAGCGCCTTCTTTAAGACGAAACGGGTTTGGGGCATGGGGCCTTCCGCTGCATCCACCAGCAGCAGAACGCCGTCCACCATGTTCATTACGCGTTCGACTTCGCCGCCAAAATCAGCATGCCCGGGCGTATCCACAATATTGATCTTGATGGGTTTTTTGGTAAGGGGGTCGTTGAGTGAAATGGCAGTATTTTTTGCGAGAATGGTAATTCCACGTTCACGTTCAAGATCGTTTGAATCCATCACGCGCTCTTCAACATGCTGATGCTCACGGAAAGTATGTGATTGCCTAAGCAATCCGTCTACAAGGGTGGTTTTTCCATGGTCAACGTGCGCAATGATGGCGATATTACGAAGGTCAGTTCTTTCAATTTGCATAAGTTTCTCTTTATTGGAATAATCGAAGGTCGATATTTGATATGAGAATTATTGGAAGCAGACTGCATCCAAAGCAAGACACACAAAAACCCCCGCCGGGGAGGCCGAGGGCTTGAAATCAGTGGTTCGGCGTGCAGAATATATATTATCAGAGAGTCATGGATTTGGGTAGGGCCTGGTCATCATCTCACAGATACCCACCTACAACCTTCCCGCTCGACCGGCCTTTTTTAAGTCACGATAATTCCACCACACCTGCCAGACACGAAGCGCCGCTTCCAATTGGATCTTAAAGGACATCTTGGATTTTCCCCAGCGCCGGTCTGCAAAATAGATCGGTGATTCGCCAATCTTATAGTCAAGGCAATGGGCCAGATATATCATTTCCACGAGAAAGATATAACCGTTCGATTGGATGCGTTCGAAAGGCATTTGCTTTAAAGTTTCGGTTCGCCACATTCGATATCCGGTTGTCACATCATGCAAGGGCAGTCCCAAAATACTGCGTGCATAAAAGTTCCCAAAAGAAGAAAGCTTCTTTCTCCAAAGCGGCCACTGTTCATCCACTGATCCGCCCTGCACATAACGGGAGCCAAGCACAACATCGCATGATTCAAGAAGTTGCGCCATATCCACAAGCACAGAAGGATCGTGGGAAAAATCCGCATCCATCTGCACGATTGCTTGTGCGTCGCCGCCTAAAATCTTTTGGAATCCATTCAAATACGCAGACCGCAGTCCCAACTTCCCTGGGCGATGGAGGATATCGATTCGACCGGGATATTTCTCAGCAAGTTCTTCCGCGATCCGGCCGGTACCATCCGGGCTGTCGTCATCCACAACAAGGATATGCAGGTCAAGCGGAAGCGAAAATAAGGCAGAGACCAGTTTGGGCAGGTTCTCTGCTTCATTATATGTTGGGATGACAACCGTAATATGCAGCATGTACCCTACTTCTTAAAATTTATTAATTCCGCTTTTATCTCGTACACATCGGTCGAATGAGCGAGTCTCGAGGGCTGGATAATTGGCTAATTCTACACCAAAGCGATCATCGCATTTTGTCATTTACGCCCCTTTTTACACCTTCCTGCCTCCCAACAGATGGACTCCTTTTTACCGCTTATTTAATAACTTTTTAACCCGCCCAATAAATATCAGAACACTTTTCTTGACAATCTATATAAGTACGTGTAAAATCACGGACGCTTAACAACAAAATATATTGGCCGAGATAGCTCAGTTGGTAGAGCACGCGACTGAAAATCGCGGTGTCCCCAGTTCGATCCTGGGTCTCGGCACTCTCGGC
>Ga0172368_10000573_pt1 | contig 52388 bp, 48 predicted proteins | sample Lak11m_FD_114540 | JGI IMG/M metagenome (GOLD analysis project Ga0172368, IMG submission 114540) | Freshwater microbial communities from Kabuno Bay, South-Kivu, Congo - kab_022012_11m | ecosystem: Environmental > Aquatic > Freshwater > Lake | place: Democratic Republic of the Congo: South-Kivu... | reverse complement strand
CCTATTTATAAATAAATGACTACCGACTATCGACTATCGACTACCGCTTTGAATTCTGGCGGTAGACTGTAGATCGTAGACCGTAGACAAAAAATTAATGAAAACTATTTTAATCATCGAAGACGAACCGACTCTTCAAAAGACGATGAGCTTAGCTCTGACCCAAGAGGGCTATGACGTTAAAAACGCACTCGATGGCGAAATTGGTTTAAAATTAGCCCGAGAAGTTAAACCGGACTTAATCCTGCTTGATTTAATCCTGCCCAAAGTTGATGGCTTTGAGGCGTTGGAAGATCTAAAGAATAATGAAATTACCAAAGAAATTCCAATTATTGTTTTAACCAATCTTGAAAGCACCCAGGAAATTGAGAGAGCATTAGTTATGGGGGCAACTACTTATTTAGTTAAAGCAAACTACGATCTAAAAGATATTATTGAAAAAATTAAAGAAACCATCAAGTAATAATGAGAATTGACCCCCTGCAATTCAAAGCTTTTTTGCTTGATAGCGGACTCGTCAATAAGAAAAAGCTAGAAAGCGCTGAAAAAGAAGCGACGGAGAAGGGCGAAAAACTGGAGGACGTTTTAGTCAAATCAGGCGAAATAAAAGAAGAGGAAGTCACCAAGCTCAAGGCTTATATCCTGGGCATTCCTTTTGTTAATCTGGAAGAGGAAAAGATTCCGCCTGAAATTCTTCATATTATTCCCGAACCGATTGCCCGGAAACAAAACATCGTTGCTTTTAGAAAATCTGGTCGTGGATTGGAAGTGGCGATGCTTGATCCCGATGATTTACAAACCGTTGAATTTATCAAAAAGAAGTCCAATCTAAAAATCTTACCCCGGCTAACTTCTGCCGAAAGCATTAAGAACGTTATTCGACAATACCAAAAAAGTCTTCAGGCGGAGTTTGGCGAAATGATTACAACTCAGGAAGCTCCGTCGCTAACTTCTTCCGTTACTCAAGCTCATGCCGCCGAAAGTGAACCGCAAAAAGAAGAGCTAGAAAAAGCGGCTCAGGATCTGCCGATTATAAAAATCGTTGACACCTTAATTAAGCACGCTATTTTACAAAAAGCTTCCGACGTTCACATCGAGCCGATGGAGAAAGAATTAATTATCCGCTACCGCATTGATGGCATTCTCCATGAAACAATGACCCTGCCCAAGCAAATTGCGCCCAGCGTCATTGCCAGAATTAAAGTTCTCTCCAGCTTGAAGTTAGACGAGCATCGACTGCCTCAAGACGGTCGATTTAAAATCGAAACGGAAGATTATCGAATTTCTTTTCGTGTTTCAATCTTGCCAGTTTATGATGGCGAAAAGATTGTCATGCGTCTTCTGCCAGAGACTTCCAAGGGATTTACGCTGGAAGGATTGGGTTTTTGGGGCCGGAATTTGGAAGTGATTCATCATGCTATCAAAAAACCAACGGGCTTAATTCTAGTCACTGGACCAACTGGCTGCGGAAAAACAACCACCCTTTATACGATTATGGATATTGTTAACACACCCGAGGTTAACATTTCGACCGTTGAAGACCCGATCGAATATCGTATGCCCAGAATAAATCAAACCCAAGTCAACGCTAAAATTGGTCTAACCTTTGCCAATGGCTTGCGCTCTCTCTTGCGTCAAGATCCCGATATCTTAATGGTTGGAGAAATTCGTGATGGCGAAACAGCCGCCCTAGCAATTAACGCTTCGTTGACTGGCCACTTAGTTCTCTCAACGTTGCATACTAATTCCGCGGCCGGTTCATTGCCTAGATTAATTGATATGGATATTGAACCATTTTTAATTTCTTCAACTATTAATTGTATCGAAGCTCAACGCCTAGTCAGAAAACTCATTCCCGAGAGTGTTGAAAAATATAAATTGACCGAACTAGAAATAAAAGAACTCGAAGACCAAATTGATCGCAAACGAGTCTTGGAAGAACTTCGCAAGGAAAAGATTGTTGGGCCCGATGACGAATTTGAAGACATTACTTTTTTTCATCCTAAACCTACGCCTGATTTTCCTGATGGCTATAGCGACCGAATTGGTATCCACGAAGTCTTAGAAATTTCCGAAACGATAAAAGATCTAATCGTAAAACGTGCCGATTCAGATGCGATTGAAAAACAAGCTCGGAAAGAGGGGATGCTAACCATGAGTGAAGACGGATTTATTAAAGCCGCCCGCGGACTCACTTCAATCGAAGAAGTCCTGCGCGTTACTAAAGAATAAAATATATGACAACCTATAGCTTTTCGGCTAAGTCGATTTCCGGTGAAATAAAAACTGGAACAATGGACGCCGAGTCAGAAACAGAACTTGCCCACACGCTCCGCGAACAGGGGTTTATCCTAACCTCGGTTCAAAGTACCCGCGAACCGCTAAAGACTAGGAACCGCCTAGTTGAGTTTTTACCGTCGTTTAATCGTGTTCCTCTGGCAGAAAAAATGATTTTTGCCAGGCATCTAGCTGTCATGATTGGCGCGGGTCTTTCCATTACCCGGGCACTAGAAACTCTTGCTTCGCAAACCAGAAATAAAGCCTTTTCAAAAGTTATTTCCCAGGTTAGCCAAGACGTCCAAAAGGGTCAGCCGCTGGCCGAATCAATGAACAAACATCCTCAGATTTTTTCTGAACTGTTCGTCAACATGGTTAAGGTAGGTGAGACCGGCGGGGGACTAGAAGATATCTTAAAATTGCTGTCCCATCAACTCGAAAAAGAATACGAGCTCAATTCAAAAGTCCGTAGCGCCATGATCTATCCGTCAGTTATTATTGTCTTCATGCTAGCGATCGGAATTTTAATGATGACCATGGTTGTGCCAAAACTCATGCTGATCTTTCAAGAGATGAATGCTGATCTGCCGATTACGACTCAATTTATTATTAGTCTTAGCGGCTTTTTAACCCAACAGTGGCTGCCCAGCCTTATCTTTGTTGTTTCGCTTGTTCTGGCTATTCGCTTTTTACTTAAAACCAAGCGCGGTAAGATGACTTTTGACGCCGTTTTATTGCGACTGCCTATTTTTGGTGATATCAGTAAAAAAATAAATGCCGCTCGACTCGCTCGAACCCTTGGTTCTTTGATCGAAAGTAGCGTGCCGATTGTTCAGGGATTACAAATTGTCGCCGGTACCATGGGCAACTATTATTTTCGAGATTCGCTAGTTAAAGCCGCCGAAGATGTTCAGAAGGGCAATCCGCTAAGTAAAATTATTAAAACTTACCCCCATCTTTATCCACCAACGGTTAACCAAATGATTGAAGTTGGCGAAGAGACCGGAACACTTGGCGCCATCTTAGTAAAACTTGCCGATTTTTACGAAGAAGAGGTTAGCAATATTACGAAAGGTATGTCGGCCATTATTGAACCAATCTTAATGGTGGTTATTGGTATTGCCGTTGGATTTTTCGCTATCTCGATGATTCAGCCTATGTATTCAATAATGAGCGGCATGTAATAAGATGCCGTCGATAAAAAATAAAATGGAGGGGAACATTTTTACTCAAAAAAATCATCCTATCAACAATCGAGGCTTTACTTTAATTGAAGTCTTAATTGCGGTTTCTATTTTGACGATTCTAACGGGGCTGATTGCCCCCGGTTTTAGTTTTTTTAAAAAACAAAGCACCTTAGAAAGCGCCACTCAAGAAATAACTCAAACTCTGCGCCTCGCTCAGAATCGAACCCTTGCTTCGGAAGGAGATACTAACTTTGGCGTTTATTTTGAAGCCAATAAGTTTGTCCTTTTCAAGGGACTTGTTTATTCTGCTTCCGCTACCGACAACGAAGTTCATAATATTGACTCATCTTTAACTATTTCTTCTATCAACTTTGGCGGCGCTGTAGCCTATGTGGTTTTTGAAAGACTAACCGGAACAACAGCTAATTATGGATCGCTGGTTGTGAGACAGGCCAGTGATACCACGCAGAATAAAACTATCTACGTTGATCAATCCGGTATTATTTCCTTAGCTGTTAACCCCGCTAGCGATACCAGCCGAGATAAAGATTCTCGGCACGTTGATGTTTTGTTCAGCCAAAGCGTTAAAACTGCCACGACCTTAGCCCTAGTTTTTCCCGCCGATAGCATCACCGAAAATGTTACTTTCCAAACTTATTTGAATGCCGGAAAAACTGAGTTCTCCTGGGAGGGGACGGTCACCGTTGCCGGCCAAGAACAAAAATTTATGATTCATACCCATTCTCTAACCGATAGCGCCGCTCTTTTTTCTATTCATCGAGACCTAAGATACAACACCAAGGCGATTAATATTAATCTCGATGGTCAAAATTTAATTAATTACGCAGCCGATGGAACAGTTACAGATGGCTCCTCCGCTTGGAGCGGCCCAGCCCAAATACAATGATTAATTATTCTGAAAATAAAAAAATATCCGGCTTTGGCCTAATCGAAATTTTGGTGGCTATTTCTATTATTGGACTAACTCTATCTACTCTAGCGGGTCTAGGAAATTTTTCCCTAAAGATTCAAAATCGATTACAGAAAAATACCGCTGCTAGCTATTTAGCCGCCGAAGGAATTGAAGCGACGCGAGCCATTAAAGACGAAGATTGGACGATCATAAGTGGTCTTAGCGTTGACTCTGCTCTCCACCCAACCCAAAGCGGCTCGCCCGCTAAGTGGTCGCTGAATTCTAGCGCCGAAACTATTAACGGCTTTTCCCGCCAAGTCATTCTAGCTAATGTCTATCGGGATAGTAATGATGATATTATCACCTCGGGCGGAACACTTGATCCTAATACTAAAAAAGTAACCTCCACTATTTCTTGGAGCGACCAAGGCCAATCTCAACAAGTTTCTTTGAGCACTTATATAACTAACTGGAAACCCGTCGAATAATGTTTGATAAAAAAATCCAATTCAATCAAGGTTTTAGCTTAATCGAACTACTACTTTATGTAGCGATTATTACAATTGTCATTTCCGCTATTGTTGGCTTTGGCTCTTGGGCAATTCAAGTTGGCACCAAAACTAAAGTTAACTCCGAGGTTGTTAACAATGCCCGATTAGCGATGGATACCATGGTCTATGAAATAAAAAAAGCTCACAGCGTCTACACGCCAACTTCTGTTTTTAATGTTCATCCCGGACAATTAAGCCTAGAGCAGTTAAATGCCACCACGACCGAAAGCTCTAGCTTTGTTGATTTTTTTCTTTGTGATCAAGCGATTTGTCTTAAGAGAGAAGGATCGAATGCTATTGCCATTACTAGCAGTCGAGTTCGAATAACTAATTTAATTTTCAAACAGCTACTTAATTCCGCCAGCTCGCCATCAATTCAAATAATGTTTACCATCAATTCCTTGGCCTCTTCGCGCCCCGAAGGTAATGCCAGCACGACTTTAATTACGACGGCTAATTTACGCTCTTATTAAAATGTTAAAAAGCGCAGCTAAAAATTATTTCTCAAATGAAGCCGGCTTTGCCGCGGTTTTATCGACCCTGATTATTATGGGCATTGTCGTGATTATCATTAGCGGTGTTAGCCTGACAACTATTCTTGAACAAAAAATTACTCGAAACACTGTAAAGTCGGCCCAAGCCTACTACGCGGCTGAATCAGGCATCGAAGATAGCCTTTATCGAATAATTAGCGATAAAAATTATCAAGCTACTAACAATCTTGAGATTAATAACGCCAGTGCCACAATTAATATTACCGACGTTGGCGGTCAAAAAAATATTGTAGTTAATGGTGAAGAGGCTGATCGTTTTCGAAACCTGCAAGTTTCGCTGGAAGTCACCGCTGAAACTTTTGCCTTTTATTATGGCGCCCAAATCGGCGAAGGGGGATTAACCATGGGCAATGGCAGCTCGATTCAGGGGAGCGTCTATGCCAATGGCAATATCGTGGGAGGCAATAACACAACTATCACTGGCGATGCTTGGGTGGGAAATGCACCAACGAGCGCTGATCAACAAAGCCAAACCGCTGATGCTAATTATCCCTTTGGCCAAGCTAATCCCATTATCGATGTCGCTCAATCATTCACCGCTGCCAATAGTGGCCAATTAACTAAAATTAGTCTCTACTTAAAAAAAGTCGGTTCGCCGACCAATCGAACAGTTAGACTTATAACAAATAATAGCGGGAGTCCATCAAAGACACTAGTCACCACCAGCTCATATGGAACCCTAACTGCTTCTCAAGTCGGCCAGAGTAGTTATGGCTGGATTGACATAACGATGATTACGCCACCAACCATTACCGCTGGTACTAAATACTGGATTGTGATTGATTCTTTTTCTGATAGTGACAATTATTTTATTTGGGGCCAGGACTCGAGCGACGCTTATGCTGGTGGAACAGGAAAATATAGTCTCAATTGGAGTGCTTCCTCGCCAAGCTGGTCATCGGCCGGTGGTGATTTCGCTTTTCGCACTTGGCTTGGTACTACTCAAAATTCACTAACCCATATTGCCGTTGGCGGTGATGCTCATGCCGCTGCCATCAACACCTGCGAAATCGAAGGGGATGCCTACTATCAAACTATTAGTGGCTCAACGGTTAACGGCACCAGTTACCCAGGCTCGCCCAATCCAGCTCTCGAAAATTTACCTATCTCTGATTCTAATATTGCCGACTGGAAAGTTGAAGCCGAGGCTGGTGGCGTGATAGAAGGAAATTACACCATAGATGCCGGAGAAGAAGAATCTCTGGGTCCTAAAAAAATTAATGGAAACCTAACTATCTCTAATGGCGGTCAATTAACTATTACTGGAACGGTTTACGTGACGGGAACCATTAATTTTTATAATAATGCTGAAGCAAAATTAGGTGATAATTACGGAGCAAATGAAAGCGGTGTACTCTTCGCTGACGGAGCAATTAATATTAGCAACAATGGTATTTTTACCGGTAATGGTGCTAATTCTTACATTCTTGTCTTAACCACTAAAACTGGCGACGCTATCGGGCTCTCTAATAATTCTGACGGTGCTATTTTTTATGCCTCACAAGGGACGATCAATATTAGCAACGGCGTTACTATTAAGGGAGCAACTGGCTATAAAATAGCCCTTAGCAACAATGCTAGTATTCTCTACGAAGAAGGCTTGGCTTCAACTAAATTTTCTTCCGGTTCGGGCGGCGCCTGGATGATTAATGGCTGGCAAGAAGTACCTTAATCTTTCCTGCTCGATACGAGTTTTCAGCAAAATTAATACTTGTGGTAAAATAGAAAAAAATCATGTTTAGTTTTCTTAAACCAAAAATTCAAGGATTTGGCATTGACCTAAGTGATTTTTCGGTAAAAATTATTTCTTTTGAAAGAAAAGTGGGGAAAATGTCTCTGGCTAGTTTTGGTCGCCAAGAAATTATTCCGGGCATAATTGAAGAAGGGGAGATAAAGAAAGAAGCTGAATTAATTGAAATTATAAAAAAAGCCGTCAAGGAAGTTCAGGGGGCTCCACTTAAAAATAAATACTGCGTTGTTTCACTGCCGGAAGCCGAATCATTTGTGCGAGTTTTGCAACTACCTTTAATGGATAAATCTGAAGTTGGGGAGGCAATCAAGTGGGAGATCGAAACTAATATCCCACTCGGCCTTAATGAAATTTATTATGACTGGCAAATAATTAATCCGCCAGCGGGAGGAGCAGAAACCGCAAACCAACAGCACTTGAACGTTCTGGTTGGTGTCTTGCCCAAAAGGATAGTCAACCCATATTTAAGTGTACTTAAAATGGCCGGATTAAAACCTCTGGCTTTTGAGATTGAATCATTGGCAATTGCGCGCGCCCTATTAAAAGACGGGTCCTGCAATGAACCAACCATGGTTATCGATATGGGAGCTAAAAAAACTAGCTTAGTTATTTTTTATGGACAGGCAGTTTACTTAACGGCAAGTTTACCAATTTCTAACTCTTCTTTTCTTACCACCCTGAGCGAAAAACTTCACATCAGTACGGAACAGGCTAAACAAATGAAATTTCAACAAGGTTTAAATTTGGAAGATCTGCAAGACCAGGTTTTTCAAACCCTTAAACCCTCTCTCGATGAGCTCGTCGCTAAAATTAAAAGTTATATTGATTTTTTTCAATCTCACGCTGAAGCTAATCTAGGTAGACAGAATATAAAAATAAATAATGTCTTGCTTTGCGGCGGCGGCGCCAAATTTGCTAATTTAAATAAATTTCTAGAAAAAGAACTTCAGGTGCCCGTAACAATTGGCAAGCCCTGGCTGAATGCTTTTCCTGCCGAGAAACCAAGACTATTGCCGACCTTTGACACAACCGAAGGATTAGCCTACACCACGGCCATCGGTTTAGCATTAAGAGGCATAACCGAAGAACAATGATCGAACTAAACCTTCTTCCACCTCAAGAAAAAGACGAATTAAAATTAGAGCGGATTTACCGCTGGCTAATTTTTTATTGCAGCTCCACCATCTTGATTGTTTTATTATTCGTCACTTTCCTGGCGCTTATTTGGTTCTTTATTGTTGTTCAACTAAAAACCTATACCACAAATCTAGAAGACACCAAAACTAGCTTTCAGGGACAAAGCATTGAAAATCAACAGAAATTAATTAATTCTTTCAATCTTAAATTAGACCAAATTAATCGAATTCAGAGTAATCATAAATACTATTCCACTATTTTAATGCGCCTAGCCGAAATAATTCCTAGCGGCATTAGGATTGATGCTTTTGTGGTTGACGAACAAGGCAAATGCACGTTAACTGGCTATGCCCAAAGAAGAAGTCAGCTGCTGTTGTTCAAAGACGCTCTAGATAAATCATCCTATTTTGAAAATATCGATAACCCAATTTCTAATTTAACCAAGCAAATTGATATTAATTTTTCCTTTAGATTTGACGTTAAGCCAGCGGCCCTCAAACAACAATGAAATTAACCGATCTAACCATTCAACAAAAAATAAGCCTCGTTGTTACGGGTTTTTTGGCAGTGCTTGGTTTAATTGTTTTTCTAGTAACAACTCCCTTAATTAGACAAATAAAAAATGACGGATTTGAGTTATCTGAAAAGAAACAAAACATTGAATTGCTCTATCAGGACTGGCGAGTCCTAGAAGAGTCTCGACAAGAATATCTAAAAATTGAAAACGAATTGAATTCTTTGCCAACCATCTTGCCGCCTGGCGAAGCATTAAAGTTTATTATGATAATTGAGAGTATCGCTCAAAGTACCAATAATCGACAAGAGGTTTCCGTAATAGCCAACGCCAGCGCCAAAAAAGAAAACAACCAGCCGCTTGATTTTCAGATTAATCTTCGCGGTAATTTCCCTAATCTTGTAAAATTTTTAGCCTATTTAGAAAACGCACCCTATTATAATGAAATTAATTCGGTTCAGATAAAAGGTTTATCCGCCAAAGATCTCCAAAGCCTCAAAGAAGGGGAGGGGGCAGGTCTTAGCACCGGCGATATTACCTCTACTTTAAAAATATCCGTTTACCAGTAACTATGAATTTATCTAACAACAAAATAATAAAAAGATCCAGCTACGCCCTGTCGGAATTGTTTAAAAAACATCCGGCTTGGCTATTGCTTTTGCTGATTGGACTATTAACTGTTTATTTATTTATTCTTTTTGGCCTCTACGCCTTAAAGGATCCCGCGCCAAGAGTAGAGCAGGCTGAAAATAAAATCAAAATTGAGGTTTACCAAAAAGTTTTAGCTCAATTAAAAAATAGAGAAGCTCGAATCCAACAAATAAAAGAAGCCAACTACCCAGATATCTTTAAGTAATCACTCTAAATAAAAAAGTCCCGCGATAAGTGGGACTTTTTTATTTAGCCCAAGATTATCTTCGGCGTCGGCCCGGGCGTCCCGGGCGAAAACGGGGAGCGCTTGAGGCACCAAAACTAGAGACTCGACCACGTCGAGAAAACGTCGGGCGAATATTAGCCCTTTCTAGTGGCGTAAATTCCGTTAGATTTAATTTTTTGTTTATCACTCTCTCGATACTAGAAATATCACTTCGCTGACTAGGTGTCGCAAAAGAGATCGCCTTGCCCATGCTGCCCGCTCGGGCTGTGCGACCAATGCGATGAACATAATCTTCCGAATTGTCCGGCAGATCATAGTTAACAACTAGTTCAATACCAACAACATCAATGCCTCGCGCGGCAATATCAGTGGCGATCAGAATCCGATACTTCTTGCTCTTAAATCCGGCCATTGATTCCTTGCGCTGATTGAAAGAAAGATTGGAATGAATTTCGGCTACCTTATGTCCAGAGTATCCAAGATTCCTGGCCAAAGACCTGGCACCATGTTTAGTCCGAGTAAAGACTAAAACCGATCCGGCATACTCATTAAGAATTTTTTCTAGGTGGCTATGTTTATTTTCTTTTCTAATCACGTGCATTTCTTGATCAACCAAATCAACAGTCGTGCCGGACGGCGCAATTTCAATATGAACCGGCGACTTCATGTAAGTTGCAGCCAATTTTAAAATTTCCCGAGGCATTGTAGCTGAAAACAAAACGGTTTGTCTTTCTTTGGGCAAACGCTTCATAATCTCTTCCAGCTGTGGCGCAAAACCCATATCCAGCATCCGATCCGCTTCGTCCAAGACCAAGACATTAACATCATTTAATCTTAACCAGCCTCTTTTTAAGTGATCAATAAGCCGGCCTGGCGTGGCGACCACAATGTGCGGATTCCTTTTTATGTTTTGAATTTGTTGGCCCATGGCCTCGCCACCAATTAAAGCCGCAGTTCGCAGACCCAGACGACTGCCCACCTTTTTTAAATTTTCATCTACTTGAGAAGCTAATTCACGAGTCGGCAAAAGGATTAGTCCTCGGCCACTAGTCAACATTAGGCGCTCAATCATGGGGATACCAAAAGCAAAGGTTTTGCCCGTCCCGGTTTGAGCCACCCCAATTAAATCTTGGCCCGATAAAACAACGGGAATTGATTTGGCTTGAATTGGCGTTGGCGTCTCTAATTTTAGAATTTCTAGCACGCTTAAAATCGAGGCGTTAATTCCTAGCCCCGCAAAAGTTGATTCGGTTTGTTTTGTTTGTTCGGTCATGGTAGTAAAAAAATAAGCGACCCGTTTCTGCAGGCCACTTACACTAATGACACACAAGATGCGAATCTATTAATCGTAAATCAAATATAGCATTAATAGACTATTATGTCAAATAGTTACCCGCTGAACATCCCCTAGGCTGCGCCCAGCAAAAAAATAAAACAGCCCATCAAAAATGATAAGCTGTTTTATAAAAATAGTGCGCCCAGCAGGAGTCGGCCTCGGCTCTCGTTCGCCCGTCGGCGAACTCGACCTAGCCACCGTCTCGCTAAATTTTCTGCTCGCCTCGCTTCGCGAGTCGAAGCGGGGTGAAAATTTAACTCCGACGTTCGACTCCTAGTGTAAGCCAAGCAATTGGCTTACGCCAGATGCTTCGCAAAAATAAAACAACCCGTCAAAAATGATAAGCTGTTTTATAAAAATAGTGCGCCCAGCAGGAGTCGAACCTGCGACCATTTGCTTAAGAGGCAACTGCTCTACCAACTGAGCTATGGGCGCTCAACTATGTTCTAATTTTTATTATCCCTTTATGTACCCCCAGCAGGAATCAGCCGCGGCTCGAGTTCGCCCGTCGGCGAACTCGACCTGGCCACCGCCTCATGATTTTATCTACTGATAAAATCATTCCGGCGTTCGATTCCTGCGCAAGCCAAGCAATTGGCTTGCGCCTATCTTCGTGCGATAAATTAATTCTACAAGAATGCCAAGTTATATCCCTTTATGTACCCCCAGTAGGAATCGAACCTACATGTCCAGCTTAGAAGGCTAGCGCTCTATCCATTGAGCTATGGGGGCGAATAATTCAGTCTCTCTTTTTTCCGTGAAAACTTTTATGAATTTCTCGTAATTGCTTATCAGTAATATGCGTGTATATCTGGGTCGTGGTGATAGAGGAGTGCCCCAGCATGGCCTGGACCGAACGAATGTCCGCACCAGAAATCAGCAGATCAGTCGCGAAGGAATGCCTTAACGTGTGCGGAGTGACTCGGCGGGCGATACCCGCCTTAACCGCATATTGCTTGATTATCCTTTGCACCGAGCGTGGTGTCAAGCGCATCTGTGATAGACGAACCTTTTGGGCCTTGCCAGTTTTAACCTGAATCGCGTCTATTCTGCCCAATGAAGCCTTACCCTTAGGAGCCCTAACAAACAAGGCCGGCTCAATATCGCGACGCTTAGCCAAGTAGCTTTTTAGGGCTATCTTAGCTGTTTCAGAAATAAAAACCACCCGAATTTTTTCGCCTTTTCCTCGAACTGAAAATTCACCCTTATCCAAATTAAGACTATCTCGATTTAAATGACAAACCTCTGAAACCCGCAGACCCGTGCTAAAAAGCAATTCTAATAAACTTCGATCGCGCAGCGATCGCAAAGAATCACCATCGGGCGCCCGCAAGAGGCGAGCGAGCTCATCTCCTTCTAAAAATTCCACCTGCCTGGGCGACTGTTTAGCCAGTTCTATCTTTTCCGCCGCCATGGTCTTAACGTCCCGCCTGGCTAGATACTTTAAAAAATTTCGCAGAGCAATAATGTGGTAATTCTGGGTAATTTTTTTTAATGGCCGATCATTCTCGTTTAATCGATTAAGATAAAGGCGATACTGACGCACTAAATCCGCGTCGATTTGACTGGGACTACTAACCTTAGCCCAAAGCAAAAACCGTCGCAAATAATGACCATAATTTTCGACGGTTTTAATCGAACGACCGCGCTCGACTTCTAAATAATCTAGATATTCCTTGATTAAAGACTCAACAACCATGAATTTAGCTAATATTTTGCGATGTTGCAAAACGTCGCAACAATATTAGCGCGTATTGCGACGCCTTTATGCGTCGCAACTACGCTTATTTTACGACATAAAAATACTTTTAGCAAATAAGCCTTTTTACCTCCTTCTAGCCGTCAGGCATTGCATTTTTTTTGGTTTTATGTTATGTTAAGCACAACGAAATATTAACGATAGTTTTTGGCACTTCGCCCCAAAAAATATCCCTTTTTCATTTCATGTTAAAAAAAGCAAAAAAAACTAAAATTATTGACGAGTTTAAGGTTCACGGCACCGATACTGGTTCCGCCGAAGTCCAAGCCGCTCTCTTGACCGAACAGATCAAAAAGCTAACTGGACACCTCAAGAAACACCAGAAAGACAATCATTCCCGTTTTGGCCTATTAAAAATGGTAGCCAAAAGGAAAAAGCTTCTAGATTATCTAGGAAAAGAAGACCAGGAACGTCACACGGTGTTGCTAAAAAAACTAGAGCTTAAAAAATAGGAAACTCCGCCCTGGTGGCGGATTTTCTTTACGTTGTTATAAAAATTCACCCTGTTAAATAATTTTAAATTTTAAAATGGGGTGTATCGATAAATTTAAAATTAAGATTTGGATGGCGTCAGAATAAGCCAACCAAGAATGAGCATAAAAGGTTCCTCTTGGCAAAAGCTTATTAAGGACTAGCCCAAATCTTATTTAACAGGGTAAATGAACGTTGTAAAACACAAAGATCAGCGAGTTGGCGTCTTCATCGATGTCCCAAATTTATACCACTCCGCTAAAAACATTTATCACGCCAAGGTAAACTTCAAGGAAGTCTTGCGAACCGCTCAAGCTGGTCGACACTTAATCCGTGCCCTAGCCTACTCCATCAAGACCGAAGGGGGAGAGGAACAAGCTTTTGTTGAGGCGTTGAATAAATCTGGCATCGAAGTAAAATTAAAAGATCTTCAGATTTTTCCCGGTGGGATGAAAAAAGGCGACTGGGACGTAGGATTGGCTGTTGATGCTATAAAGCTTGGCGCTAAATTAGACGCCATTGTCTTAGTAACAGGGGACGGCGACTTTGTACCATTAGTTGAATACTTAAAAGTAAATTACGGCTGCCAAGTTGAAGCCATTGCTTTTGGCCGAAGCACTTCGGGCCAATTAAAAGAAGTGGTAGATGACTTTATTGACCTTGGGCAAAATCAAAAAAAATACTTAATTGTATAAATAAGCGAAGCAACTTAGCTTCGACAGGATAAAACTAAAAAGAGAAGAAGAGAAAAAGACCCAAATTAATTTCATTTGCATCTTTCTCTCTTTTTACTCTTTCGTTAGCCTTCTCCTTTCGAGCAATCTGGCTTCGAAAAAAATGGAGAAAAAAACTTTTTCCCGTCAATTTGGCGGAAGGACGCTCAGCGTCGAGGTTGGAGAACTAGCCCCCCAAGCTAATGGATCGGTGCTGGTGCATTTTGGTGAGTCAACTGTTTTGGCTACCGCGGTTATTAGTCACAAAGCCAAAGAGCGATGTGATTATTTACCGTTAACCGTTGAGTATGAAGAAAAACTTTATGCCGCTGGCAAAATAAAAGGTAGCCGTTTTATGAAACGAGAAGGCAAGGCTCAGGATGAAGCCGTTTTGAGTGGCCGATTAATTGATCGCGTTATTAGACCGCGTTTCAATCAAAATGTCCGAAATGAAATTCAAGTAGTTAATACTGTTCTGTCGTTCGATCGAGAAAATGATCCGGATGTTTTGGGTATTCTTGGCGCTTCGTTGGCCCTATCGATTTCTGACATTCCTTGGGATGGCCCCGTAGCGGGCGTGCGCGTTGGTCAAATTGACAACAACTTTATTATCAATCCAACCTACAAAGAACGAGCCGAAAGCAATCTTGATTTAATTATTGCTGGCACTGCCCAGAAAATAAATATGCTCGAGGCCGGCGCTCAACAGTTAACCGAAGAGCGAATGGCCGAGGCGATTGAATTTGGCCAAAAAGCCTACCAAGAAATAATTGCTTTTCAACAAGAAATTATTACCGAATTAAAACCTCAAAAGAAAGAACTCGATGTTAAAGAAATCAGCCCGGAATTAAAATCCAAGGTTGAGGCTTTTTTGAGCGACAAACTAGACGAGGCTATCTACGTCAAAGAAAAACACACCCGAATGAATCGCTTGGGCGAATTGCAACATAATTTAATAACCTTTATTAAGGAAAATGAAACCGAAGACCAAGAGAACAAACTGTTAATGGCCCTGTCCTACTTCGAAGAAGCAATTAATGACATGGTTCATAAGAATGTCATAACGAGCGATCGCCGACCAGATGGCCGGAAGCTTGATGAGGTCAGAGATCTTTCTTGTCGTGTTGGCGTTTTAGCTCGAACACACGGTTCAGCCTTATTTAATAGAGGCAACACCCAGGCGCTATCAACTGTTACTCTTGGCTCGCCGGGCGAAAAACAAACTATCGATGGGCTAGAAGAAGAATACGACAAGAGATTTATTCACCACTATAATTTTCCACCATTTTCCGTTGGTGAAATTGGCGGCTTCCGCGGTCCTGGCCGACGAGAAATCGGACATGGCGCCCTAGCCGAACGAACTCTCGCAATGGTTATCCCAGACGAAAAAGATTTTCCTTATATGATTCGGGTCGTCTCAGAAATTCTTTCTTCCAACGGATCCTCCTCGATGGCTTCTGTTTGCGGAGGCTCAATGGCCTTAATGGATGCCGGCGTGCCGATTAAAGCAGCAGCAGCGGGCATTGCGATGGGACTGATGATCGACCAAGATACTCAAAAATATAAAGTTTTAACTGATATTCAAGGACCAGAAGATCATCATGGCGATATGGATTGCAAAGTCGCCGGCACCGCTAATGGTATTTGCGGCTTGCAAATGGATGTTAAAGTTGAAGGCGTCACCTTGCAAATTTTGAAAGATACTTTTGCTCAAGCAAAACGGGCTCGACTGCATATTTTAGAAGCACTAAATTCAGCGATCAGCGCGCCACGCAGCCAAATGTCTCCTTATGCGCCAAGAATTCTTACTCTGCAAATTAATCCAGATAAAATCAGAGACGTTATTGGATCAGGCGGCAAAGTTATCAATGCCATCACGGCCGAGACTGGCGTTAAAATCGACATCGATGATTCTGGTTTAATCTTTATTACTTCCGCTGACGAAGCTTCTGCCCAAAAAGCCCTAACTTGGATAAAAGAAATAACTCACGAAGTCGCCGTTGGTGAAGTCTTCACCGGCCAGGTAACTCGAATCATAAATTTTGGCGCGTTTGTCGAAATTTTGCCAGGACAAGACGGACTTGTGCATATCTCAGAACTCGCGCCCTTTCGTGTTAACCGAGTTGATGATATAGTAAAAATAGGGGATACGGTAACTGTAAAAGTAAAGAACATTGATGAACAAGGCAGAGTCAATCTGACAATGAAAGACGTTAAAGCCAACGATCAGTAGTCCTAATCTATCCCTTTCACTTAAAAGATTTAACATAGCGGGGGGAATATGGACATTAGACCAAGTCGGCTGGCCGCTGCCGCTGACACAAAAACAACCACACAAGCTCAACAAAATCCTAGCGACTCTTCGCTGCTATACCGCATGGCCGTTCGGACCATGTTGGAGGATTTAGAAATAGCTAAAAAGAAAGAGGAATTAGCCGCTCCAGCAACTAAACCGACTCTTTCTGGCACGACAATTACTCCTAAGCCGACCATAATTCCGGTTCCATTACCACCGGCTTATTTGGCTTCTTCAGCAAAGACGGCTCTGCCACTAACGCCGCCTGTCGCCCCACCAATAAAAACAGTCACCCTACCGCCAAGCCCGACAATAAAGACCGAAGCAATTAAACCGACTCTTCCAACTCCACCAGTTCCCTCAATTGTTTCAACAGTTAAAACACCCTTTCAAGAAGTTAAAGACGACTTAACTAAAATAATTGAAAAGTTTATTGCTAGCAAGAAATCAGAAAAAACAGAAGACAAGGTGACCATTAAAAAAGAAACAGAAATAAAAACAAAAGGGGAAATCCTAAAAAAGACCGAAGAAGAAAATAAAAAAGAGGACAAAGTATTAAAGATAAAAGAAGAAAAACAAAAAGCCAAAGAAGAAGAGAGAAAAAGAAAGGAAACCGAGGCACTAAAGATAAAAGAAGAAAAACAAAAGGCTAAAGAAGAACAAAAAGCGGCCCAGCAACTAGCGAGAGAAGAGGACCGAAAAATAAGAGAAGAAGAAAAGATCGCCAAAGAATTAGCCGCTAAAACTGCTCGAGAATTAAAACTAGCCGAGGAGACAGAAAAAAGAGAAGCCGCCAGAAAACAGCAAGAAGAGCTCAATAAAGATCTTGAGCAAATTCAAATTGACGCCGAAGCCGGTGCCCATGATGCCGTCCTTGAGCTAGCGGAAAAAATATTGGCCAATGAATCAATCTCTTGGTTTCAAAAAATAAAAATTGGCCAACACATAAAGAGTGCCAACAGCGGTCTTCGAAAAAAACAAATCGATCAAATTAAAGAAGCAACCAGAATAAAAGACGAAGAAAATCTTAAAAAAATAGTTGCTTCCTTGCCTTCTTCTATGCCACCAATTAACCCTCAACCTATTACCCAAAAAACAACCGTTTCGCCACCACCAAATTTACCAATTATTCCAGAGTCAGCAGAGAAGATTGAAGATCCTGTGGTCCAGACCCTTCCTCAAGATAGCTACAGGGAAGCACCAATTGTTAAAGAAGCGCCTGCGCCAGTTCCCAAGCCCATCTCTCCGCTTCTTACCGAACTTATCTCAGAAATTCCAGCTGATTCAGATGTCGAAGAATCTGGCCCTAGCTTTTTGCAAAATAAACGAGTTATATTCATTGGCGCCTCTGTCGCAGTAGTTATTCTTTTGGTTGGTTTTGGCATCTGGTTCGCCAACAAGGGAACTAGCCCGATAGTTTCTTCTTCACCATCAAAAACACCGACTATCAGCGCCACCCCAACGCCTTCTCGTCCAGCACCCGAACCGCTATTTACAGCTGACAAACAAAAGACTATTACCCTGAGCGAAGGGCAAAATCTAAAGAATAGCTTATTGACTCTCGCCAAAACTGAAGAGGCAACTGGAACTTTTACCGCCTTAAACATTAAAAATAGCGCTAATAAGTCTCTATCCTTAAAAGAAATCGCTCAGAGTCTTAACCTGGAAATATTTAGCCTACCAACTCAAGGTTGTGATTCAGCAACCGAGGACTGCACCGAACCAAAAACCCTTGAAACATTTTTGGATCTAACTAATTTCTCTCTGATTGTCTACAGTCAAAGCGGTTCTTCAACCAATGTCTCTTCACCCTTTGCAACGGCTAGCAGAACGAACGATGGAAGACTCGGCTTGATTATTGGACTAAAAAAACAAACCACTTCGAGTTCAACTCAGTCGATCGAAAGCCAGCTAGTTAATAGCCTGAAGGATCTAGAAACTTTTTTACCGAAAGAGCTTGCTTCTTTCTTGCTAAAAACTTCGGTTATTCCTCAAATTCCAACTTTCTCACAAGCTTCTTATAAAAATGCTGTTATCCGTTATTTAAATTTACCCACCTCTGACATTGCCATTGATTACACAATTTTTGATGGTAAGTTAATTTTGGCCACCTCAAAAGACAGCATGCTAGGCATCATTGATCAGCTTGCACCCGCCAGCCAAGCCGGGGAAAGACTCTAATGGCTACTCAGGAAAAATCGATACTCGCGCCTTTGATTTATTATGATTTGCTGGATCGGCCACTGACGGCTCTTGAAGTATATAAATATCAATCAAAGAGCGATGAACAGGGAGAGTCTTCTGGCACCTCTTTCTCCCAGTTCAGAAAAATTCTCAAAAATTCACCCTCTCTAAAAAACCATTTGAACCAAAAGAATGGTCTTTATTTTTTAAACAACCGAGAAACAATTATCGAAACCAGGTCTTCTCGTTTAAAAATTACCCAGCTTAAATGGAAAACCCTAAAAAGATTAGGCCGACTCCTAGCGCTAGCGCCTTTTTTAAAACTAGCGGCTGTAACCGGATCGCTTACTGCCTATAATGCCAAGGAGCAGAGTGACTTTGACTTACTTATCGTCCTCAAAAAAAATCGCCTCTGGCTTGGCCGGCTGCTACTGACTGGACTTGTTGGCGCTAGACAGAAGCGCCGCCATGGAAACTTAACCCAAGATCGAATCTGTTTAAATTGCTACTTAACAGAAGGAAGTTTAGAAATTACCAAGCAAATAAAACCACGTGATTTTCACTCGGCCCAAGAATATAGCCGACTAACGCCCATCGCAGAAATAAAAGAAGGAATCTATAAAGATTTTATTCAAGCTAATATTTGGCTCGCTGATTTTTTAAAAAATTATCCCTGGCCGAATAATCTTAACGCTAAAAAAATACAGCCATCTTCCTTATTTGATTTTAGTCGCCGAGGTTTTGAGTGGCTACTGGGCGGCCGGGCAGGGGATTGGCTAGAAAAAATTACCGGCCAGTGGCAAAGCCAGCGGATTAATAAAAAGAGACAAAACGAACAGACCGATCAAGACCAAGTATTTGTTAACAATGATTGCCTGATGTTCCATCCGCGGTCAAAAAGTGATAGACTAATGAAAGAATTTAATTTAAAAATGCAACAACTTAACTAACCATGCTACCTATCAATATCAAAATTAATCGACCCAAGAGTGATGAGCCCAACGTTGAATCACCCAACGTTTTAGATTTGAATAATTCAAACAATAAACCACCGAAAAATCCCCTAAGAAAATATATTTGGCTTCTTTTGGCTCTCTTGGCCACTGAAGCTTTAGTTATCGCCGCTATCTATTTTAAGCAACCAAGCTCGCCCTACCTTAAACTTTTTCCTAGCGGCCTTATCGCTACCTCATATTTCAATCATTCCCAGATAACCGGCCTTTTTAAATCACTAAAAGAGCAAGGTTATAATTTATCACTTTTTAATTGGAATGAAAACGAATTTAAAGGACTACTCGCCAAGGCTAAGATTGAATCAACTGACCAGATATTAAGTCTTTTCCAAGACCAAGCAGCTCTTGTCGTCCTACCCGCCAGCGGCCAGCATTTTAACTGGATGATTTTTGCTTCAGTTAAAGTTAGCGGCAATCAATTTACTGAAGCCAAGGAGAAAACCGAACGCGCTATTAAACAAAACTTTAATATTATTGATGAGAATTATCGACAAATTGAAATAGCTAAAGTTCAAAATCTAGACCAGGGACCGAACTCTCTTTATTACACTAAGGTCAATAATTATTTTATCGCCAGTAATGACCTCGATCATCTAAAAGAGGCGATTGATGCAGCGATTAAATAAACTCGAATTGACTACCTGTGGAGAAAGTGTGGATGGGATCATTTGACGCAAAATACCAAAAATGCTATTATCATAATAGCTCCTTGAAACTGGTTATCGTTTCCATCTAGATCAGTTCTTTCTAACGCCCGTAATTGGGCATAACTGGTCAAGGGGACTCTTTCTCCTTTCTTTGCTTTAGTACTCCAGAGGACCGCTATATAATATAGGTCCAACGGGTCGTCCCTTCGGGACAAGTTCGGAAAGGCAAAGGGGCACTTAGCTCCATTAACATCTTTGATATTTGGGCTTAATAAAGTGCCCCTTTTTCATTTTCTGCTTAAATTAAGAACACCGCCGGGTGTTTTTTTGTTTAACCCTTGCCCCGGTAGAAGCTCAGCCGAGCTTATTATTATTCCTAGAAATAGAGCGAATCGCCCTCGGCTTATCGAACAACTAAAACTTATCCCTAGAAAAACTCCCAGCAGGGCTTGCCTTATGCCCCTAATCCACCCTATAATAATTACATGGACAAAGATCTAATCAAAAAAATTAAAGCAAAACTTAACGAGAAGAAAACCAGGCTAGAGGGAGAGCTGGCTTCTTTTGCCCAGAAAGACGCTAAAGTAGCCGGGGATTATGATACTAAATTCCCTGATCTTGGCACAGCCCAAAGCTCTGACGAAGAAGCAACTGAGGTAGCTACCTACGGCAACTCCCTACCAGTTGAATATGCGCTTGAATTAAGCCTTGCTGAAGTCAATAAGGCGTTAGACAAACTAGAGAAGGGAGAATACGGCAACTGTGAGAAATGTAATCAACCGATAGATTCCAAGCGCCTGGAAGCTATGCCCGAGGCGAGAAACTGTGTCAAGTGCCACACCTAAGACACTCTCATTATATTTCGTTAGTAAAAAAGGCCACTCCAACCAGTGGCTTTTTTGTTGTATAATAAAGATGTTAAATCCCAATGTCCAAATTCTAATGCCCAATAAAATCTCAAATTCTAATGCCCAAAATGTTCCCGCCGTAGCAGGGACTTAACTGGTTATTGGAAATTGAAAATTGGGATTTTGTTATATGCCCTCAAAAGTCTTCTCCGCGGCCACCCTTGGCCTGGCCTGTCAACCAATCGAAGTTGAAGTTGATATGACGCCCGGCCTTCATAGTTTTCAGATAGTTGGGCTGCCTGACACGGCCGTCAATGAGTCCAAAGAACGAGTTTCTTCGGCTGTTAAAAACTCTGGCGCTACGCCACCGCATCACACTAACCGACGTGTCATTGTTAACCTGGCTCCGGCTGATATTAAAAAAGCGGGCCCAGCCTATGATCTACCAATCGCCATCGCTTATCTTTTGGCTTCCGGGCAACTTTTGGCAACCGAGATTGGCAGCAAACTATTTGTTGGCGAGCTATCACTAGAGGGAAATCTCAGACCAGTCACTGGCGTCCTTTCCATTGCCCTCATGGCTCGAGAGCGAGGATTTAAAGCTCTTTTTGTTCCCAAGGAGAATGCCCGCGAAGCGGCTCTCGTTAAAGAAATAACGGTCTTTGGTGTCAAAACGCTAACCGAGCTTTTCATGCACTTAGAACAAAAGCAAACTATTTTGCCAGAAGAAACAACCGATTTAGACCTCTTATCTAATCCCTTTGACCAAGATATCGATATGGCCTATATCAAGGGCCAAGAACACGCCAAGAGAGCCCTAGAGATCGCTGCGGCCGGCCACCACAACATCCTAATGTCCGGACCACCCGGAGCTGGCAAAACCCTACTGGCTAAAACCCTGCCGACTATTTTGCCACCCTTGCTGTTTGAAGAGGCTCTAGAAGTAACTAAAATATTCAGCATCGCTGGCCGATTGAATGCCGAACTACCCATTATTACAAGTCGGCCATTCCGGACCCCTCATCATACCGCTTCATCAGTTGCGCTAGTCGGCGGAGGGAATCATCCAAGACCAGGAGAGATAACCTTGGCTCATCGCGGCGTTTTGTTTTTGGATGAATTTCCTGAATTTCATCGCGATGTCCTTGAAGCCTTGCGCCAGCCGCTGGAAGATGGCGTTATTACCGTCTCTCGCGCCAGCGGATCTTTAGATTTTCCAGCTAAGTTTATGTTAGTCGCGGCCATGAATCCATGTCCTTGCGGCCATGCCACTAATCCCCAAAAACAATGCATCTGCTCGCCAGCCCAAGTTAGCAGATATAAGCGGCGAATTTCGGGGCCGTTAGCCGATCGGATTGATCTGCATATTGAGGTGCCCGCCATAAAATATGACAAGCTAGCCGGCGAGAAGAGCGGGGAAGAGTCCGCCAGCATCCGAGCTAGAATAAGCCGAGTCCGAGACAAGCAGCAAGAGCGGTTTGCCGGCGATCGGATTCACACCAATGCCGAAATGAAAATTCCACACCTTAAAAAATACTGCCAACTCGATTCGGTTGGTCAAGATCTTCTCAAAAATGCCGTGAATAATTTAAAACTATCCGCCCGATCATATCATCGCGTTCTAAAAATCTCCCGCACCATCGCGGATCTAGATAATTCAGAGAGCATCGAAAGCCGACACCTAGCCGAAGCCTTGCAATACCGACCACGAGAGGATAACTTCTAAAATTTTTCCTTGTAAAAAGAATGGCCCCGTGATAGTAATTAATCACTCAAAGAAAGTAGTCCCTTAAACCATCAACGAGGGAGGCTAATATGAAAGAGAAGGGAAGAGAACCCGAATGCGGAATGACGGGTCCGATTTGGTGGCACCATCACGGTTGCAAGATGAAAATTGTTGCCCAGGGCCCTTGCAACGATCTTCTCCTGCTGCAAGGCAGTGCAGCCGAGCTACTGATTCAAAAGCATCAAGCTGACTGGCTGCTTATCTGGAAAATAATTCATGGCCCAAGGACCGCCGTCTCTGGCACCGTAATTTTTCCCAACAAAGAACTAGTGGCGGCCTTTTCCAGTCCGCCCCACCAACTCTACTACGACACGCCCAGCCACAGCCAATGGCTCCTGACTCGCTACGGCGGTGACGCTGCCTACCAAGGTCTTTTTATCCACTTTAAAGACTGCCTCAATATCCCGGGTCCGGGGACGGGCAATGACGGCGACCCGAATATCTCCGTTGCTTTAGATGAAAAAATAACCAAAGCAATTAGCGATCTTGTCTATCGCAACCGCTGAAACCAAAAGCTCTGACGCGCTAGCGCGTCAGAGCTTTTTTCTTAATCACTTATTCACTCAGTCACTTGATCACTTACTGATTATTTGATGGTTCTGGCACCCACCAGCGGATTCTTAGCGCCACGAACTTCAAAATGTAAATGGCAACCCGTTGAGCGGCCGGTGGTTCCCATTAACATGATAAGCTGACCCTGTTCAACCCGTTCACCAACATCAACCAAAAGACGAGAGGAATGCCCATAAAGAGTTGAAACGCCATTGGGATGCCTTATTATGATGTATTTGCCATAACCAAAGTTCCATCCGATACCATCCGATAGGGTCACTGTCCCCGCCGCCGCCGCATAAACTGGCGTGCCGCAAGCGTTAGCCACGTCTACGCCATTGCCGCCGTGAAGACGACCCCAATCCTTACCCGAGGTTGGAATAATCAACCAGTTACTCGCCGCTGGGGCGTTTTTGGCATATTTTGGCGCTGTCACCTTTGGACTGGTTTTAGCTGGTGCGACTATTTCGCCATCGGGAATAATAATAAAATTACCCGCTACCAATTTAGCATCATCATAAAGGTTATTAAAGGCTCGAACTTCTGCCTCTTTTCCTTTATATTTTTTAGCCAAAGAAGCCACCGTGTCCTTAGCTGCAATCTTTACTCGAACGCCATTAATTGGCAAAATCAAAAGCTGTTGACCGGGTTTAATATAATCAAATTCGCCCAGATTATTGGCCCATAAAACCGTCTCAGTATTTATGCTAAACTTAACCGCGATCGAGAAAGGGGAGTCACCGTTTTGGACGACATAAGTGCTGGCTTCTCTTTGAATGTTCATAAAGGCATCTGCTGTCGTTCCAGGTGAGACAAAGCCACCAGTATCAAAAGTTAATGAATCTTGGTTTTCTTGTTCATCATCTAAAGAAAAATCAACGCTCGCTTGAGCTGCCGGAACCGACAGAGAACTAAAACCAACCATGCTATTTAAGATGCCGCCTGGATCAGGAGAAACTCCGATTTCTTCTATTAAACTCCCTTCTATTACTCCCTGGCTCTCCATTAAGCTTTTCTTCGCTCCTGCCCCCAGACCAAAATAATGCAAGCCACCGAAGACAAACAAAATAACCACTGCAGCTATTAAGGGGCGTTGATGATGCCCTAAATATTGAAGTGGTCTCTTAAAGGCCCTAGAAAACCAACTTTGGCCTGTTATCTTGTGGTCCTTGTTAGAATGATAGATATTCACTTTAATGTCTCACTGCCCCGTTAGAAGCTCTGCTATTTAGTCAAAACAGAGCATATTGGGGTTAGGTTTTATAAACAGACAATAGACGGAATGCCTATTTTCTTTCGGGGTTTTTCCTTTAAAACAAAGGTTTTTTGTTGAAAAAATAACCCCTCCTTGAGACCCTATAATGTTATCATTTGGCTGGTTTTAGTGTCAATCTTTTGAAAAAAATATCAAAAACAGCCATTTTTAACCCCCACCAAACGATTTTTCACAAAAACCTCTGACGAGGCAAGTCTGGCGGCCCAACCCATTTTGGCTTATACTTAACTAGTAAAAAAAATGGAAAAATTACTCGAAGGATTAAATAGCGAGCAGGTTAAAGCCGTCACTCACCTTGACGGTCCTGTTTTAATTGTGGCCGGCCCTGGCTCTGGTAAGACTCGGGTTTTGACTCATCGAGTTGCTTATTTAATCGGACAAGGAATTCCTGCTGAAAATATTTTGGCTGTTACCTTTACGAATAAAGCGGCTAACGAAATGAAAGAGCGGATCGCCAAGCTAGTCTCTTCTGGGGCTAGCCATAATCACAAGGTGCCAACTGTTGGCACCTTTCATTCGGTTTGCGCCAAGATCTTGCGGCAAGAAATAGAGGTCCTGGGCTGGAAGCGAGACTTCGTTATTTTTGACGACAAAGATAGCCTGAACATGATTAAAAAAATCATGGCGGATTTATCTCTGTCCGAAGACCAGTTCAACCCAAATGCAATTCAGGGACTTATCTCTCAACAAAAAAGCGAGCTGGGCAGCGCCCAGACTTTTGCCGCTAACGCGACCGATTATTTTCCAGAGATCGTCGCCAAAATATGGACCCCCTACGAAGAACGTCTGAAAAAAAATAACGCTGTTGATTTTGACGATCTGCTTCTTTTGCCAGTTAAACTTTTTATGGAAAATGAGACACTGCTTGAAAAATACCAAGAAAAATTTAAATATATTTTAGTCGATGAGTATCAAGATACTAACCACGCTCAATATACTTTGATTAAATTATTAGCCGCTAAGTATCGCAATCTTTTTGTCATTGGCGATGAATCCCAGAATATTTATTCTTGGCGCGGCGCTGATTTTCGCAACTTGTTAAATTTTGAAAAAGATTATCCCGAAGCCAATGTAATTTTACTGGAACAAAATTATCGCTCAAGCCAAAATATTTTAACGGCCGCCCATAACATTATTATCAAAAATAAATTCCGTAAAGATAAAAATCTTTGGACTGAAAATGCTGATGGCCAACCCATTACTCTCTTTGGCGCCAACGACGAGCGCGAAGAGGGAAGCTATATCATTAGCGAAATTAGGCGTCACAAAAAAAATAAGCCCTCATTGCGACTAGCCGACTTTACGATTCTTTATCGAACTAACGCCCAGTCCCGAGCGATCGAGGAAGCTTTTCTAAAGGCGGGCCTGCCATACAAAGTGGTTGGCGGTTTAAAATTTTATGACCGCAAAGAAGTTAAGGATATGATTGCTTATATCCGGCTCGTTCAAAATCCCAAAGATTCACTGGCGATGGAAAGAATTATCAATGTGCCACCCCGAGGTTTTGGCAAAGAGATAGATTGCCAAGAATTAATCGACTACGGCACCGAAAATTTAATTACCAAAGCAACCGCTCAGCGCACTCGCGCTTGGAAAAACTTTTCCGATCTAATGGACGGTTTGCGACAATCAGCCGAGAACCTGCCGCTAAGCAAATTACTAAAATTAATTATTGAAAAAACAGAATACGAAAAATTCGTAAAGGAGAAGGGCAAGAAAGAAGAGGGGGAGGAGCGTTGGGATAATCTAAAAGAACTTTTTTCGGTCACTAAAAAATATGATCATCTACCACCAGAGGAAGGCCGACGAACATTCTTAGAGGAAGCCTCACTGATGAGTAATCAAGACGAAGTCGACACCGAACATAACTTAGTCAACTTAATGACCCTTCACTGCGCCAAGGGACTGGAATTTCCCGTCGTGTTCATTGCCGGCTGCGAAGAAGGTATTTTTCCGCACTCGCGCAGCCTGATTGATGCCTGGCAAATGGAAGAAGAGCGCCGGCTTTGCTATGTTGGCGTCACTCGCGCTAAAGAAAAACTTTATTTAATTGCCGCCCATGCTCGTCAACTTTTTGGCTCCACCATGGTTAATCCGCCTTCTCGATTCTTATATGATATCCCATCGCACCTCATTGAATACATCAATTTCGGTGACGATAAAGATAATTATGATGAAGATGGAATCGAGATGCCGTTCTAAAAAAATTAAAGTTAAAAAATCAAAATTAAAAGTGACAGTGCAAAATTTAAAATCTTATAAATCCATTCCGCGAAGCGGAATACCTAAATTTTACACTTTGAGATTTACATTTTAAATTAATTGCGATCATGCTTTATAAAAAAACTCCTTTCCAGAAATTAGAAAAGAGTGCTATTCGTCCCAACAAACTCCTGGGTCAGCATTTTTTGCACGACAAAAATGTTTTAAATAAAATTATTGAAACGGCTGATCTAAATAAAAACGATGTCGTTTTAGAAGTCGGGCCGGGACTTGGCGTCCTAACCAAAGAGCTAGCCAAATATGCTGGCCAAGTAGTGGCCGTTGAAAAAGACAAAACGTTAGCGGAAATTCTAACTAGACAATTAGCTGAGGAACAAGTCGACAACGTAAAAATTGTTCCTGATGATATTTTAAAAATAAATTTTTCGCCTCTTTTTGATTCTCTGGATTATAAAGTTGTTGCTAACATTCCGTATTATCTAACTTCGCACCTGATCCGCTTATTGCTAGAGAATGCTACGCCACCAGGGGAGATAGTGCTTTTGATCCAAAAAGAAGTGGCCAAGCGAATCTGCGCCAAGCCACCGGAAATGTCACTCCTGGCTGTTTCGGTGCAATTTTATGCCGAAGCGAAAATCGTCGCTTCCGTTTCTCGTAAATCTTTTCGGCCCCAGCCCAAGGTTGATTCGGCTGTTATAAAAATAACACTGCACACAGCTCCTCTCATGGCAGGGGATAGTAAAACATTTTTTCAAGTAGTTCACGCCGGTTTTAGTCACCCCCGGAAACAGCTCCTGGGTAATTTAAGCCAGGAACTAAAAATAGAAAAAGCTAAACTCGAACTAGCGCTGGCGACCGCTGGAATAAAAAATAGCCAGCGCGCCGAAACATTAAAGATAAGTGACTGGATAAAACTAGCCCCCTTAATCCTTAATCCTTAATCAAAAATAACGGAATTAATCCGTTATTTTTTTGCTCATTCTACTCACCATTTATTATTTGTACTGTGGATAAAAAAGCCTATTTTTTTCATTGTTACTGGCAATTAATTATTGTATAATTAGGGCACCCTATGGAGACCAAAAGTCAATCGCGAAAAACAAGTTCAATCGTGACGATTTTAATGTTTTTATTTGCAGCTATGGCTAGCGGCTATCTTGTTTTTAAAAATACCGGTATGCCACTAACAGACAACAATTTCAGCAACAAAACAAACAATGAGCCAACCAACATTGCTCCATCCGGAAATTTATCAGAGGCGTCACCCGTACCACTAAATCCAACTTTATATTTTCTAGAAAACGCCTACAAAAAAGCTGTTGACATTATAGACAATAAAATAAATAACCGGACAAAAGAAATAGTTCAGACAACTCCCAGCCCGTCACCAACTGGCGTCAGAAATTCAAATTCAGCACCGGTCATAGAAAATTTAAAAAATAGAATCGGCATGACGGCCACATCTACCCCCAGCGCATCACCAACAAATACTAGTGCCCAAAATTCAACGCCAGCCGAAATTATTCTTTCTTTAACGGATCAAGAATTTCACTTTCTCTATCCCGAGAATTTTATTAAAAGTTTATTGGATGTCCAGGACGTTATTGTTAAAAATTTTGATTCCTCTTATAAGCCGCTCCCGGTAATTGAGAATGATTCTCAAGTCCGCCTGGTTCAAGAAAAAATTATAACAGCTCTTGTTTTGGCAAAAATTATCAAAGCAGAAGATGCTCAACGTTTTCAGACCACTATTCACTACACCTTACCAAAACTACAAATTGAAGAGTTAAAAAAACAAAATTTTTCTTTTTTAAACCCATCTTTTGCTGTGGCTCCATACGGTCAATCAAATTCTAAGCAAATGTTTATTTCCGGATTAGTCGAGATGCTCTCTAATTTCTTGGCGCCCACGGCGCAAGCTGTTTGCGGGGGGTGCGCTAGTTTACCTTTATGTTTTCAACTAGGAGCATCGTCTCCGACGCCCGGATTTGTTATTCCCAAAGCTGCTTGCTATTGCGTTGGTTGTCTTCACGGCCAAGGTTGTCTTGATTTTTGCACCGGCCTAGCAGCAATTTTTGATCCAACAACTTTTCTTTGTGGCTGCGGCTAAAATAAAAAAATGCAAATAAAACCTTCTTCAAAAAAAATAAACATCTTTGTCGCTGTTTTAATTCTTTTGACCGGTATCTTTATCGGCGGTTATTTGGTTTTAAAAAGCGGTAAAATTTCGGCCGGTGAGCTTAGCGATATCTTAAAAGGACAACCAATTAACCCGTCTACCTGTAACCCCGATGCCAATGATGCAAATAAAGACTCCGATAATGATGGACTAAAAGATTGGCAAGAAATTCAAATCTACAAAACTGATCCTTGCAGGCAGGACACTGACGGCGATGGCTATCTTGACGGGGAAGAGGTGGTCTCCGGCTACGATCCAGCTAAAAAGGCACCGGGCGATGAGTTGCCCGGAACGATGCCAAAAACACCGCGCCCCCTACCAAACAACTTAACCGTCGCTTTGCAACAAAAGCTCTCCGAACAATTACGCCAAAATAAAATAAGCGGAATTGATGCCAACGGGAACCTTCTTTCCCCGGCAGAGCTAGAACAATTTCCCGGCATTCAACAAGCCGTTTGGGAGATAACCCAACATCAAGGACAACTTTTTGCGCCCGAACCAATAGATGAAAGCCAAATAAAAATTATTTCCGACAACAGTCGCTCTGCGATTGCGCGATATGCTTCTCAGGCTCAAGAAGCCTTAGCTTACGAAAAAGATCCGAATATTCAAGCTTCTACGGACGACATAACAATGTTTAAAAAAGCCCTGGAAACCAATGATTTTACGGAATTAGATTTCAGTTTAGATAATTTACGCAAGGCTTATCAGAGGTTAATTATCTTGCCCGTTCCCCGCGATTTATTACCCTTGCACAAGGAACAATTAGAAATATTTTCTACTTTGATCAAAATCTACGAAGCTGTCAAAGACACAAACTCCGATCCCCTGAAAGCCAACCTGGCCCTGCAAAAATACGAGGATAATCTCCGACAATTTGGCGCCTGGATGCAAAAATTAGGAAAGTTTTCCCTTGAACACGAATAGAAATAAATATTTTTTATATAATTAATTCCCAAAATGTATTCTCGGCTAATTAATAAAAATCACCGCGAAAGAATTCTTGCCTCCGCCCTTCTTTTCGCTCTCTTCACCAATTTATTGATTGGCGGAATTTTTTGGCCGCGTCAACAAGCCCAAGCGAATGTTCCGACTATCGATGCGACGCTTGCAGCCGCTGCAGCCGCCCAAAAGGGACAGGATGCGGCTTGGTGGAGCTGGGATAAGATAACAGAAGCTGCTAGAAATGGCCAGATGCTCCAGCTTGTCGGCAAGGCACTGTGGGATAAGGCGGAGTACATTGCTAAAGAAGCCATGAAGGTTGCCTGGAATATTCTGCGAAAAAAATTATTGAATATGATAGTCAATGATATTGTTAAGTGGATTCAAGATGGCTCAACTCCCAGATTTATTACTGATTGGCAAGGATTTATGAAAACCGCTGCCGATAAAGCAGCCGGGCAACTTCTTGAGGAAATGGGCGGCGGTTGGCTATGTAGCAAATTTAGCCTCCAGCTGCGTCTGGCCTTATCCACTCCGCCAAAATTTGATGAAACTGCTACTTGTACTCTTTCGGCCGCTATCGCTAATATCGACAAATTTATGGATGGTTTTGAAAATGGTGGCTGGGCTGGGTTTATCAAGATCTCTGAATCGCAAAATAATTACATGGGCGCTTATTATTTAGCCATTGACAGAAAAAAACGAATCGAAGCGGAAGCCGCCGAGGCTAAAAAAAATGAATCTGCTGCCGGTGGCGGCTACCTAGGCGACACCGTTTGCGTTTCTATGTTTAACAAAGCCACAAATGACACCGCGACTATGCCCTCTTATCAAGGATACAAAGAAGCTAACATCCCCGCCGGCTACAAATGCACCAAGTGGGAATCACGTACGCCCGGCCAAGCTATTGCCGGCTCTATGCAACAAGCTATGGGCGTTGATATAGAAAATTTAATTTCAGCCAAAGAGTTTGCCGAATATGCCGGTGCTATTATTGATGCCGTTATTAACAGAGTGGCCAAAGAAGGGTTAGCTATGTTGTCTCCCTCACCGGAAGGAGCAAGCGTCGGTAAAACTGGACCGGGAATAAACACTCCGGCCACGGTTCCGGCTAGCTTATCTTCTCTTGGCTTAGATCCTTATCAGACTTATCAACGTGCCAGCTCCGACAAAACAGAACTCTCATCCCTAGGGCAACAACAAAGACTACTCAAAGAAAATAATGAAAAGTTAATAGACGAAAAACGGCTAAATTTAGAAGTGCTCAATAAAATAAAAACCCAAAGAATAACCAATCGCAGTATTCTGGATACTATTCTTAACGAAGATTGTGATCTCCCGTCCGGAGCTTCAACGGCAACCACCGACGCTCAAATTGCCGATATCAACACCCAAATTATAACGATTAATGCCGAAATTACTGCCGCTCAGGCAACTTCATCGAAAATTACAACCACCAATACAGACACAAATGATTATCTGACAAGCATTAATACATATCTGCCATTATATGAAGCTTGGCAGAAAGGCGACTTAACCGCCGCAACCAGCACAGCCGTCGCGGCTATGGAAACCGCCCGACAAAAGGCCGTCGCCTCTAATCAAAAGCTCCTCTCCAGTTCTTCCGCAAAATTTAGCGAGTTTGGTGACGAGACAATGCAAGCGTCAGCCAATACCGTCAACCAAATCAATAACACCTCAGCCGCTAGAGGAATTTCTGCTAATTGTGCCTATTCGGGAAGCACCGGTCTTTATGACGCTCTTTGTGCTGATCAAAACACCGGAACAAGTTACACAAGCTACTACAATAGCACTAGCTGCCTTTATCGTTTTCCCTCTTTCGCCCCATAAATAGCCAATGACTAACTTGCCTAAAACAAAAAAACTCTTATTTTATTTTAGCCTTGCTCTTTTAATTACCGGGGGGTTTTTTGTTTTGTCGGCTTCTCAGGCCAAAGCGTTTTCTCTTTTTGGTCTAGAGAGTATAGCAAATAATGTTGTTTACAGCGTAATCGGCCTAATTATTGACACCGGCCTAAAAATCGCTAATATTTTTGTTCAAATAGCAGCGACCTTATTGGAATTTACTTTCAGTATCGAAAGATTCACTAATGTACCGGTGGTCACAGCCGGTTGGCAAATTTGCCGCGACCTTGCCAATATCGGCTTTGCTCTAGTTCTTTTGGTTATGGCGTTTGATTCTGTTTTGCAACTAAATCAATACCCCATCAAAAGCGTTTTGCCTCGCCTGGTTGTCGCTGCTCTATTGATTAATTTTAGTATGGTCTTTTGCGGCATGATTATTGATTTTTCCCAAGTTGTAACCCATTACTTCTACGATGCGGCGGTTGGGACAAATACAGCCGGCCTTTCGGGTCAAATTGCCGGGGCGCTGAATATTCAGTCAATCTACAGAGAACCAAGCACAGATTGGGGAAAACCCTTAAAAGATGGCTCCTATACAAATTTAATTTTCGGCGGTCTTTTTGGTATCGCTATTTTAACAATTGCTGCTTTTAGTATTGCCGCTGCCGCCATCTATTTTATTGTCCGGATGGTTACTTTGTGGGCCTTAATGATTTTTGCTCCCCTTGCCTGGGTGGCAATGATTGTGCCAAATGCACCGGAAATTGGCGGCTATTGGAATAAGTGGTGGGGGGAATTTTTGAAGTGGGCTTTTTTTGCCCCGGTTTATATGTTTTTTATCTATTTGGCTATTTTACTCGCTTCAGCGACCCCCTTAACATCCTCTAGTCCTGCCTTCAGCGCCCAAAATACCCTCATGAAAGCCGGCGGTTTTTCCGGTTTTCTCAGAGACGGTATCTATAAACTTCTTCAATATATTGCCATCATTTTAATTCTGCTTAGGGGCCTAAAATATGCCTCATCTTCCAGCGTGGCCTTCTCTGGTGCAGTTATGAAGGCGGGTGGGTCAGCCACCAACTGGGCCAAGAATAAAGCAAAAAAATACACCGTCGATAAAGCCATTGAGGCGGGTAAATGGGGACTCAATAAGGCCGAGGCTGGAGCAGCAAAACTTGCCGCCGTTAATGTTGGCGGACCAGAAACTCGATTTAGTGGTCGCATGCGCGCCAAGGCTGAACAGATAAGACAGCGCGGTTTTGCCGAAAGAGAAAAAACCGAGGGGAATCAAGCCTATGGGAAGTTGATTGACACTATGTCAGAGAAAGATTTAATGAATGAAGTTAGTAAGGGATCAGGAATGAAAAAATTAATTGCCGCCCGCAAAGCCAAAGAGAAAGGCCTCCTTGAAAAAGGGCCCCAAAATTTAAAGAAAATCGATAAAAAAGATTATGCCGACGACGAAGAGGGGAAGAAAAAATATGAAGCAGATCTAGCTGCCGCCGAAGTGGAGAACGAAAAGCTAAGAGAACAAGATAGAAATAGAGTTAAAGAGGCAAGGGATGTTTTCAACTCTTACGGGATCAAAGACGATAAGGGTAAAACAAAAGAGGCTAAAGAGTTGGAAGAAATGCGCTTTGATATTCTAGACGAAAAAGATCAGGCCGCAGTTATTCGCCGCGCTAAAGAAAATGGCAATTTAGATAAGATAAAACCTGTTGTCACTCAAAACGCTCAAGCAATGGACGCCATTGTCAAGGAATTAGCCCATGAATTTGATGATGTTTATAAGAAATGGGGAAAGCAGGCCAAAGATAGCGCCAAAGAAGCCCTAGAAAGAAATCTTTCCAAGGGCGAGCACAACCGCAGGGCTTATGCCTCGGTTACCGGCGACTTAACCAAAGCTTTTGGGATTAAAAAAGATGCCGACGGAAAAGTAATCGAAGATGGGGGTTTTGAAGAAATGAGAAAATATATTGATGGGATGACCTCCGCCAAAGTTTCAGAAATCAAGGATCCAAAAAGAGAAGAAGACATCAAGTTGATTGGCCAATACGCCAAAGCATCCTTAGCAGAGGCAATGATGAGAGAGAGAGGAGCTAACGCCAGTCAAAAAGAAGCCTTCATCAGTGGCGCTAAAAACAATATTGATGACGCCGCCAGAGAATTTATTAAAACAAATCCTGGTGCCGGACGAGTTGCCTATGAAGCCAAGGGAATTAATGAAGCTCGCGCCAGAAAAAAGACGGCCTAAACACTAGATAAGTTATTATGGAACCACAAGGCAATCAAAATTCAGCAGCAATTCAAAAAGAAAAAGAAGAGGTCGTCACACACCTTGATTTTTTGCTTAGCCAGATGCCGGATCATGCTTATGATTGGTTGTTTTCCAATGAAACAGCAAATAATGTTGCCACCATAGCTAAACAATTTAATCTAAACGAAATCCAGACTATTCAATTAGCCAGAATCACCGGCATGGCTATTATTAAGGAAATTTCTCTGCCTACGATGGCACTAGAGCTTAAAAAAAATCTCGCCCTGGATGATATCACTATTCGACAGATAGCCATTTCCACTGCCCTAACTCAATTTCTGCCTATCCGCGATCACTTGCTTGGCGTTGAAGATTTTATCCGACAACTGGGCGGGGTCGTACCAACAACCCTGCCACCACTCCTTGAGTCTTCGCCGGCCGCCAAATATCAAAACGCCGCCCCCGTGGCTCATCCGGTCATTCCCAAAATTACTTTGTCTCAAAAATCACTTCGCCAAATAACTCAAGAAAACAAAGAGATTCTAAATCAAGTTATCACGACTTCGCCCCTAATGATCGCCGATTTTGATCAGCCAGTTCGTGGCACAATTAAAAATTGGCTAGCTGACTACGTTAAACAAAAAGGGGCTGAAAAACATGACCAGATGATTCGCGGCGAATATCTTTTCAAAAGCGACAACACCAAAAATTTGTCGTCCCAAGAAAAATTACTAGTAGCTGAGATTCTGAAGTCCTACGACGAAAACTCATCTTTGAATTACAACGAGACAGAAAAAGTAATAATTTTTGGTAACCCCGAGAATAAAACGACCGAACCGCAAAAAAGAGCAACTCCAACCGCACCATCGACAAATGCGTCTTCGGTTTATCGAGAACCCATTGGAAAAAAAGATCTGCCAGAATCAGTCGCTCCGGCACCAAAAAATACTTCTCAAGTTGATGGCCACGTTATAAACCTAAAAGATCTTCAATAAATTTATGCAATTTGTTATTCCACAATTTATTGACGTTGAAGATAAAATCATTGGCCCGATTACCCTTAAGCAATTTCTTCTTTTGTTAGCTGTTGCCCTGCTTCTATTCTTTCTTTGGTATATGTTCAAGCTTTGGTTTGTTATCGTTATCGGCACTCCCATTATTCTGCTAACAATTGCCTTAGTTTTAGGAAAAGTTGATGGCCGCCCATTATCTGGATTTCTAAAAGCCTGGTTCAATTATCAAATTAGTCCTCGATTTTATATTTGGAAGAAAAAATAAGATCGACTAATAAAATTATGACCGCGCCCGCTATTCAACAAAAAATAGAGATTGAAGATGTTCAAGAAGGCGTTATTGTTCTAAAGGACGGCTCTCTTCGGGCTATTTTAATGACTTCCTCGGTTAATTTCTCTCTTAAATCAACCGAAGAGCAGGATGCTCTTATTTATAAATATCAAAGTTTTTTAAACTCACTTGATTTCCCGCTGCAAATTGTCACCGTCTCTCGAACGCTAGATATTTCCGACTACATTGCCCTGATGGAGCAAAAGAGGAAAGAGCAAACCAACGAACTACTTCGCATTCAAATTGCCGAGTATCAAGACTTCGTTAAAAACCTAGTTCAAGTCGGAAATATTATCAATCAATCTTTTTATGTAGTTGTTGCTTTATTAAAAATCGAGAACAAAGAAAGCGGTTTTCTAGAAAAGTTGGGAATAGGTCAAACAACTACCCAGCAAGAAACAAAATCACTGGATGAACTGAAAACTCAGCTTTGGCAAAGAGTCGAATATGTTAGCTCCGGCCTACTGGGCGCTGGCATTAAATCGACCCCCTTAAATACCGAAGAAGTGGTCCAACTTTTTTATCACCTCTACAATATGGGGACCAAAGATAATCCTAGCTTAAAGAAAGAAGAACCCAAGACTTAACTATAAAAATATGGCTTTTGATTTTTTAGATAATTTAGTCGGCGGCGGCACCTCTTCTAAGAAGGTGTCTCCTTTTCAGGCGCCTATCAGCACCCCATCAATCAGAGATTTGATCGCCCCGCCAGCCTTAAAGATTTTTCCCAATTACGTCCAGGTTGGCGGCTCTTTGGCTCGAACGCTTTTCATTTTTACCTACCCTCGCTATTTAATGACTAACTGGTTTTCGCCAGTCTTGGCCATGGACAAAGAAATGAATATCTCTTTTTTTATTAATCCCGTTGAAACGCCCTGGATTATGAACCAGCTCAAAAAAAAGGTAGCCCAGGTTCAATCGCAAATTTCTGATGGCGAGGCTAAAGGGCGGGTTCGCGATCCGATGCTCGAAACAGCTCTAAGCGATATCGAAAAGCTAAGAGATGACCTTCTACAAAGTAATGAAAAATTTTTCAAGCTGGGCGTTTATATTACTTTATTTGGCAAAACAGAGAAAGAATTGGACGAAACCGAAAATGAAATAAAGTCTCTTTTGGAAGGCAAAATGGTTTATTTGAAACCGGCCTCTTTTCAGCAAGAGGAAGGCTTTAATTCAACCTTGCCAATGGCCAAAGATAAACTCGATATCAGCACTTCAATGAATACTGGTCCTGTCTCTAGCTCCTTCCCTTTTATTTCAGTTAATCTTTCCGACAACAAGGGAATTCTCTATGGCATTAATCGACACAATAATTCCTTAATTATTTTTGATCGCTTCTCGCTAGAAAATGCTAACTCCTGCGTTTTTGCCAAATCTGGCGCTGGCAAAAGCTATCTTGTAAAACTCGAGGTATTGCGCTCCCTCATGATGGGCGCTGATGTTATTATTCTTGATCCGGAAAATGAATATAAATATTTAACCGAGGTTATTGGTGGCACCTTTATTAAAATTTCACTCAATTCGGCCAACCACTTAAATCCCTTTGACCTACCCATTCCGCCAAAAGGGGAGCAGCCAGGCGACGTTTTGCGCTCAACCATTATTAACCTAGTTGGTCTAATGCGCATTATGCTGGGTGGCCTTTCGGCCGAAGAAGATGCCATTATGGATCGGGCTATCAGCGAAACCTATTCTTCTCGCGACATCACCCCTGACTCAGACTTTTCTAAAATTAATCCACCCGTGCTTTCTGATCTTCATAATATCTTAAAAAATATGGATGGCGCCGCCTCGCTCTCCACGCGCCTGGAAAAATTTGTCAGCGGCTCTTACGCCGAATTCTTTAATCATCAAACCAATATTGAACTTAAAAACAGTCTAGTCTGTTTTTCTATGAGAGATATGGAAGAAGAACTGCGACCGGTCGCTATGTATATCGTTCTTCATTATATTTGGAATATTATTCGTTCAGAACTCAAAAAACGGTTACTTATTGTTGATGAAGCTTGGACAATGATGCGCTATGAAGATGCGGCTTCTTTCTTGTTTGGCATTGCCAAGCGCTGTCGTAAATACTTTTTAGGACTAACCACCATTACTCAAGATGTGGCCGATTTTATGACCTCGCCCTACGGTAAACCAATCGTCACCAATTCTTCTATGCAAATGCTACTTCGACAATCACCAGCCACGATTGAAATTCTGCAAAAAACTTTTAACTTAACCGATCAAGAAAGATACTTGCTGATGGAAAGTGGCGTTGGCGAGGGCATTCTCTTTGCGGGCATGCAACATGCCGCCATCAAAGTTATTGCTTCTTATACCGAAGATCAAATTATTACTTCTGACCCAAGACAATTAATCGAAATTGAAAAAGCCAAAGAAGAATTGGCCCAACAAGATAGAGAATAAGCATTATTTCGCTAGGAATTATAAAATATGCCAGAAAATTCTGACAAAAAAACAATTACAACCAAAGAGCCAACCGCTCCGCCAGAAGAAGCCTCCTTTCCCTGGGGAATGATTGTTTTAGCTGCTCTCTTTGATTTAATTGGCATAATCCCGATTATCAATTTAATGACTGAACTTTTGGCCGGATTAATTATTGGCTTATGGCAAAGCGGCTACACACCAAAAACCGACCCCTTAATCTCTTTCTTTTTGGCCAAAGTTATGGATCTACTCACTTTTGGCATCCTGCCCAGCAATATCGCTATCGTCATTTATGCTTATATTAAAAAGAAAGCGGCAAGTAAAGTTGATAGCGCAAAAAATCCAGCTAGCCTAGCAACGGCTAATAATTAATGAACATAAAAATGTTTACAAAATATTTAAAAATAGTTTTGATTAGCGCTTTATTTATAGCCCTTTTTTCCGCTAGCCCAAAACCAGAATTAATGAACAAAGCCCAGGCGGCGGATAGTAATTTTACTTTAGTTTGGTCATCCGACTCTTATGTCCCGCCGGACTACGAAGGACTCGCTCTGCCAACTAAGGGAAGTCAAATTAAGGTTTTTGTTCTGCCCACCAAAACACTTAGCATAGACCCCGAAAAACTTACCTATCGCTGGCTACTGGATAAAGTAGCTGTCGGCCGGGCCGAAGGGCAAGGCAAATCAACTTTTTCCTTCCAGGCGACCAAGTGGATAGGCGATTATCACTCTGTTGAGGCTCAAGTTTTGAATGGAGAGGCTGTTGTTTGGCGCGGATTTTTAGAAATTAAGATCTCTGGCGTTCAAACTATTTTTAAGCTGGCAAATAATGACTATTCAATTCCGGAGACGCTAATAACCACGACCGGAAAAACTCTAAAAATTTTAGCCATTCCATTTTTCTTTAATATCAAAAATACCGGCAATCTAAATTTCCAATGGAAATTAGATGACCAAGAACTAATTAATTCAGACAACAGAGATTATAATATTTTTTCGCTTACTATACCCGCTAGTCAGATTGATAACGGTCTAATAAAAAACCTGGGGTTGTTTGTTTCCAACAAAACCGATTCTGACCAAGAAACATCTTCTCAGTTTTCTATAGAGATCCATTAATTACTGTAAAAAGATACATGCTAAAAAATAAATTCTTTGTTCTTTTTTGTCTTACAGTTTCTTTTATTTTTATTCCAATTGTTGCTTCAGCCTATACCCTTGAAATGACTCTCCCTGGCGCCCCCACAACCTTTTCCGGAGAATCTGGCCTGGGCCAATACATTCAAGCCCTTTTTCAATTTGGTTTTTATCTAATTGCTTTTTTAGCCGTAGCGATGATTACTTACGGGGGAGTCTTGTACATGATTCCCAACAAGATTGCCGAAGCTAAGGAAAGAATCTGGGGAGCGGTGATTGGCATAGTTTTCTTACTTTGTTCTTTTTTGATCTTGCAAACTATTGATCCGAATTTGTTAAAGTTGAGCCCCAGCACACCAACGGCAGTCAGCGTCTTAACGGCCGCGAGCTTGCTGGATATTGATACTACCGGCCTGACCGCATCTCAAGTCCAGGCAATCATGACTAATGGAAAAATCTCTGGCCGGGGGAGCGGGACTTCTTGTTCAATCGATAGTTGTGGCGCTCAAACGGTCCAAGGACACCAGCTGGCCAGCGGATCGGCCGCCAAATATTCAAATGTCCAAACGAGCATTAAAGATGCCTGCGCGGCCCAAGGGCTTACTTGCGACACTAGCATAACTTCAACGGTTGACGGACAACACGCGTCCAGCTGCCATAAACCCGGCAACGCTAAGAGCGGTACCTGCGGCGATTTTGTTATTACGGCCCCGGAATGTGGCGGCAGTATCAAGCTTTGTTCTGCAAGCGTAAGGGAAAAATATGTTCAAATTGCGGCAACCGCGCTTAAGTCGTCCAATGACGTCAGAACCTGTCTCAACGAATATGTGGTAAAAGGTTCAAGTTTTTCAACCGGCGGACATTTTCATTGTAATTTTTAGTCAATATGAATTGGTTTAAATACATAATAAAGAATATTATAAAAATAATCCCGGCTTTAGTTTTAGGCTTTATTTTTTTGGCTAATCATTCTCTGGCCGCCTACACCGTTGAGATGCGCTTGCCCAATGCGCCAGCCAGTTTTTCTGGAGAATCTGGCTTGGGACAATACATTCAAGCCCTTTTTCAATTTGGTTTTTATCTAATTGCTTTTTTAGCCGTAGCGATGATTACTTACGGGGGAGTCTTGTACATGATTCCCAACAAGATTGCCGAAGCTAAGGAGAGAATCTGGGGAGCAGTGATTGGCATAGTTTTCTTACTTTGTTCTTTTTTGATCTTGCAAACTATTGATCCTAATTTGTTAAAGTTGAGCCCTAAATATTTACCATCGGCATCTACCCTAAAACCAGCTACAGATACTGGCCGAACCGGCGTATCAACAACTGGCGCAACCATGTCTATTTATTTTGACTCAACTGCTCCGGCCTATGATACTCGCGAAAAATGTGAAGCAGTTGGCCGAGCTTCTTATAGAGATAAATTTATTGGAGTCATATTCAATACTATAAATTGCACAATTGTAGTCAAAAAAAATTAATTAATAAAGTTAATTATGTAAATTTAAATATTTATGAACACCAAAAAAATCCTTATTATTGTCGGCATTTTATTTATCCTAGCATTGGCTTCTTTGCTGGTTTATAATTTATTTTTCAAATCAACTTCGCCGGGAGACGGAGCAGGTGGCGGAGCCTTGCCCACTTCGCCAGGTGGCCGAGGAGGAACGACAACGCCAACTAGTCTTCCGAGTGACGGAACAGGAACTGGCGGCACCGGAGGAACAAGTAGTCCAGGAGTAACGCCCAAGGGCCTAGCCTCTCTCAAAATTAAGCCTATCAGCCAAGAGCAAGCCCTGGCGGCGACTATCGGCAGTGACGGTAAAACTGTTAAATATTTTTCTCGGGCCAACGGCAATATCTATCAATCAGATTTTGATGGTGGTAGCCTGAAAAAAATATCATCGGTTAATTTGAATAACCTAATGAAAGCTCTTTGGTCACCAGATAAAGATAAAATCATTGGCATCTTTAACGAAAAAGATGTTATCAAAAAATACTTTTACGACTACGTCAGCAATCAATCATCTATTCTTAACGCGAAGATAAACTATGTTGCCTGGTCGCCAGACAGTAAAAAAATCGCCTACCACTTTGTTGATTCTGGCGGTGAACAAAATAATATTAGCCTCTCTAATCCCGATGGAACCAATTGGAAGAACATTTTTAAGACTCGCCTGGATAATGTTATTCTTGAATGGCCAATTAAAGAAAAAATTTCTCTGCGAACACCCCCCAGTGGCCTAGCCCAAGGAGTTCTTTATTCCATCAATTCAGAAACCGGTGACTTCTTTAAGGTAATTAGCGAAACCTTCGGCCTCTATGTGAATTGGTCGCCCAAGGGAGATAAGATTCTTTTTTCTTACACCGATAGCCGAGGAAAAAATCCAACGCTTAATTTAAGCGACGAGAAAGGAACCAGTTTTAAAAAATTAAATCTAGCCGGTTTAGCCGACAAGTGCGTTTGGAGCAATAATGATAAAACTATTTTTTGCGCTCTGCCTCAAGAAATTTCTCAAAACGCTACCTGGCCAGACGACTATTATAAGGGATTAGTAATCTTAAGCGATGATATTTACAAGATAGATCTGGAAGCTAACCAGAGAACAAAAATCATCGGCTCAACCGATGAAATTAGCTATGACGCTCAAGAACTCTTTCTTTCCCCTAAAGAAGACTATCTCTTCTTTATCAATCGGAGCAACGGTTTGCTGTATAGCTTAAAGACACAATAGACCAAAAAACGATGGCCAGGTCATTCTTCCAATAGGGAGTATCGACTAGTCCGTGAATTAAAATATAGATTATTACCGTTGTTAAAAAAATAGAAAGTAACTGCTTGCCCCTCGGAGTTCCACCCAATGGAGCGAAGGGGGGTTTTTGTTTTGTTACAACGACATCTCGAAAATAAACTATTAGTAAAATTAAAAAACCAATTAATCCTAAAAATCCACCCTGTAGCCACCAAGCCAAAAATAAATTATGAGGCTGGGGGACTGCCCACTCTAAATAGGGGACGGGAAAGAATAATTGATAGTCAAGATAATATTTTTGAAATAATCCTGGCCCAACGCCAAAGAGCCAATGAGATTCTAAAATTTTGCCCGCCGACTGCCAAACCATTAATCTTGATTGCCAAGATGAACGGTCAAGTCTAAGTAGATCATCTAACTTTTTGCTATCACTTTGCCAACAGCTAATTGCTAAAAATATTATAAATACCAATAAGCCAATGGCCATAATTTGCTTTTTATCCACAAAACCCACCCTAAAAGCTACGAGCAAAGAAATAATGGCGGCGCCTAAAACTCCCAGCCAAGCGCCATAAGAAAAAGTAAAACAGAGCGCCAAACCCAAGATTAAAGCGGCTAACAAATATAATATTTTTTGGGCTCTATCGTTTTTAATAAAAAATCCCCACCAGGCCAAAATAAATCCCGGCGCTAAATACATGGCCAAGTGATTAGGAGAAAGATACCAGCCGGCTAGGCGACCGTCAAAGGTTAGCTGACCAAAGAATTTATAAACTAGACTAGCTACGGCTGCCAAAAGCGATCCCGCTATTAAGCCAAAGATGGCTACTTCAATATCTTTCTTGCTTTTAATTATTTCCGCCAAAATTAAACTAAAAATTATCGGCTCCAATATCCAGGCCTTAAAAATTCCTGCCCCAACCCTCCAATCAATTGATAAAATTGTTGAGATTAGAACTCCCAGTAAAATCAAAGCGACGGCAAAAAAATAATCTGGGCTAAAAACGATTTGGAATTCACTAAAGACTTTTTTAATTTTGGCCTTCTCTTTAATTTTTTTAACCAGCCAACAACCAAAAAAGACCCACAAAAAAAGCTCCAAAACAGTTAGCGGCCAACCATTAACCTTCAGCAAATAAGTCGGAGCTAAAAATAAGATCCCCGCTGCTGAATATACTGGTTTGCGCCAACACAAAAAGCCAAAAGAAACGAGAATTAGTAACAAAGAGAATAGAGGCCAAGAACTATTAATTGTTAGAAACATTTTTTTCTAACTTAAATAATAAACCAAAATAAATCATCAAAAAAGCAAACACCGTGGGATTAAAAATAGCCGTTTCAAAAAAAGAATGAACTGAAAAATAGACTAATGCACCGCCAACGCCCGAAGCTAAAACCGGACTCTTAAAGCGATTCCGCCAAGCGACCAACAAGGAAGTGGTCATTAAGGCAAGCCAAGAAAGTAGGCCAAAGATTCCCAGCTCAGCTAATAAGTCTAGATATAGGTTGTGGCTAGTCATTGCATTACGATAGTCCTGGGCAAATCCCATGCCAAAAGAATAATTTCCCAGACCAACCCCCAGGAGCAAATTATCTCCGGCCAGGCTCAAAGAATCCTGCCAAATTTGAAGACGACCAAGATTAGAACCATCTTCTAGAGAAAAAATCGAAGAGAACCGACCAATAACCGGCGAGAAGAAAAGAGCGATTACCATTAATAATAAACCAACCGCTACTAAAAATTTTTTATCTCTTAATTGTAAAGAGCCCCTCATCGCAACCAAGAAAAAAATAATACTCGCTAAAACCCCCAAATAGCCACCCCGAGAGAAAGTTAAAAAGATTGCCAGCCCGACTAAGAGAAACGCCGCCCCAGCCATTTTTTTATGCTTTTCTTCGAAAAAGAAGAGGGCTAAACAAAAAGGCAGGGCCATCCCAAGATAGAAAGACATCATGTGCGGGTCAGGAAAAAGGCCCACAACTCGAAAATAAACTTGCCCCGAAACCTCAACTAACCAACTATTATTAACCTGAACCAGCTTGGCTAGCGAAGCACCAGAAAAAAGCGGCGCGATTGAATTTAACCAGAAAGACACGACGGCGTCTCTCTTGGAAATAAACTGAGCCGAAAACTGAACTAAGCCAATAGTCGCCAAGATCAGCGCCCCCGACAATAGAACCCGAATAAGATCTCGAGCCCTTTTCTCGCTATTAATAAAATAGGCTGTTAAAAAATATAGCGGTAACCAAGAAAATAAAAATAATATTTTTCTTAGTGCCCAGGACTGTTCAGCCGCTACTAAAAAGGAGATAGCCGCCAAGCCAAAAAAGGTAAGCAGAGCCAGGCTAATTTTACTCTTAAAAAAATCTCTAAAATTATTATCGGTTAAAAAATATTTTAGAGCCATCACCGAAAAGAAAATCAGCACTAAAACTCGGCCAGACATAAGATCTATGCTTGGAGAAAGATTCATGGCCACCTGGAGGGGAAGATACGCAACAAGCAGGGAAAAAGTGACCAGTGGCTTTTGCCAAATTAAAAAAACAAAAACAAAAAAAAGCGCAGCTATTGTGCTCGCCAACGGAGAAAAAAACGTGGCCGCTCCCAAAACCACAATCAAGACCCCAGCTAAAAAATACAAATTTTGTCTAAGCAGAAATACTTTCATCCTTTCTTTTTATCAATGATAAGAATTCCTCCCAGTTAACGCCTCCTGTTAAAAATAAAACTGCAAAATAAATGATTGCTCCGAGTATAATCAAAATGAATAAGTTTAATCCGCTAAAAAGCCATAAAAAACCACTCATAACCAGCGCGGCTACTAGGCCCTTACCACCAACTTTTAATGATGGCTTAATTTTTATTTCTTGATAGATAACGGCGGCCATTAAAATCGCGACCAGAAACTCTGTTAAAAGAGATGCCCAGGCAACCGCCAAATAAGAATATCGGGGAATAAAAACTAGATTAATTGCTAAATTAAAAATAGCACCCACGCCAGAGATTATTAACATCTTTTTCTGTTGGTTAAGAGAAATTAAAGAATAAGAGAAAAGGGTACTCAGAAAGATAGCTCCCACCGCAAACATTAAAATTTGCAGCACCGAACCAGCTTCAAAATACCCCTGTCCACCAAGCAATAAGATTATCGGCCCAGCCAGCATATATGACCCCAAAATTAATGGCCAAACAAATATCAATAAGACGTCCAGACTTCGCTGAAATATCTGCTTAAATCGTTCTTTATTGTCTACGGCCGCAGAAAGCAATGGCATTACCAATCCGACGAACATGGCCGGAAAGAAGATTAATCCCTCAAGAACCTTAAAGGCCAAGCGGAAAATTCCCACATCAGCTGCCGGCTTGAGAACCGACAAAAGAAGAGAGCCAAAAGAGAAATAGACCATAACTAAAAGATTAGAGATAGCCAGGGGATAGCTCTGTTTTAAAATTCCTCGCCAAAAAGGAAAGTCAAAACTAAGACCAACCTTAATGTAGCGACCCACCAAAACAAAAATTAAGCCAAAATTAATAAGAGAGCTAAAAGATAAGGCAGCTACCAGTGGTAAAAACCCTAAATCATTTTTAATAAACAGAACCGTCAAAAAAAGCTGAGTCGCTCGACCCGCTAATTCTGCTATCGCAATCTTATCCATTCTTAAATATTTTTGGAAAACCCCGACCAAAACTTGCCCGCCTGATAAAAGCCAAAAACCAAACATCCCCAAAAATATTCCCCAGCGAACCTGCGTGGAGTAGGGGAGAAAAAAACTCAACAGCGGCGCCGCTAAAAAAACAAAAAGGCTAAAAATTAGCCTTAGGGTAAAAATATTGCTTGCAATCTTTTTTTCGTCTGCTCCCGGTCGAGATATCTCCCGAACCATTATTTGATAGAAACCAAATTCTGCCACCACCGTAAATATTCCACCGAGCGTCATGATGATGTTATATTCGCCCCACAGGGTCTTATCAAAATAACGAGTCATCATCCCAACAATTAAAAGCGCGACAACCGTACCAATAATTCTCAAAAGAGCAGAAACAATTGTATTTAATGCTATCTTTTTAGCCAACATGGCTGATTAATACACTATTTAGCTGGCTTAATAACTATCCGCCTTTCTTCTCCTTCGCCCTCAGAATCTGTTTCCACTCCATTAAAGCTAGACAGGGCCATATGAACAATTCGTCGCTCATAAGCATTCATGGGGGCTAGTGAGCGAGGTGCCTGGCGCCTAACCACTTCATCGGCTATTGATAGGGCAATATCTTTCAGTTCTTCTAGCCTATTTCTTTGATAATCATTAATATCAATTGTAAAATTACCAGCCGCTAATTGCCGACTAGTCATCGCTCGCAAAAGATGCTGCAAGGCCATTAAGTTTTCACCGTTACGGCCAATCAAATAACGAGCCTGATCGTTTTTTATATTAACTTTAATTAAGTTCTCTTGCTGCTCATCAATTATCGCCTCGCCCTCAAAACCAATAATCCGTAAAATTTCTTCGATATTTTCTTTAGTTTTTGTTAAGTTGTTCTCGGCCATGTTTTTTTAAGATTAAATATTGTTGAATAATTCCAAATAAAGTGATTACCGCCCAGTAGAGAGTTAGACCGGCCGGCAATTTCCAAGCGATAAAAACAGTAAAGAGCGGCATAAAATAAAGCATTTGCTTGTTCAAAGTTGAACTAAAATCGCCGTCATTAGAACTTTTTACCTGAGAGCCGGTCATCATCTTTGATTGAAAATAAGTGAAGATACCCGCCAAAATAGCCAAAATATAATTAGCATGAGATAAATCTATTATCCCCAAAAACATTAAATTTATATTCTCTGGCTTTTGAATAAAAGAATAAAGACCATTTAATTTATTAGGATCGAGGCCCGCTAGAAAAACTTGATATAGGGCCAACAGAACCGGAAGTTGAACCAATAAGGGCAAGCAGCCGGCCGCCGGATTAATATCATTTTTTTTGTAGAGTTCCATTAGGGCCTGCGACTGCTTAACCTTGTCACCCTTCTGTTTTTCTTGAATCTCTTTAATTTGCGGCTGCAGCTTTGACAGAGCCGCCTGCGAGACAATTGCTTTTTGATTTAGAGGATACAAAATCAACCGGATAATAATAGTAAAGAGAACGATCGCGATCCCCAGGTCATGAACCGGAAGAACGTTATATAAAAAAATCAGACCATTGAACAACGGCTGGTAGAAGAAAGTATGAAAGATAGAAAAAATAAAACTCATATTTTATGTTAATGGATCAAGTCCTCCGGCATGCCACGGATGACACCTTAAAATTCTTTTACCACCAAGCCCTATACCCTTAAAAAATCCGTACTTGGTTATGGCCTGCTTAGTATATTCAGAGCAAGAAGGGGAGAAGCGGCAAGTTGGTCGGTTTTTTCTTAACACACCCGATTCAGGAGACAAAACCAGCTGATAGGTATTTATTAAAAAAACGGCTATCTTTTTCATCATTACCTTAAATACAGCTTATTTTTAATAAAAAGAGAAATCAATTCTTTCTCTAGCCCCAAGTACTCTTTCCCTTGAGCAGGGCGCTTAAAAATTATGACTACATCAAATCCGATTTTAATTTTTTCTAAATTCAATCGGATAATTTCATTAACTTGCCGCCTTAGCTTATTTCTGTCTGTCGCCTTGGCTGAAACCTTGGTACTAACAATAAGCCCAAACCGAGTAGAAGACAGCTCATTTGGCACTTGTTTTAAAATAAAAAATTCTCCGCTGGAAGTATAGCCCAAGTTAAGAACTCGCTCAAAATCCTTCTTTTTCTTTAATCTAAAAACACTGGCTAGCATAAAAGGTTAAACCGTCAGCTTTTTCCGACCCTTTTGTCTTCTTTTGCGAACAACTCGTTGGCCGTATTTTGTCCTTTGTCTGACCAAAAAACCGTGAGTTCGCTTTCTTTTTCTTTTTTTAGGTTGATAAGTTACGCTCATGTTATTTTCTTACTTTTTACTTTTTTAGTATAATAGCTAAAGCCTTAAAAGTCAATTCTAAATACCTCCGGTCACCAACGTTATTTATCTAAAAATATTCAATCCACAAGCAATCCACAGCTTATCCACAAAACAGTAACTTTTCCATTCTTTTCTTTACGTTTTTTTACTTTCCGTGCTATGTTATAATCGTTACCAAGGGGGGAGCAGAGTTTCTCTAATAAAAATATCCCATGAACAACGATCAACTTTGGCAGGCCGCTCTCGGAGAGATTGAACTAAATATTTCCCGGGCAAATTTTATTACCTGGTTTCGTGACACCTGTATTTTAAAAAACAAAGATGGTCTGGTTACAGTTGGTGTGCCCAATGGTTTTAGCAAGGAATGGCTAGAGAATAAATATAATAAACTAATTCTCCGCTCCCTAAGAAACCTCCTCAGTGAAATCAAGGAGTTAAAGTTTATTATCAACCAAACTGCGCCACGCCAAACGATTACTTCTCTAACCGAACCCCCTCCTTCATCTAAAAAAGAAGGGTTTAGCTCTCCTACTCAATCATTTCAAGAACTAGAAACTGATAAAGAAACAAACCTTAATCCTAAATATACTTTTGATAATTTTATAATTGGCTCCTTTAATGAACTAGCCCAAGCCGCTGCCCGAGCGATTGTAAATAACCCAGGCGAAGTCTATAACCCTCTTTTCATCTATGGGGGAGTGGGACTGGGTAAGACTCATCTTCTGCAAGCCGTCGGCAATGAAGTTATAAAAAAATACAATAAAAAGAAAAAGGTAAAATATATCAGCTCTGAAAAATTTACCTCAGAACTAGTCAATTCACTTCACAATAACAGTATTGAAAAGTTTAAAGAAGATTATCGCCAAATAGACGTTCTTATTATTGATGATATTCAATTTTTAGCCGGCAAAGAAAAAACCCAAGAAGAGTTTTTTCATACCTTTAACTTTCTCTACCAAAAGAATAAACAGGTTATTTTAAGCTCAGACCGGCCACCCCGATCAATCGCTACCCTAGAAGAGAGGCTTCGTTCTCGCTTTGAAGGCGGAATGATTGCAGACATCTCTCAGCCCGACATGGAAACCCGCATGGCTATTTTAAAGAGAAAATGCGAGGAAAAAAAGATTGTTATAACCGATGACGTTTTAAGTTATATTGCTACTAATATTCAGCGTAATATTCGAGAACTGGAAGGTGCCCTAAATCGGATTATTGCAGCCAATAATCTCTCAAGTGCCTCATCAGATATTAATAAAATAGCTAAAATCCTTAACGATATTATTAATACCCCAAAACGAATAACCACCTACAAGAACATCATCCAGTCAGTCGCCGAATTCTATGACATTAATACTAGCGATTTAATTAACCGCTGCCGTCGCAAAGAAGTTGTTTATCCAAGGCAAGTCGCTATGTTCTTAATGCGAGATGAACTTAAAAAATCCTTTCCGTTTATTGGTGAAAAACTTGGTGGCCGAGATCACACCACTGTTATGTATGCCTGTGAAAAACTCCACAAAGAACTAGAAAAGAATGAAACCCTCCAACAAGAATTAAGTCTTATTAAAGAAAGAATGTATAGTAAAACTTAGTTGATAAACTGTTTATAAATATGTTTATAAAAATTGATTAACTAGTTAATAAAAAATTTATAATTAATTAACCCTAAAATACAAACGATTAATTAAATACTTATTAACAGTTTATCGATCAAGAAAAACATTAACTGAATTAAAAACAATCGCTTTTCCACAGAATAACCATTCCTTTATAATAATTATCTTATTTATTTAATAGATTATATATATTATGAAAATAGTTTGTTTACAAGAAAACTTAAAAAAGAGTTTAAATATTACTCAGAATATTATTGGGAAGAATTTAACTTTACCAATTTTAAATAATCTATTATTAAAAACTGAAAAAGGTAGACTTAAAATTTCTTCGACTAACCTAGAGATAGGAATAAATACTTGGACTTCTGGGAAAATAGAAAAAGAAGGCGAGATAACCTGTCCAGCTAAAATTTTGTCGGGTTTTATCAATAGCTTGCCCAATAAGAAGATAGAATTAGAGGTTAAGGGTAATATTTTAAATGTTAAGTGTGAGAACTATAAGGCAGGTCTTAATTGCTTACCTGCTGATGATTTTCCAATCATTCCCCAAACCAAACAAAGTCCGGTTTTTAAGGTGGATAGTGCTGTTTTTCGGGGAGCAATGTCTCAGGTTATCGGTTTGTCTTCGCTTTCTGAATCTAGGCCAGAGATTACCGGTATTTTTATAAAAATTGATAAAAAAGACATAAAAATGGCGGCAACTGATAGTTTTCGATTGGGTGAAAAAGTGGTTTTTGATATAGAGAAAAAAGACGAAAGCGCTCATTCATTGATAATTCCTCAGCGGACCGCCCAAGAATTAGTTCGGATTTTAAACGAAGAAAGTGGTCAATTATCAGTGGTGGCGGATAATAATCAAGCCTTTTTTGATTTGGGTGATACCCAGATAATTTCTCGCTTAATTGATGGTCAATATCCTGACTACCAACAAATTATTCCTAAAAACTTTACTATTACGGCTGTGGTTGATCGAGAGGAGATCTTAAATAATATAAAAATTGCCGGTTTATTTAGTAATAAAACAAGTATTATAAAAATTGCACTTCAGGGTAATAAGTTTGAAATTCTGTCTCAGGATCCAGATTTGGGCGAGAATAAATCCCAGGTAGAAGCCGAAATAAAAGGTGGGCCAATCAGTATTAACTTAAATTATCGATTTTTAATCGATGGCTTAAATAATATTAAAACTAAGAAAATCTTTTTGGGTTTTAATTCGGATTCTACGCCAGTGATTATTAAGCCAGTGAGCGAGGATAACTATCTTTATTTGATAATGCCGATAAAGAATAACTAAGGCCGTGTGGACAAAAATAAAAAAAATTATTCCGGATAAAGCTAGGCGCTTTGGTATAGATAATGAATTAAAAATTCTTAATCTAAAAAATGATTGGGATAAAATAGTAATTGAGGCGTTGGGGGTAAAATTTAAAAATAAATCAGAGACGATTAATTTAAAGAGTGATATTTTATATGTTCGGTGCCAGAATGCTATTTGGGCGGGGGAGTTTCAAATGAGAAAGGAAAAATTGTTGGAAGTCATTAAAAGTCAAAAAATAAATATAAAACAAATAAGATTTATATTCTAAAAAGTAATTTGTTTATAATTAAAAAGCCCCGCCAAAAGCGGGGCTTTTTAATTGAGGTTATTTTATATAGATATTAATTTTTTCTTCTTGTCGATTAAGGGCCCAATCATAGGCCACAACCTTAAGGGTATTAATTCCACTTGGTGTATTAGTAGGTGGGGTGAAAGATGTTTGGTAGGGAGTCGAAAAGACTGAGCCGATAAAATTATCGTTAAAAAAATAATCAACCTGTTTTATTCCCAGGGGAGCAATTATTTCGGCTAAAACAGTAATTTTTTCAAGACCGAAAGTTTGCCCATTAAAAGGATAGGTTATTTTTATTTTAGGAATATTTTTTTCGTTATTTGAGTCATCTCTTTGAGTCGGTACGGAATTATTATCAGTGGCGACTTTATCTTTTAGCCATTCTTGGGCTACTGTTTCCCAGTTTTTATATTGGGGATCGCTATCGGGGTTAGTGGGAATTTCTCCTCGCGGATCATCTTTTTTAACGTAGTATAAGATAGAGTGAGCTTCTTGATGAGTTATCTCGTCAATTAAATCGGTTGGCGTGTTTTCATTGGCTAGCAATCCAGACAATCTATTAATTTTTACTTTTACGGTATTAATATAAGAACCATTAAGGATCGCTTTGTCGGTAACGATCGGTTCTGGTTTTGTAAATTCTTCTTTATCTTTTGGTAGGCAAAAATAATTAGCAGTTTTATTTTGTTCATCTTGGCAATTGGTTTTTAACTCGTAAGCTTTTTTAATAAAACTGTTCCAAAGGGGAGCGGCCGCGGCCATGCCAGCTCCTTCACGGGTCATGGGCGTATTGTCATTATTTCCCACCCAGACACCCGCTACGAGCGATGGGGTATAGCCGACCGTCCAAGCATCGCGGTAGCCCTGCGTAGTGCCGGTTTTGACAGCTACTTGGCGATCCTTGATATAGAGTGGCGAAGCAGCGCCAAAAACTGGCGTGCGGGCTTCATTATCGGAAAGCATGGCCGAAATATTTCTGGTCGGTTGTTCATTTAAAATTCTGGTTGGATCACTTTTATATTCTTCGATTACGTTTCCGTCTTTATCTTCAACTTTTAAAATTGGATTTTTTTCATTTTTAATACCGTCATTAGCAAAAACGCCATAAGCCGCTACTTCGTCAAGTAATTTAACTTCGCCGCCGCCCAGAACTAGCGAGAGGCCATAATAGTTACTATTTAAAGAAGTGATTCCCATCTCTTTCGCCTTTTTTATAGTGTCTTCAATTCCAGCTAAATAAAGCATTTCAACGGCGGGGATATTTAATGACTGAGCCAATGCTAGGCGGGCAGTGATTGGGCCGCGGAATTTATCATCATAGTTGCCGGGGCTGTAGCAGTCTAGGCCATATTGGTCTTTGTTTTGACTGGCATCGGCAGCGCAATTGGGATTAAACTCGGTTTTT
>Ga0172368_10000565_pt1 | contig 52576 bp, 42 predicted proteins | sample Lak11m_FD_114540 | JGI IMG/M metagenome (GOLD analysis project Ga0172368, IMG submission 114540) | Freshwater microbial communities from Kabuno Bay, South-Kivu, Congo - kab_022012_11m | ecosystem: Environmental > Aquatic > Freshwater > Lake | place: Democratic Republic of the Congo: South-Kivu... | reverse complement strand
TTAAATTCAATTTCTCTTTGTTCAACAAAATTTAACTTACGAAAAGCTCAATAAAATCGTTTCAAGCCTTTAAAAGACTACACTCAACCCTCAAATTATTTTCAAATTTCCCCATTCAGCATTTCGAATTTCCCGTTCCGCATTCCGAATTCCGAATTCCCCATTCCGCATTCAGAATTCCCCATTCAAATAATTTTCAATTCTTCTGCTATCTTTGCAATTTTCGTATCCAGTTTTGTATTCACCACATCATATTCAGTAACAGAATCAAGCTGAGCTTTTACACTCATATAAAATTTGATCTTAGGTTCTGTGCCACTCGGACGAGCAGAAATCTTAGAACCTTTGTCGGTTACAAACTGCAATACATTTGATTTTGGCAAGTCAATGGTGTGTTCGGTGTGGCTTAACAAATTATAACATTTCTGAAACTGGTAATCTTTTATTTCAATCACATTTTCGCCAGACAGACTCTGCGGGGGGTTGCTGCGAAGTTTATTCATCATTTCGGCTATTTCTTCCTGACCGCTTTTTCCCGTCCGGTGAATATTGATGAGTCCTTCTTTATAAAAACCATATTCAATGTAAATATCTATCAGCTTGTCAAACAAAGTTTTTCCTTCATGGAAAGCAGCCAGTGCCATTTCGGCAATAATCACTGCCGAAGTCACCGAATCTTTATCACGCACAAAGTCGCCTATCATGTAACCATAGCTTTCTTCCAGCCCTACCACAAATTTTTCTTTGCCTTCCAGGTTTCTGATCACATTGGCTATCCATTTAAAACCTGTCAGTACATCGTATTGTTTTACACCAAAACTACGGGAAATATCATTTAGCAATTCAGATGTAACTATTGTTTTAACGGTCATTTCATTACCGGTTAACCTCCCTCCTTTTTTCCATTTTTCCAGAATGTAGCTGACAATCAATGCTCCCGTTTGGTTTCCATTAATCAGTAAATATTCTCCTTTGTTGTTTTTTATAGCCAGCCCGATTCTGTCAGCATCAGGATCAGTAGCCATTACTATATCAGCATCAAGCTTTTTAGCTAACTCCAATGATTTTTCCATGGCGGCAGCTTCCTCAGGATTTGAAGAACGTGTAGCAGAAAAGTTACCATCAGACACCATTTGTTCTTCCACTTCAAAAGTATTAGTATAACCTAATTCTCTTAGTAATTCAGGAATAAAAACACCACCAGTACCATGCAAGGGTGTGTAAACAATCCTGATATTTTCTTTGCCTGTTAGACCAGGCTGCAGTTGTTGTTTTTTTACTTCATGTAAAAATGCCTCATCCACCTCTTTACCAATGATATGTCGGAATAAATCATTTCCATTCATTTTAACTTCCGTGATGTCTTTTATTTTCAGTACTTCTGCAATTACATTTTTATCGTGTGGTGCTACCAGTTGTGCACCATCTTCCCAATAAACTTTATAACCATTGTATTCTTTTGGATTGTGTGATGCTGTGATAACAATACCACTTTGACATTTCAGATGCCTGATGGTGAAAGAAAGCTCAGGTGTAGGCCTGATGTTATCAAAAACATAAACATGGATGCCATTTGCTGTCAAAACGTTTGCAGTAGTATTGGCAAACAGCAGGTTATTGTTCCTGTTGTCGAAGGCAATAGCTACTTTTATTTCCTGATTATTAAAACAAACATTCAGATAGTTGGCAAGGCCCTGTGTTGCCATAGCAACAGTGTAAACATTCATTCTGTTGGTGCCTGGTGCCATGATGCCACGCATACCTCCTGTCCCAAATTCAAGTGTAGTATAAAAAGCATCGGTCAGTGCTTTTGTATCGTTTGCCATCCACTCCCTGATGATATTTTTGGTTTGTTCGTCATAAGGACCATTCAGCCATTGTTTGGCTTTTTGAATAATATTGTTATCTATTAGTTTCATTACCAATAATTTACTTCTTTAACTTTTTAATGCATTTTTCTAGACTAGTACGCCAGTAGGGAATTTCAATGCCAAAGTCATTTTTAATTTTTGTTTTATCAAACAAACTATTTGCAGGACGTATTGCTTTTGCAGGATATTCCCACGACCTGACAGGGCTTATGGTACAATTAATATTTGCAATTTCTACAATAGCCATGGCAAAATCGTACCAACTGACAGCACCTTCATTAGCATAATGATATAGCACGTGTCCTTCTATTTTATGATGAAGAACTATATAAAAAATAGCCTCTGCCAAATCTGCTGCATAGGTAGGTGAACCTATCTGGTCAAATACTACCTTTAATTTTCCTGTTTCTGTTCCTTTTTTAATGATGGTTTTGACAAAATTATTTCCATAGGATGAATATAGCCAGGAAGTGCGTATGATTAATGAATTATTGCAATTCTCTATGATTATTTTTTCACCATCATATTTTGATTTGCCATAAACTGATAATGGGTTAGCAATGTCATTTTCTGAATAAGCACCTGTTTGTTTTCCATCAAACACAAAATCAGTTGAAATATGAATTAAACAGATTCCATGTTTTTTACATGCCAGGGCAAGCATTTCGCATGCATCAACATTTATCAAATTTGCTAAAGATGCTTCTTCTTCAGCTTTATCAACAGCAGTGTAGGCTGCACAATTTATCAGGTAGTCAAAATGTTTACCTGAAAAATAAGCTTCTAATTCATCAGATTGAGTGATATTGAGTTCATTGACATCTGTAAATTCAAAATACATATTATTATTGTTCAAAGCCAGTTGTCGAAACTCATTTCCCAATTGTCCGTTAGCACCTGTTATAAGAATTCTCACAATAGAATGTTGTTTGGTTAACTTTAATTCAGTATTTTTTAAAGCTGCTAATTTACAACGATGAAACATCCTGACCATAACTGCGTTAATAATTGTTAATAAGTCGTTATTAGTTAATGCAGTACACTGTTTTATTTTTGTTGCGATTTTGGTAAATTTCATACACTATGTTTAAAAGATACTTTTGCTGTAAAATATGGCTGATTGGACTAATGATAATTCCTATACAGCATTCCCTCAAAGCTCAGGAAACATTGGTCGATACTGATCCCTTAAAATTGTTTAACAATGCTGTTGAATTGTATGAAAATCAAATGTTTCAGGCAGCCATACAAGCGTTCCGAGATTATTCTGCCAATGGAGATCAGTATATTTTAAAGGCACGCTCTGATTTTTTAATTGCATTAAGTGCAAAAGAATTGAATCTCCCTAATACTGAAGCTTTTTTCCTTTCCTATTTAGAAAAATATCCGGAACAAAAAAACGATAATACGGTATATTTTGAACTTGGTAAATTCTATTTTTACAAGAAAAAATTTGAAAATGCACTTGAATGGCTGAGCAAGCTAAACAATCCAAGAGGCCTGATCAGTGCTGAGCAGTATGAGTATTATTATATGACTGGTTATTGTTATTTTAAGGAAAAAAAATATGACAAGGCACAAACCGCATTTTCACGAATAGATGAAAACAACAACCCGTTTTTTGCATTTGCCAATTATTACAAAGGATATATTTATTATATTCAGGACAAACCAGATGAAGCACTCAAAAGATTTTTAAAGATTGAGAAAGATGAAAAATTCACCCGTATCCTTCCAGCTTATATTACACACATTTACCTGAATCAGAAAAAATATAATGATGTGATTAGTTATGGAGAAAAATCCCTGCAAACACCTAAAATTGAAAGAGCAAATGATATAAAGGCATACATGGCTGAATCGTATTTCAGATTGAAAGAATATGACAAAGCAATGACCTTTTATAAAGAATTATATGACGGAGGCTATAAGTTCAGTGAAAGCGATTGCTACAACTATGGTTTTGCCCTATTTAAAAATAGTAATTACAAACAGGCATTGGCCATTTTTTCAAATATCCCTGTAAAGGAAAATGAATTGGGACAAAACATTTCTTTTCTGATGGGTACCTCCTACCTGTTAACAGAAGATAAATACAAGGCACGTAACAGTTTTCTTTTTGCTGCAAGGCTGAATTTTGACCAGAACATTAAGGAAATTTCTTCATTGAATTATGCAAAACTTTCTTACGAACTTGGTTTTGATAAAGAAGCCATTTCATCTTTAGAAAAGTTTGTAAGCGATTTTCCTGGTAGTTCATATACCGATGATGCACAAAACCTGCTTAGCCAAATACTACAAAATACTGATAATTATAAGGACGCTATTGCTGTTATAGAACGATTAAAACAAAGAAACACAAGTGTAGATATTGCTTTTCAAAAGCTCACTTATTTCTATGGGCTTGAATTTTTTCAAAACAGGAATTATAAAACAGCAAAAGAGTATTTTATCAAATCAATAAAAGTAAATAACGATAGAAAATTTACGGCCCTTGCATATTTTTGGTTAGGTGAATCATATTACAAACTGAATGAGATCGAAAATGCACAGCGTGAATACAAGAATTTTCTTTATGTTACTGAAGCCAAAAAGACACCTTATTTTAGCACCGGTTATTACAATTTGGGCTATACATATCTCAAACAAGAAAATTTTGCAGAAGCAAAAGCATGTTTCAGCAAATTTATTACATTAGAAGATGGCAATACTAAAACCATACGGTATGCAGATGCTTATGTGCGTTTAGCAGACTGCTATTTTGCATTAAAAGAATACAACAATGCCATTACATATTTTAATGAAGTCATCAACCGAAACGGGCAGGATGTCGATTATTCCCTGTATCAGAAAGCCATCATTCTGGGTTTACAGGGCAAAGACAATGAAAAGCTTGAATCACTAAGAATACTTACAACACGTTATTCAGGTTCCCCATATATGGATGATGGATTATTTGAAATCGCCAATATGCATTTTATCAGTGGCGATTATGTTCTTGCTCAAACCAAGTTTAATTACCTGATACAGGAATTTCCCAAAAGTCCATATTATCTTGCTGCCCTCTTAAAAGTAGGATTAGCCGACTATAACCTGAATAAAACCGAACAAGCCTTATCACGTTTTAGCGAAATTATCAATAAATACCCATATTCCAGTGAGGCACGTGAAGCTTTTAAAGCTGCAAAAGAAATTTATGAAGATATGGGCAAAGCTGAAGAAGTGTTTAAATTAATGCCATCGCAAAGTCTGACACAGTCATTTCAGGACTCCACCACATACAATTCAGCCTTTAGTCATGTCAGAAAAGGTAATTATGCTGAAGCTATTACAAGCCTTGAAAAATATCTTCAAAAATTTCCAAATGGTTATTTTGCTATCAATGCACATTACTATTTAGCTACCTGTGCATTGTACCTGAACAGGCGTGAACTTGCTTTGGAAAACTTTGAAGAGGTGATTCAAAAAAGCCCCAATGAATTTGTAGAAAAATCATTAAAAAATGCTGCAGAACTGTATTACCTGAATTCCAGCTATGAAAAAGCATTACAAGCCTTTACACAATTGGAAGAAATTGCTGCAACACAGGAAAATACTATGCTGGCAATGATGGGACAAATGAGATGTCATTTTAAACTTGGTGAGTTTGAACAAACAATCCAGATTGCTGACAAAATTCTTAATATGACATCAGTATCAAGAGAGAACAAAACAGAGGCATATTATTATAATGGTAAGGCAGAGTTTGAATTACAAAAATATGATCTTGCGTTACCTGCTTTCAAACAGGTGATTGATAACAACAATGCAGACCTTGGTGCAGAATCAAAATATCTAACAGCTTATATTTATTTCCTGAAAGAAAATTATGATGGCACCATTGACCAGGTACTTGAACTGAAAGATAAGTTCTCGAATAATGATTATTATGTTGCCAAAGGATTTATTTTACTAGCTGATGTTTTGGTGCGAACAGGTGATCTTTTCCAGGCAAAAGCAACATTGCAAAGCATTATTGATAATTATCAGGGTAGCGACCTGAAAAAAATTGCAGAACAGAAGCTTGCAGAAATAAAGATAATGGAAGATAAAAACAGCAGTCAACCTGAAAATGACAATGAAAATGAACAATAATATTTTTGGAAGAAATATGAAAAATCAAATATTATTAGCAATACTGTTGGTGGTTAGCCATGTTTTGGCGGCACAGACAAATGAAGGTAATAAAAAAATTTATAATGACACACTAAATATTGTTGGCAAATATCAACCTAAAATTACTGATGCTGCCAAGCTGGATGTAGTGCCTGCAGGAGAAAAAATGGATGTTACAAAGCCCACTATCACATACACCGCCAAATCAAAATTGCTTCAGGTAGAAACAACCAACAATATTAAATTACCTTCACTAAGTTTTATAAAATCACCACGTAAAGACTTTGACCATTTTTATATTAAAGCCGGTTTTGGAAATTATATGAATTTACTTATTGATGCCAACTACAACTCTACTTTACTTAGCGACAGGGCACTGTCGGTACGTTTGATGAGCCATAGTGGTAATTCTACAATAAAATATTCAAATGCTGCCGTACAACTGGCTGATATTTCTGCAAGAAAAGATTTTGGCACCAAGGCACTTACTGCAAAACTTGTTGTTGATAACAGCAGCTATCATTATTTTGGATTCAGGCTGGCCGATAGCATCAATACCGATAGTATTGATCCAAAGAGTATTCGTCAAAACTACCTTTTTACAGGAATAAATTTTGGTTTTAACAATGAGCTGGAAAAGCGTGAAAAAATACATTATTGGGGAAAATTAGGTATAAGCAATCTATACGATTATTATAAGAAAAACGAGTTTTCTGTAAATTTTTATGGAAAATTAGAGCAATATTTTAATGGTAATCCAATACGTTTTGAAACACAGGTTGATCATTTTATTTATTCAAGCCCATTACATTTAAATAATCACCGTACTTTATTCGATATAAAAGCAAGTTATATTTTCCTTCGCGACAACTGGAAAGCAGAGCTTGGATTTGATGCCCCTACAGAAAGCGACACTAATGTTACTAAAACACATTTTTATCCCAATATTCTTCTTGAAGCCAGCCTTGCCGGAAGTTATTTTAATGTCTTCGGTGGTCTTCGTGGCAACCTCACTCTCAACAGCTATTATTCTGTCGTTCAGGAAAATCCATACGTAATAAATGAGCTTGAACTAAGGAATACTAACAATAAATTTGAACTTTTTGGTGGTTTTAAAGGAAGTGCTGGCAGCAAATTCCGCTATTTTGCCCAGTTTTCGTACCACAACCTGGAAAATGTACTCTTGTTTGTCAATGAGCTCAACGCTGATTCCAGTTACAACCAGCGTTTTACGGCTATTTATGACTCTTCTAATACAACACTCATGCGTATTAAAATTGAAACATCAATTAGTCCGATCAGCAATTTGTTTATTTTTGTCGGTTTTAATTATGATATTTACGATCAGAATCCTCCTGAGGCTTACCCATGGCACATCCCTATTCTGCAAACAAAACTTACTGCACGCTATACTTTACAGGATAAAATCACTTTTAATCTTGATTATTTTATTTTGGGTAAACGCTATGCCCGTGACCCTTTCAACCTGAGCACTCCAATTGAACTTGATCCGATCAATGACCTTAATTTCGGTATTAATTACAAATTCAATAAAACATGGTCTATTTTCTTCCAGTTCAATAATATCACCAATCAGAAATACAGTTACTGGAACAACTACCAACTGCGTGGATTTAATTTTCTGGTAGGGGGAAAAGCGAATTTTTAGAATTTTGTAAGCAGAAACCGGTAATCAGTGTTCACTGAAAATACTAAAAGTGTTGTAATATCCTTTAGAATTTCAGTTATTAATGAATTGAAAACTCTTTTTCATTCATCAGCGTTACAAACGTGGACGTAACAATATTTTCAAAGTACGCTATTATTTAAAATCCTTGTAAGGTGTTATTGTTATTCTTTTTTGATTATTATTCTCTATTTATGCTTTGATACTTTTTGATTTGCACTATATATTGCATTTTTCCACTTATTCAAAATGTGTCTTGTTCGAATCTTTTTTCTAAAGATTGCAAGTCAATGTCACAAAGTCTGGATATAAACATTTCTGATACAGTACCAATATGTTATGTCTAGGTTGAATCAAGGGACACTTTATTCATTTTCTCTCAATTATACCTAACCTGAAGATAACTATCTAAGTTACACATATACCTCCAATGTAGTTGTAAAACCCTTTAATTCTTGATTTTGACTCCGCCCCACAAATTTAAAAATCATTTTCCCCAATAATTCATTTAAAAAGAAAGTAAAATCCATTTAAGACATTTTGTACCCCTCATTTTTATTCATTTATTCATAAAGATTTCGTCCTTAGTCCTTCTGCTTTTATCTTGTCTTCAGACTAAGTACGGTGGAGGGCACGTAATGATGAGTTCTGAATGCAGAATGAAGATTGACAAACCCTCTATCCCCTGCTGAATCAGGAAGGGCAGAAAAGGAAAGGTTTGTAATTAAATAATAGAACCTTTTAACCTTCAACTTTAAACTTTAAGTACCTGCCTACCGTAGGCATGGCTCAAGGCACTTTAAGTACTTTAAGCACTTAGATCCTTCAGTGGCATAGGATTTGAAAATACCAATAATAACACAAGTGCCATGAAAGTCATCACAATACTGGTATTTTCCTTTGTAATAAGTTCAGTTACAGCCCAGGATGTAAAAGTATTGCCCGGCAAAGTAGTTAATGGTGACACCATGGCTGTTTTGGTATTTGATAATATTGATATCACAGCAGAACTAACACCCAGGCAAAAAAAGATCATCAAACAAAACGAAAAGCTAATCCGAAATCTTAGAATAGTGATGCCCTACGCACAAATAGCAGCAGAACGTCTGAAACAGATTGATTTGGTTACAGCAAGTATAGCAGATCCTAAACTCAGAAAAATTTATTATAAAAAGCAGGAAGAAGCATTGATACAGGAATACGAAGAAGATATGCGCAGACTCACCTTCAGTCAGGGTAAACTACTGATTAAACTAATTGACAGGGAAACAGGAAAAACATCGTATAAAATCATTTCAGAATACCGTAGCAATTTTACTGCACTATTCTGGCAAAGTTTTGCGAAAATATTTGGTTATAATCTTAAATCGGGCTATAGCCCTGAAGAAGATGCCGATATTGAAGCAGCAATCAGGCTTTTAGGATTTGAATAATCAGGGTTGACTATTCCTGAGTATCAGCTTCAGGTTTTGTTTCCTGCGATGGAGGATAAAAACCTTCGGGCACATTATAACCTTTCTGACTGCTCTTCTTCAATAAATTCTTTCTTGTCTTTATTCTGTCAACTAAAACCGACTCTTTTTTGGTTAATTTTCCTCCTGGCATACGATCAATTTTTCCGCAAAGATATGTTTTTATGCAATTTTACAAAACTTTAATAAAAAATATAATTGACACCATCCTGCATGCCCTCATATAAAATGGTTTTGCCGGATTTAAGCGTTTGTAAGACCTCCTTATTACCATTTTTTACTTTCAGCATCATTACACCAAAAATAATTTCAATAGTAAAAAGTTTGTCTAATGCATCTTTTAAGCCTAATACAGGCTCTATCAGATGATTCAGACAAAGAGTAAGCTGTTTCTGATCATAACTTATGTAATTTGTTTCAAGGTGCAAATCGTCCAGCAATTTTATAATGTCTGACACTTCCCTTTCTCCTATTTTATGATGGTTCAATGGTTTAATAATAAAAAGTATTTTATTTTTTCGATGAACAATAACTGGCAAATTAAAATCTATCCCCTTCAAATCAGCTATTATAGTACCTGAAGGTGATCTTTTTCCAAATTGTCTCACTTCCATTGGTATTGAATACTTTTTCACAGGTTGAATGGTGCGGTGGTGCAGCACCTTTGCCCCTAAACCTGTAAGTTCGGCCGCCTGGTCATAACTCATGCAATCTATACGTTTTGCCTGTGGGTAAAACTTTGGATCAGCATTAAAGATGCCATTCACATCTTTCCAGATAATTACTTTTTCGGCTTTTAAGATAGCGCCCAACATCGAAGCAGTATAGTCGCTGCCCTCTCTGCCAAGGGTGGTGACAAGTTGATGTTTTGAATAACCTATAAATCCCTGTGTAACAATAATTTGCTTGCTTTTTTTTATTACATCAGTTATACCATTTCTGGTAGCATCCTCATCAATCGAAGCAGAACGATGATGATGAGAAGTTAAAATATATTTTCTGGCATCAATCCATGAAGTGTTTAATCCTATTTCTAATAAATAATAATATACAATAATACTTGAAAGCACCTCCCCAAAACTTACTATCTGGTCGTAAAATACTTCATAAGGATAGGCATGAAAGTCTTCGAAGTGCCTTTTTAACATCATAAATTGTGCATCAAGTTCTTGCTTTAACCCCGGTTTGCTTTGCAAATCAAGATTCTCAACAACATTAAAATGAAAGTGATAAATGGCATCAAAAGCGTTGTTGAAGTTTGTTTTGTTATGATAATAATCTGATATTAAGTTTTCAAGATTATTAGTTGTCTTATCCATAGCCGACAAAACAATTAACAATTTATCCCCTTTAAAATCCAGTAAAATATCTCCCAATTGTTTGATGGAATGATGATCTTTAATAATTCCTCCACCAAATTTAAAAATTTTCATTGCAGTAAGTTATGATAGAATTATTTATTATTGTGGTTTATAAAAACAATGCAATAATTTTTCTAACGCAAAAATAACAAGACTTATGTTAAGCAGAGTAACTACCTTGAATCAATTCATTGTAGAACGTCAAAGCGACTTTCCTTTTGCCAAAGGTGACTTGTCGAGTTTACTTACTGATATTGGCATAGCTGCAAAAATTATTCACCGTGAAGTAAGTAAAGCAGGTCTGGTGAATATTTTAGGTTCATTGAATCAAACAAATGTACAGGGAGAAGAAGTAAAAAAACTTGATGAATTTGCCAATAATCAACTGATAACTGCATTAAAAGCAGGAGAAGACTGCTGTGTAATTGCTTCAGAAGAAATAGAAGATATTCTTGTTTTGGATCACCGTCCCGAACGAAAACCAAAATATGTTGTCGTATTCGATCCCCTGGATGGCTCTTCCAATATTGATGTCAATGTATCGATAGGGACTATTTTTGCTATTTACAGAAGAATATCCGATCAGGAAAAACCTGGCAATGTTGATGATTGCTTACAGCCGGGACGAAAAATGGTTGCTGCCGGTTATATTATTTATGGTTCTTCTACCATGCTGGTTTATACCACTGGTAATGGTGTCAATGGCTTTACCCTTGACCCTTCTATTGGTGAGTTCTGCCTGTCGCATCCAATGATAAAAATTCCTGAACGAGGCAATATATATTCAATAAATGAAGCAAATTACTCAGATTTTTCTGAAGGTTTGAAAAAATTTATCAATTATTTGAAAGATGATGGCAGCATAGAATATGGAAAGTTTTCAAGCAGATATATTGGTACATTGGTCAGTGATTTTCATCGCAACTTGCTGAAGGGTGGAATCTTTATTTATCCAGGTTCATCAAAAAATCCTAATGGGAAGCTCCGCCTGGTTTACGAAAACAACCCGATGGCATTTATTGTGGAACAAGCCAACGGTAAAGCCACTGATGGAAAAGGAAAAAATATCCTCGAATATAAACCTGAAAAACTACATCAACGTACCCCACTTTATATTGGCAGTAGTGAACTTGTTGATTTGGCTGAAGAATTTATTAAGCGTTATGGATGATATTCATATTCTGTCATTCTGTCGGTTTGAGTATCCTTCTTTCATTTATGGCATCATTCTTTATATAAGTAGAGTAAAATTATAAAGTAAATTTTGAGAATACCCTAAATCGTCTTCATGGCAAAAAAAACCACGAATGCAAAGTTAAACGATCTGACTTCTTGTATTGTAAATGCAATAGAAGATAAAAAAGGATGCGATATTGTCAGCATTGACCTGAGAAAATTGAACAATCCGATTGCAGATATGTTTATTATTTGTCATGGCTCATCTGATAAGCAGGTGGAAGCAATTGCAGACAATATTGAAAAACAAGTTTATTTAAAACATCATGAAAAACCTTCATACCGTGAAGGTTATGAAAACAAAGAATGGATATTGCTCGATTTTTTCGACATCATTGTTCATGTTTTTCAGGAAAATAAACGTGATTTTTTTAAACTTGAGTCACTATGGGGTGATGGTGAAATAACGATATATAACTAAAATGGCAAAAAAAATTGAACAAAAAAAACCGGAATTGCCGGAACTTAATGAAAATAATCAGCAGGGAAAGAAAAAATTCAATTACTATTGGATTTATGCATTAATAGGCATCATCCTGTTTTCAACCTATTTTATACCAACTGAATTTACCAAAGACAGTAACATGGTAGAGGTACTGGAAATGGTAAAAAAGGGTGATGTTGAAAAATTCGAAGTATTAAACAACGAAATAGTTTATGTGTACCTGACCAAAGAGGCATTGGCCAGTGGAAACTACAAAGACCTGAAATCGCCTGGCGTTGGTAAAGGAAAAAGCGGACCGCATTACAAATTCAACATCCCTGATTCGAAATATTTTGATGAAAGGATTGAAAAAATAGCCAATGAAACACAACAACCTCAGGTTCCTATTTCATACAAGAAAAAACAGAACTGGGGACGTGAACTTTTCAGCTGGCTGATACCTATTGGATTGATGGTATTATTCTGGATATTCATCATGAGGAGGTTTTCAGGTGGACCGGGAGGTTCTCAGATTTTTAATATTGGAAAAAGTAAAGCTACACTTTATGAAAAAGATACCAAAGTGAATGTAACCTTTAAAGATGTAGCAGGACTTGATGAGGCAAAAGTAGAGGTAATGGAAATTGTAGATTTTCTCAAAAATCCGGGAAAATACACTGAATTGGGAGGAAAAATCCCAAAAGGAGCATTGCTGATTGGCCCTCCGGGCACAGGAAAAACTCTGCTTGCAAAGGCAGTTGCCGGTGAGGCCAGTGTTCCGTTCTATTCTTTATCAGGCTCCGACTTTGTTGAAATGTTTGTTGGCGTGGGAGCATCAAGAGTACGTGACCTCTTTCAACAGGCAAAAGCAAAAGCACCATGTATCATTTTCATTGATGAAATAGATGCCATAGGTCGTGCACGTGGTAAAACCATTGCACCAGGTGGTAATGATGAGCGTGAAAGCACACTAAATCAGTTACTTGCCGAAATGGATGGTTTTACTTCCAACTCAGGTATCATCATTTTAGCAGCTACTAACCGTCCTGATGTGCTTGATTCAGCACTGATGAGACCAGGACGTTTCGACCGACAGATTTCTATTGACCGTCCGGACCTTAAAGGCAGAGAGGCTATTTTTAAAGTTCACCTCTCTCCATTAACCAAATTATCGTCTGACGTAAGTGCAGAACGTCTGGCGGAGCAAACACCAGGTTTTGCTGGTGCCGAAATTGCCAATGTTTGTAATGAAGCTGCCTTGATTGCTGCACGAAAAAACAAGGAATTGGTTGAAATGGATGATTTTCAGGATGCCATCGACAGAGTCATTGGAGGATTGGAAAAGAAAAATAAAATTATTTCACCCGAAGAAAAGAAAATAGTTGCTTTCCATGAAGCAGGGCATGCCATAGTAGGTTGGTTTCTCGAATTTGCAGCACCCTTGCTAAAGGTTTCTATTGTACCACGCGGTTATGCCGCTTTAGGCTATGCACAATATCTTCCGAAAGAACAATATTTATATACTACAGAACAGATTTTAGATACCATGAGTATGTCACTCGGTGGTCGTGCTGCCGAAGAAATAAAATTTAAAAAGATTTCTACAGGGGCTCAAAACGACCTTGAAAGAGTAACAAAATTGTCTTACGATATGGTAACCATCTATGGGATGAATGAAAAATTAGGACATGTTTCATTCTACGACCCTAAGGCAGAATTTGGCTTCACCAAACCATATAGTGAGAAAACAGCTGAAGTTATTGACGAAGAGGTTAGAAAAATCATTGATCACTGTTATACCAGGTCAAAACAATTGCTAACTGAGCATTATGACGATTTTGAAAAAATTGCAAATGCCTTGCTTGAAAAAGAAATACTTTTTAAAAGCGATATAGAAGAAATTATTGGTAAACGACCATTTGAGGAAAAGGAACATCATACCGACCTTCATTTATTATCAGAACAAAAGCAGGACGAAAATACTGACGAAACCGTAAAAGACTAAGCTATGACCATCAGAATATTTATTACAGGTGGCACCTTTGACAAAGAATACAATGAACTGAATGGCACTTTGTTTTTTAAAGATACTCATCTCCACGAAATGCTTAACTCAGGACGTTGCAGGGTTGACACTCAGGTTAGAACATTAATGATGATAGATAGTCTGGAGATGACAGACAGCGATCGTGAAATTATCCTTCAAAATTGTATAAAAACACAGGAAGAAAGGATCATCATCACACACGGCACCGATACGATGGTGGAAACTGCCCGCTTTCTTGACCAGCGTATAAAAGATAAGACTATTGTACTGACCGGAGCAATGATTCCATATAAGTTTGGTAGTTCAGACGGTTTATTCAATCTGGGTAGTTCCATTGCTTTTGCTCAGACATTGCCACATGGCGTTTACATCTCAATGAATGGCAAATATTTTGCATCAAACAACGTCAGAAAAAACAAAGAAAAGGGAGAGTTTGAAGAAATAAAATAATTTATCTCGTATCAAAATAAACCTGACAATGTTTTCGTTATTAAACAAAATTATTTGATAAATGCTTACTTTAGTTTTAGTTGCTTTGTTAAGACTTGTTAATAAAACAGAATATAAACCTCTGATCGCCATATTTGCAACTGTTTTAATAGCTTTTTTGTTGTATCATGGTACTTTTCCAAAGTCATTGCTTTAAAATATCAACACTTACTGATTTCATTAAATGAAACAGTTTCACCACCTTATTTTATTTCTTATTTTTCCATTTTATTTATTTCCTCAGAAATATAATGAAGATAAAAAACTTCAAAACGCCAAAGAATATCGTTCGATAGAGGAAGCACTGGAAAAACCATTAAAAGTAGTAAAATTAAACCTGAAAAGGTATAACAATTCTGTGCTTACACCAGAAATAGGTAAACTAAAGAATCTGATTAAATTAGAGTTAAATGCAAACAGGCTTAAAAACCTCCCAAAAGAAATAGCACGATTGAAAAAGCTACAATATCTTGATTTAACTTACAGCCGATATATTGACATGAATAAAGCTGCAGATATTTATACAAAATGCAGTAAACTCAACTACCTCAACCTGAGCGATAATCAAATCAGGCAAATACCAACAACACTCTCAAAGTTAAAAAACCTTCAATATATTGATTTGTCGTACAATAAAGGAATAAATTTAAAGCAAGTGATTGGAGTATTGTCAAAAATTAACACACTTGAGGTATTAGTTCTTGCTGACAATAACCTGACCGATATTCCTGAAAGCATCAGCAATTTAAAGTCTTTAAAAGAATTATATCTTCAGTATAATCCTTTAAATGAAAACCAGAAAAAGAAACTGGAAGAACTGTTACCCGGGGTAAAATTGTTTTTCTGATAAATTTATAAAAAGCGTCTGATACAATTAAGTTGATGCGAAAATTCATTGGTTTCTGCTTTATAAATACCCTCATCGTTAAAAGCATCTACCCTGACTTTTCCTGAAGCATGAAAGATTTCGTTTTGGTTTAATAACATTCCGACATGAATAATATTCCCATTTTCATTATGAAAAAAAGCAAGATCTCCTGACGTCCTGTCCTCAAATTTTATTTCATTGCCCTGAAGAGCCTGGTCTTTCGCATCACGTTTAAGCTTAATACCCATCATCCTGAAAAGATTTTGGGTAAGTCCTGAACAATCAATACCCCAGATACTGCGTCCTCCCCACAAATAAGGTGTTTCTTTTAAACGCATGGCTACTTCAATAGCCTCGTCCAATAACAACTGCCCTTCTGAAACATAATCGTTGGTTTTAACACTTAATTTTAATTCCCCTGCTGCAAAGTCATTTTGATTTATTAAAACCAATCGGCTACCAAAACCGATTAATATTTTACCTATTTTTGTTTGAATAGTAACAATTGGTGATTTTTGCAAGTAAACCTGCCTCTTTGTTAACATGAAATAATCTGAATCATCCAAAATTTTCACTTCCTGAGATGGTATCCATCCATTATAACTGTCAAAATGATTTTCAATATAATGCCACTTATCTTGTGTCCCAAGAATCGTAAAATCGTCTCCAAACAACAATTGACTCGTCATTTCAGATTTGTGAGAAGGTTCTTTGCGGATAGGAATAAATGACAGGTGACAGATGCTATACATATTTATTATTTTCATAGCAAAAATAAACATCAACTTTGAATTAATTTTGCAATGTAGAAATAATAATAATGAATCTTCACAACAGGATAAATGCATTGGTTTTTCTTGGTGATTACATCAGAGAAAACATTTATAGCAATGAATTTCAAACTATTATCGAACAAGCTTATGTAAGAAATAATTGGTTTACAAAAGAGTTTACCGAATTATCGCTTTCACATATCTGCAATCATTACCTGAACAGAGAGAAACTTGAAAAATGGATCAACAGATATGATTTTTCTTCATTAAAAAGACAAAAAACCATTGGGTTAACACTTGCTGGAAATATTCCTATGGTAGGTTTTCATGATGTTATTTGCAGTTTCATCAGTAATCATAAAAGCATGATAAAAACTTCACATAAAGATTCTATTTTATTACCTTTTTTAATGAAGAAACTGTCAGATGAATTTCCTGCTTCGCAGCAATATTTTAACTTCTGTGAGCAATTGAGAAATTTTGAGGCAATTATAGCAACAGGCAGCAATACTTCTGCAGCCTACTTTAATTACTATTTTGGGAAATATCCCAATATTATCAGGAAAAACAGAAATTCTATCGGAATTTTAACCGGAAAGGAAACAGAAGAACAACTCGTATTGTTGAGTAACGACATTTTTACCTATTTCGGGCTTGGTTGCAGGAACATTTCCAAATTATTTGTTCCCTCTAACTATCATTTTGATTATTTTTTTAATGCCATTCAATCTTATCAGTATTTCGACAATCATTTTCGTTACTCCAACAACTATTACTATTATAAAAGTATTTATTTATTAAACCAATATCAGATACACGATAATGGCTTTATTTTGTTAAAAGAAGACAAAGGGTTAAATTCGCCAATTTCCGTGCTTTTTTATCAGTATTACACTGATAAGGATAACTTAAAATTATTGATCGATAATCATCAAGATGAAATCCAAATCATAGTATCAGAAGATAAAAACATAAAAAATTCAATAGATTTTGGCAAAACTCAATTTCCTGAACTATGGGATTATGCCGATGGTATTGATACAATCCAATTCTTATTAAATCTTAATTAATGTCGGATTATATAAGTGTTGATGAAGTACTCAGGTTCTCAAAAAATCTACCAGTAATAGATGTAAGAACACCATCTGAATATTTACATGCTCATATTCCTCAATCAATGAACATACCTTTGTTTTCAGATGAAGAAAGAGCCATTGTTGGCACTATTTATAACCATCAGGGCAAAGAAGCTGCAATCATCAAAGGGCTAAAATTTACAGGCCCAAGAATGACACAATACATTAATCAGCTTAATAAAATCACAAAATCAAAAGAAATAATACTTTACTGCTGGCGTGGTGGCATGAGAAGTATGAGCTTAGGTTGGCTGTACGAACTAATTGGTAAACGTGTATATATTCTGAAAAATGGTTATAAGGCATATCGCAGGGCAGTACTTGAATCTTTTAGTCTGCAATGGAAACTGAATATTATAGGAGGCCTCACAGGTAGCCGAAAAACTGATGTATTGCATCAATTATTACATTTTGGGGAACAGGTAGTTGACCTTGAGAGGTTGGCAAATCATAAAGGTTCAGCCTTTGGACATCTTGGACAAGAAAATCAACCTTCAACGCAACAGTTTGAAAATTTATTGTTCAATGAACTTGCACAATTAGACCCTTTGAAAAGGATTTGGGTGGAAGATGAAAGCAGAAATATCGGTAAAATTCTTATTCCTCAAGCATTCTGGACAAATATGCGTTCAACAAAAACAGTGTATCTGGATGCTCCAAAACATGAAAGGATTGAAAATCTTTTAAAGGAATATGGCAATTATCCTAAAAATGAACTGGTTGAATGTATAATGAAAATGGTAAAAAATTTAGGTGCTGAATTTGCAAAAAAATCGATTGAAATGATTGAAAACAATGAATTAACATTAGTAATTGAACGCCTCTTGAACTATTATGATAAAACATATTTATATGGCCAGAACCAACGTAATAAATCTACCATCCTTTATTTGCAAACAGAAAATAAATCACCTTTGGAAATTGCCCATCAATTAACCCAAATTGCTGAATTTTAACACTTTATTTATACCAATTTCTTTATAAATTTGTGGTTCCTTTATGAAAAGATTTTTATACATATTTTACTTTTTATTATTATTGTCAGGAAATAGTTTGTCCGGACAAAATATCAAACAGGCTTATGAAGCTTTACAGATTCAGGATTATTACAAAGCAAGAACAATTTTTGAAAGACAACAATTTAAGTTTCCTGTTGAAAGTTATTATGGATTATCGCTTATTCATTCAAAAAACAACAATCCATTTTACAATATTGACCTCGCCTTTTCATTTTACAAATTGTTAAAAGCATCATGGGATTCTGTCCAGAAAAATCCGAAACAGCAAAAACACAATTTAAACTATGTTGACAAACAGAAAATCAGTGTATTAAAAGAGCAGATAGATTCAATAAAATACCATGATATTTTAATTAACCCATTAATTACCTCATTTGAATACTATCTGAATGAATATAGGGAATCGCGTTACTATCCGCTTGCAATGAAGCTCAGGGATGAGATGGCCTTTGAAAAAGCCCTCGAAGCCAATGATATCGAAAGTTTGCAGGAATTTATGGAGAAATATCCAAATGCCAATCAGATTGAACAGGCACAGGCACTGTACGACAAGCATGTTTTTCTGAAATATGCAAAGATGAATTCACTATTATATTACGATACATTTTTACTTAAATATCCATCAAACCCATATTACAGGCAAGTGCTTGATTCTGTTTACATCCTATCAACAAAAAATAAGAGCATAGAAGAATTTGATTTATTCTTAAAAAAATATCCTGACAATCCAAATGCTGGTGTTGCATGGGAGCAACTCTATCAACGATCAACATGTTCGCTTGAGAAGAAGTCGTTTGAAATATTTATTCAGAAATATCCTTATTCTCCAATGCTACAAAAAGCACAGTATGAGGCAATGATGGCTGATATAAAATTTTATCCTATCAGGGAAACCACCTCTAATGGTGGCTATCTTTGGGGATTTGCCGATAATACAGGCATACAAAGGATTAAGCCAGCCTATGATTGGGTTGAAGATTTTAGTGAAGGATTAGCCGAAATTGGTCTAAACGATAAATCAGGATTTATAAAAAAAAATGGACAAATAATGTTCATTCCTGTTTTTGAAGAAGTTACATCATGGAAACATGGCAGATGTATCGTTAAAATCTCTGGCAAATGGGGCATCATTGATAAACTTGGAAATTACCTGATAGATGCCACTTATGATGGCATAGAGCTGATAGCAGACAGTATTTATTGTGTTAAAAGTGGTGATAAAAAAGCAATGATGAACTTTGACCTGAAAACAATCACCACCTTTGATATGGATGATATTCATATTTTTAAAGGTGATTTGGCAATATTTACAAAAAATAGTAAATATGGCTTTATTGATAAATACGGAAAGGTCAGAATAGCTGCCAAATACGATTATGCAGAAAATTTTATCCATAACAGAGCCATTGTAAAGTATGGAGATTATTTCGGACTAATCAATCAAAACGATTCAATAATAATTCCCTTTGAGTTAACAGGCATTGGTGATTTTTCTGAAGATTATGTATTTTCAATAAAAGATAAAAGTGTCGGATATTATGATCTTTCAGGTATTTTGGTTATCCCATTCGAATATGAATATTACCCTGAATTAAAACTTTATGGTAATTTTATGGAGGGAAAAGCTGTTGTCAGGAAAAAAGGAAAGTTTGGTGTCATTGATCAAAATGGTAAAATTGTAATCCCTTTTAAATATACTTCATTAACGAGTTTCAAAGATGGCATTGCAACTGCTAAAACGACCAACTGGGGATTTATAAATAGTGCTAATCAAATGATTGTGCCATTTGTATATAATGCTGTTGCATCATTCTCAGAAGGATATGCCAGGGTAAAAAAGGAGACTTTATGGGCATATATTGATAAAGAAGGAATATTAAAAACTGACTTCATTTTTGAATCGGCCGGTGATTTCAAAAACAATCTGGCAATAGTTCAGGTCAATGGCTATAAAGCTTTGATTAACATGGAATTTAAATATCTTCTTACTGCAAGATTCGATGATATTGAAGTAGTAGATAATGATATTTTCAGAATCAGTGTAAAAAATAAAATTGCTTATTGGTCAAAGAGCAGGAACAGTTTACTTTGGAGTGAAACAGGCTTTTTACTCAATTTTATGGATAAATAACAAAACGTCTGACAAAAATCATTTCTGATGTTTCGATTCTGATAAAATACAAGCCATTTTTTAGTTTGTTGTCCCAAAAATCTGCATGATAGATTTCCCCTGCCGTAACACCTACATTCAGCTCACCTGAATGATAGATCAGGTTTCCTACAGCATCTAAAACAAGCACATTTTTAAGATAAGATGGTTCAGTAAACTGAAAATACAATTGATTGAATGTAGGATTTGGAAATACCAGAACTCCTTCATATTCATCGTCAATGACTTTCTTTTTTGTAATTATATTTTTTGATGTTATCAACTTATATTCAGGGTCAAAGAACAGAGTATCGGCTTCAAAAGCCAGATTAACATCAAAAATTTGCCCGTTATAGGTATTATCAAGCAATAGCAGTGTATCCTGATATAAACCTTTTACTAAAATTGGCAGTTGCAACTTAAAGAAATCAACTGAATGATGTGACTGCTCCTGATTTAATTTTATTTTCAGATGATTTTTTACCTGATAATACGTAATATGATAGCTTGGATAACCTTCTTTATATATCCAGCTATCAAAAAACTCATCCAGGTTGTTATGATATACTGCTTCCATGTGTTTTTGGATGTCATCAGTTTTTGAATAACTAAACCTTAATGCAGGGTCGTTCAGGTAATTTCGTAAAGCAAGAAAAAAAGAACTGTCACCCATCATAAACCGTAACATACTAAGCACCATAGCACCCTTCTGATATGACAAACGGTAGTTAAAAACCCTGCTTACAGAATTGGTATCGGCTGCAGGAACAAAAACAGAACCGTTTGGTTCTGAGGTAATAGCATTAATCCTGTTTTTTAACAGTGTCAGGTAGGACTCTTTCGTTTGAAACCTTTCTGTAGTAATACCATCACAAAAAGTAGCTAAGCTTTCATTGAGCCATATATCCTGCCAGCTATTGCATGTTATATAATCACCAAACCATTGATGAGCCAACTCATGAGAGACCAACATTTCGCTAAAATGCCCCATAAAACTCATCGTTTGGTGTTCCATGCCTCCATTACGACCAAACTGGGCATGGCCATATTTTTCAGTGTCAAAAGGATAAAAACCAAATTTTTCGATAAAAAACAACATTACGTCCACTGTATGAGCAATATTGCTACGGAAAGTAGTAACATCCTCAGGATAAATGTAATTCAATATTTCAAGCGTCTTATTGTTGTAAAACACCCAGTCTGAAAACCTGTCGTAATTAGTTACAGCAACCGCTATCAGATAAGCAGCAATGGGATAACGATGTTTCCAGTGACAATAATAATAAAGTGAATCAGTATTTTCAGATACCAACACACCATTGCTGGCAGCAATATTACCTTTAGTTGTTTTTATAAAAACATCAATAGAATCTACTTTATCGTTGAGGCTATGTTTACAAGGCCACCAGTCACGGCTGCCATAAGGTTGCGAAAGTGTCCAGATTACAGGAACATTACTGTTATGAATATCCTTTACAAACGAACCCATGCCATTGCTTTCAGGTTGACCATGATAAAATACAATAATGGAATCCAGAGATTTTTTTTTAAGATAATTTGTAAAAGAAATTCGTAAAATACCTCCTGGTTTGTGTATAATAGCAGCCTTTTTAGCCTGATAAATCACTGAGTCAACTTGCAAACTATTGGTAAGTTCAAATTCAATAAAATTAGTACTATCATCAACAATGCTAAAAACAGACATTACCTCTCCGCTAATAAAATATTGTTTGGGGTCAAGAAACCATGAAAAACGATGATATTTCAAATCATAGTTTTCAGCGAAGCCATTACCTCTGTATCCGGCATTCATCAAATTAAAATTTGTCATTTGGCGTAGGTAAAAGTCGCATTCTGTTTCCTGACCAAAACCTGATGCCAGGCTCAGAAGGATAAAAATTGTAACAAATAACAAATTTTTCATGTCGCAAAGATAATGTGTAATAAATACTTATAGAGCCAAAAGTACTTGGAGCACATAAAGTAGTAGAATTATATTTCATCAAAGTAAAATCAGGAAATTCATGCTTTTGAACATGTTTCACTTTCCGCATTCCGTATTCCGTATTCCGCATTCCGTATTCCGCATTATTCTCCATATAATATTTAAATTTGCCAATTCTATTAAAATATAAGCATGATAAAACTTGCTAAAGTATTATTGACTCATTTAAAAAGCGAGCTGCATGTATTCAGCTTGTTGTATGCTCTATTATTTTGCAGCCTGATGATTGTATTTAAAGATAGTATTGAACTGCAAAAAAGCCATTTTCTGAGTCATTTCAGGAGTTTCCAGGTTCAATTATTCCTGATTTTATACAATTATATCCTATATTACTTTGTTCTTATACCCATACTGGCATTTCGGAAAAAACTATATATCTTAAAAAAAGCTGATTTCTGGATTAAAAGCCTCTTTTTTTTAACGCTGATTGGTGTAAATATCAGAGGCTTTTTAAGAGATTATGTTGTTGCCGAAACCGACAACTATATTCTGCAACATTACCTTTATATTATTATTCACAATATTAATACCCTGGTTGTTATATTACCACTTTTACTGTTATTCAGATTGCTCTATGACAAAAAAAATATAAGTTTTTATGGGTTTAACCGTCAGAATGCACATTTAAAACAATTCAGTTCGCTTTTATTAATAATAATACCTCTGGTATGTTGGGCAGCATTTCAGGCTGATTTCAGGCAGACTTATCCTACCTTTAAATCCTGGTACTTTAGCCAGTATTTTGGAGAAAACACCTGGCTTGCAGGCATCATTATGGAACTGTCAGAACCAGTCTCATTTATTTATACTGAACTTATTTTTCGCGGGATGCTGGTAGTTGGAATGGTTGAAATTTTAGGAACTGAAGCACTTTTACCAATGGCAGCATTTTATTGCATTTACCACTTCGGTAAACCCGATGCCGAAATCATCAGTTCCTTTTTTGGAGGTTATATTTTAGGTGTTTTTGCATTGAAGTTTAAAAATATCTGGGGTGGAACACTTATTCATATTGCTCTTGCATGGCTGATGGAACTTTCTGCTATTACTTATTATTTTTTTACAAAATAGGATAATAACATGATAGATGAAAAGATTATAATTATTCAGGATGATATTACAAAAATTGAAGCTGATGCCATAGTTAATGCAGCAAACAGAAGTTTGTTAGGTGGCGGTGGTGTTGATGGTGCCATACACCGTGCAGCAGGTAAAGGATTAATGGAAGAATGCCGTAAATTAAATGGCTGCAATACAGGAGCAGCAAAAATTACTAAAGGGTATCTTTTACCATCAAAATACGTGATTCATACAGTAGGACCTATATGGCATGGTGGTTTTCAGGGAGAAGACCATCTCCTTGCAATGTGTTATGAAAGTTCAATGTCATTAGCAAAAGATTACCAAATAAAAACCATTGCATTTCCTGCTATCAGCACAGGAGTATATGGGTTCCCGAAAGAAAGGGCAGCTAAAATTGCTATTACTAAAGTCATTGAAATGCTGTTGAAAATTCCTGAAATTGAGAAGGTTATTTTTGTCTGTTTTAGTGAAAACGATCTTCAGATTTATACAAATTGCTTCAGGCTATTGCTGAATCAATCTGATACCGAATTTTGAGTTTATTGCATCTGTTCAACCCCTATTTCTTCATTTTCGGAAATATAAATCAGGTATCCATTTACCGGGCTATAATTCATCTGCTTCAATAAATTCATATAATCAGTAAGTTGTCTGATATATGTCGGATTAGGAGAAGAAAACTTAAAATCAATGACAATTGCCTGATGGTCCCTGATTAACACCCTGTCAGGAATCCTCAGTGTTGAACCAGGTACTAAAATACCAGCTTCAGTCAATACTTTCCAATCATTGGTAAACCAGGCTGAAATTTTTTCATTATTAACAATTTTATTCAATTTTAATATTAAATCTGATTTTTCGTGTGCCCCTACCTCTCCCTGCCTTTCCATTAACTCAACAACAGACTGAATATCATCAGCAGTTTTTATCAATGATATCATTTTATGCATAAAACTGCCATAAGAAACTGCTAAACCAAAATCAATATCCTCATAATTTGCTTTAAATGCTGAATACCGAAGTTTTTGAATCATTGGTGTACTAATAAAACTATACTGTTTTGAATTCCCTATTTCAGATTTCTCTTTTTTAATTACCGGAAATTCGCCCATTCTGAAAGTGCTTTTACCTGCATCATAAAACTGTAACAAATCTTCACTTATATTCCCTGTTATAAACAAATTGCTAAGGAAATTTCCCAACTTCTCCTTGTTACCATTAATAGGACAATAAAATATTAATCCATCAATAGCTCTGGTAAATGCAACATACAACGCATTCAGATTGTCCATATAGGCATAAAGTTTTTCTTCAAAATAATTTTGCCTAAAAATCGAATTCTGCATCTGAATGCCATATTTTACAGGAACTACTGGTAATTTATTAAAAGGTTCATATTGAGGTTTGCACCAAAGAATATTTTTTAATGATGCGTTATGGTCAATATCCCAGTCACAAAAAGGAATAATAACAATTTTAAACTGCATCCCTTTAGATTTATGAATGGTCACCACATTGATTCCATCTGCCATTTCCGGCATTTTAATGCTTTTATTTCTGCCTTCATTGTTCCAGTAATCAAGAAACGATTGGATATCCTGCATCTGATTACTTGCATACTCTATAACTACATCAAGAAAAGCCTGAAGATAGGCCTTTTCGTTTTCAATTTCATTTAGTTTTTTACAGGCAATCAATTCTTCAAGCAAACTATATAACGAATAATAATTCAAACTGGATTTACAATGTTTGAGGAATATCATCCACTCTGTCTGATAATCATTATTTAATACCTGATTTATCAATTCAGGGTTTAAAGTTTGTTTATTCAGTACCAACTCGTTAATAATCAATTCAGCCAGATTTACCTTATCTGATGGATTTGACATATAGCAGAGTGAATTAATAAGAAACTTAACAGATTCAGATGAACAAATCAGAAGGCTTTCTTTTGAAATAATCTGAAACGTACTATTTTTTAAAAGATACTCTGAAATATCTCTTGCTTCCTTTAATTTTCGTACTAATATTGTTATATCACCTGGCAAAAATCCATTATTTATCAGTTCACTGATTTTATTTGATAGTCTTTCCAATACAAATTCCTTCCATCCTTTACCATTCTCATCTTTTTCCTGAATAAAATCAGCATGAACAAAACCATTATTATCAACTTTATTTTCGGGCAACTGTTGAATGACATCCTTATATGCTTCTGAAATTGTATTTGCAAATGACCTGTCAATATCAGTCAATACAGTATTTTCATCATTTTTAAGTTTTTCTAAAAACAAGACTTTGAGAGATTCTGATAAAACAGTAAAAATACTGTTATTAAATGTTACAATCTGTCTGCAACTTCTGTAGTTATAATTTAAAGTAAAGCGATGAATATTATTCTCTCCTATCTGGTCAGATACTTTTTTAAGCATAAGTGCCCAATCACCTCCACGCCAACGATAGATAGATTGTTTTACATCACCAACAACCAAATTCACATCAGCATTGGCAATGTTGTTTTGTAACATAGGCAATAGATTTCGCCACTGAAATACTGAAGTATCCTGAAATTCATCTATCATTAAGTGCTTCAACCAATAACCTGTTCTTTCATAAATAAATGGTACATTATTTAAAGATGTTAGCCTTACCAACAAATGATTGATATCCTGAATTAAAAGTATGTTTTGTACTGACCTGATTTCTGCCAGTTCGTTGTTTATTTCATTTGTTATTCCAAGAATAAAAAAATAATTTTTTATCAGTTTTGCTGTATTATAAAATGGATGTTTGTCATGATAAAAATTATACAAATCCCTTGTCATTTGCATTAAACCGGTTTCCAAAGCTTTTTCAATGTTTAATATTGTATTTTTATGTGCAGATTTGGAATACCAACCTGAATTATCGGTAATTGCAGCTATCACACGAGCTTTAGGTATTTCGCTGGGCTTAGTTAATAATTTTTCGAGCCAACCCGCCACACCGCTATTTTTATATACAAAATCATCGGTTGTAAGACCAAATGATTGATAATACAAAATTGCTTTTTCAGCAAGCTGCTTTTGATGAAGTTCGAATTCACTAATTATTTGATTTAATTCAGAAAGATAAGCTTTGAGTTGTTCATGGTCAGAAAGGATATATTGCAGTTTTTCAGCGTATTCCGCATAACTTTCTTTAATAATTTCTTCAGCAAGTTCAGAAATATTTTTCTGTATTCTCCAACTTTTTCCTTCTGTCATTTTCTCATTCAAATACATCAGCAACCATCTGGTAAGCTTATTGTCGCCACCAAGTTTATCAAACATATTTGTAATTGCTTCGTTCATGACCATGTCACCATCTAAAAGGAGATTATAACCAAGCTGAACCCCAAGTTCACGGGTAAAAATACGCATGATTTGCTGAAAAAAACTGTCTATTGTAGATATGTTAAAAAAATGATAGGCATATAGAATATTTCTAAGTACCTGATGTGCTTTTATCCTTATTTGAAATTCATTAAATTGCGACAATTCAGTTAATAAACGATTATAAATATCAGTATCAACACCTGAAGCTATCAGTGATAGTTCATTCAGTACTCTGACTTTCATTTCTTCAGTAGCCTTATTAGTAAATGTAATGGCTAAAATATGCCTGAATGCATCATCATGTTGTAAAGCTAATTTAATATATTCAAAAGTCAGGTGGTGAGTTTTCCCCGATCCTGCAGAAGCTGAATAGATTGAAAGTGTCATATTCAATTAACCATATATCCTTTTAATAATCGAAATATTGTCAATTTTCATCTTGAAAACCACTACATTATCAAGCGATGGTTTACTAAAAACAAAATCATCTTTTGAAGTATATTGTTTCATGATCAGGTTAAGAAGCCTTGCCTTTTCTGAGTTTTCAGTAATAAATTCCACATTTCCATCAGCAATTAAACTCTTATAAATCATAGAATATGAACAACCGACCTGCTGATGACGAAAATGCAATTTTTCATCAACACTCATTGCCAGAGAAACACGATTATTGCTTTCAAGAAATTCAAACTTTTTTCCACCAGGGCCTGAATGAAAATAAAAATACCCGTGTTCATAGCCAAAATTTAAAGGTACATTGTATGGAATATTATCTTTACAACAAGCCAGAAAGCAAAGTTGTGCTTTTTGAATAATCTCAATTGCTTCTTTTTCATCAAAACTAATATTTTTTTTTATAACAGCCATGAATATGCATTTTATTGGAGTGGTAAAAGTACAAATTTTATCATTCATCTGTTGATTTTCTCATGTTAGAACATCACTATCTTTGTAAACTTATTTTTATTATCATGGCACTTATTAAACCTGTCAGGGGATTTAGTCCTCAATTTGGAAAAGATTGTTTTCTTGCTGATAATGCCACTATCATTGGTCATGTTGTGATGGGTGATCAGTGCAGTATTTGGTTCAATGCCGTTGTTCGTGGAGATGTTGAGTCTATTGTTATGGGAAATAAAGTAAATGTACAGGATAATGCAACTATCCATGGTACTTATCAACGTGCATCAACAAAAATTGGCAACAATGTTTCAATAGCCCACAATGCTGTGATTCATGGATGCACAATCGGAGATAATGTATTAATCGGAATAGGCGCTATAATAATGGATAATGCAGTAATAGGCAACAACTGTATTATTGCCATGGGAGCAGTTGTTACTTCAGGCACTATTGTTCCTGATCATACTGTTTTTGCCGGAATACCTGCTAAAAAATTAAAAGATATTGATCCTGAATTATTTAAAGGTGAAGTTGAAAGAATAACAAATGGCTACATTCTTTACTCATCCTGGTTTAAAGCAGAAGAATAATCAGCTTTTATTTTCATCCATTTTAATTAATGTTATCAAGGCAAGTTCATAAACATCTATTCCAAAACCAGCAATCACTCCTTTTGCATATTTTGAAATCAGAGAGTGTTGCCGTATAGTGTCTCTGCTGAAAATATTGCTGATATGTACTTCAACAACAGGCTTTTTAATAGCAGCCACTGCATCACCCAAAGCAAGAGAAGTATGCGTATATGCAGCTGGATTTAATATAATTCCATCACATGAAAAGCTAATCTGATGTATTTTATCAATGATTTCACCCACATGATTCGATTGGTAGTAATGTAGTTCAACCTGAGGATATTTTTTTTGAAGTTCTGAAATATACTCGTTAATATTCCTGTTGCCATAAATTTCTGGCTGACGTGTGCCGGTAAGATTCAGATTTGGTCCATTGATTATATATACTTGCATCATTCAGATAAATATAAAGTACAAAGTTATAACAGTTAAATAAAATAATTTCAGGTTCTCAGGTAAGATGCACCATTGACATCAATAATAGAGGCGGTCATATACTCAGGTGCCTGTGAAGCACAAAATAAGGCCACATCGGCTATCTCACGTGCTGTAGCAACTCTTTTTAGCGGACTTTGATTGATGTAATCATCTCTATCAGGTCCTTTAATAGCAGATTCCACCATTTTTGTATCAACAAAGCCGGGAGCAATGGTATAAACAAACACTTTTTTTTCTGCCATAGCTTTTGCCATGCTTTGACTGAATGAATTAAGCGCAGCTTTAGCAGCACCATAGGCCGGAGCATCCGGTTCACCACGAAAAGCACCTCTTGAACTTATATTGATAATTCTTCCACCTCCCCTGATAACCATTTCTTTTGCAAACAGATAGCTTAAATGAACCGGAGCAAATAAATTAAGATCAAAATTTATACGCCAATGACTTTGCCATGATTTGAAATCGGAAAAATCAAATGTCTTCATGTTGTATATTCCTGCATTGTTGACCAAAATATCAATATTTTCAAAAGTATTGATTACCTTAGTAACGAGCGAATTTATTCCTTTCATTTTGCTTAGATTTTCCTGTATCAACAGATGTCCATGTCCCTGAAGCCTTGAAAATGTTTGCTCGGCTACCTTTCTGTTTGATTTGTAATGTAATACCACTGTAGCACCATTTTTTGCGAGCAGATATGCAATTTCAGCACCTATACCCCTTGATGCTCCTGTAACTACAGCAACTTTATTTCTAAGATCAACTTTCATTTTTTATTTTTGTAACAATGCTTTTATAAATTCATCTTCTTTCAGTAATCCATAAAATCCGCTTTTAACTGATTCCTCATCATATTTTTTTACCTCATCAGCTTGTCCGTCAGGATGATAAATTAAAAATGGTACAGGGTCATGAACATGCGTTTTCAAACTGCAAGGTGTGGGATGATCAGGCAATATCGCAATAGAAACAGGCTCTTTCATTTTTTGTGTTTCTTCCACAATGTAGTTCACTACCCTGTTGTCGAGGTATTCGATGGTTTTTACTTTAAGTTCGACATTTCCTTCATGACCAGCTTCATCGCTTGCTTCAATATGTAAATAAACCAGGTCCACTTCTTTCAAGGCATCAACAGCTGCTTTGGCCTTTCCTTCATAATTTGTAGTATAAAGTCCTGTGGATCCATGCACTTTAATAGGTTTCATGCCTGCATATCGGCCAATACCATACAATAAATCAACGGCTGAAATAACAGCACCATTAATTCCATAAAGTTCCTGTAATGTTTTCATGTTGGGTTTAAATCCCGGTGACCACGGCCAGATACTATTTGCCGGATCTTTTCCATTCTTTATTCTGTTGAGATTAACAGGATGGTCTTTTAATAACTCCATGCTTTTTAATATCAAATCGTTTAACAGTGCTGTGGTTTGAGCATCATTATCTTTTGATTTGACCATTACCTGTTTATATGCAGTACCAGGAACATCATGTGGTGGCGTGCAGATAATATTATTTATGCCATTTTTTACCAGCAAAAGATGTCTGTAACTAACTCCCGGATAAAACCGTATTTTTTCATCAGCTAATTTTTCATTTAAAAAATTGATAAGAATATGTGCCTCTTCATCAGAAATATGACCTGCTGAATGGTTTTTTATTTTATCATTTTCAATACAAATCAGGTTACACCGCATTGCAAGGTCATCTGGCATTATATCGACACCCATACTTGCTGCCTCCAAAACTCCCCGTCCCTGATAAACCTCTTTTACATTATAGCCTAATACAGCCATATTCGCAATTTCGCTGCCCGGAGGCATATCCAAAGGTACAGTCTGAAATAATCCTGTTCTGCTTTTCATGCATAAAGCATCAATATTTGGTTTATGTGCAGCCATTAAAGGGGTTTTGCCTCCTAACGATTCTATAGGATAATCAGACATACCATCACCTAAAATAATGATGTATTTCATGGTTTTTATTTCTTTATCAGTTTAAATTTCAAATTTATTTTTTCATTCAAAATATTCATTAAATAAAGTCCTTCAGGAAAATTATCAGTCTCAATTATAATTTGTTGTGAATGGTATTCTTTAGCAAACATTAATTTACCATTTATATCAAACAAACGAACCAAAGTATTGTCCCCATTATTCAAAGAAGTGCTGATATTTATTACATTTTTAAACGGATTTGGAAAAACTGTAATCATTGGTTTCACTGCATCATAATTTAATTTATTAAGCTGAGAAACGATAATAATTTTGTAAAATGAAACCAAACTGTCATCAGCGACTGAATAAACGAATGAATCTTTATCTTTTGTTTCAGCGGTGTATATTATATACGAATTTAAAGTATCAATAAGCACAGAACCCGATTTTGGTGATTCTGCTAATGCAATATTTACCTGATGGCCATATTTACTATACCCGGGATAAACAGATAAAGTACTGTAGGGAACAGCTTTTCTGATACTCCATGCTGTCGAGTTTTTCCACGCTGTGTTATGCATATTTTTTAGCACACCATCATGATTGTTTCCTGTAATATCATAAATACTATCACCTGATCGTTCATCAAACCGCCATGCTGCCAACAAACCAGGTTCATTACTATTTAAAGGGTAAAAGCGGTTTTCTTCAATTTGTTTTTCTGTGCGTGCATAATCCCATATTCTCACTTCGTCAAGCTCACCATTAAAAATCCAGTGGGTTGCACTCATGCATCCTATATATAATTTCCCTGTACCAATATAATTTCCTTTTGCTACTCTTTCATTTAAAAATACGCCATCACGATATAATTTCTGAAGTTTTGTGACAGTGTCGTAGGTGCAGGCATAATGATGCCAATTATTATCAGTAAATGTTTCATCAGAACTAATGTCGTCACCCCAGAAACCAAAATACAAACGATTGCCTCTGAATCCAATATGCAAGCCCTTGCTACCAGAATTATATTTTCCATGTCCCACTACAAAACGACTTGCAGCATCAGGCTCTCTCTTTGCCCAAAACTCAACTGTAAAATCATGATTTGCCAGGTTTACTTTATTATTACAATCAATATAGTCGTCAATACCATCAAATTTTAAACTATAACCAGAACCTGCAACAGGTAAATGCAGGTTATTATTCAATACTACAGTGTTGGAGGGCGATGACAGCCCTGATTCATATTTTGCTTTAACTTTATAAGAAGTACCATTTACATCATAGGGAAGTGAGATAAATGTGTCATAAACTTGTTTAATTTCAACTCCATCGCGAAAAAGAATGTAATTTTTAAGTCCTGTAGTATCTAAAGGTTTTTCCCAACTTAATAAAATATTACCAGTATTTTTATTCAGTGTCAGATTTACGGGTGGCATGCCATTGGAAATCATCAGAATTTCGGAATATGTTGTTCCATTATTTACCAATGTTACAAACGAATCTTTTGAATAATAGGTTTTAGCATTCTTGGTATCACTGATTGACCAACTTAGCAAGCTTCCAAAACCAGTAGTATCTTCATCATCTTCAATAATATTCAGGAAAAAAACAACCGGTTCATATAATTTTTGAGCGATTAGCGGAGAAATGTCAAGACCTATTTCAATGGTATCCTGTCCTTGATCGTGTAAGGGCAAAGCACCTCCTTTTTCGGTGAAAGCAGTAAAACTGAGCTGATAATCGGGTTTTTCAGCAAAAATGTATTCTGCCACTCCTGCCCTGATTGTTAACTGGTTTCGTTTGTTGTGATTCATTCTCAACCGCAAAGTAAGCTGAGGTTCAACATTGATTTGAGGAATGACCACATAAGCCTGACTCCCTGAAATGCCTCCTTCTTTTACAGGTAATGCCAACAATCTGTAAGGACAATAAGCAAACCCTGAATCACCCCATGTTAATCCCCAGCTATTGGCTAAAATCATTGCACCAATTTCCCAATCTCTCATATCAACTATACTGTCACCTGTGATGTCAATATTATTTGTAAATTGTTTGTCACCATTAAAATCATAACGTACTGAATCATCATAGCCAACAAAGGTCATTGCATGGTCAACAGGATCGCTCCAGTTTACAATAATTCTCTTTTTCTGCTCGTATAATCCTAATGGAATGGGACGGTTAAGTGCATTGGCAATGCCTGCTGAAAAACATGCCAAACCTCCCGCATTTGAACCATTGCCATGATCAAAAAGCCACCTCTTAAGTGTTTCTAAACCCTTAGGTGTACCAATTTTAATGCGATAATAATCCAAAACACGGTTTGGCATTCCGCTGACATATTTATCGTAACCTGTCATCCATCCATCATCATCTAATGGATTGAGGCCTCCATACGTTTTTACATTAGGTACACCATTTTCTTTTATTATTTGCCATCCATCTGTATAGTTTGAACCATTTTTACCATCTCCGCCATTCAGAAAATTATAAGTAAAATGCGAAGGATATAGGTTTTCAGAATCTTTTGAAGGAATATTTTTTAAAAAATTTGTTTCATAGGTAAAGACATAAGCTACACCACTATTTTGAGAGCAACTGCCATCAGCTTGTAATACTATGCTTCTGAAATAAGGTAATTTTGCATTGTTTAACTTAGAAGGCAAGCTATTGCGATAAAATTCAGGTAGTTCAAGGATTGGTATATTTTCAATTTCTGAAGGTGTCAGTTCACGATAACCTCCCACTATCCATGGTTCACCTTCTTTGTCAGGATTTAAATTTTTTAATGGCTGTGAATATCCCATTGTGGATATAAAAAAAATGAACAGCAATGCCAGTTTTCTCATTTTCATTATTAAATTTTATAAAGGCAAACTTAATATTGCTTTTTACAATAATAAAATTCATCTTTACCTCATTCTATCACTTTTTAACATCCAATGATTTCTCTGTTTTAAATATAAAGTTTAAAAATCATCGACAAAATATTTTCTAAAGGTCTAAAAACAATGTCTATTGAGTTATTCAAAAGATTTTAAATTAATTTAAACAAATTGAATAAGAGGAAAAAATACTTTTAACTTGAACTAAAAAGTAATTAGAAAATTAAACTGCATTTTTAGTAAAAGAAATTTTATTTTGGTTCAATATTTGTCAAAAATGATTTTTTAACTTAAAAAATAAATTATTTAAAAAATTATGAAAAATTTCGTAAAACTTTCTTTTGCCATGATGATTTTGGCAAGTGTTATTGGTTTCTTCAGTTGTGATGAACCTATTGTTTCTGATCTTGAATTAACCTTAAGCACTGATAAAAGTGTTTATGTAAACGGTGATACTGTTAAAATTAGTATTGAAGCAGTTACTACCAACGACAAAATTACCGGTTTAGTTGTAGTAAAAGGGGGCAATCCATTAGTTGCTCCTTCAGTTACCGATGATCAGAATTATAAAGAAACGGTGAATTATGTGGTTAATGATGCTGATGGAGAAATTGAATTTACAGTAACTGTAAACAGTGAAAACAACATTGATCCTGTTGTTAAAACAATTAAAGTGAATGTAGTTACCAGTGTTGAAGTAACCTTAGGTGCATCAACCAGTCCACTGCCAAGTTTTGTAAATGGCACTACACTGACAACATACACAGCAGTACAGGCATTTGCCAATCAAGCCTCTGTTGACCTTGTTTACACATGGTCTGCTTCCGATGGAGCTATCATTGGTGCACCCAGCGATGCATCGTTTACCTTAGCCAACTGGACCACCAAAAATGCCACCAAAATTGGCCGTATCACTGAAAAAACCATTGCAGCTATTGATGCAGTAAATACTTATGCAGTGAAAAATTTAGTAGTAGGCGATGTTATGGGATATGTTACAGTTAGTGGTACTAAGGGAATCGTGATAGTAAAAAATATTGTTGTTAACTCTGATGGCAATGTTACTTATACCTTCCAGGTGATAAAGTAAATATTACAAACAAAATGTTACGAATTGAAGGCTGTCTCATTGAGGCAGCCTTTTTTTATTCAACAGTAAATTAAATAAAGTTTGTAGTAAGAATAGCATTCATCTTCAAGATACTACTCTATTTATATTCACTCCAACTTTTTACAGGCAAATCAGCTAACGAATATTTGCAAAAAGCTGAAATAAAAGCAGTAGCCAGTCTGTCGTTGGTAATCAACGGTATATTAAAGTCCACAGCCGTTCTTCGTATCAGATAGTCATTATTCAATTCTATTTTTGATAGATTTTTAGGGATGTTTATTACCAAATCTATTTTCTTTCCCTTCAGATAGTCAAGAATATTAGGTTTTTTATCTTCATCCGGCCAATGTAAAACAATTGAAGGAATATCATTTTTAGCTAAAAAATCTGCAGTACCTTGAGTGGCATATAATTTATAACCTTTTTCATAAAGCATTTTAGCAGGTTCCAGCAGCTCTGTTTTCGATTTAGGAGGTCCGCTGGAAATCATCACATTCTTTTGTGGTATTCTATACCCCACTGATAGCATTGATTTTAATATCACTTCATAAAAATCTTCCCCAAGACAGGCTACCTCACCTGTTGATGCCATTTCAACACCCAAAACAGGATCGGCTTTAGAAAGTCTTGAAAATGAAAACTGTGGTGCTTTTATTCCCATATAATCCAGGTCAAATATCGATTTTTGTGGTTTGTTTACATGCTTACCCAGCATAATTTGTGTAGCTAGCTCAATAAAATTGATTTTCAGAACCTTAGAAACAAATGGCAAACTACGTGATGCCCTTAAATTACATTCAATCACTTTTATATCATTATCCTTAGCAAGAAATTGAATATTAAAAGGCCCGCTGATGCTTAACTCTTTTGCAATTTCACGACAGATTTTCTTAATCCTTCGAGAGGTTTCAATATAAATCTTTTGAGCAGGAAAAACAATGGTTGCATCACCTGAATGTACACCAGCAAACTCAACATGTTCTGAAATAGCATAACAAATAATATCACCTTCCTTAGCAACGGCATCTATTTCAACTTCTTTTGCATTTTCAATAAACTCAGAGACCACGACAGGGTGTTTTTTTGATACATTGGCAGCTATTTTCAGATAATGTTCCAATTCTTCTTTATTTGACACCACTGTCATAGCAGCACCTGACAAAACATAAGATGGACGTACCAACACCGGAAAACCAATTCTGTCAACAAAAGCATAAATTTCTTCCATATCCGACAACTCTTTCCACGCAGGCTGATCGATCTTCAGCACATCACACAAAGAAGAGAATTTATGCCTGTCTTCAGCTTTATCAATGGATAAAGGAGAAGTTCCCAAAACATTGATATTCTGTTCGTAAAGACGCATAGCCAGATTGTTGGCAATCTGACCTCCTGTTGACACTATGACACCGAGCGGGTTTTCAAGTTCAACAATATCCATCACCCTTTCAAATGATAATTCGTCAAAATAAAGTCTGTCGCATTCATCATAATCGGTACTCACTGTCTCAGGATTATAGTTGATCATGACCGACCTATACCCTTCTTTTGATACAGTTTTTAAAGCATTAACACCCGACCAGTCAAATTCAACACTGCTTCCAATACGATATGCCCCTGAACCTAGTACGACCACTGATTTTTTCTGATCCTGAAAATCTAAATCATGTTCGGTTCCATTATAAGTCAAATAAAGATAATTTGTTTGTGCAGGATACTCAGCAGACAAAGTATCTATTTGTTTTACATAAGGTATTATACCAATAGATTTTCTAAAGTTTCTGACTTTTAAAAGATCACTCTCTATGCTATCATCACTGCTTTTCATTACAAGACGTGCAATCTGAAAATCAGAAAAACCTTTAATCTTTGCTGTTTTGAATGTTTCTTTTGGTAATTCAGATAAAGTGTTATATTGTTCAAGCTCTTTTCTGAGCAGCCATATACTTTCCAATTTATGTAAAAACCATTTATCAATCATTGTAAGATCATGGATTTGCTGTATGCTGAAGCCCTCATTAAAGGCCCTGGCAATACTGAATATTCTCATATCGGTAGGCTCCGACAATTCTTTTTCAATCTCAATTTCTTCTATTTCTTTATTTCCTACAAAACCATGCATTCCTAATCCTATCATTCTCAATCCTTTCTGTATGGCCTCTTCAAATGTTCGTCCAATAGACATAACTTCACCAATACTTTTCATACTACTACCAATCTGCTTCGATACACCCCTGAATTTATTTAAATCCCATCGTGGAATTTTACAAACCACATAATCCAAAGCAGGTTCAAAAAATGCCGAAGTTGTTTTTGTAACGGCATTTTTTAACTCATGCAATCCAAATCCTAAAGCAAGCTTTGCAGCAACAAATGCCAATGGATAGCCTGTTGCCTTCGATGCCAGTGCACTTGAACGTGACAGTCGTGCATTTACCTCAATCACTCTGTAATCTTCCGACTCAGGATCAAGGGCATATTGTACGTTGCATTCACCAATAATTCCGATATGTCTGATGATTTTTATTGATAATTGCCGAAGTTTATGATACTCATTATTTGTCAGTGTTTGTGAAGGAGCAACCACTATACTTTCACCGGTATGAATGCCCAACGGGTCAAAATTTTCCATGTTGCACACGGTGATGCAGTTGTCGTATTGATCGCGAACAACCTCGTATTCTATTTCTTTCCATCCTTTCAGCGATTCTTCCACCAATATCTGAGCTGAAAAATTAAAGGCCTTTGTGGACTGTATTACTAAGTCATTTTCATTTGAACAAAATGCTGATCCCTGTCCGCCAAGCGTGAATGCCGCACGGATAATTAAGGGAAACCCAAGTTCAGTGGCAGCTTTCATTGCATCTTCAACAGAGGTTACTGCCTTACTTTTAGGTGTTTTAACCCCTATTTCTTCCAGTTTTTTTACAAATAATTCCCTGTCTTCAGTTTCAATGATAGATTGAACTGGTGTGCCTAAAACTCTGACATTGTATCTCTTAAGTATTCCTGAAGTATAAAGCTCAGTGCCACAGTTAAGAGCAGTTTGTCCACCAAAAGAAAGTAAAATACCATCCGGTTTTTCTTTTTCGATGACTCTTTCAATAAAATAGGGTGTCAGTGGCAGATAATATACTTTTGTAGCAAGTTCTTCAGATGTTTGGACTGTGGCAATATTAGGATTGATTAAAATGGTATCAATGCCTTCTTCTTTCAATGCTTTTAATGCCTGCGAGCCGGAATAATCAAATTCTCCTGCTTCTCCAATTTTAAGTGCACCAGAGCCTAAGATGATTACTTTTTGAATATCAATCATTTGTATTCTTTAACGAGTTCAATAAACTGATCAAATAAAAACATGGTATCAGATGGGCCACCTGCTGCTTCAGGGTGAAACTGTGCTGAGAAAAATGGTTTCGAAGTATGACGTATCCCTTCATTTGTTTGATCGTTGAGGTTGATAAAAAACGGCTCCCACTGATCTGGAATGCTATCGTTTTCAATAGCATAACCATGATTTTGAGAGGTGATAAATGCTTTCCTGGTAGCATTTTGCAAAACTGGCTGGTTGTGGCTGCGGTGACCATATTTCAGTTTGTAAGTGTTGGCTCCTGCAGCAAGTCCCATCAGCTGGTTTCCCAAGCAAATCCCAAATACGGGCTTATCGTTTTTTAATGAATTGCTGATTTGCCTGATTGTTTTAATACAATGTTTGGGGTCACCCGGGCCATTTGAAATAAAAAGGCCATCATATTTTTCGTTTGAAAAATCATAATTCCAGGGAACACGCACAACACTGGTGTCGAACTTCAACAAACTCCGGATAATGTTGTTTTTAACTCCGCAATCAATAAGTAAAATCCTGTATTTTCCTTCTCCATATTCAATTTTTTGAGGAATACTGACCTTTTCCACCAGATTGACCGTTGAAGGGTCAAAAACCTCAGGTAACACATTATCAATAGATATGCAACCTGGCATGCTTCCTTTTTCACGCAGTTGCTTGGTCATTTTGCGTGTATCAATACCATAAACTGCCGGTATTTTATTTGTTTTCAGCCATTCTGAAAGGCTTTGACTGGCATTCCAGTGCGAAAAGGAAAAGGAATAATCGGAAATTACCAGGCCTGAGATATGAATTTTATCGGATTCAAAATACTTTAAAAAACCATTTTCAACCACAGCTTCAGGCACACCGTAATTGCCCACCAAAGGATACGTTAACACTAAGATTTGCCCTGAGTAGGAAGGGTCGGTAAGGCTTTCCGGATAACCTGTCATAGCAGTGTTAAACACCACTTCGCCAGCAATGGAACCCTCGTAGCCAAATGACCAACCTGAATATTCAGTGCCATCTTTCAGCAGTATTTTAGCCGGTAATGAATTGTTTTTCATGAAAATGATTAATTGATAAAAATGAGAAAATGAAGATGAGTATGTGTTTTTTGCAGGAAAAATCAAAAATGTAAGCTGTTATCAAACGCATTTTTGAAAGACAAAAATAAAGTGTATAATACTGATGAGCAGGATTAAAAACAAATTAGTTTTAAACAATTTATCAACGGGAAAAAGTTTTAACACCAGGGCACTCTTACACAATGAAATATTAAAGAAACCTGCTGCCTTATATAATAATTTTATTTGTAAATATTCCCAAAAAGAATGAACTTTGAAACGATTTTACTAAGCTTTTCTAAAACATTACTGATAAGTGTAAAAAGAAAGACGACAGTATTAAAATAGAAAGTAAACCATTTTGAAAGGACAGAAAAACAAAATACTGACAAGACCTAAGAGCCGACACTCAAACCGACTCACAAATGGCATATTTAGTTATGCCCCAATACACAAAGCCAACACTTCGTAAAATCAAAAGAACCATTTTTCACCCACGCACTAATGACTATTTCGGTTATACTAATAGTATCTTTACCGACATTAAAAAGAATAATAAATTTAAAATTTACAATCCATAAATGGCCAGACAAAACGGAAACGGAGAGAGAGTAAAATCCATGGAATCATGGATTTGGGATGCCGCTTGCAGCATCAGAGGGGCTGCCGATGCAGCCAAATACAAGGATTATATTTTGCCACTCATATTTATAAAACGCCTGTGCGATGTGTTTGATGATGAAATTGACCGCATTGCCGAAAAAGTAAAAACGAGGGCTAAAGCCCTGCAACTGGTGGAAAGGGATAAATCGCTGGTGCGGTTTTACATGCCCATCTGTCCGAAAGACCCTGAAAAGGAAACCACCTGGGATGTTATCAGAACGTTGAGTGATAAAATCGGGCAGCAACTCACCGACATTCTGCGATCGGTGGCGAAAGAGAATACCAGTTTGCAAGGAATTATTGACCGCATTGATTTTAATGCGACCACACACGGACAGCGTGATATTGACGATGACCGCCTGAGCAAACTGATTGAAAAAATTACAGAAAAACGGCTGGGTTTGAAGGATGTAGAACCCGACATTATTGGGCGCAGCTACGAATACCTGATACGCAAGTTTGCCGAGGGCAGCGGACAAAGTGCCGGTGAGTTTTACACACCTGCCGAAGTGGGTTTTATCATGGCGAAAATAATGGATGCCGAACCGGGCATGGAAATCTACGACCCGTGTTGCGGAAGTGGTGGTTTGCTGATAAAGTGTGAGCTGGAAATGGAAGAGAAAATGCGGCTTCGACTACGCTCAGCCGCCAAAAGTACTGAAAACCAAGTTGAAACACTTTCGTTGAGCGAAGTCGAAACGAAGTATGCCCCACTAAAACTTTACGGACAGGAATTTACACCCGCCACCTGGGCCATGAGCAAAATGAACATGGTCATTCACGACATGGAAGGTGAAATTGAAATTGGCGATACACTGAAAAGCCCCAAATTTAGGTATAAAAGCCGTCTGAGAACATTCGACAGGGTTGTGGCTAATCCGATGTGGAACCAGGGACGCGACAGCCTGCCCTACATCAACGATGATTTTTTTATCAACGATGAATTTGGCCGCTTCCCTGCCGGCAGCTGTGGCGGAAAAATTGACTGGGGCTGGATGCAACATATTTACAGCAGTCTCAAAGATCCGCACCATGAGGCACTCGAAGGGGGCGGTAGAGCAGCCGTGATTTTAGACACTGGTGCAGCCAGCCGTGGCAGCGGCAACCAGGGTAACAACAAAGAAAAAGATTGCCGCAAGTGGTTTGTAGATAACGACCTGATTGAAGGCGTTATCTACTTGCCCGAAAACCTGTTCTACAATACCTCTGCACCGGGCATCATTATCTTTTTAAACAAAGCCAAAAAGCATAAAGGCAAAATTTACCTGCTCCATGCCGGAAAAGAGTTTGAAAAAGGCGACCCGAAAAACTACATTCCGCCTGATAGTATTGAAAAAATTGTCAACTATTATAAAGCCTTTAAAGAAGAAGAAAACCCGCCTGCCGGTCGGGCAGGATTTGCCCGACTGGTGAGCAAGGAGGAGATTGTAAAAAACGATTATAACATCAGCCCCAGCCGATACATCCAGATTACCGATGCTGAAACCTACCGCCCTATTGGCGAGATAGTGAAAGAACTGAAAGTACTGGAAGAAGAAGCCGCTGAAATAGATAAAGAATTGAAAAACATTTTTAAAAAGTTAGGAATATAAAGGGTGGCTTCGAGAACCTCAGCCACCCAATAGAATTAATCAGACACCAAATAGAATTAATCAGACACCAAATAAAAGAAACAGACACCCAATGAAAAGAATCAGACATCAAATAAAAGAAACAGCCACCAAATGAAAAGAATCAGATAGCAAATGAAAAGAATATGAAAGGCTACATGTACATATTGGAATGCAGCGATGGCAGTTACTACACCGGTAGCACCACTAACCTTGAGTTGCGTTTAGCCCAGCATCAGGCAGGAGAAGGAGCTAACCATACCAAAAAAAGGCTTCCGGTAAAACTTGTTTATTTCGAAGAATACCAGAGAATAGATGAAGCCTTTTACCGCGAAAAGCAAGTGCAGGGCTGGAGCAGGAAAAAGAAAGAGGCATTAATTAGTGGTAAGTCAGAAGATTTGCACAAATTGGCAGAATGCATGAATGAGACACATTACAGAAATTACAAAAGGAATGAGAATGATGAAAAATAATGCTGCCTTCGACTACGCTGCCTTCGACTACGCTCAGGCAGCGTGTTATGGATGGTGGTTGAGCGAAGCCGTTCCTTCCAGGTGGTTGAGCGAAGCCGAAACCACCGTTTGCTTCATTACACATTCAAAAACAATGTTTCAAAAGTTGGGGATATGATGAAATTACCAGTCGATGAAATGAAACTTCCAGAAGAATGGGTTATTCAACCACTTATTGAAGTTGCTGAACTTAATAGAGGATTATCGTGGAGAAAGGTAGATGAGACAAATGAAAGCGGAACTTTAGTTGTTTCAATTCCAAACATAAAAGATGGATATATTGATTTCGAATCAAAATATAATCATTACCTCAAAATAGATATACCTGAATCTAAAAAACTTAAAATAGGTGATATTCTTTGCGTTGGGTCAAGTGGAAGCCTTCATAATGTTGGAAGAAATACAAAAATAACTTGTTTACCATCTGATAAAATTGCTTTTGCTTCATTCACTTTTGTATGTAGGCATCTTGATAGCAAGATTCATAATGATTTTCTTTATTACCTTTTGAACTCTGATTTAGTTTCATTTGAAAAGTTTACTAAAAGGGCAGCTGACGGGAAATTCAATTTTCAATTAAGAGAATTTGAATCTACAATGAGAGTGCCAGTCCCCCCCCTCCCCGAGCAGCGCAAAATCGCTTACATTTTAAGCTCGGTGCAAAAGGCGATAGAGCAACAGGACAAACTCATCAAAACCAGCACCGAACTCAAAAAAGCCCTGATGCAAAAACTGTTTACCGAAGGCCTGCCGATGGCTGAGGGTCTCGAAGCCGGAGGCAGAAAAATGAAACATACTGAAATAGGCCCCGTGCCGGAAAGTTGGGAGGTAAATGAAATGCAAAATATTGTGGATTTTAAAACAGGAAAATTGAATTCAAATGCAGCGAATGAAAATGGTATTTATCCATTTTTCACCTGCTCCCAAGAAACTTTTAAAATAAACACTTTTGCATTTGACCAAGAAGCAATTTTATTATCAGGCAACAATGCAAGAGCAATATATTCAGTAAAGCATTACAAAGGCAAATTCAACGCATATCAAAGAACTTATGTAATCACAATTATTAATGAAGAAGAATACGATTATTTATTCTTGAAAGAGGCTTTGACCAGACAGCTTGAATATCTAAAAACTATTTCAATTGGTTCACAGACAAGATATTTAACCCTTGGAATGCTCACAACCTTGCAGATACCAAAACCTAATTTAGAAGCACAAAAGTTTATCGGCAAGACTGTTCAACAATTTGATAAAAAAATAGAATTAATTGAAGCGAAAAAACAAACCCTCACCGCCCTGTTCAAAACCCTACTGCATGAGTTGATGACGGGGCAGCGGAAGGTGCATGAAATAGATTTCAGGGGGCTGAGCGTAGCCGAAGCCCCCGACAAAGCATATAAAATTGAAGAACAGCCGCTAAACATTGCGGCAGAAAAATAAAAAACTTTAAAATTTATACTATGGAAGGAATATTTAAAAAAGTATTTATTAAGAATCTTGAATGGAGTGAGGGTGACCCATTAATTGAATCAAAGTTTTATAAAACTTTAAAAAGTAAAATTGCTGAGATAAAACCAGAGGATGATTCGAAGTTTGAAATAGCAGCATTTGAGATGGCAACTGATTATTTTATTTATGAATTTTATAGGGGAAGTAATCATGGTTTAGTACATTTAGAAAAAGATACCATTGAAAACAATATCGAAGAATATTTTGAATGGGATAAAATTAAACAATTGGCAGAATATTTTGGGATTATTGAATCTAAACATAAGTTTAGTGAAAATGATGAAACATTTGTATTTAGTAAAGAGAAAATCGAATTTAACAGAGTGAAAAAATTATTATCAACAATAATATCCACTATTTTTTTAGTTCAGATTGAAAGAATTAAAGTTTTTCTTAAATACGGTATTGAAAAGGAATTTTGGTATAATTTGTATGAAATTGAACTTCTTGATGAATCAGAAAAGGAAGATATTGACCAAATAGTAAATGAATTAACAAGATAAAATAATAAGTTAAAATGATACCCAGTGAAAACACATTTGCACAGCTTATCGGGATTGAAGGAAACCAGTGGCATTACCACATTCCCCGTTTTCAGCGTGAATACGTTTGGGGTAAATATAACTGGAGTAAGTTGCTCGAAGATATTTACGAAAATGAGCCCGGTCATTATATGGGTTCGGTTATTTGCGTTCATGAGTCAGCGGAATATAGTCCGATTAGTGAACTTATTTATGAAGTGGTGGATGGGCAGCAACGCCTTACTACCTTATCCATTTTATTAGCTGCCATTTTTTCAAAACTAAACAAGGAAGTATTGATTAATAATCCTGAATTAAAAGAAGAGGATGATTTTATAATCATTCGGAACAGCATTCGAAAACGCCTTATTAAACAGTTAGTAAAAAGACAGGATAAATTACCCTTCGGTATATTTAAATCGGGTGATATAACTTACTGTCTGAGGGTACAACCCTCAACTCAGGAAAATAATCTTGAAGATTACCAGTATATTCTTTGTGAGGCAGGCATGCTTAAAGATGTTCCTTGTCCTAAAAACTGTGGTAACAGAAGGCTACATAAAGCATATAACTATTTTAGAAAAAATATTCCTGACGATTACAAAGGTTTAACAGATTTAATTGACCGGATTTATAAATTATTATTTATTCATATTTCTGAATCCAGTCAGTCAAAAGCATTTTTGCTTTTTGAAACCCTCAATTTCAGGGGTGTTCCCCTTTCAGCTATTGATATTATCAAAAATAAGATGCTGGCAACATTGGAAAACAAGCATGGAATCTCTATAGATGAAGCTTATGAGCAATGGCAAGAGTTGCTCGAAAATCTTCCGGAAGATAAAGATCAGGATCGATTTCTTCGTCAGTTTTACAATGCATTTAAATACAAGCCGGAAATTAAAATTGAACGGATTCCAAAAGCAACCGGTTCTACGTTGATTAATATTTATGAAAATCACATAAAGAAAGATGCAAAATTCATTTTCAATGAGTTATTGGAAAAATCAAAAATCTATAATCGGTTAATCGAGCCTGAGAAGTATGCCAACCATGAAAAAATATATAGTTTGTTAGTTGACCTTGAAAGAATTGGTGCAGCTTCTTCTTACACTTTTCTTTTGTATCTATTTTCGTTGCCTACAGAATCGTTTATTATGTCTGAAAAAACTTTGGAAAAAACAGTTGATTTAATGTGTAGGTATTACTTCAGACGAAACATAACAGACTTTCCTAATACACGTGATTTAGATACCATAAATATTGAATTGATTGAAGTTTGCGAAAAAAATAGAAAAAAAGATGGAAAAATATCTTTCAAATATATCCAAAGCGAAATATTAAATGGAAGGGGTAAACCGGCAGACATTGAAATTCTTAGAAAGAATCTTACCGATAATATTTTTTACAACAATGAAGGCATGGCAAGGTATGCATTGGCAAAACTTGATGAAACCAGCCACAGCAGGGAGTATGCCCCTAATTTATGGTCACGAAACGAAAAAGGTTTATATGTATGGACGATAGAACACATTTTCCCTCAGGGGAAAAATATACCTGAAGATTGGGCAAAAATGATGGGTGGTAAGGAAGAAGCCCAAAAAGTTTATGATGAAATGGTTCATTCCTTTGGCAACCTGACACTAAGTGGTTATAATTCAAAGTTGTCAAATCAGTCTTTTAAAAAAAAGCAGGGTAAATATGTAGCAAATATTCTGGGCAAAAAAATTTATTTAGGTTATAAAAATGGCCTGGCTTTAAACAATATAGCTTTTAAAGTTAATGGAATAAACACAACATTGGCCACTTGTGATAAATGGACTCGTAAGCATATTGAAGCAAGAACTAAAAAAATGGTGAGTATGTTAATCCAACTTTATAAGTTCGAACATGAGAAATTATAGACAATGACCACACCCACCGAACATAAAAGCGTTCAGGCACGCATTCTCAAATATGCCACTGAAATCGGCTGGGCTTATGTTTCGCAAGCGGAGGCAGAAAGTTGCAGAGGTTTTGCTTCGACTTCGCTCAGCACAAGAGAGGTTTCTACTCCGTTCTCTGAGCGGAGTCGAAGAGAACGGGCCAAAAATGCCAGTCGTTATTTCACCGATACCCTTTTTCAAAAAGTAAAAGAATTCAATCCGCAGTTTGGACGAGGGCTGAGCGAAGCCGAAGCCCGACAGGATTTATTGCGTTTGCTTGATATGCCATTTCCTACCATACATGGCAACCGCGATTTTTTGCAATACCTGAAAGGTGAAAAAACATTTTTCAGCAAAGAGGAAAACCGCGAGTTTAACCTGATGCTGATTGATTATGACCATCCTGACAACAATATTTTTGAGGTAACGGAAGAATACTATCTGTTCAATGGTCAATATGCCAATCGGGAAGATGTCGTTTTCCTGATCAACGGTATTCCGGTGTTGGTGATTGAATGTAAAAACGCCACCAAAGACGAAGCCATTGCCATTAGCATTGACCAGTTGAGAAGATACCACCGTGAAACGCCTGAGTTGATGGTTCCGCAACAGATGTTCATCGCCACGGAAAGCATTGGTTTTTTGTATGGTGTAACCTGGAACACCCTCCGCAGAAATATATTTAACTGGAAAAGCTCCATCGGAAACCTTGAAGCCAAGGTAAAATCGTTTTGCGACCGTCAGCATATTCTCGACCTGCTGAAGAAGTTCATCCTTTTTGCCGAGCAAAATGAAGAACTCAACAAAATCATATTAAGCCAGCATCAGAAAACAGCCGTTGACAAAGTGATGGCAAGGGCTTTAGATCCTGCCAAAACAAGGGGCCTGGTTTGGCATACGCAAGGTAGCGGAAAGACCTACACCATGATTAAAACAGCCGAATTGCTGTTTAAAGCTCCGCAAGCAGAGAAGCCCACTATTCTGTTGATGATTGACCGCAATGAGCTGGAAGATCAAATGCTGAAAAACCTACACTCTTTAGGCGTAAACAATGTGAAACAAGCCGCAAGCATTCATGATTTACAAACGCTATTGAAAAAAGATTATCGTGGCATTATCGTAAGCATGGTGCACAAGTTCAGAGATATGCCGGCCAATGTGAATCTGCGTAAGAACATTTATGTGCTGATTGACGAAGCCCACCGAACCACAGGCGGTGACTTAGGAAACTTTCTGATGGCAGCCGTTCCGAACGCTACATTTATTGGCTTTACAGGTACTCCGATTGACAAAACCGCTTATGGACGCGGCACTTTCAAAACTTTCGGTATAGATGACAACCAGGGTTATTTGCACAAATATTCCATTGCCAACAGTATTGAAGATGGGACTACCCTGCCGCTTTTCTATGGCATTGCTCCCAATGAATTGTTGGTTCCGAAGGAGATTTTGGAGGAAGAGTTTTTGAGTCTGGCAGAAGCATACGGAGTGAATGATATTGAAGAACTCAATAAAATACTGGAACGTGCCGTAAACACCAAAAACTTTTTGAAAGGCAGGGAACGGGTGGATAAAGTGGCAGCGTATGTTGCCAGGCACTATCAGGAAAATGTGGAACCATTGGGCTACAAATCCTTTCTGGTGGCGGTTGACCGTCCGGCTTGTGCCCTGTATAAAAAAGCATTGGACAAGTATCTGCCACCTGAATATTCTGAAGTAGTATATACCGGAAACAATAACGATACGGAAGATTTAAAGGCATATCATCATGATGCCAGAAGCGAGAAAGAAATCAGAAGAAAATTCACAAAAATTGATGAACTGCCCAAAATTTTAATCGTAACAGAAAAATTGCTTACCGGTTATGATGCTCCGATTTTGTATGCCATGTATCTGGACAAACCAATGAGAGACCATACGCTTTTGCAAGCCATTGCAAGGGTGAACCGTCCGTACGAGAATGAAGAACGGGAAATGGTAAAGCCACACGGTTTTGTATTGGATTTTGTAGGAATCTTTGAAAATCTGGAAAAAGCACTGGCATTTGATAGTGACGAAATCAATGCCATTGTAAAAGACATCAACCTGCTGAAACAACTTTTCCAAAGCAAAATGGAAAAAGATGTTCCGCCTTATCTGGCGTTAATACAGCACGGTTTCAATGACAAAGACACCGACAACCTGATTGACCATTTTCGTGACCAATCGAAACGAAAAGAGTTTTTCAAACTCTTTAAAGAAGTGGAAATGTTGTATGAAATCATTTCTCCCGACAAGTTCCTGCGTCCATACATTGACTCGTATGCAACACTTTCAGCCATCTATCAGGTGGTTCGCAACGCTTATGCAAAGCGGGTGCAAGTGGACAGAGAATTTCAACGCAAAACCAATGAACTGGTGCAAAGCCGCATTGCCGGAACGTATCCTGAATTTAACAATGAGTATTTTGAAGTCAATGAAGAGTCCATCGAATACATCAAAAAGAAAAGCGATAACGATAATACCAAAGTAATCAACCTGATAAAAAGCATTGAAAAAATTGCCGATGAAAATTCAGATGACCCGTTTTTGATTGGCATGAAAGAAAGAGCAGAAGCCGTTAAGGAAAATTACGAAAACAGACAGCTCGGCACACAAGAGGCATTGGAAGAAATCAGAAAACTCTATGAAGAAGATGTAAAACGAAAAAAAGAGCAGGCAGAAAAAGGTTTTGATGGTTTGACATTCTTTATTTACAGAACACTGCTTGACAAACAAATCAACAACTCCGAAGAAGTTACCAGACAGATAAAAGAGGAATTTATCAATCATCCGAACTGGAAAACCAGTGAAAAGGAATTAAGAGAACTAAGACAGCAAGTTTATTTTGCGATTCTTTCCGAAGAAGATAATTTGGACAAAGCTACCAATCTGGTAGAAGAATTGTTTACTCATATTTTCAAGGCACTTAAACTTTAATCATAGTTATCATTTAATCAGCTCAATCATAGTTTAGACAAATGGCTAAGTGGAAAGACAAAGCAGAATTTAAGGCATGTGTGTATGAATATGCTGACAAAATGAAGGTCAAGGTTAAATCGTTGGCATTAAGACCCATGACCAACAAATGGGCTTCCTGCTCGACAGACGGCAACCTAAATTTTAATAAAGAACTACTTGCCTTAGACAAGGAACTGGGCGAATACGTAATCGTTCATGAACTATTGCATTTTAGTGTTCCGAATCATGGGAAACTCTGGAAAAGTTTAATGACAGCATATTTGGGTGACTATGAAAAAATAGAATTACAAATAAAGATGATTGTGGGAAACCAGCCCGATTTACATACTGATCTAAAACCCACACAAACGCAAAGCCCGAAACCTATATAACCAATCTCCCTCCCACTCGACACTTTTATCTGACGAAAAACTCAATAAAATTGTTTAAAGCTATTGTAAAACTACCCTTAATCCTTGCGTGCCGAAGTATTACTTTGTGGGTTTGAGCAGCAGTAATTATTTATTGTTCAAAGTTAAAGGTTATGGATATGCATACTGCCTACTTTTTACCTTAATATTTTTCCTCACCCCACCACTGGCAATACCCTGGTAAATCCTTCTTCCAGCGAAATAAAAGTTTCGGTACTGACAATCTCAGGTACAGACTGTATTTTTTCAACAATAATATTTTTGAGATGCTCATTGCTTTTTGCCAGAATTTTTAACAGAAGCGAGTATTTCCCTGTAATATGATGGCATTCCACAATTTCAGGTATTTCTTTGATCTTTTGAAATACTTCCTGATGCGTGGTGGTTGACAGCAAATTTACCTGTATTCCGATAAATGCACAGGTGAGATAGCCCATCGCTTTTGGATTTATGTTAATGGATGAACCTGAAATCATTCCCGCATCCTTTAGTCGTTGCACCCTTTGATGAATGGCTGCCCCCGATACATTGCATTTTCTGGCAATTTTCAAATAGGGTGTTCTGGCATCCTTCAATAGCATTGTCAGAATTTTTGAATCAATTAAATCAATTTGAAAGTCAGTCTGCATTTTTTATCATGTTTAAATAATGTTTTATAACTACATTGTATTATTTTTTGAAAATTTGTAATTAAAAATGCAAAAATAATAAAAAGATATAAGTATAAATACACTATTTACTTACACTATGATACTTTTGTTTAAACAATAAAATCTATCTTTTATGCAAAAAAATTACAATAAACAGGAATGGATTGCTCTCGGGCAGCAAATGATTGCTGACAGGCAAAAAAGAATTGCTGAAGCAAAAAAAAGAAAGTTTGACACTGTGGCTACACATGGCCTTTACGACTACCAGCAAGCGATTGACTTAAACAATGCTTCTATTATGGAACCTGTATATTTAAGTCCTGCTCAGGCTTATGCCAACAGTGCCGAAATGGAAGCAGGACTGGCTTATGAAATGCCTAACTGGTGCTATAGCCGTATTGCCAACCCAACCAATTACTTTCTTGAAGAAACCATCGCATTACTGGAAACTTATGGCTCCGACATTGAAGCATCAGCATTGGCATGTGGCAGCGGAATGGCAGCCGTCAGGACTGCTACTGACCCTTTTCTTGTCAGAGATGATAATCTGCCACCACTAAATTTTGTAGCCAGCGCAAGGGTGTATGGCGGTACATTTCAGCAATTTCAGGTGAGAAGATGGAAAGATGAAGGTATTGAAGTTCGTTGGGTAACTAATCCACTGGATTTAAATGAATGGGCTGAAAAAATTGATGCAGGAACACGTTTCCTTTATGGAGAATTTCCCTCTAATCCGGGTTTATCAATCTTCGACATTGAAAAAATAGCGGAATTAGCACATTCATGGGGTATTCCACTTTTAGTTGATTCAACCTGTGCATCCCCTGCCCTAACCCGCCCTTTGACACTGGGAGCTGATATTGTGATACAGTCGGCATCGAAAGTGATTGCTGCGAGCGGACATTCTATTGTTGGTTTACTAAGTGCAAAGAAAAATATTGTTAGCAAAGTTGGCACAGATGACATGAAGGCTGATTTTGCAAACTGGGCTAAATTCTGGCCTTACCGTGATAATGGACCAGCCTTAAGTCCGATGAGTGCATTCATGACATTAAACGATATGCGTTCATTGCGTATGCGTGTGGCTCAAATGAGTAATTCAGCCATGAAAGTAGCTGAATGGCTTGAAAAGCATCCCAAGGTTGACAGGATATATTATCCCGGGCTTAAAAGTTTTGCTGCCCATGACCTTGCCACCAAATACATGAAGTTAGTGGATTCTGATAAAAATATGTATGGCTATATGATGGCAATAGAGGTGAAAGAAAACAACGATGGTAATGAAAATACCCGTAAATTCTACGATGGACTAAACATGATATGGAGAGCAACAGACCTGGGCAGAGTTAAGACTGTTGCTACATTGAATGCCATTTCTACCCATCAGCAACAGGGTGAAGAAGGACGTAAATTAGCCAGTATCAAACCAAATATTTGCCGCATCAGCATCGGTATTGAAAACCATGAGGATATTATCAGGGATTTGGATAATGCATTTGCTAAAGTCAAATAACAAAAGACAAAAATCAAATAACAAATAGCAAAAGACAAAAATCAAATAACAAATAGCAAAAATCAAATGACAAATAACAAAAATCAAACAGCAAAAATCAAATGACAAATAACAAAAATCAAACAGCAAAAATCAAATGACAAATAACAAAAATCAAATAGCAAAAATCAAATGACAAATAACAAAAGACATAAAACAAAATGTAATCTACAATTTTGTATGCAGAATTTATTAGAAAGGCCATTTTTAATATCTTTGTAAAAATAGTTTAGTTGTAATTTCAGTTAATAATGATTAATCAAGCTGATATTAAAAGAGAATATAACCTTGAAGAAAGGACATTCAAATTTGCTCAGGAAGTCAGAATTTTAATTAAAATGTTACCGATAAATATCATTAATAATGAAGATTCAAAACAATTAATCAGGGCGAGTGCATCTATTGGGGCAAACTATATTGAGGCAAATGAAAACTTAGGAAGGAAGGATTTTGAAATGCATATTAAAATTTCACGAAAAGAAGCAAAAGAAAGTGTATTTTTCCTAAAATTACTAAAGGCTTCAAATACTGAAATATTTCAGGATGAATTTAATGTATTGATTCAAGAAGCAAATGAATTAAAACTGATTTTTTCATCTATCATTGAAAAGTCAAAGTTGAAAAAGGAGTAATATTAAATTGAAGATTTCTTGTGCTATAATTGTGAATCATGTGTTTTCTAATAAAATTGAATTTTTAATTATCGGAACTTATTTGGAACTTATCATTTAAATATTGGAACTTTTTTGGAGTTTGTCATTTAAATATTGGAACTTATTTTTGGAACTT
>Ga0172368_10000564_pt1 | contig 52587 bp, 41 predicted proteins | sample Lak11m_FD_114540 | JGI IMG/M metagenome (GOLD analysis project Ga0172368, IMG submission 114540) | Freshwater microbial communities from Kabuno Bay, South-Kivu, Congo - kab_022012_11m | ecosystem: Environmental > Aquatic > Freshwater > Lake | place: Democratic Republic of the Congo: South-Kivu... | reverse complement strand
TTTATTGTCTCCATGGATTTCTCCTCCGTTTAAGATTAGCTTGTTACAACTATCCTTTCGGAGCGAGAAATCCTTTTTTTATTTCTTTATAACCACTAACCTTGGTACTATGCCTATAAATAAATAATAACAAAATGCAAGGAAATTATACTATTATTTAATAATATTATACTGCTTTACGATGACACGATTACGCGTAACAAATGATATATCAGCTATTTAAAGATTTTTTTAGTACCGGGCTTGCTTTAAAGGTCAGCACGCTGCGGGCTGAAATTGCGATTTCTTCACCGGTCTGAGGATTTCGGCCCCGCCTGACTTTTTTTGATCGAACATTAAAATTTCCAAAGCCTGAAATTTTAACTTTATCGCCATGCTCAAGTGCAGCTCTGATAATTTCAAAAATAAGCTCAACGATTTTGGTTGATTCTTTTTTGGAAAGCCCTACTTTTTCATAAATGTTGGAAATTAAATCAGCCTTAGTCATAAATAAGTGCCCTCCTTTTTAGGGTGTTACCTGAGATCAGCTCCAACCTCTTTTTTTAGGTGTAAAATGAGCTTTTCCTGGATTTTATTTACTTCATCATCGGTAAGGTTACGGCTGTAAGACTGAAACCGGATACGATAGGCAAGGCTCTTTTTCCCCGACGGAATTGTGCCGCCGCAAAAACAATCAAATAACTGGACATCTTCAATGAGTTTATTTTTAAAAGCGGTAATAGTATTATACAACTCTTCAGCTGTCACGCGTTCATCTACGAGCAGGGCAATATCGCGGTATATCGCAGGATGTCGGGGAAGCGGCGTACATGCTGCTGTTTTATCGGTAAAAGAAGAGCAGATAAAATCAAAATCAAGATCAAAAATATATGCAGCCTGGTCTATATTAAACTTATCCAGAATTTCAGGATGCACTTCTCCGAGAAAACCGATACGAGATTCCTCTGCAGCCAGTGAGAGAAAATTGTGCGGGTGCATAAAAGGCTCATGGTTTTCGCGTATAAAACGGACAGATGATAACGATAATGTGTCCAGCAATGTTTCAACGCAACCCTTAATATCAAAGAAATCAAGCTTGTTGCGAGGAAGGTCCCAGTTTTCGTCAAAACGAAGTCCGGACAGCAGACCGCTGAACCTTTTTTTCTCAAGCGGTAAAGCGATCGAAGGGTCAGCGAAAAAAACAGTGCTTATTTCAAACAGCTTGATGCTGGTGTTTTTATGGCGGAGATTATCAGCGAGATTGACCAGCAAACTGGGGATCAGGGACGTGCGTAGCGTTGACTGCTCTTCAGAAAGAGGGTTTAAAATAGTAACTGCGTTAAGGCGCTGGTCATGTTCCGGAAGATTGAGGCGCGACAGCAGGGCAGGGTCGGTAAAACTGTAGTTTATGACCTCATAGAATCCTCTGGATACCATAACTTCCCGGACACGGGCGGTCAGTCTCTGCGTGACGGAAGCCGGTTTCGCTGATATTTGCGTACAGGGGTATGTTAACGGTATTTGATCATATCCGTTGAGCCGCGCCACTTCTTCGACAAGGTCAATAGACTCATGGATGTCGACACGGAAAGAAGGCGGTATGACCTGCAGTTCATGCCGGCCGGCTTCACGTACAGACATGTGAAGTCGTTTCAGTAAACGATGAATCTGTTCATCAGCAAGTGATGTTTCGATGATTTTGCGCGTTTTTTCGGTACTGAGTGTAATCGGCTGCGCTGTAGGCAGAGCGTGAGGATAGCAGTCGGCAGTGCCGCGGGCCACCGTGCCGCCGCATAATTGGGCAATGAGAGAGGCAGCCCTGTTCAAGGATGGAATAATGCCATCCATATCGACACCCTTTTCGAACCTCAGTGACGCCTCAGTTTTCAGATTGACCGCCCGGCTGGTTTTTCTGATGGAGGCGGGCAGAAAGTAGGCACTTTCAAGAAAAATACGCCGGGTCTCAGCGTGCACTTCTGAATTCTGACCGCCCATGATGCCGCCGAGAGCAACCGGCCGTTCACCGTCACAGATCATGAGGGCCTCAGGGTTCAATGTTCGTTCAGTACCGTCAAGGGTTAAAAATCGCTCCTGTGCTGAAGCCTTTTTAACAATGATTCTATGGCCTGCTAAAAGATCAAAATCAAAAGCATGCAGTGGCTGCCCCCATTCGAGCAGGACATAATTGGTAACATCAACAGCATTATTAATCGAGCGAATGCCCGAAGTTTCAAGCCGCCGGCGCATCCACAGCGGAGAGGGGCCAATGGTAATATTTGTTATGATACGAGCTGTATAGCGAGGGCATAGATCCGGGGCGATAATTTCTACCCTGGTTAGTGATTCCAGTGATGCGCCGTTTTCCTGAACAATAATCTCCGGCGTAGTGAAAGGCATGTCAAGGATCGCTGAAATTTCACGCGCCATGCCGATGACGCTGAGACAATCAGGACGGTTTGGTGTTATGCTCAGGTCAAGTATTGTATCCGAAAGTCCCAGCGCCTGCGCAAATGATGCCCCCGAATTTTTATCAGGGGGGAGGATCATGATGCCTGCGGCATCTTGACTGAGCGCAAGTTCCTTTTCTGAACAGAGCATTCCATGGGATAGTTCCCCGCGGATTTTTGCCTCTTTTATTTTAATTCCGCCGGGAAGTGACGCTCCTTCCAGCGCCAGGGGCACTTTCTGACCAATCACAATATTTGATGCGCCGCAGACGACGGGATACGTCCTGTCGCCCGACTGCACCCGTGTCAGTGAAAGTTTGTCCGCCTGGGGATGGGGCTTAATATCAATGATTTCGCCCACCACAATATTATTCCATTCAGCTCCGATATGAGTGATCTGTTCCACTTCGATGCCCGCCATGATGAGTTTTTCTGCGAGATCTTCCGGGGAAAGGTCGTATTGAATAAAATCTTTAAGCCAGTTTATGCTGAGATACATATAAATGGGCGTTAAAACTGCATTAGAAATCTGCAATCGTTTTCATAAAATAGCCTGATATCATTGATGCCGAACTTGAGCATCGCAATGCGCTCGATACCGAGGCCAAAGGCGAAACCCGTAACCTGTTCCGGATCATATCCGACATTTTTGAATACCTGCGGATGCACCATGCCGGAACCAAGAATTTCAAGCCACCCGGAACTGCCGCAAACACGACACCCTTTACCGCGACACATAACGCACTGGATGTCAACTTCAGCGCTGGGCTCAGTAAAAGGAAAAAAGCTCGGGCGGAATCTGAGCGGGGTATCCGCATCAAAAATCTGATGAACAAACGCTGTCAAAAGACCCTTTAAATCCCCAAAAGAGATATTTTCATCCACCATTAATCCTTCAACCTGGTGAAACATGGGAGTGTGGGAAACATCTGAATCACAGCGATACACTTTTCCGGGGCAGATAATTCTTACCGGCGGTTTGCTTACCTGCATCGTTCTAATCTGTACCGGGGAGGTGTGGGTTCTGAGCAGAGAATCATCAGAAATGTAGAACGTATCGTGCATGTCGCGGGCCGGGTGGTCTTTGGGAATGTTGAGTGCTTCAAAATTAAAGAAATCAAGCTCGACCTCAGGCCCCTCGACGATTTCAAAACCAAGCCGGGTGAATATTTCAATTATTCTATCAGCGACCATGGTGATGGGGTGCCGGCGTCCTCGCGGCAGCTGTCTGCCCGGGAGTGTGACGTCCACCGCATGTTCCGCTACCTGACGGTTTCGGGCAGCCGCCTGCACATGCAACAGCGACTGTTCTATCTGCTCCTCAATATCTCGCTTGAACGTATTGATCAGAGAACCGATTGCGGAACGTTCATCCGGCGGTACGTCTTTGAGGCGCTTTATAAGCTGTGTCAATGACCCGTTACGGCCGATATATGAGCTTTTATAATTGTAAACAGCAGCCTCGGTTACCAGGCTGTTTAAATCCAGCTGGCTTTGGCGTCTTAAATTTTCGATTTCTTCTTTCATTGCGCGGTTCAATGGTGCGTATAAATCGTTTCACAAGCAGATAAATGGCTTCACTGGTTTTATACTGCAGTGCGCCGTACTGCAAGCGCCCGCATGGCAGCTCGCGAATGACCAGGGCGAAGCTGTATTTAAGCAGCTGCCGGGGCTTTCTGCTGGATATGTTCCTTGACCATAGTAACCAGCTGGGAAAAAGACTGCGGGTCAAAGATGGCCATATCCGCAAGGATTTTTCTGTCAATCATGATGTTGGCCAGCTGCAGTCCGTGTATAAACTGACTGTAATTGATGCCATTATTTCTTGCCGCTGCATTAATGCGTGCGACCCAGAGATTGCGAAATTCTCTTTTACGCACCCGTCTGTCGCGATAGGTATATTTAAGGGCTCGCACAACGGTTTCATTGGCAATGCGAAACAGCTTGCTGCGCGGGCCGGTAAAGCCCTTTGCAAGGGATAACAACCTTTTTCTTCGTCTTCTTAGCTTAAAACCTCTTTTTACTCGTGGCATAATTTCTACCCTTTCAACGTAAGTAACATTCTTGTTTCTGTTTCGTCATGAGTTCGTATTTCATGAAAACGGCACAAAGACAACGTGCCCCGGTGATTGACAACTTTTCCCGGCCGCTCACGGGTCGGAACACATAGAGCGGCGCAGCACGTTGAACAAATGCCGCAACGGACAGTCCCGGAATCTATGCATAGGGGATGAGCCGCCGAACATTTTTTTCATCTACTTTTGCTATTAACGCCCCCTTGCGCAGGGTTCTTTTACGGTTCTTATTTTTATGGGTAAGTAAATGGCCTGCGTTTGCCTTTGCCCGTTTTACTTTTCCGCTTTTGGTTAACGTGAAGCGCTTGGATGCGCCGCTGTTTGTCTTTAATTTAGGCATCGCGTTATATTCTCCTGATAATAAAATTCATTATATATACTCTGGCGCTCGCACCGTCTGCAACGCAGCCGGCACTATTTTTGTTTTTTTCCGGTGAGGAGCATCAGAATATTGCGACCTTCCAAATGAGCTGCCTGCTCAATGATGCCGTACTCTTGAACGGCAATAGTAATTTCCTGTAATAGGGCAAACCCGTGTTCCTGATGGAGCATTTCCCGCCCCCGAAAAAAAACGGAGATTTTTACCTTATGTCCCTTCTCCAGAAACTCCAGAATATGCCGGATTTTGACTTCGAGGTCATGTTTGCCGGTATATGGCCGCAATTTTATTTCCTTGACATGCACGGTGCTCTGGAGGCTTTTCTTGTGAATTTTTTTGCTTTGCTGGTATTTAAATTTGCCATAGTCCATGAAACGGCATACTGGCGGGTCTGCATTCGGTGATACTTCAACAAGATCAAGGCCCTGTTCAGCCGCTGCGGTCAATGCCTGGTCAGTGGGTAAAATGCCAAGCTGCCTGCCCTCGGAATCTATTACTCTCACCTTCTCCGTTCTAATCATTCTGTTGATGCGCAATGATTTTTCTATGCTGATACTGCACCTCCTTGCTGATGGTTCACTGTAACGTCTGCAGTCTTTACCTGCAGTTCCTGGCGGCAAACCGTCCTGATAACATCGGTGAGCTGCTCGACGCGCATGAACTTCAGGTCTTCCCCGCTGCGATGCCTGGGGGAAATACCTTTGTTCTCAACCTCACGATCCCCTATTACAAGCATATAGGGTATTTTCTGCAGCTGGGCTTCACGGATTTTAAAGCGCAGGCTTTCATTGCGAAGGTCAATTTCCGCCCGTATTTCGTTTTCAATGAGCTGTTTGAAGACTTCTTCCGCAAAAGAAAAATGACGGTCTGCTATGGGGAGTACCATAGCCTGAACAGGTGCGAGCCAGGTCGGAAAAGCTCCGGCATAATGTTCAATCAAAACCCCCAGAAAACGCTCCATCGAGCCGAGAATTACGCGGTGCAGCATGACCGGACGGTGTTTGGCTCCGTCTTCACCGATGTAAAACAGGTCGAAACGATCGGGAAGCGCGAAGTCACATTGTATGGTAGCACACTGCCAGGAACGCCCCAGACAGTCTTTGAGCTTTACGTCTATCTTGGGGCCGTAAAAAGCGCCATCTCCCTCGTTTATGCTGTAAGGAATCTGCTGTTTATCGAGAACAGTGCGCAGAGCTGAAGTAGCGCGCTCCCAATCCTCGTCAGTGCCGATAGATTTTTCCGGGCGGGTACTCAACTCCATTTCATAGCTGAACTGAAAGATACCCATTACATCCCGAATAAAATCAATAACGCGTGAAATTTCCTGGTGCAGCTGATCAGGGGTGCATAAAATATGTGCGTCGTCCTGGGTAAACTCCCGCACGCGGGTAAGTCCGTGCAGAACGCCGGACTTTTCATGCCGGTTAACCGTGCCGAGTTCAAAATAACGTACCGGCAGATCGCGATAACTGTGGAGCCGCGACTTATAAATGAGCATATGGGCAACGCAGTTCATGGGCTTCAATCCGTATTTTTGCCCATCAACCTCAGTAAAATACATAAACTGCCGGTAATTATCAAGGTGACCGGATTTTTGCCACAAGTCCTGGCGAAGGATTTGCGGGCCTTTAACCATCTGGTAACCTCTTTTGAGGTGTTCTCTTACTTCAAAATCTTCCAGTATCCTGCGCAGCAGAGCCCCGCGGGGATGGTAGACTATAAGCCCCGCGCCAGCTTCCTCGTAAATATTAAAGAGATCGAGCTCTTTTCCAAGCTTGCGGTGATCGCGCAATTTGGCCTCTTCGATAAACTGCAGGTAGACCCGTAATTCTTCTGCGGAGGGAAACGCTGTGCCGTAAATGCGCTGAAGCATTTTATTGCGTTCATCACCCCGCCAGTAGGCCCCGGCAATACTCAGGAGCTTAAAAGCTTTTATGCTGCCGGTTGCAGGTACGTGGGGGCCGCGGCATAAGTCAATAAAATCCCCTTGCTGATACAGGGAAACCGTTGCAGAAGGTATCTCCTCAAGCAGCTCCACCTTGTAACCCTCATTTTTGTCGCTGAAAAGCTTTATAGCAGCTTCCCGGCTTGTCTCAATACGGGTAAAGGGGAGATTCCGGGAAATAAGCTCCTGCATTTTATTTTCTATCTTTTCCAGATCTTCAGGGGCAAAAGTTGTGTCATAGTCAAAGTCATAATAGAACCCGTTCTCGATTGAAGGTCCGATTGTTACTTTGATTTCAGGATATAATGCTTTTACAGCCTGGGCCATTACGTGTGATGTGCTGTGACGAATGATTTCCCTTCCCTCATCAGACAACGTGTCAATGAAGGAGAGTTCAGCATCTTGAACAAGTAGTGTGCTTAAATCAACCGGCTGACCGTTGATTTTAGCCGCGATAGCATCTGGAGCAATCTGCGTTTCATCAAGAAAAACCGCTATGGACTTTCCTTTTTCAATGGTACGGTTGATGCTTCCGGGCAGTTTTATGGTAATCGTTTCCATGCGATTGCTTATGTAAAGAAAAAGGCACCACAAATGTCTTTTATGATGCCATTGCGATATTAACAGTTACCTGCGTGTTTTTAAAAATAGTAGATAAAATGGTAGGCGCGGGCGGTTTCGAACCGCCGACTTCTACCGTGTCAAGGTAGCGATCTCCCGCTGATCTACGCGCCTGAAATCATTATTTTATTTGCCTGTATTGTTAACAGCCAAAAAAAAATTTGTCAAGAAAATTATTTAGTTAGAGTTACTATTGTAAATATAGTATAGACAAAATAAACTATCAAAAAGGAATATAATAAAATACATAATAATAAATATAATTTATTAAATACTATTAATTAATTGGTATGGTGTAATAATATCAAGGCAATTTATTATCTTGAGGTATAATGAGAAAAGTTGAAAATGATCATTACGTCCCAATGAAACTTCAGGTTAATTAAAGATGATGCTTTCGTAAAAAGTCAAAAAAACTGTCATTGCGAACAATGTGAAGCAATCTCTGGAAAAAGCGAGATTGCCGCGCCGCTCCCGCTCCTCGCACTGACCCGCGCCGGGACTTTTTGCGACTTTGTCAAAGATGTTTATTTATAGAAACCCCTGTTCTCTGAAACTAAAATATCCTGGTTTTCCAATGATAATATGGTCATGTACCTTTATACCCATATTATCAGATACCTGTATAAGCAGATCAGTTAAACTTTTATCATGCATGGAAGGTTCAGGACTGCCGCTTGGATGGTTATGCACAAAAATTAACGCACTTGCCCGTTGCTTCAGAGCACACTCGATTATTTTTCGCGGATAAACGGCCGACTGATCGACCGTTCCTTCTTGCAGTAACTCATCGGCGATAACTTCATTTTTTGTGTTCAAATAAATTACCCTGAATTGTTCGTTTCCCAGTCCTGCCATGGAGGATTTGCAGTATTTGAGCAGGGCTTCAGGCGATGAAATTACATCTTTATGGAATATTTTTTCTCTAAGATAAAAATCGCTGCTCTCCTTAACCAGTTTTATAAGAATGGCGCAGTGCTCGCCGATGCCCGCAACTTTTATTAATTCATTGAGCGGCGCATCCAGGACACCCTGAAATGTCTGGAAGCGGGTAATCAGCTTTTTGGCAAGAGGCTTAAGATCTTTTTGCCTGATTGCAAACGTGAGCAGTAATTCAAGCGCTTCATAATCCTGAAATGGGGCAAGTCCTGTTTGTAAGAAGCGCTCCTTGATTCTTTTTCGATGACCATGATAGTGTGGCTGTTCACTTTTTTGCGATTGCATGATATAAACCTCGCTGGGGCAATAATGTGCTGTGCTGGTTATTATGGGAAGCATGCATATATTTCCAGCATTATAAAAATTATTCAAGAAAATTATTCAAGCAGAGCAAAATTTAACTGTTTTAACCCGCCCTGCCGGGACTGGGACCTGTTGACCTGGAGTAAATTAAGATGCGGTTACGAACATGCATCATGAGCACGGTTGCAAAGGATAGACTGAAGTGAAACAGATACTGCTTTTCCATCCTGTCGGGCAGGTATGCGCATTCATCTGCGGTCTTTTTAATATAATTACCGGTATGACGAAACGCTGTTTTATTCTGAACATTCACATAAACTGCGGACTGTTATACTATTTTATGTCAGCACTCGGCTTTATCATGGGTATTTCCGTTTTTTCCTGGGCAGCAGAAAAAGGGATGAAGTTATCTATGCAATTCCACTTGTTAACCGGCTCCGTTATTATGGTTTTATTTATCACCGGCGCTGTCAGCGGGTTTATGTTACGACAGGATAGCCAGAATAAGAAACAGCTCCAGGCTGTGCATAAATGGGTTAACCTTTTGAGCATGCTTCTATTTATTATGCAAAGCATAATCGGAAGCCGTGCTCTTATAAGCGTTTTATGACATGCGTACAAAGCATATTTGCCGGCCAATGAAAGTTCTGCTATAGTGAATTTGAATTTTAATAAATATAAATCTTGCAGATTAATAAGGAGGAAATAACAGGATGATTGACACATCAGATATCAGAAAAAATCTAAAAGTTGAAATCGATGGGTACCCGTGGATAGTTGTTGACTTTCAATTTGTCAAACCCGGAAAAGGGCAGGCCTTTACCCGCACCAAATTTAAAAATCTCATTACCGGCAATGTAGTTGAACGGACCTATAAATCCGGTGAAAAACTTGAAGAAGCGGCGATTGAAGAACATGAAATGGCTTTTTTATATGCTCAGGGTAATAACTATAATTTCATGAATAACCAGACCTATGACCAGGTGGAAATGTCAGAAGAACAGGTTGGAACTGCGAAAAATTATTTAACTGAAAATATGACCGTGGAGGTTATGTACTTCAAGGAACGTCCTATAGGTATTGAACTGCCCAATTTTGTGGAACTTCAGATAGTGCACACTGAGCCCGCGGTCAAGGGTGATACGGTCAGCGGTGCAACCAAGATAGCGGAGGTATCAACCGGGTATAAACTGCAGGTACCGGTATTTTTGAGCAATGACGAGTGGATAGTAATAGATACCCGGAGCGGGACTTATGTCGAGCGGGTCAAGCGATGACGCGAGGCGCGGCAGGGTATTCTTTCCCGGAGAATTTCTCAAAAACCCTGAAAGCACGCCATGATATTCTGCGGGCGATTAGAAATTATTTTGACACCGCAGACTATCTGGAAGTTGAAACACCCATGCGGGTACTGTCCCCGGGAATAGACCCCTATATTGATGCCGTGCAGGCTGGAAGGGGGTATTATTTATCCACTTCTCCAGAACTGCAGATGAAACGGCTCCTGACATTAGGCTTACCACGTATCTATCAGATAACGCATGCTTTCCGTGACAATGAGCGTGGCGCACTGCACAACGAAGAATTTACCATGCTTGAGTGGTATCGATGCGAAACAGATTATACCGGCATAATGGCAGAGACAGAACAGCTGCTGTACTACCTTCTACATGAATCTCCTGCCGCTGCAGAAGTAACATCAGCATATACATTTCCTTTTCTGCGCATTAGCGTTGATGATTTATTTAAAAGCAGTGCAGACTGGGAGCCCTCACGCCAATGGGACGAAGACAGATTTTATCTTCACTGGGTAGATAAAATTGAGCCGTATCTTAATACCTTGGCAGCTGTATTCGTCTATGATTTCCCCGCCCCGCTTGCTTCACTGGCAAAGCTTAAAGATGACAACCCGCTGCTGTGCGAGCGTTTTGAACTGTTTATGTGCGGCCTGGAGATTACCAACGCATTTACTGAGCTTACTGATCCCATAGAACAGGAGCAGCGTTTTAAAGATTCTCAGAAAAAACGAACCCGCATGGGAAAGGATAATTACGAGATTGACTATAAATTTATCTCTGCCCTGCAGCACGGCATCCCGGCTTGCGCTGGAGCCGCCGTGGGGATAGACCGTCTTATTATGGCTCTGCTCGGTTTGCATGATATCAGCCTGGTACAATCATTTCCCGCTGGCCGACTGTAGCCGTTATAGATAGATACGCATGAAGCCAATAATTGACTACCTTAAAATACTATCCGAGAAACCTGATACATTCTGTCTTTTACCTGAAAGCATCCTGCCGGTTGAACAGATAGAAACACTAAATAAAATACCCCGGCTTGTCATGGGGGAAATATGCGGCAGCGAAAGCATAGAGGCCATGCGTCATGCATTAGACAGAAAATCCGTGGATGCATTTTTACCGACGATTGTTTATACGGGCACAGAATACGGGTACTGGAAGAACGTACTCTCTAAATTAAACACATTCAAAAAGACGGTTGAAAAATTACTCCGGATATACTGTCTTGATCCGATACTTTTAGGAGCACCCGCACTCTGGTGGGCTTTAAACGGCCGGTTTATTCATGAACTGAATAGTCGTTTCAAGTTTTACAGCCCGTGCCTGGGATGCAGGCTTTATTGTTATGCAGTGCGGGTTCCTTTATGCAAAAAGCTTGAATGTGCGGAGATAGTTCACGGCGGAATTCACGCTGAAAATAACCGGGTTACTATTAATTCGTCAGAAGAAGTTATGTATTACAGCAGAACACTGCTTTCAAATTTTGGTATTAATCTGTCACATACTATGACTGTCGAAGAAAATAAAGATCGCACATGTAAAGCAGACAGCGCATCATCAGAAGAAGATAATGTCTGCGCATGCTGTGTTTTTAAAGATAACTATCAGCTGCTGCGCGGTTACTTGCATGAAATTCCTGATAATAAAAAATATTTTGAGCAATTTGCATTGCCTGCAACCGCAAAGATTGTAAGCAGGGTTCTGGCTGGTAAAAAAACTGATTACCTTCATGAAGTTATGGATACCTTATTGCCCGGAGAAAAATTAACAACTAAAAAAGCATTAAAAATGTAGCTTTACTATATAACAGCAAATAATATTATTTTAAATTAAATATTTTAATTATATAATATAATATAATATTTTTCTAATTTTCATTAGCTTAAAATTAGGCAATAAAAAATTAAAAAAAATAGATTTTTTATCTTGACAAAAATATCTGATGGTATATATTAGTACCACATATAGAAAACTGTAGTCAGAAGATTGATTGCAATATTATAAATAAAAGCAAAGGAGCTGAATATGGAAAAAGAAAAATTAGAATACGAAGCACCGAAAGTAATTTCTTACTCTGAAGATGAGATAATCGAACAAATCGGTCCGGCCCAGACCTGTTCACCAACTCCTGCTGGGATCCAAAACTAATTAAGGGACAGGATCTAAATTAAAAAATAGAAAATGTAATAATAACAGGGTTATACGCATAATAGTGTATAACCCCTTTTTTTTCTAACTATATGGAAAATAATTTTATTTCAATACATAATTTAAAACTACCATCAAAAATATTCCATAAAAAAATAGATTCAAGCCATATCATAACTCACCCAACGAGACAGTCCTGGCTGGTTGTAAATAACTTTGGATGGGAAATATTACAGTTATTAGATGGGGAAAATTCTCTTGCAGATATTGTGCAAATAATAAAATCAAAGTTTAATGTAAATGAAGAGATCATCAGGAAAGACCTGAGAGAATTTATTTCTTTAATTGAAAAGTCGAATATATTCATAGATGAAGAAAGTCCTGTAGACTATGAACAGATTCGTTTTAATAGTACTTTTTTACATTTAACTGATCGGTGTAATTTACAATGTAAGCACTGTTATACAAAAAATATGTCACAAAACAGGAAAGAACTGACTGATGATGAAATAGAGAACTTTTTAAAGAAATATTATTCATCGATTGGTAATAATTTAATTTTAAGCGGCGGAGAGCCGCTTATGCGAAAAAATATTAAAAACTTATTTAAGATAAATAGAAATGCAACCATACGCCTACTCACCAATGGGATACTCATAGATGACGAATTCGCCTCTTTTCTATCTGATTATGATGTTTTTATTCAAGTAAGCCTGGACGGATCAAATGAAACTACACATGATGGTATAAGAGGGAAGGAAAGTTTTAGTGCTACAATGAAAGGTATTGAATCCCTGCAAAGAAAAGGATTAGGGAAAAAAATCAATTTGTGCACAACTGTAATGAGTCAGAATTACAATGACCTTCCGAATATTATTGAGCTTACTCAGACTATGGGAATACCCTCTATACGTTTTCTTCAACTCAGAAAGGAAGGGAATGCTGATTACAATTGGAATGAAATCCAGGGCAGATTAACAAATAAAGATTATGAAAATTTCATTTCCTATATCTATGAAAATGCCATTGAGAAATACCCTGACATAATGATAAGTAGCGGACTAAGCGGATTTGTTATGAACCCCAGGGAATTAAATCAGGATAGACACTGGTGCACTATAGGCATGAGTATGGTTATTGATCCGCTTGGAAACGTATATCCCTGTGTTTTATTTATGAACGAAAAATATAAGATGGGAAATATTAAAAAAAACAGTATGGAGGAAATTAAGAATAGCCCTATCCTTTTTAAACTTATTGATGCAAAGTTTGAAAGAAAAAATAAAATTCAAAAGTGTAGGGAATGTATGTGGAAGAATTTCTGTCTCAGTGGATGTATGGGTGTGGCGATAGATCATGTTGGAACTATCTGGGATACAGATGAATTCTGTGATCTTAGGATCAAATTATATGAAGAAAGTGTTATAAAGCAATCCAACCTTAAACCATGATCTAAGATCCAGATACTCTGTGGAGATAATGAAGCAGAATGTTTCTATGCCTGAATAACAGACAATTAACCGAGGTGCAAGAGACTGCAGTTTACCAAACCCATTTTAATTTTCTTGGTGTAAACATCACCCTATCATCTGATGCGTCTGATGCTGTTGCAATTTTCTCTGCTATGTATAAGAATTTTATTGCACCAACGCAACCAACCCCCCATATTACATATTATATCATCAAAAGCTCACATATAACAGGTGAACCATTTGCAGTGGTAAATGGTAGGGCACGTAAATTATTCAAGGATGAACTGTTTATAAGCCATGCACACATGCTTTTTTTCCAGCAAGTTTTAGATTTTATCGAGGACCACATGCTTATACATGCGGGAGTCGTTGCGCGTGAAGAACACGGGATTATAATATCGGGACCCTCCACTTATGGAAAGACAACTTTAATGCTTGAAATGATATCACGAGGGTTCAAGTTTTTTTCTGACGAATTCTGCGCGGTAAGACTAGGAAATTATACTATTAATGCTTTCCCCCGCAGTCTCGGTATCAGGGAAAACAATCCGTTCCTCAAATATTTTGACATGAACTCGTGCCTCTTGCTGAAAAATATTGGAAGGGGTAATAAATATTTAGTAGATTGCGATGAACTATTTCCGAATTCCAGAGGAACGAATTGCACAGCTCGCTATCTCATCCTTTTAAGAAACAAGCAGACAAGTGAAAATAGTGATCATAAAAACATGATTGATCTTGCATTGTATAGTGAGAACAACCTGCTTGTTAATGAAATGTGCTGCCATGCTGGGATTGAACACATTGGAACCTATTTTGAATCCGATTATGTTGTCTACCGTTTTATCATTTCTCTTCAGCTTGGCCTGAATAAAGCATTTCGTGACATATGCAGCCGATATTCTAATGAAATATTTTACCAGGAGCTGGTAACTCAGAATGTGCCTGATTTTAGCGTTGCTCCTCACCTTCAACCAATAAAAAAGTCAGCAGCATCTTTCGAGGTACTTAAAAATCTTAGAAACAGATCAAGAAACAGTAAGCTGCTCGATAAATTTAATCATAAAAGCTCACAACTGCTTCTAGAAATAGGTAATTTTCTAAACGGTGTGGAGTGTTACGAAATGACCACGGGACCGTTAAAAGAAATGGCTGACATGATAGAATTGCTATATCAGAAAGGATATCGCACTATATGAAAGTTGCACAAGCGATTGTATCATTGCTTCTGGCTTTGCTGTGCTTTTTCGGAACAGTAACTCAGATCTCTGCTGCTGAAATGACGATGCGTCTTTTGCATGAAACGGCAGAAGATATGGATATGGAAATTACCCTCGGCGACTATTCCTTAACCGCATCTCAATATAAAAATTACAAGAAAGTCGTTATACCGGGATGTAGTTTAAAAAACACGTCAGGTGCTCCCGGCGTGTTATTGCGTGGTCAATTCATAGAGATACCAGAGGGCAGGGGCATTAATGTTTCTTACCAGTCAATAGATAAAATAACCCTTCGCAATGTATTGCTGGCCCCAACTCCCTACAGAATCATAGAGCAAGATGGGTCAGGATCGAAGAAAATCAGCGAACATTATCGTATCGATGAGGCGGTGTATTCTACGGACGGTTTTTACCCGGGGGCACTTGCTGCAGCGGATTTTACCGGCTATTTACGTGACAAACATATTGCAAACATAATAGTTTACCCGATTCAGTATAACCCGGTTTCTAAAATACTTGAACTGCATAAAAAATTCCGGATTCACGTGCAGTTTACTAACACAGAACAAAACGACCAGAAAACAACTTTAACCACATTTCAGACAGCGCTTCGGTCTGCAACGACACAAAATAATGATGCATTTAATTCAATATACAGTTCGACACTGCTCAACTACAAAAGCAAAAACAGCTCTGTGTTTAACCAGCGGACATCGTCGATGCCATTGAAAAATATTACGACACAGTCATCTGCTACAGAAAACAGTCCTTTTGCAATAAAAATGGTCATCAGTGATGAGGGAATATACAAGATAAGTTATGAAAATCTATATGCACAGGGCATTGACTTAACTGCTGTTACTAACGAAAACATAAAGTTAACCAATCAGGGAAACGAACAGCCGCTGTATCGGAGCAGTACCGGTCCTTTCAAGTCCGGTGATTACATACTATTTTACGGTGTGCCATTCAAGTCGCTATACACTAAGAACAATGTATATTGGCTCTATCAGGGTTCTACTGATGGAAAGAAAATGGATTTACGAAGCGCAGCGCCGGTAAATAGTTATCCTCTCCTGCAGACCTTTGAGAACAGCTATCATGGGGAAGAGGATAAAAAATACTGGGAAAGCATTCCGAACGGTGAGGGAGTTGACCACTGGTTCTGGGAGCGGTTGCAGCCGACAGAGGCGACCGCTGCCGCTGCTAATTTCACCGTCAGCCTGAAAAATTTCAGTACCAGCAGCGGTAATTTTTCCATGAAGATAAATCTGCGGGGTGAAACGTCGCTTTCCCATCACACCAGGGTGTATGTTAATGGAACCAAGGTTGATGATTTTACCTGGAGCGGGCAGATAGAGAAGACGCAGGACATAGCGAATATATCTCCGGATGTCTTTACCAGCGGCAGCAATACGATCAAGGTGGAGGAGCTGCTTGATTCCGGGATTGCGGTTGACCGGATATATGTGAACTGGTTTGAAGTGAATTATATCGACACATATGCTGCCGAAAGCGATTCATTAAAATTTATCGGTAAAAGCTCCGGCAATGCTTCATTTGAAATTAAGAATTTCAGCACTAACACCATTGATGTGTTTGATATATCAGATCCTCTTAACGTCTCAATTCTCTCCAATACTCAGGTAACGCAAGGCGGAACCACGTACACTGTTTCATTCAGCGATCTGGTATCAGAGGCCAAAAAATACTATGCTGCAGCTGCCAGCAGATTCAGCACGCCGGATGAGATGATAATTGATGAGCCCTCGAGCCTGCAATCACCGCGTGCCGATATCGATTATATCATCATTACCCACGATCTTTTTGCCGGTGCTATACAGGAACTGGCAGACTACCGGGAGGCAAAGGGCCTGCGGGTTGAGATCGTTAAGATTCAGGATATCTATGATGAATTCTCTTATGGCGACAAGGATGCAAATGCCATAAAGGATTTCTTAACCTATGCCTACAACAATTGGAACAGCACTGATCATCCGACGTATGTATTGCTGGTGGGTGACGCCAGCATTGACTACCGGGATGATAGTGGAAACTTCGCCAGCGGAAATATCGATCTTGTACCAACGTACCTTACGCAGACGTTAACTCTCGGAGATACGCCCACCGATAATTGGTTTGTATGTGTTAGTGGGACTGATCTTATTCCGGATATGCTAATCGGACGTATGTGCGTCAAAACTGTTGATGATGTCATAAACATTATAAATAAGATTAAGACTTACGAGGAAAGCTCTGCCGGCACATGGAATAAAAAAGTTATTTTAGCATCAGACAATGATACCGCTTTTGTCTCTGTTTCGGATGCGCTGGCAAAACTGCTGCCGGCTAATTATTCCGCAGAAAAAGTATATCTTGACAGTTACTCTGATGTTACTGAAGCGACCAGCGAACTGATCGGAAAAATGAACGCCGGAAGCCTTATCACTAACTATACCGGCCACGGATCGGTTGATAACTGGGCGGGTGAATTTCTGTTTCACACAACGGATGACAAGGATCAGGAACCCCGCAATGATGTTGATCTGTTAAACAACGGCGATAAACTCACCTTTGTTATGACCCTTAACTGCCTGAATGGTTTTTTCCCCAATTTTCTTGATAAATATTCTCTGGCTGAGGAGCTTGTACGGGCGGAAAATAAAGGCGCAATTGCCTGCCTTGCTCCAACGGGACTTGGCTTTACCTCTCTGCACGAAAAGCTGGCGACAAATATGTTTAATAATCTTTTTATCAAAGGAGAGAATATTGCTGGCCGTCTTGTCACCCAGAGTAAAATAGCCGCTTATACAGAGACGCAGGCACGTGACATTGTAGAAACATTTGTTCTTTTTGGCGACCCGGCCACAGAATTAAAAACGTCCTCTGTTTCATCTTCAGTAAGGCTGCTCAATCCGGGAGATGCAGCTGTTCTGCACCGGACTACTCGTTACACCTTCAACTGGGATGATACAAACAACACAGATAAGTATAAGTTGGAATTTTCAGCTGATCCGGATTTTTCAATTAATAAAATAATGAGAGCTCCTTTGATAATGTCCCAGTTTATCACCGCGCGGGAATATACACCAAACTTTTTCATCTGGTTTATCCTAAACATTATGGGCATGCAGAATGAAAAATTATACTGGCGTGTCGTGAGTTACGGTACGGGGAACGAAATTCTGGAGTATTCCCAAACCCGCTCATTTTCCATCAAAAAATAGATCGCCATGCAGGACGTTAAAGAGCAGTTCATAAAATTATGGAAAGAATGCGGCACGGAAAGGATTTTTAAGGTACGTGGAACGAGCATGCGACCGCTCATCCGGGACTCAGACAGCCTTGGTGTTATACCCGTACGACATGCTGAAGAACTGCGCATCGGGGATATAGCACTTTTTCAATGGCCTTCCGGGATGGTTGCACACAGAATAGTCGGCAAATTCAGCAAAGATAACTGCACGTATCTATACGAAAAGGGTGATAATACGGCAGTGCTTCCGACAATAATTTCTGGCGAGAAGATAGTCGGCAAAGTTGTGCGAATTCACCGTCCCAGAAGCACGATAAACTTGAACAGTCGCTTATGGACTTTTGTCAATCGCAGCACTGGCTACTACTGGCACTATCTCTATAGCGTTTCTCAAATAATATATATGGTCAAGAAAAAGCTGTTTGGAGCATCAAAATTACCGCGTATTGCTGCCGCCTACCAGAAAACCTACCGATTGCTTTGTTCTCTACCCTCCCATCTGTTTCGTCATAAGTAATATCCGCCAATGACTGCTGAAAAACCAACCAAAGATATTTGAAATTCGTTGTTAGGCTTCTGGTTCATTTGTTCGGGCTACATGCTCGCAACAAATGCTGTTTGTCTTTGCCGGAGTCTTCGCTCGCACCGCCCGCAACTGCTTTCACCAGAAGCCTAACGATACACAAGGTGAGAGCAAAATTCTCAGATTACTATATGTAATAATCTACGCATCGTCCGGGACTACGCCCGGAAGATGCGGCCCCTGCGGGGCAGTTTAAAATAAAGCAATCACCGTATGGTATAAACATAGACAATTTATTGTCGATGTGAGCGCCGTAAGCGCCTAATAATGAGTCAGGCTGCCATCGCGCTTGGCAAGTCGTATGGCATACTGGAAAGATAAAATGCTGATGGGCATCAGGATGGCAGTGAACAGCAGGAGCGACAATATGCTGGGAAGCAGCTGGTAAAACGGCGCGCCTTTGATCAAGGCGAGGCGCATCCCTTCTAAAGAGTAGGTTATGGGAAGAAAATATGAAAAGGGCTTAAGCCAGGAGGGCAGTATGCTCACCGGATAGTAGACGCCTCCAAGCAGCCAGCTAATACTATTAAAGAGACTTGCCACCGGATCACCTTTCTTCAGTACCATAACAAAACTTGCTGACAATATCCCAAAACTGCTGAAGGCGACTATTGATAGGCATAATATTAAAACGGCGCCGGCATAATTGGCCTGTGAGAGATCCAGTCCATAGATGAAAACACCTATGATAATAAAAATTACAACGCGTATGGTGGTAAACAGAAAGCTGTATACCGACGAGGAGATGATAATGGTTGGAATTTCAGTCTGTGTGACGATGAGGGCCTCAAGCGTTCCCATGATCTGTCCCTCGCGTATGCTCGATGACAGAGTGTTCAGCGCAACGCTCATATAGTTAGTAAACGCTATTCCGATAAGCACAAAAGCAAAATAATTGCCGCTGTACTCGGCAAGCTGCGGCATCTGCGCGCCACCGAGCAGCTTTGAAAGAAAAAAGAATACACTGACATTGATGAAGATACCGAATATCTGCAGCAGAAAGGAGATCCGGTAGCTGATTTCATTCTGAAAATCACGCTTTACAAAGGCAAACATTTTTTTCAAGAACAGTACTATTGTCTGCATTGCTCACCAACCTGGGTATCTGCAATTACCCGTGAGAAAACATCGTCAAGGGAGATGGTTTTAAGGGTGCATTCCTCAACAGAACCCCCGCGGCTGACAATGTCGTGAATGACCCGTGTAATGTCAGTAGATTCAATATAAAATGTTCGCGTTTCATCAGAAATTTGCATGATACGTTCAGCGCTTTTCAGAGAACACAGATCAGTAAATAGTGAATTGCTGCCGAGCCTCAGGATATAGCTCCGGTCTGACTTTATCTGTGCCTTAATGGCAGCGATGGGCCCGCAGGCCTTAATCCTGCCGTTATTAATGATAGCAATATGCGAACAGAAATCTTCGGCCTCATAGAGATTATTCGTTGCCAGCAGAGCAGTACGATTGTGCTTGCAGACAATGTCTTCCTTGATAAATTTTCTTAGATGCCGTGCGGAGAGCGGATCAAGGCTGCGGGTAGGTTCGTCTAAAAATATTATGGTGGGGTCGGACAGGAGTCCGCGGGCGATAGCAAGGCGCTGTTTCATACCGGTAGAATAGTCGCTGAATCTCCGGTTTGCATCCTGGTCGAGTTCTGTTATATGCAAAACCTCTTCGATGCGGCGCTCCTTGACTGGTGAAGAAAGATTGTTGAGGGTGGCAAAAAAAGAAAGGTTCTGCCGTGCGGTGAGTCGCCAGTAAAAGCTGCGTTCGTCATTGACCACCAGGCCGATGGACTGACGAACCTGCCGGTGCTGCTGCATGACATCAAAACCATTGACGTATGCCTTGCCGGCTGTCGGTAATACCAGTGTGGATAATATTTTAATGAGGGTTGTTTTGCCCGCACCATTAGGTCCCAGCAGTCCGAAAAAACAGCCTTTTTCAATGCTTAAATTAACACCATCCAAAGCCGTCGTATACTGTTTTTTAAACGGGTGCAAAACTAAATCCCTGTACCCTTTAATTTTTGGATAGTGTTTTGTAAGATTAACTGTTTCTATTATAGCTGTCATAGTGCACGGTATAAATGATAGTTTGACAAATTGAGCAGTTTATATGCCGCCGATGGCAACGTCGTTTTATTAATCCGCTGCTTAAATATGAAATTTACCACGTTTTAAAGTAAAGTTATAGATATATCTTGCAGTTAGCAGGGTATTTCGTTATATATTTTGAACTATTGAATTATCTGCATAAAAAAACACCGGTGTTGTACCAGGAACAGAAGCAATGTATCCCCAGAACAGAGACGGTCAGCTCAGAGAACAGGTTAAGCGCAAGCGCGAGCGCCTTATTATACTCATTGTAGTGGTTCTGGTGCTGCTGCTCACGATCCTGCTTACCTATGTATCCGGCCTGGAGGGAGAGATACTTAAACTGCAGAATCTCCTCGTATTTGGCCTTATTAACATCAATGCAATTTTGCTGCTGCTGCTGGTCTTTCTGGTTGTCAGGAATGTAGTAAAATTGTTCTTTGAACGGCGGCGGGGTATTCTTGGCTCAAAGCTGAGGACCAAGCTGGTTGTATCATTCGTCGGATTGTCACTGGTGCCGACACTGCTGCTGTTCTGGGTTGCCATCGGTTTTATCACGAATACCATAGAGAACTGGTTCAGCTTTGAAGTCGAGAGTTCTCTTGAAGAATCGCTCGATGTTACCCAGGTCTATTATAAACGGGCGGCTGATAATGCCATCCATCTTGCGCGGCAGATAAGTAAAACAGTGACCGAAGACGGGCTGCTGAAAGACAGTAAACTTCCTGAATTAAAAAAGAAAATCGCCGAGAAGCAGTTTGAATACAATCTGGCGCTGGTGGAGGTTTTTGCCGCGCCGGGCAAGGAAATAACCCGTTCTGCAGATGCCACGATACCGGAACTTAAATACATTGAGCCGGACCCTTCTCTGGTACAGGAGGCCGCACAGGGTAAAGAATTGACGCGCATTCAGCCGGTAGGCGAGGGAGATATCATCCGTGGTGTTGTGCCGGTCTATGCAGCGGGAACATCCGGTTATGTGAGCGGTGCGATTGTGGTCAGTTATTATGTTCCGGAGAGCCTGGTTTCACGGGTCGTAAAAATATCCTCTGCATTCCAGGAGTACAAACAGCTGAAACTTTACCGGAAACCCATCACGCTCATTTATATAATAATGCTGTCTGTCATTACCCTCCTGATAATCTTTTCTGCGACCTGGTTTGGTTTCCACCTTTCAAAAGTCCTTACCGGCCCCATAGGCGCATTGGCTGAGGCAACCAGCCAGATTGCTCAGGGCAATCTTGATATACAGATTGAACCGATGACCGACGATGAGATGGGAAGCCTGGTAAAGTCATTTAATAAAATGACCATAGATCTCAAGGTGAGCAAGGAACAGATTGAAACAGCAAACATAGACCTGAGGGGAAAAAATCAGGAACTTGATCAGCGCCGCAGCTATATGGAAATTGTTCTTAATAATGTAGCTGCCGGTGTTTTATCGTTTGATTCGGCTGATGTCATTACAACGTTTAATAAATCCGCCGAAAAAATTCTTAACACGCACATGCATGACGCGTTGGGATGCCCGTACCCGCAGGTTATGGCGGCAGAGCCGCTCAAGGAACTTCGCGGCCACATACTCGAAATAAACCGCTCAGGGCTGAGCACAACCGTTAAGCAGATACGTCTTTCTTTTCCTGATAAAACTACGCATTTGCTGGTACGGTCAACTATTCTACGGGATGAAGCAGGCAGCTATCTGGGCGTGGTGCTGGTGGCGGAAGATGTCACTGAACTGCAGCTGGCCCAGCGCTCATACGCCTGGAAAGAAGTTGCCCGGAGAATAGCCCATGAAGTAAAAAATCCACTCACGCCGATAAAATTGTCGGCACAGCGGCTGCGCAAGAAATTCCTTTCTCAGATTCAGACAGACGAAGCGGTGTTTGACGAATGCACCAGGACCATCATCAATCAGGTCGATGAATTGAAATCACTGGTCAATGAATTTTCAAACTTTGCACGCATGCCTGCCACCAACCCGGTGCCTAACGACCTCCATCTGATCATTGAAGAAACAGTAAGTTTGTATAAAGAGGCACATAAGAAAATTGCCTTTGAAATTAATAAGGATCCGGCAGTCCCGGTGCTCAGCATTGACCGGGAGCAGATGAAACGCGTACTCATCAATATCCTTGACAACGCCATACACGCGATGGAAAATGAGGGGACTATTACACTCAGCACCAGCTACAACAAAGCGCTTGAGATGGTAACTATGGAGATTGCCGATACCGGATGCGGCATACCGCCGGAAATCAAGCACAAACTTTTTGAGCCTTATTTTTCAACGAAAAAAAGCGGCACCGGTCTGGGCCTGGCAATAGTCAATACCATTATATCAGACCATAATGGCTATATACGGATACGTAACAACGACCCGCGCGGCACCCGGTTTATCATTGAACTGCCATCACATGTCGATGAGGCTGCAGGGTATCCTGATCGGGAAAGCCTGCAGCGGAAACGCTGATGACCGCGCACCCGCTGCGCGGTGTCCTGCATTAATGCATTGAAGGGATACAAAACGGTGAAAAAGCCCACCATACTTCTGGTAGACGACGAAGAAGCAATCATAAAATCGCTGTCCGGCAGCCTTGAGGATGAGGGATATTCCCTGCTGACCGCGCAGGACGGCACTGCTGCCATGGAAATAGTAAAAACACAGCCGGTCGATATTGTATTCCTTGATATCTGGCTCCCCAGTATGGACGGTCTGGAAACACTTAAGGCAATTAAAGAGTATGATCCGTCCCTCGAAATAATCATGATGACCGGTCATGGAACAGTAAATACCGCAGTGCAGGCGGTTAAGCTGGGCGCGCTTGATTTTCTGGAAAAACCTTTTTCTCTGGACACGGCCCTGGACATAATAAAGAGGGTGCAGGAAAAGAGGCAGATATCCATGAAGACCATGCGCTATTATGAATCCATTAAACCTGACCGCAGAAAGGTTCTGATCGGGGATAGTGCCGATGCAATTGCCATACGAGATCTTGTCACCTCGGGCGCTGCATCCATCGCGCATATTTTGCTGCAAGGAGAAAACGGGACCGGGAAAGAGCTGGTTGCACGGCTTATTCACTTCTCCTCCAGCCGCCAGGAGGCCCCGCTGCTTAAGTTCAACTGCGCAGCTTTTAATGCTGACGAGATCGAACGGGAATTGTTCGGCGCTGACGATGCAGAACATGCAGGAATGCGCAAGGAAGGTGTGCTGGACCGTGCCCGCCAGGGAACTGTTTTTCTCAAGGCAATCGATCTTATGCCGCTTTCAGCGCAGCGCAGGCTTGCTCAGTCAATGCGGACCCCCGAACAACAAGGCTGTGTTCCCCGCATCATTGCATCGTCTATAAAAAATATCGCTTTAGAGTGCCGTGAGGGACGTCTGCACCCAGAGCTACTGGAATGTTTCAAGGCGGAGGTGCTCAGGATGCCCAAGCTGCGAAACCGCAGCGGTGATATTTCAGTACTGCTAAAATATTTTTTGAAATATTTTTGTGATGAGTATGGGCAGAAAGAAAAAACATTTGAAGATGAGGCATTTGAAACGCTGGTCAACTATGACTGGCCGGGCAATGTAAAAGAACTGAAAAACATGGTCGAGAAAATTGTTGTTTCCGTCCCTACGAAAAGCATATCGGTGAATGACCTGCCGCAGACCCTGCGCAGGGAAATGGAAAACAGCGCGGAACAGCAGTTCATGCGCTATGAAACCCTGCAGGATGCTGAGGATGCCTGGCGTAAGAATTATCTAATATATCACCTGCGCAAAAATAACCGCAGCATTGTGCAGACGGCAAAACAGCTCAACGTATTTGAAGACACCCTGCGCGCCTATATTAAACAGTACGGCATCACACTCATAAGCGGAAAACGCCGGGAGCATAACTGCCAGCGGACAATGACACGCAGCATGGTGCTCAGCGGGCGGGGTCTTCACTCCGGCATCAAGACCGGGCTTATATTGTCCCCGCTGCCGCCAAACAGCGGCATCGTTTTCGGCAACATTTCTGACGGCTCGACCATCCCGGCTCATCTTGATTTTGTCGAGTCTACGGAATACGCAACGTCTTTAAAAAAAGGAAACGCGCGGGCCAGCACCATAGAGCATGTCCTTGCCACACTGCATGCATACCGCGTTACAAATCTGCTCATAAAAATAAATAATGAAGTGCCCATCATGGACGGTTCAGCGACAGAGTTCTGCCAGCTGCTGGAGGACGCCGGGATCGAGGATCAGGATGCGGAACTGGATGAAATCATCATCGCGGACCGCCACACTATCGGAGCGGTTGAACCCGGTAAAAAATACATGGTTGTCGAGCCCTGCGAAACCTTAACCATCCACTACACGCTTAATTATCCCAACCCGGTCGGGCGCCAGGAATATACCTTTGTGCTGGAAAATGCCCAATCATTTAAAGAACAGATCGCCCCAGCGCGCACCTTCGGTTTTCTCAAAGATATCGAAGCGCTCGAAAAGAAAGGGCTTGCCAGCGGCGGGCGCCTGAATAACTTCATACTTATTGATGATGAGAAGATAATCAACACAGAGCTCAGGTTCCCGGATGAATTTGTGCGTCACAAAATACTTGACCTCATGGGTGACCTGTACCTGCTTGGTCATCCGATACGCGGCAAATTCACCGCGAATATGACTGGGCACACGCAGAACTGCGAAATGCTCCACCTCCTGCGCAATACTATTCAGCTTAACTGAAACGCTTTCACCATGCAGCGGATGGTTTTTAACGTATACGCTCTCCGTAACTGAGCGTGTCTTTACGACAGGGTCGTCGTGGAAATTACATCCGGCAGCAGAGGATACATACATGTTTATACCGGGAACGGCAAGGGTAAAACAACTGCTGCGCTGGGCCTTGCTTTCCGCGCCATGGGGCGCGGCCTGCGCTCGTATGTTGCCCAGTTTATGAAAGGAGTCGAGTACGGGGAGCTCGCCGCCGCCGCGCAAGTGGCGCCCTGGATTACCATTGAACAGTTTGGCGCAGACAACGGGGATTGCCTGCATCCGCAGTATTCTGCTGCCGATGCCGCGCTGGCCCGGAACGGTTTAAAACGGGCAGAGCAGGAAATGCTCTCAGGAGCGTACCGGATTGTAATACTTGATGAAATAAACGTTGCCGGTTACTATAATTTAGTCACCGTTCCTGAAGCGATACGGTTTATAAGAAAAAAGCCGCATGCAGTCGAACTCATACTGACCGGGAGATATGCTTTCGAGGAGGTGCTGAAAGCAGCTGACCTGATTACAGAGATGGTTGAGATCAAGCACTATTTTCAGCAGGGTATTCTGGCTCGGGATGGAATAGAGCGCTAATGAGCGGCAAAACGAAAGGAACAGAAATGAAAGTTAACACGATATTGAATACCGCTTCTCACCGCGAACTGGAACAGCTGGAAAATAAAACAAGGCTTTTTCTGGTGCGCCACGGAGAGCTGGTAACTTCCCGGGAATGGCGGTATGTGGGACACCTTGACGTGGAGCTCAATGAAACCGGCATCGATCAGATGCAGCGGGCGGGAGAGCACTTGCGCAATGAGCAGGTTGATGTTTTGCTGTCAAGCGATCTGAAACGGACCAGAAAGGGGGCCGAAATCATCGGCGCTATGCTGGGCCTTATTCCTCAGCAGATCAGGGATTTCAGGGAAATCTGTCTCGGACAGTGGGAAGGGCTGACCCGCGACGAAATAGTCGCACAGTTTCCTGATGACTTTGAGGAGCGGTCAAAAGATCTCCCCCATTACCGGATTAAGAACGGGGAAAGCTTTGCTGATTTGAAAAAGCGGGTAATCAGTAAGCTTGAGCAGACGCTTGAAGAACACAAGGGCAAGAGCATTGCCTTAATTGCCCATGGCGGGGTAAACAGGGTCATACTGACACATGTTTTGGGCATGGATTTAGGCCATCTCACGCGCCTTGACCAGGCATACGGCTGTATCAACATTATCGACTACTTTGATGGCATGCCGGTGGTGCGCCTGGTCAACAGCACTCCCTAAGCATCTTCTTTATCATTGCCGTCATCCTTCTGCTTGACAATTGAGAGCTTTGGCCGCGGCCCGGTTTTCTTTATTGGCAGGGGCTGACGGCCCGTATCAATGCTGATCATGAAATGCTCTTCCCCGCCAATGGTGAATAGTTCACCGTTCATTTGCGGGGTGCGCAAAATCCAGGTAATATCAGCCGGCGGAATCACCAGGAGTTTGAACTTTACATCCCACCAGTCTTTTTTTACATCCGGCGCAATGTCAAGAACCACCCCGTAAAACAGGCCGGGCTTCATTCCCACCAGAACGACATCACCGACTGCCGTGTCTTTCTTGAAAGCGATCTTCTTTCTCAGCTCAGTTAAAACTTCTTCAAGTGCCATAACTATACCTTACATAGAGTACTCTGCCAGGCATCAGTAAATATTGTATTTCATCCTTGAGGACCGAAGGCAGGATAAAATTAAACTATTACACCGAAGCAGCCGGTGTGGTATAAATAGTACGAAAAATAAGAAATTTCAACACGACATTTGTCATATCAGACTGAATTTTAGCAGAAGGTGATATGGTTATGCCAGAAAATATTTTTACTTTGGCTGACATAATAAAATCAGGTATGCGTCCAAAAACATCCAGGGATTGCCTTTTACAAATGGTAGTGATGAAGCTGCAATCGGGCGAGGAGCTGTTTCCGGACATATTCGGCATGGAAACGGAAAAGCGGCGCTTTATCGAGATACTCATGAGCGGCAGAGGAGCGCTTTTCACCGGAGAGTATGGTGTGGCAAAGACAGATTTGGCAAAACACATCCAGCTCCTGCTGAACGAATACCATGCACGGGAACCGGTGTATTATATTGAGCAGTGTCCGGTGCAGGAGGACCCTTTGATACTGGCCCGGTTTATGTCTTTGCTCCCGCTACAGCAAATGCCGTATCAGGCAGACCCCTGTCCGATATGCAGGGCTCAAATCCGTGACGTAAATGGCGATCCGGAGAAAATATCAGTTAAACGCCTTGACCGCATTGTTGAGGGTCGCGGCTTTGCCCGCGTCCAGGGAGGGGGTGACGTGCTCCCGGAGGAGATTGTCGGAACCTACAACCTCCTGAAGCTTGCGCAGATCGGCGACCCGTTTGACCCGCGGGTATTTGAGCCGGGGAAAATCGGCCAGGCAAGCAGGGGTCTTTTGTTTGTGGATGAAATAGGCAAGCTTTCCGAATCTGCCCAGCATGCGCTTATTCAGGCGGCCCAGGAGCACTGCATGACGCCCACCAAGAGCCGGGAAACATTTCCGGTTGATTTTCTGCTGGTGGCAACTACAAACTACGCGGATGAAGAATATATCTGTGGCGCTGTGCGCGACCGCATGGTGAGCCTGAAAATACCGCTCGTGGGTATTGAGGATGAGATCCGCATCGTGCGGAAGGAATTAAACCGTGCCGAACCGCAAATCTCTATACCCCGGCTTTTTATAAAGCTGGCGGTTGAAGTAATACGCGCGCTCAGGGGTGATGAGCGGCTGGAACTTGGTCCCCGCACGAGCATTAACGCAGGCCTTATTGCCCGAAGCTCAGCCCTTCTTGAAGGACGTGCGATGGCTGATTACTGTGATGTGAAGGAGGGCATATACACGGCAATTCTCGGCAAAGCCCTTTATGAAGATAAACATGATGTGGAACGGAAAATTGACGAGCTGTTCCCTGATATTTCATCCTATCTTGAGCAGAATATTCCTCAGGTAGAATTATCGGAAATCATAAAAGAGTACCGGAAAAAATTGGGAAATGACGCAGCATGGAGTAAAGACCGGGCAGCACTGATTCTGCAGGACAGCAAAGCGTCACCATCCTGGCAACGGCTGCAGCGCTACATTGTTGAACAGGAGCACCGTGGCCATGAAGAAATGCTGGAAATGATATCCCTGTATATGTCAGCATTCGAGAAAGGCTGCGACAAATGATCCGGGCGGCAGATTTTGAAACCTGGTGCTGGCAGCAAAAAGCACGTAAAGCTTCAAATAGAGAGATGTTTGCGATGTCCCGTTCTCTGAGCGGCAAGAAGGAAATAAGCAAAAAAGAGCTGGATCAGACTGCTCGCGACGCAGCGTCTGCCAAACCCGGAGGAATGCAGGCGCAAAAAAAAGCCCTGAAGGATGGGTTGCGGCGTTTTGATGAGCAGGCGGAGAAAGAACTGCTGAATACTTTCAACCAACAGAAAGGAGCACAAAAAGAAATTAAAAAAGGCGGTACGAGGAACTCCGGCACGGTGCCGGAGCATAATGATACACAGCAGGATGGACAGGGCTCTCCGGATAATGCAACGCTGCGCGATGTTGCTGCCTCGATTATTGATGAGTTACAGAGAAATAATCCGAAAAATGAGAATCTCAACGAACTCAGGAAGAAAGCCCGTTATATAAGAAATATTAATAAATTAATTAACGAGATAGAGAATATTGCTCATAAACTGAATGAATATGAAAAGCAGAGCCTTGAACAGCCGGTCAATGCACAGGGGGCGGACAGGGCTGCAGGGCTTTCGCTGCAGCGGGGAGAAAAAGATTCCCTGCCCGCAGACGGGTTTGACCGTCAATTGATGGGTACTGATGAGAAGGAGTTTTTTTCCGGAATAACGACCGAAGATGCGGCTGAATATCTGAAGTTTGAAGGCAGCAGCCCCAGGCTCAAAGATTATCCTGCGTCCTCGCTATTTGATCAGGCCATGAATTTTGCGGAAAAACGGAGAGCTATCGAGGAGAGAATAAAACAGCAATTCTTGAAAGAAATAAGCACGGCAGATATACAGAGCATGATTGACCAGCTTATGGAAATCGGGATCCTGAGCCCGAACTTCAGCGACACATTCCTTGTGAATCAGGAGCGTGTAGCCATCCAGCTGGCAAAAGAAGCATTTCTCTCATTATCAAAGATGTCCTTACACCAGCCCCTCGCTCAGATTGGAACCCATGATTACGGCCGTAGAGGAATAACAGCACGGCAGCTTGACCGGTTGGAGCGCTCGCGCTCACTCACCTCGATGATTTCCCCTATGCATACGCTGCGGCAGGGGCTTTCCCGCAGGGCACTCTACCAGTCGTCACCACTTCTTGATGAAGAAGATTTGATGGTTTACGAAAGCAGAACCAAGGTAGGCTATTCAATCGTAATAGCTATCGATATTTCAGGTGCCGTGCAGTTTGGAAAAAGGATACAGGGAGTGCGCAAAGCGTGTATGGCATTCGGCTATTTTCTGAAGAAGTACCATCCCAGGGACAGGGTCACCTATGTTGCCTATCATGAAAAGCCGCAGGAAGTAAGCTTTGCTGATGTGTCGCGGCTTAAGGCAATAAACGGCGCCGGAAAAGACATAGGCGGCTGTTTGAAGCAATGCCTGGTAATTCTGAAAAGAGACCCTGAGCGTGTGCCGTCGATCGTGCTTATCGGCGACGGGCTGCCGGTGCGCGGCGATCAGGCAGGTTTTTATCGCTTTAAAAATAATAATCAGGAAGTGATCGAAAACGCTTATTATAACGCGCGTCTGCTGCGGAAAAACAGGGTGCTCTTCACCTTTCTGCAGTTTCGTGAAGACCGCCACCTCTGGAGGGACTATGCTGACGAAGCAGCCGCTCGCATAGCAAAAGAGGCAAAAGGGGTTCTTTACCGGATTGATGATCCGCTAACCATTGCGCCCTCACTGATCCGGTCCTACCGCCGTCTTCACGCCGCTCAATAGCTGTGACACCTGCGCCTTAGCAGTTATGGTTACACTGTTCTTTCCGGCAGCTTCCATACGCCGGGTATAGGCTGGCCGCAGGAGCATTTGCCGTCTTTTATGCTGTTCTGCAGGATAAGATAGCTCATGCGCTTAATGAGCAGCTTTCCACAGCGCGGGCAGTAGGTGTTTTCCGCCTGGTGGCCGGGAATGTTGCCGATATACACAAAATTAAGGCCTGCTTCTTTTGCCGTTTTATAGCATGACTCAAGAGTAGTCACCGGAGTGGGCGGCAGATTCTTAATTTTGTACATGGGATGAAAGCGGGTGAAATGAACCGGTACATCCTGACCGAGATTTTTCCGTATCCAGCTAACCATCTCCTGTATCTCCGCGGGGCGGTCATTCAGTGTCGGGATAACGAGCACCACGATTTCACACCACACATTGATATTTTTTAAAACCTGCAGGGTTTTCAATACCGGCGCGAGTTCTCCGCTGCAGTAATCTTTGTAGAATTTCTCGCTGAACGATTTAAGATCAATCTTGACAGCGGTCAAATTCACGCATAGTTTGCGCAGCGGCTCTTCATTGATGAAGCCGTTAGAAATCATTACGCTGCCGACACCTTCTTTTTGACCGGCAGCCGCGCAGTCATACATATATTCATAAAAGACCGTGGGCTCGGAATAGGTATAGGCAATAGTCAGGCAGCTCTGCTCTTTTGCCAGCCGGGCTGCCATGTCGGGCGGCATGAAGGAGCTCTCAACCTGTTCAGGGCGGTACTGAGCTATGTCCCAGTTCTGGCAGAAGCGGCATTCAAAATTGCATCCCGCCGTGGCAATGGAGAAAGCGCTTGAAGAGGGCAGACAGTGAAATAAGGGTTTTTTCTCTATCGGATCAACGTGCACGGCACAGGGACGAGAGTGAACAAGCGTATAATAGGCGCCGCTCCGATTCTCCTTGTTCCCGCAGTAACCGCGCTCAAGGTCTGCAATTTTGCACTTTTTCGGGCAGATGCCGCACTCAACCATCTGCTCAGGAAGCTTTGTGTAGAACATTACTTCCTTTACCTGCTCAGGCCCGGCTGATGGAGCCTGCCCGGAACAGCCGGGAGCAGGTATCAGGGCGTTCCATCCGAGCGCACACAGGCCGCAGGACATGCATTTTATGAAATTGCGGCGCGAAAGATACGCTTTCTGCATAATCGTTAGATACTGATTCTTTTTATTTTATTAATGTCCGAAATCCCGAGGCCGCGCTGCGCTGCGGTCTGTATATGTTGCGGAGACCGGCCTGCCAATGCAAGCGACTGCAGCCCCATTGCTTTTCTCTGTTCTTCAATAATGTGACATCCTGCCCGGTCGATTGCCACCGGATCACGGCTCAACAGCAGCCCGCTGTAGGGCCACGCCCACTGGGGTTTGTAGCCGGGACCGCCGTTGCACTGCGCAATAAGGCCGTCGCAGATGACAAGCCGCAGCTTGTCTTTAATGTACGAGTGAGCATTGACATCAGCTATATACGGATCGCAGCCATGGTCATGGTATTTATTGGGGTTGTGGATAGCGCCGTAGAAGTTTTTCAGGCTCAGGGAGACACCACAGAGATCATGGTCCTTCAGCACCGGGATACTGATCAGGCAATCGCACTCGCGTGAAAGTATGGTGCTGAAGCAGCTTCCGATTGATCCGGACACTTCCGGCTCGCGTTCGTAACTGCTGTCAGTGCCAAAGCACCTGATGCCGTTTTCGTCACGGTTAATGGTATACCCGCCGCGTCTGAGCTCTTCCGTGATACGGTCCCATAAAATGATCTGATGCGGTTTAATGCCTGCGTTTACCAGGCTTCCGGCTACTGCATAGGCCACTTCAATGTGGGTGCAGATGTTTTTGCCGCCCATGGCATTTACTTTAATGCCGATGGTTTCGTGGGGATTACAGATGCTCTGCCATGCCTTCGTAACATCAGAAACTCCGGTCAGCCGCGTGATTCCCCGGTCAAGCATCTGCCGGACAATGTCAGGGGATACCTTCCCCGGCCGGATATAAGCTTCCGGCTTGCGAACGATAACAACCGTAGAACGGTCTGATTTTATTTCTTTGCTGCTGCCAATGGATGCAATAGGGCGCATGATTCCCGAGGTAAGGACTGTTGCGCCTGCTGCCCATTGTAAAAATTCTCTTCTGTTCATAGTATCTGCTACAGCACGTCAAAGTCGTCACTGGGGCAGGAATTCATAAGTACTCGCTGAGCACGATAGCCGCATAGCTCGGGCTCAGTGACCCCTTCAAAACAGAATAATGCTCGCGGCCTGTCTGCCGGCCCGGGATCAGAAAGCACCTGCAGCAGGGAGCTTCTTTCGCAGGCATAACAGGTCGGGCACTGCTGCGGCAGCACAACCCCGGTTTTTTGCACGACCCGGGCCCGGCTTTCGGTCCAGAAGACCGGAGATTTTCTTGCTGTTACCTCCAGTTCCTTCACGTTGCGAATTATTATCATGCCGCTGCTGATTGTAACATAGCCCCTGCAGTCAACGCTGTCATCCCTGGTAAAATTGAATCTGTTCTGCGCTCCTATGCTGACAGGAGCGTACACTATGTCTTGAAACCTGGTAGAATTTATGAAGCAATTGTTGAGTGTTAACAGAAAACCTTTAAAAAGAACCTGATGGCGCTTTTTACCTTTTTGCAAAACATACTCAGGTTTCACCGCTGTTATGCTGCCCGACAGTTCAACCTGCTTTCCCTGCACGCTTTCCAGCCAGTCTTCAAAGCGCCGGAGATCATTTTGAAAACGCTGGAATTCTTTTTCTCCGGGTATGAATTCAGGACGGTTAACTTCCTTTACATCATAAAAATCGCGGCAGGAAAAACAGAGCCGGCCTACATGGGTGAATTTTTTTGGACAGGGTTTGCCTTTATTAAGATTGCGGCATTTCCAGCGGAAAAAAGTGCACCCGACAGGGTAACACTTTTTTACTTTAAGAACATGGTAAACAGATACCGCGTTATTAAAGCGGTCATGTGCATCATGCATGCAGCGGAATACATCCTGACGCTTATAGAGGTTTACCAGCGGGGATTCGGGCGGCGCGTGGCTTTCAAGAAGGCGCAGGAGGTTTTTGTTCATAACAGGGCGGTCATTACAGAGCAGTTATAACTTGGTATAAGTATAGCCTATTTTCATGAACAATTGAAGGCAGGATAACATGCTCAGGAACCCTTCTCGCTCTTCTTGCCGGGGTTCAGGATTTCATGGGGAAGGTTATAGAACCTTTTGAAGAGGGCTCTAACACCCTGATTCAGCGATTCTCCCGGTATCGGCGTGACCGTGGCATCAGCATAAGGCCCGCTGACCTGGAAATAGCTGACCGTGATTGATTTATTCTCACCGGTTAGTATTTTACCGGCAATGGGGATGCTGCCCAGCAGTTTACCCACGGTTTCAAGCGGCTGAACACCGACATTAAGGTTAATCTCTTTACGCGCAAAGTTAAGATCGCCAACCGCGGAAAGATTCATTGCCGGGCTTTTCATGAACAGGTCTTCGGTACGCGCGGTCCCCTTACTCATGACAAACTTGCCGTCTACTGCCTCCAGGGGCATGCCCCGGGAGAGAAGATCCGGCATGCGCAGCTTTACTATTTCAGTAAAGTTGAGCAGAGAAAATATCTTTGATACCACGGTAAATTTGCCCAGCTTTGCGTCCTTCATGCTGATCTTGAAATTGCCTTCCATGTGCGGAACAACTTCATTGCCTTTTTTGTAGAGCGAGGTAAACATGCCGTCGAGGTTAATTTTCCCTGCGATTATCTTTTTTACCTGAAGCTCGGGGAGAAATTCCTCAAACTGAATTCCTGTAGCGCTCGGCAGAAAGGTCAGCCGGTAGGTGCCCGGCTGAGAAAAGTCGTGTATAACGGCGCCGGTAACAATGCCCTGGTACGCATGAATATGTATATTCCCGTAGGTCATGACCCCGTCCTTTATTGAGATACGGGTAGTCCCGTCGAAAAAATTCCAACTGAGATATTTGGCTTTCTGTACTGTTGTAGGAGCGTCCAGAACAAAACACCGGAAAAAAGATTTATTCTCGTGTTCAGAAACAGCGGGGACTGCAGAAGAATCCTCATGTCCGGCGAATGAGTTTTTAATTTTTAATACGGTCTCGATAAAATCATCCAGTTCAAGATATGAGACATCGGCATTGAACCGGCCCAGCGGATTGACACCATAGTTAAAATCGCCGCTGCAGCTTGCAGTGGTCAAACCAAAGCTGCCAGCCGCCTGTGTGACGTGCAGCGTGTCGCCTTTAAAAAATCCTTTTGCGTCTAATAAAAGAAGGGGCAAAGGCTCTCCTGATTTCAGGATTGCGAGGCGGCCTGCATCAATAGTTCCCTGTATAACGGGCACAGCCGATTTCCGCAGGGGAACCGTAAAAGCCCCCGTTCCGTTAAAGATGCCCTGCAGATTTATACCAGAAGGCAGAAACAGCAGCTTAAGCGTTGTGATGTCCATGCCACGCAGCAGATACTCGCCGGTGAGCAGCGGGGCGTCCCAGTCTTTCAGGGTTCCGGTTAGCAGCAGGCAGTTATTGTTCAGAGAGCAGCTCAACTGAACCGAGTCAGGCAGTGTTCCGGGTGAAAATGTGGTTTTAAACGTTGCCCTGTTTTCCAGCCCGGCTTGTTTTTTGAGAAAATTGCCCAATGAGTAGTTCAGTCGGGTGAGATCAAGCTCAGTGGAAACTTCTGCCTGCTGAGCAGCAGAAGCTGGATAATGAATACTGGTCGAAGCGTTGATTGTGCCGCTGTCCGGGGTTATTATTTTCTCCTGCGGGCCAGGGGCTAACGCGGAAATAACAGCCTTAAGATCATCAGCTGCTGCTGTTGTCGTGACGCTGAAATCCAGAAGAGGACTGGTAAACGGCTGTGTGATGGTGCCGTTTATTGCATGTGAATCTGCGCCGAACCATGTCGCTTTTACATTGCTGAAGGCAACTTTATCTTTACTGAAGGTGAATGAACCGCTGGTTACGCGCAGGGGCGGCAGCGTGTCTTTTACTCCAATGGTAACATTTGAGAGCACACCATTTCCGTTGCACAGTTCCAGGGTGGCGGGCGCAGCGGCACTTAAACAGCCCCTCAGATGCAGTGTTTTTATGCCGATAGTTGCGTCCTTCAGGCAATTGCGGTAATCAGCAAGATAGCGCTTGAGTACGACTTCGGGAATCATCGGCCTGAGCCTCTTCCAGTCAAACATGCCGGTGCTGACGTGCGCATCGATGAGCGGGGCCTGGGGTAATCCGGTCACGGCAACGGCGCCTTTGACAACAATGCCGGGAGCAGTTATTTCGCAGTTTTTGAAATCAAGCGCATCACGACTCCCGGCAGCATCAAATCTGGCCAAAATATTTTTTATCCTGACCGGACTCTCCAAATTAATTGGCAGCGTGAGGTCTTCAGATTTAATCCAGCCGCTGACATTGATCGCGAGACTGGAAGTCAGGCCGTACTCAAGATGCGCATCCACGAGACCATGGGGACAGGTGTTTTGCTGCAACGGGGCAGCGTATGCGCAGAGCTGCGCAAGATCCATCCTTTGCAAATCAATAACACCCTGGGCCTGAACGCCTGGTTCCTGGCCGGACAGCGATGCCGGCTTTATGGTGCCGGTCAGGGCCACATGACCGGATTCATTTCTGCTCACCAGCTCGGATGAGCAGGAAATCCGATACGGCTCGAAAAGAAACAAACGGGAAATATCGAAAGTCAGCTTCTGCAGGTGGAAAGACGTATCGCGCTGGAGATCGCGGAACCGCAGCTCTCCATTGTTTATGCTCAGGCGCCGCAGGGTTATTGAGAACGGAAACCAGCGCGGGCTGTTTCCCTGCTCGTCAAAAAAGCCCTCGGGAAGATGAAAGGCAAACGGCCAGGTTCCATCCTTATTCCGCACAACAATTGCGCGGGGCGTATCTATGATGATTTTAGAAACAACTATCTGTCTGCGCAGGAGAGGAAACAGCCGCAGCTGAATATAATTTTTATCACTTGCAAGAACTGTGGTGCTGGAGGCGATATGCGTGATGTTAAGGTTTTTAACAGTGACGCCAATGCCGAATGAAAAGCGCCACGCAATATCATCAAACGCGATACGGAAACCGGTTTTTTCTTCAAGAGGCTGCAGTGCTCCATTGGCATAGTAGGCCAAATCCTTCATGACGTAATATAATCCTGCGGCAGTGAAGCAGAGTATAATGAGAAAGACCGCAATAAAAATGGAGATTGCTTTTCTGAACATGGATACTAATTACCGCGTTGATTTATTTGTGCTGCACGTTTATAACATAATAGCCGCGCTGTTTAAAGACCATAATAAACCGCAGGTTTTATACTGAAGGGAGCTGAGCATGGAACACAAATTGTTGACACCGCGCACCACCGTACTGAAAGGGGAGGGAATTCCCTACCGTTTGATACAGCACCTCATGCAGGGAACCCGCGGCCCTGGGCATACCTATAGTGACGGCAATCTGCTGGCAGGGGGCTATCAAGGAGCTGACGAAGACATTGCCGAAATAAATGAGCTGGAACGAAGTCTCGGCAGTCTCTCGCCGGAACAGATGGATATGCGGGTCATGGCTGATTTCTGCTGTATCTGGCGCTATGATTACCCGCGCAGAGTACATGAGCTGTGCGCTGCCATCGGCGGCAGCCCGCACACCGCCTTCTGCCTTCACTACCAGATTTCCGCCGCGCGCAGGCAGGAGCTTGTTGATTACGCGCGTGCCCTGAAACAATGGCTGGGAGCAGAACAATCTCCACCGCAGAAGGGCAGGTCGCCTGAGCAGGAACAGACCGCACAAAAAGTGCATGCCTTTCTTGGCAGCAGGGACCCGCTCAAGGATTTGCTGGTTGAGCGCACCTATCTGGGGCTCTCAAGCCGCGCGCTCAACTGCTCGTACTGGGGATACAATGCGCGGCGCAGCGTATCGCTGGCGCCGTATACCGCGCAGGAACTTGACCCGGACTGGCATAAACGCATGGCCGCCCTGGAGCGTGCGATTCAAAAAGAGATGGGCCATTGCGCCCGGGATTTTCTGTGCGATGTGGGGGGAACTGCTGAGCCTGCCTGTCATTTCAAATTCGTGCGGCGCGTGGATATACTGGTTTCAAGCATCGGCTGTTTGCGCTGGCGCGGCAACCTTCCGCTGAAGGACGACAGCATCAGCGGGCGGCGGGGCATCACAGCGCTCTATCTCGCGGTGCTGGAGCAGTACTGGCGGGAGAACGCCGGCACTGACTCTGCCATAAGCGGGGAGAAAGCGAGGGGAATCCGTGATGAACTGTTCGCACTGCTGGGGGAAAGAACCACATTCAAGCGATGGCTGGTTGCGTCCCTGTGGAAAAATATCAGGAACCAGACCCAGTTCCATGCCTTTCCCATGAAGCGCTGGGTTGAGTTTGTCAGGACCGGGGAGGACTACCTGAATCAGCGCATGCGTCATTCGTAATGACTTCCGCCATCGGCGCAGAAGCTGTCCAGGGGCTATTCAGTTTCAGTTTTTTTGTCGGATTTGAAAAGTTTTTCAAACAGCGACGGTTTTTTGGCGAACGACGCCAGATCCTGGCTGACCTCAAGATCATTTGACAGGTGATGCACTACCTTCTGCTCGACACACTGCGCGGCCATTTTTACGGCGTTCTTCATCGCCTCGGCGGATGATCTGCCATGGCAGATAATAACCGGCCCCCTGACGCCGAGCAGCAGCGCCCCGCCGTACTGAGCGTAGTCAAATCTCTTTTTGAAGCTGGTAAAAGCCGCGCGGGAAAACAGGTAACCGATCTTAGCCAGGATGCTGCTGCTCAGTTCCTCCTTGAGCGCGGTGCCCAGGCACTCGGCAACGCCTTCGGAAACTTTTAACAGCACATTGCCGGTGAACCCGTCGCACACGACGATATCGGCGGCGCCCTTAAAAACATCTTTTCCCTCAACGTAGCCGATGTAATTCAGCTTGCTCTTGCGCAGGAGCGCGTGGGTCTCGCGGGTAAGATCCGTTCCCTTTGTTTCTTCCTCACCGTTGCTCAGGACCGCAACACGCGGGCTGCTGCAGGAGAGATAATATTTGCTGTAGACAGAACCCATGACGGCAAACTGGGCCAGGTGATACGGCTTGCAGCTGTTGTTGGCCCCGGCATCAAGCACGATAACGCGGTTTTTCAGGGCAGGCATTATGGTTGCGATGGCAGGCCGGTCAATGCCTTTTATGCGGTTCAGCACAAACAGCGCGCCTGAAGCTACGGCTCCTGAATTTCCCGCGCTGACGAAAGCGTCAGCCTTATTCTCAAGAACCAGCTCGATACCCACCCGGATAGATGAATTCTTCTTCTTCCTCACAACATCAAGAGGGTTGTCCTCCATGCCGACTACTTCAGCGGCTTTTTGCAGCGCCAGGGAAAGCCCGGCGGTCTTATGCCGCTTCAGTTCCATCCGTATGGCCTGCTCTTTTCCGACCAGAATGACTTCTGCGCCCAGTTCCCGGCAGGCCTGTACCGCACCGTCGACAATTGCCCGCGGCGCGAAATCTCCGCCCATAGCGTCAACAGCTATCTTAATGCTTCTATTGGTCATTGTAGGTGTCCGTAATATGCGCTGTAAAAAAACCTAACCACAGAGAATATGTTTTATCAGTTCTCTGTGGCTTGAATATATAATAGAGCGAATTCGCAAAGATGTCAACAGGGTTTCGGCATCAGGACATTCTTCGATATAAAGTTAAGCTCCCCGTTTATTTCGCTCGAGCAAAACAGGGCTTTCTGGAGTTTAATTAATCCGGAAAACATCATGACCTAAAACAAGGTTCCTGATCGAGAGGCGGGGCGCATGGTTCTAAAGGTTATTCACGCGCGTGTTTGGTGGAGGAGGTGGAATGTCCGGACACGGAAACAAGGCAATAATAAAAAAGGCTGCAAACCGTCACGGCAGCAGCCTTTCCTGTTATGCGCTGTCATGCATTATAGCCCGGATTTGAGCGTCGGGGCGGGTTTAAAGCCGACTGTTTTACTTGCCTTGATTTTAATTTTTTCCCCGGTGCGTGGATTAACGCCGGTGCGTGCCTTTCTGGATTTAACCGTGAATACGCCAAAGCTTGGGAAAGCAAAGCGTTTATCTTTTTTAATGGCTTTACCTATCGTATCAAAAGTGCAGTCAACAATTGCTTCCAGAGCGCGTTTGCTGATATCTTCCCTGCAGCCCTTTGATACCGCATCAATGAGTTCTGCCTTGGTCATAGCAATCTCCTCTACTTTTAATATTGTTGTATGTCACCAGGTACGCTGTTTTTAAGGCTCTAATAGTATATCAGTAAAATGATGTCAATAAAAAAATATAAAATAGAAAGCACATTATGAAATAAAGATGGCATGGAAAATGATTGAAAAACGGATGGTAAATCTACTTGAGACGGGGGTCAAGAGAATCGCGAATGCCTTCACCAAGCAGATTGTAGCCCAGCACCGTAATGAGAATGGCAAAACCCGGAAACAGCGACAGCCACCAGGCAATCTCGATATTGTCTTTACCTTCGGTGAGAATATTGCCCCAGCTTGGCGTCGGCGGTTGTACGCCGATTCCCAAAAAACTGAGCGATGATTCAATGAGTATGGCGGAAGCTATGCCAAGCGTTGCATAGACCAGTATCGGCGCAAGCGCATTGGGGAGTATGTGCATAAAAATTATCCTGTAATCGCCGGCGCCGGCGGCGCGGGCAGCCAGAACAAACTCCCGCCGCTTCAAACTTAAAAATTCCGCCCGTATGAGGCGCGCCACGCCCATCCAGCTGGTTGCGCCGATAACGAGCATGATTATCCAGATGCTCGGCTCAAACAGGGCAATGAGCGTGATAATGAGAAAAAAGGAGGGAATACAGAGCATGGTATCAACGAAGCGCATGATCACCATGTCGACCAGTTTACCATAATAGCCTGAAAGCGCGCCAAGGAAAACGCCTATCAGCACTGAAATGCCGACGGCAAAAAAACCGACTTTGAGAGAGATGCCGGCTCCCATCAATACCCGGCTCAGAACGTCCCGGCCGAGCGCATCGGTCCCGAACAAATGACCGGGACCAGGGGGTGACAGCACGTGCCGCGCATCAATGGCCGCGGGATCACAGGGAGAAATATACGGCGCCAGGAAAGAGATGATGAAAAGGGCGCCAACAATAATGCCGCCGGACACGGCGAGCTTGTCCCTAACAAAGCGGTACCAGAAATCAGGTATTTTGTAATACTTAGCGTCGGCCATGGGCGAAGAACATGCGCATTATTTAACTCTGATGCGCGGATCTGCCAGTGCATATGACAGGTCCGCAATGAGATTACCAACAAGGGTCAGGCAGGACCCTATGACCAGCATGCCCATGATGAGAGGATAATCACGGGACATGGCGCCTGCCCAGAACAGCTGACCCATGCCGGGGATCGAGAATATGGTCTCAAAAATAACGCTTCCCCCGATGAGCCCCGGCACTGAAAGGCCGAGCAGCGTAATTATCGGCAGCAGGGCATTGCGCAGGGCGTGATGGTAAACGATACTGCCCTCGGTCAGTCCTTTTGCCCGGGCAGTTATGATATAATCCTGCCGTATCACCTCGAGCATGCTGGAGCGCACATAACGGGACATGCCTGCCAGTCCACCAAACGCGCTGACCAGAACCGGCAGCAGCAAATGCCGGGCATAATCAGCGGTCATCCCCAGCGGCGTCAGCGCATCATGGTTAAACGATGTAAGGCCGGAGACAGGAAGCCACCCCAGTTTTACGCCAAACAGCATCATGAGCAGAAGCGCCAGCCAGAAGGACGGCCAGGCAAAGCCGAGAAAAACAAAAACAGTGGAGCATTTGTCGAGGAAGGAGTGCTGATAGACCGCAGAGAGGATGCCGAGCGGCAACGCCACCACCAGTATGAGCAGAAGCGAAAGAGCATTGAGCATGACCGTCACCGGCATGCGCTCGAATATCTTATCAGAGACTTTCCTTCCGTCGGGAGAAAACGAATTGCCGAAATCAAGGATTGCAATACGCTTGAGCCAGTAGAAATACTGCACCGGCAGCGGCTTATCCAGACCGTAGTAGGCGCGCAATCGCGCCTTAGCCTCGGGTGACGCCTTGGGGTTCATCTGGATGAGAAGATCAGCAGGAGATCCCGGGGCGAGATGAATGATAACAAACGAAATCATGGTGATCCCGATGAGCATGGGAATCATTGCCATGATACGTCTTAGAAGATATTTGAACATAGCAGGGGCGCTTATTGACCGGTTTAATGTTTCTGGTTTAAGGTTTAATGTTGATGCTTTCGTAAAAAGTAAAAAGAACTGTCATTGCGAACAAAGTGAAGCAATCTCTGCCTTTGTAAGTGCTTGAAAAAGCGAGATTGCTGCGCTTGAAATGACCCGCGCCGGGACTTTTTACGACTTTGTCGATGTAAAACCTCAGACCTTAAACTTTCAACCCTTAAACTTTAAACCATTGAATCCTTCAAACCTTAAACTTTAAACCCTCGAACCCTTGAACCCTCGACCCCCTGGACCCTTAACTTTAAAACCCTCGAACCCTTTTGTTACGGTACATACTTCCGCTTTCCCTCCGGTACATACCATTTTATAAAATTATAGTCCAAGCCTATGGGAGCAGGCTCTATGCCGTGAAAGCGGCTGCTGATCACCGGCAGCGCGTCAGGCACGTAGAGAAACGTGCAGGGCTGTTCCTCCGCCAGTATCTCCTGAATTCTCGAGTAGCTTTGTTTGCGCTCACTCTGGTCAAAGGTGTTACGCGCTTTGACAAGCAGTTCATCAACTTCCTGATTACCATAGGAAATAAAATTCAGCTCTTCAGGTTTGGTTTTAGCGGAATACCAGATGTCATACAGGTCCGGGTCCTGGGGAATCGTCCATCCCAGAATTACCGCCTCGAAGCGGCGCTGGTTTATGAATTGATTGATAAAGGACGCCCATTCCAGGATGCGTATCTTTACTTTGATGCCGATTTGCGACAGGCGGTACTGGATAATTTCCGCGCATCTGGCGCGCTCGGTATTGCCGATGTTGGTCAGGATAGTGAACTGGAATGGCACGCCGTTTCGGTCCAGCACCCCGTCTCCGTCATGGTCAGTCCAGCCTGCTGCGGAGAGAAGCCTGCGTGCCTGCTGCTGGCTGAAGGGATAGCTTCTGACGCGCGGGTTATAGACCCACGTGCCGGGCTTGTAGGGGCCGGTGGCAATCTGCCCCATGCCCATGAGTACGACGTCGATGATTTCCTGCTTATCTATTGCGCAGGTTATCGCCTGACGCACCCGGATGTCTTGAAACAGGGGATTTTTTAAATTATATCCCAGATAGGTATAGGAGAAGGAAAGGTAGCGGTACTTTTTAAAATCGCGATTAAAATAGGCGGCGTCAGTCTGGCGCGTGTACTGTATCGGGGTCAGGCCCATGCGGTCTATGGTTCCTGATTTAAGCTCCAGAAACATGGTGGCGCTGTCTGGAATTACCCGATAGACATACTGGTCAATGAAAGGCCTGCCTTCAAAATAGCGGTGGTTTGACTGCAGGGTAATCTTCGCGCCTGATTCCCAGCTTTTGAATATATACGGGCCGGTTCCGATTGGATGGCGCGAGAGTTCGCTTTTTACAATATCTTTTCCCCTGAGCAGATGTTCTGGCAGCATTGATATGCCCCAGCTCTCAAGCGCGGGTGCAAAAGGCTTTGCGTACTGCACCTGAAAGGTGAACGCATCCACTGCCCGGGCATCTTTTACCTGCAGAAACGGGTCGGCATAGGCGGTGGGCGTTTTCGGGTTACACATAACGCGGTAGGTAAAAAGGGCATCCGTCGCGGTGAACGGATGGCCGTCATGCCAGAACACGTTTTTCCTGATGTGAAACCGTATGGTCAGACCCTTGTCCCGTATTTCCCAGGACTCGGCAAGGTCACCGACAAGATTCAGATTTTTATCGTATTTTACCAGGCCGTTGTAGATGAGTGACGCGACACTGTGAGAGGCGCTGTCAGAAGCTAAAATGGGGATGAGGGTGCTGGCGTCGCCGATGGAACTGTCAATAAATGAGTCACCATGCGCCGAAACTGCAGCGCCCCGGTCCTCTGCGCCGGCAGCGGCTGCCAGTGCAGTAATGCCCGGCAGGAAGCTCAAAAGACCGTATAGCAATACCAGGGACACGGCGTAGCCATTGCCGTAACATTTTATCATGGGGTCGTCGTTACCGGGATTAACGGAAGATGATGCAAGCCGGCTGCGCCGCTGCGAAACATTTGTGGCGGGCGGTCAGAAAATGTCTGCAGAAAAAATGTACAGTTCGGCGTCCTCCTGCTGCCAGGCGTTTTTAGGCAGACCGGCCTTTTCGCAGGTATGTTCGAGAAACGTTTTTTTGTCCCAGCCGTAACTGGTTGCAACCTGCGGCAGCAAAAGGCCGTGATATGGCCCGCAGACAATATACAGCCCGTGCTTGCCAATTTCAATTTCCTGTATGTGTTCAATTTTCTTCATCGGCGTGAGGACCGATATTTCAATGTCCAGTTCCTCAAGTTCCCTGAGGGTAACCGGTTCAAAACGGGGGTCCTGGAGCGCGGCTGCAATGGCCATATCCTGAACTGTTTTGTGCAGCGGTTTGGCGGGATATATATATCCTATGCAGCCGCGAAGATTTCCCTGCAGGTGCAGGGACACAAAAGCGCCCCGTTTTTCCCGCAGGATGTCGGACGTGTTTTCGCAGGGCGGCGGGTTCTTGCCGGCGATGGCGCTCTCAATCGCCGTGCGGGCTATGGCATAGAGGGTTGCCTTGTCATCCTTTGAGAGGCCCAGATCAATGCCGGGCTTTTTTTTATTATCCATGGTTAAAATCCCCGTTCGCGTTCAAGAACGCTGCGGTGCACAGGGTCTTGTTGTCCGGCAGCAGAGGGATGGATTTTTGACGAAACTGACTTCGATAAGAAAGGCGTGGTGACGGCGCTGCAATGCAGCGCCGTATGCCCTGCGCAGTTGTCATGCCTGTGCCTGCGGGGAATATACAACTAATCTTCAAAAAGTGCATCAACAAAATCACGGGCATTAAACGCGCGCAAATCGTCCATTTTTTCCCCGACACCGATAAAGCGTATTGGCAGGCGCAGTTGCTCGCAGATGGCGACGATGACGCCCCCCTTTGCCGTGCCGTCAAGCTTGTTGAGCGCAATGCCGGAAATGCTCAACGCCTCCTTGAATATTTTTGCCTGGGCAACGGCGTTCTGCCCGGTGGTGGCATCAAGCGCCAGCAGCGTTTCGTGCGGGGCGCCCGGGATTTCCCGGCTGATTATCCGGTGTACTTTTTTAATTTCTTCCATGAGCGGAATTTTGGTATGCAGCCTGCCTGCGGTATCGATGATAAGCACATCAGTGCCGCGCGCCTGCGCTGCTTTCAAGGCATCAAAAACAACCGCGGAAGGATCCGCCCCGCTCGTATGCTTTATGACTTCGCAGCCGGCGCGGCGCCCCCATATTTCCAGCTGTTCGACGGCGGCGGCGCGAAACGTGTCAGCGGCGGCAAGAAGAACGCTGTGCCCTTGAGTTTTAAAGAGATGGGCCATTTTGGCGATCGTGGTGGTCTTACCCGTGCCGTTTACGCCGACCGTCAGAATCACGAACGGGCGCCGGTCACTATCGACCTGCAGCATTTTTTCACCGTGGGCAAGCATGGCGTGAATTTCGCTTTTAATCGCGTCTTTCAGGGAGTCTGCTTCTTCCAGCTCCCTGCGCTTCACCTTCCAGCGTATCGAGTCCATGAGGGTCTGGATGGTTGCGATGCCGATATCGGCGCCGATCAGGATCTCCTCGATCTGGTCCAGCAGGTCTTCGCTGATCTCCCGCTTGCCGACGGTTATTTCCTCGATGCGGCGCACAATGGCCGTGTGCGTTTTGCTCAGGCCGTCTTTAAGCCGCTGGAAAAATCCGCGGCGCTCTTTTTTCTGTTCCATGGGCGTCTTAATGCAGTTCGACAGAAACTATTTTTGAAACACCCTGTTCCTGCATGGTGATGCCGTAGAGCGTATTGGCTACCTGCATTGACTGCTTGCTGTGCGTTACCATGATGAACTGGGAATAGTTGCTCATCTTCTGCAGGTGATCGTTGAACCGGTCGATGTTGTTGTCGTCAAGGGCCGCGTCTATTTCGTCCAGCAGGCAGAAGGGGCTTGGCTTGGTCAAAAATATGGCGAACAGCAGGGCCACCACCGTCAGCGAGCGCTCGCCGCCGGAGAGCAAATCCAGGCTCTGCAGTTTCTTGCCCGGAGGCTGGGCAAAAATCTCGATGCCAGTTTCCAGAAGGTCAGTCTCGTCGGTAAGAAACAGATATGCTTTGCCGCCCTGGAAAAGAAGAGGAAATACATCCTGAAAATGGGCATTGACCTGATTAAAAGCGTCCTGAAATTTTTCCTTGGTGGTTCGGTTTATCCGGGCGATGACCTTCATAAGTGAATCAAGTGACTGGGAAAGATCCTGCTCCTGGGCCTGCAGAAAATCGAGACGCTGTTTGTGCTCATCATATTCTGATTCCGCCCCGAGGTTGACTTCACCCATATTTTCCAGACGTTGTTTGAGCTTATCCAGCTTTTCCTGCTGCTCTTCCTGTATAAATTCCTCGTCGGCCGGCGCGGGCGGCAGTTCCTGAAGTGTGCAATGGTACTTCTCCAGCATTTCATCCTGCAAATGCTCGCACCGCAGCGACACCTCTCGCAAGTCAAGATCGAGGGCGTGGATTCGGGGCTCAATCGCGTCTTTGTGCTCACGCAGTTTTTTCAGGGATTCTTCTGCGGCGCTTGCGGCCTGATCCAGTTCCTGCTCCCGCTCCTTTTCAGCTGCGTGCTCGACATCGATTGCGCCGTGCTGCGCCAGCAGCTGCGAGAGCTGTTCCTGCCCGCGGGCTATTTCGGCAGAAAGCGTTTCATGGCGCAGATTCAGCTCCTTGATCTCCGCGGCGAGTGAATCCATTCTGGACTGGGCCGCGCTGCGGGCGCTTTCCATGGCGTTGAGCCCCGCGGCGGCGCTTTCGTGCCGCTGCTGAACCACTTCGAGTTTTACCCGCGACTCCACGGCGATTGCTTCCGCCTGCTTTACTTCTTCCTGCAGCGAACTCTCATTCTGTTGGAGATTTTTCAGCGCCTGCTGCAGCTCATCATCATTGTATTTGAAAGAGCCCTCCTGCACCATGAGATTTTTCAGCGCCTGCTGATGGTTGTATAGCTCGCTTTCATACTCCTGCTGCTCCGCGCGGATGAGCTCTATTTTCTCCCGGCATTGACGTGCCTCTTCGGTCAACTTTTTGTTTTCAGTTTCCTGCTGCATGAGCTGAAGGTCAAGATCGTGCTTAACGCGTTTCAGCTGCTCCAGCTGGTCTATAACCATGTTCAGTTCCGCGGCCGTCTGCTCCCGTTCATTGGTGCGCGCCCGCAATGCGATTTCAAGCTTTACGCTCTCTTCTTCAAGCTGCCGGATCTCACGGTTTCTCTGCAGGATGCCTGCGGTTGCGGTGTTTTTGCTGCCGGCGGTGAGCACTCCCTCCGGTTCAAGGATATCGCCCTCCGGGGTTACAAACGTGCAGGGAATGGACTGCTGCTCCCAGGCGGCGAACGCCGCTGCCATATCCGCGACGATAAAAACATTATGAAACAGCACCGCGACCAGCGGCTGAAACGCGGCTGCGGTTTTGATGTAGCAGGAAAGTGCGGTGAGTGGAGCGCCGCCCGCTGTTGAAACCGGATCGGCTGCGACGCCGGCGCGCAGGTCCCGGGGGACAAAGGAAACACGGCCGCCGTCATGCTGCTTCAGATCCGCGATAGATGTTAAACAGTCCTTAAGGGACGAGACGATGACTGACTGCAGCCTGCGTCCAAGAAAAGATTCAACGGCAGTTTCATAAATCGGCTCTGCTTCAATGATATCAGCCAGAAGGCCGATAATGTTGCGTTCGCCTGAAAGCCCGTTATCGTGGCCGGCCATAATAGTGCGGACGCCTTCATCAAAGCCTTCTAAATTCCGCTGCAGTTCCTGCAGTGATACCAGCCGGGAGCGGGCCATGCCCGAGCGGTCTTTCAGCTCCTGCAGCGCGGCATCCTGCGCGGCCAGCGAGGAACCGAGCTCATCAACCCGCAGCGTATGCTCCGCTATGGCGCTTTCTTTCTCTTGGCGGCTGCACGTCATATCCTGAATCTGCATTGTCAGCTGCTGCGTCGTAGCGTCGGCCTCCTTCAGCCGGCAGTCACAGGACTCTTTTTCCGCGGTAATTCTGTTCAAGCGCTGGATGGTCTCACGCTGCAGGTTCAGATTCAGCTGTATGGCATTTTTGATCTGCGCGCGTGACGTGACAATGGCGATAAGCTCCCCCTTTTCCTGCTCTATGGTTCCGCGAAGTTCGGTAAGGGTATCCTGTAATTGGGAAACAGAAATGGTGCTCTGGGAATAATCCTGCTGCAGCCGCTGAATTTCAGCATCAAAGGCTGCGACCTCGCTGGAGCGCGCTGCTATGTCCACGTCAAGGGAAGCGCGTTCAGCATAAAACTCCTCCAGGCGCGCGCCGTTTTTATCAGTCAGTTCAGCGGTATTGATGAGTTCCTTTTTATTATACTCGAGCTTGCTCTCCTCTCCGGTTATGGTATTTTTTATCTGGTACAGGTCATTTTGCAGCTCGCTGATCCTGCGGCTGGACTCCAGCAGCGATAGACGCTTCTCTTCGAGAGCCGCCGCGGAAGCCTCTTTCTGCGCCGCAATCAGTATCTCTTCATCCCGCAGCGCGGAGAGTTCACGCTGCTTAAGCTGTTCCGCCTCAGTGAACGCCCGCAGCTTGCGCGCGGTGAGCAGCAGATCAATCCGCTTTATTTCATCTTTAATTTTATGGTAGCGGTGCAGGCGCTTGACCTGCTTTTCCAGGATGGCGAGCTGGTTCTGAATTTCATTGAGGATGTCGCGGATGCGCAAAAGATTCTGTTTGGTTGACTCCATTTTGGAAGCAGCCTCTTTTTTGCGCGTCCGGTATTTGGCAATACCCGCAACTTCTTCGATAAGAACCCTGCGTTCAGGAGGCTTCAGGCTCAGGATATGGTCGACTCTGCCCTGTTCCATAATCGAGTAGGATCTAAGGCCGACGCCGGCATCAAGAAAAAGCTCAACGATGTCTTTAAGCCTGCAGGGTATTTTATTGATTAAATATTCACTTTCCCCCGAGCGGTACAGTCTCCTGGTGACCATTATTTCCTGAATATGGTCATCGGTTGAATGGCCATTTTCATTGCTCATCACGAGTGAAACTTCAGCCATGCCCAGGGGCTTTCTGGATTCGCTGCCATTGAAAATGAGATCTTCCATGAGTTTGCCACGCAGGTTGCGCGCATTCTGCTCGCCCATGATCCATCTGAAGGCGTCTATGATATTGCTTTTGCCGCAGCCATTGGGGCCGACCAGCGCGGTTATCCCCGGCTTAAAACTGAGCTGCACTCTGTCTACAAAAGTTTTGAAACCTGATATCTCAAGTGCTTTAACTTTCATTGGTTTTCCTCACCCCTCGTGATGGCAGTCAGAGTTGTTTGCTTTTATAACGTAAATCTATCAAAGAAAATCTTTCATGTAAAGAGAAAAATACCATAACAGGTATATAGATATGCATGAGGATACTATATATTGTGTAATTTACGAGGGAATAAATATGATTTAAGGGGGACTCTAATCAATAGAATTTTCAAAGCGCTCAATTAATATAACGTATTGCTTCTTCTTCCCGCTGTTTAGCGTAAAACCAATTATTAGAGGTACCCTTAAGTTTAATTGTGAAGATGGAGCCAATTGCAAAAGTCTAATTTATTGAGATTGCTTCGTCGCTACGCTACTCGCAATGACCGCAAAGACGCCATTTGTCATTGCGAGCGAAGCGCGACAATCCCATTCTTGAATACTTTTGCAATTACCTCTATGGTTTGCTTTTTTCGGGAAATAACTGCCAGGAAAGCGGCCCGCAGTGATAATTCAGCCTGGAACGTGGCGGAAAGATGAATTTGATCCGCATTTTCACGCAGCGTGAATCAACATCAGGGCAGATACTGATCCAGCATCTCAACAAGATGCTTGACGCGGGTATTCTTTTCTTTCTGGTAAACACCATCCATGAACTGCAGCATACAGCCCATGCAGCCGGTTACCAGTATCTCAGCCCCGGAATTTTCAAGCGACTGTAATTTCTTTTCCAGTATTTTCAGAGACAGGTCATAGTGCGCAATATTAAAACTGCCCCCCATGCCGCAGCAGGTTCCGGCATTTTCCATTTCCACGTATTCACACCCGGGAAGGGCCTTTAAAAGCTCGCGGGGCGGTTTTGAAATACCCTGGCTCCGGTGCAGGTGGCAGGGATCATGGTAGGTCACTTTTTGCCTGCTGCCGCCGGCAGTCTCCGGCATTGACGATCCGGCAGGCTCCAGCACGTTCAGCTTGTTTATCAGAAAATCGGAAATATCTATAATCTTAGCACTGAAGGCTGATACCTTCTCCCGGATGTCCTGACTCGAATTTTCAAAAAGCATGGGATAATATTTTTTCAGCGCGGCGCCGCAGGAGGCGCAGGTCGTTATGATATGATCAACGTTATCGCGGGAGAACGCTTCGGTATTCTGCAGCGCCATTTTACGTGAAGATTCCCAGTCTCCCGAGCCGAATGCCATAAGGCCGCAGCAGACCTGCTGCCGCGGAACAATCATGGTTACCCCGTGTTTATTGAGGATATGAGCTGCAGCAGTGCCGACGCGGGGGAAGATGTATTTGGTGGCACAGCCGACAAAATACGCGACCCGCAGCCGCTCCCGGTCGGCGGGTATCACGGCCGGGTGCTGGTCCATGAAATTTTTTTCCGGCAGGGCAGGGATGAAACGCTTTGCGTCGATAAGCGGAAACGGAAACCTGAGTCTCAGCCCGCTGTAGCGGGGAATTTTATTAAATAAAAGACCCTGCAGCAAAGAGCCGGCCTTCAGAAGCGCTGGCAGCAGCCGTACGCTGCCCAGCACATAACGAAAAATCAGTTTTTTCGGCAGCGGCAGCTGCTGCCGTGCGCACAGCTCACGGCGCGCTTTAAGAAATATCTCTTCGGTCTTTACCTGATTGGGGCAGCCTTCACCGCAGGTATTGCAGACCAGGCACTGCGAAAGGATCTGCGCCAGCCGTTTGGATACGCTGACATCGCCCCCGGCAAAAGATTCTATGAGCGCGAGTTTGCCTCGTGAAGAATTCTGCTCTAAATAGGTTTCAGGGTACAGCGGGCAGTTCAGCAGGCAGGTGCCGCATTTGGCGCAGCGCGATGCCTCAATTTTAAGTTCCTGCAGTGCGTTCATTCACCTGTTCCAGTACAATTTTGCCGGGATTCAGAATGTTATTGGGGTCAAAGGCCCGCTTTATTCTCTTTATTATCTCGATTCCTTTCTCCCCCACTTCAAGGGGGAGATACTGCGCCTTGGCAATGCCTATGCCATGTTCTCCGGATATGGTTCCGCCGTAGGCAACGGTAGCGCGGAAAATTTCCGACACTGCCTTCTCGGCGCGTACAAGCTCGTCATGATCCTCGCGGTTGATCATGAAATTGGTATGGATGTTGCCATCTCCGGCATGGCCGAAATTGACGTTTATCAAATTATAGCGCTGTGCGATCTCTCTGATCGTTCTGATGATGTCCGGAACCCGGCTGCGGGGCACGGTAATGTCCTCGTTGATTTTATGGGGGTTCAGACTGAGCAGCGATGCTGAAATGGAGCGGCGGACTTTCCACAGTTCATCCGCCTCCTGAGCAGTCTGCGCGATATTGACTTTTTCCGCGCCGCCCTGCATGCAGATTTGTTCTATTTTTCCGGCATACTTATCCACAACTTCGCGGTCGCCATCAACCTCGATGATCAGGATTGCCTCTGCATGAACGGGAAGGCCTGCCTTTAAATAATCTTCAACACAGCGAATCGCCGCCTGGTCAATAAATTCAAGGGTCGAGGGGATGATCTTTGCTCTGATAATTGCGGAAACCGTTTTTGCCGCTGCATCCATTGAGAGAAAAATAGCCTGCATGGTTCGGCGCGCTTCAGGCAGCGGCAGCAGTTTCAAATAAATTCTGGTTATAACGCCCAGTGTACCCTCAGAACCCACCAGTAGACTGGTCAGGTCATAGCCGGCAACGCTCTTCATGGTTTTAGCGCCGGTTTTAACGATGTCTCCGCTGGGCAGAACCACTTCGAGCCCCAGAACATAGTCTTTGGTAACCCCGTATTTAACGCAACGCGGCCCGCCAGCGCATTCAGCTACATTTCCCCCGAGGGTCGAGAACTTGAGACTGGCCGGGTCCGGCGGATAAAAGAGACCATGTTTTTCAACTGCGGTTTGCAATGCTGCGGTGATCACGCCGGGCTCCACCTCCGCGAATAAATTATCCGTATCAATTTCGATAATGTTATTCATCCGCGTGAGGGAGAGCACCAGTCCGCCGCTTACCGGCACTGAGCCGCCGGTGAACCCTGAGCCGGACCCGCGCGGGATGATGGGGAACAAATGGCGGTTTGCCAGCTTGAGCAGTTCTGACACTTGGCTGGCGGTCGTGGCAAAAGCGACGGCCTCGGGGAGGAATTTCTGATTTAAAGCATCGTAGGAAAAACAGATGAGATCCTCATGCTGGGTGAATACTTCACCCTGAACTATATTTTTTATATCCTCTAATACTGCCGGTTTTATCCTGTTGTATGTCATCGTCAGCCTGTCTACTCAATATGGTAAAATTATCTGCAACTCATAAAATCAGGAAAAATTGTTTTTACCTTTGTGAGTTCCTGATTTCCAAATCAATCTTCGTTGCTTTTTTATGCGCTTAACTTTAGTTCCTGCTCATTCGGATTATGCTATAGAAATAACATTTTAATATTTGGCATAGTACCAAGGTTAGTGGTTATAAAGAAATAAAAAAAGGATTTCTCGCTCCGAAAGGATAGTTGTAACAAGCTAATCTTAAACGGAGGAGAAATCCATGGAGACAATAAACATATCG
>Ga0172368_10000560_pt1 | contig 52837 bp, 60 predicted proteins | sample Lak11m_FD_114540 | JGI IMG/M metagenome (GOLD analysis project Ga0172368, IMG submission 114540) | Freshwater microbial communities from Kabuno Bay, South-Kivu, Congo - kab_022012_11m | ecosystem: Environmental > Aquatic > Freshwater > Lake | place: Democratic Republic of the Congo: South-Kivu... | reverse complement strand
ATTATTTGTATTGGAGAAGCAGTTACTGCAATCACTCAACATAATACGGTTTATTTAAATGATATTAAGGTTGAAATTAAAAAAAAGTTAAATTTAAAAGATAATCAAGTAGTTGGAGTATTATTTCCTATTCTTTCAAGAAATAGATTTTCAATGATATTAAAAGCAATTTCAAAGTGCGTGCCAAAAGGTAAATTAATAGTTCAATTATCCTTTCCAACAGATGAACAAGGCAATCCAATCTTAGCAAAAGATTATACAAAAAGAAATAATATTAAATATGAAGCATTACTTACTGAAAAGGATATTCCAAAATCTAAAAGATATTTACATCCAGAAACAGGAATTGATTATATTCAAACTTATAAGGATATTGCTATGAAGCATTGTCCAAAAGTTGAAATCTATTTATCGAATATGGTTGAGCATATGCTTTCAAAGAAACCTGATGCAATTATTGTTGCAAATGTACACGCTAGAGAAGAAACTATTGAAAGAGTTAAAAAGAAATTTAAAAATACAATCACTCTTCAAGATATCTATTCAAATCCTAAACAAAAAGTGTATAGTGAGTATGGTCTTCTTGGTTCAAATATTCTAGATTTTGATAGAGAAATATTAAAGCTTGCTCCTCACACAGCAGATAAACTTGCAATTGAAATTCAAACTAAAATTAAAAAAGAATTAAAGAAAGATGTTGAAATAATAATTAAAGGAGATGGGGGTTATAAGGATCCAGAATCAGGTATTTATGAACTTGCAGACCCAGTTTCTGCGTTTGGTGTTACTCCAGGAATTAAGAACAGGAACAGAGTTGGAGTTAAAACTAAATATCTAATGCAAAAACTTTATTCTGAAGGAAAGAAGAAAGAAGAAATAATTAAGATAATCGAAGACGAAAAACAAAAGTTCTTAAAAGATAAGAAAAAAGATAACTTCAATGCACAAGGAACAACCCCCAGAAAAATAGAAAACCTTGTGTCAGCTCTTGCTGATCTCGTAAGTGGATCAGCTGATGCTAACACTCCGATTGTTGTTGTAAGAGGATTTATATAAACTAATAAAAATAATAGTATTTATAAATTAAAAGTTATATATTTTATATATTAAATAAAACGTGTATGATTTTATGCAAGATAAGATTACTGATTTAGAAACAATTGATGATGGTCTTATTGAAAGATTCAATGTAACTTGTCTTTCTCCTGCAATTGGGGCATATAAGCATGTTTGCTCAAAAAAGATAAATTCAGATACTTATGAACTTGAAATATCTGGACTTTTATCTCTAAACAATAAGGGTGACTTTGTATCAGGAGATTGCAAAGAACAAGCTCTTCTAATTATTGATAATCTAGTCAAAACAATAATTTGTTCAGCTAATCACTATGATATTAATTTAACAAGAGAAGAAGCTATTAATCATATTACAAATACGCTTGTTCTATTAAACAAGATGGAAGATTTTTCACTTGTAAATGAAGCATACAAAGAAGCAGGTATGCCTTTTACTTGTAGAGCTGCTTTTTCTGTAAAAGAGTTACCATTAACAAACAAAGGTGCACTTATTGAAATTAGAGCAAACGCTTTTATTCAAAAAAAGTAAATATTAAGCAATTAAGGGGGAAATTAAAAAATGGACTTATCAAATTTATTAATTAAGTATAAATCTGAAGAAGACTTGAATGCAAAAACAAGACCTTATTTTAATCATTCTATTGAATTTAAAAAAGTTTATTCAGAAAAAGAAAGAACAAAGGCACTTGAAAAGGTTGGGCTTAATGTTTTTGGGTTTCCTGCTGAGATGATTACTGGTTGTGATTTCTTATCAGATTCAGGAACAACTACAATGACAAATAAACAATGGGCATCTCTTCACTTAGGAGATGAATCATATGGTTCAAATAGAGGGTATTTTGAATTAATGCATCAGATTAGAAAAACATTTGGGGATTCTTTTTTTAATGATCCAGAAATGAATAATCCTAATGCATTTATTTTTCATCAAGGAAGAGCTTGTGAAAATGCACTTTTTTCAATAATTGGAAGAATGGGAAAAGATCTACTAATTCCAAGCAATGGACATTTTGATACAACTGAAGGAAACATTGAAAACAATCATATTAAAGCTCTTAATTTATTTTCACCAGAACTAAAAGATCCTAAATCTAAATTTAGTTTTAAAGGAAATATGGATACTTTAAGACTTAAGAAATTGATTAAGGATTCTAAAAATAAAATACCTATTGTTTATCTAACTATAACCAATAACACTGGTGGTGGACAACCAGTATCAATGGAAAATGTAAAAGAGGTATCAAGGATTGTTCATGATGCAAATATTCCTTTATTCTTTGATGCATGTAGATTTGCAGAAAATGCATGGTTTATTCAGAAGAATGAGAGAGCATATCATAAGAAAGCAATAATAGATATTGTTCATGAAATGTTTACATATGTTGATGGATTTACTATCTCTTTTAAGAAAGATGGACTTGTTAACATGGGTGGAGGAATATTTATTAAAAACAATGCAATGTTTATGAAAAGATATCCAACAGTTGGAAATGATTTAATGAATCATCAAATAATGACTGAAGGACACCCAACTTATGGAGGAATGTCAGGAAGGGATATAATGGCTCTTTCTGAAGGTCTTAAAGTAATAACTGAGCAAGAATATCTTGACTCAAGAATAGGTCAGGTTCAAGAATTTGGAGAAGGGATGAGTAAGGTTGGTATTCCAGTTGTAACTTCAATTGGTGGGCATGCAGTTTACCTTGATATGAATAGATTCTTTAAGGATACTAAGATGAAACCAGGAGATTTTGGAGGAATTGCTTTTACTGCTATTCTTCTTGCTAAGTATGGTCATCGTGCATGTGAGCTTGGTAACTTTGCATTCGGAAGTTATGATCCTAAGACAAAGAAAGAGAAGTTTCCAGAAGTTAACTTTGTTAGATTTGCTATTCCAAGACTAAGATATGAAAAGCAGGATCTTGATGCAGTTGTTAAAGCAGTAAAAGAAATATATGATCATAGAAAGGAAGTTCCTGGTGTTGAAATAACATTTGGTAAGGAACTTGCATTAAGACATTTCAAGGCAAGATTCAAGTTTAAGGAATAAACATTTCATTCCTTGAATATATTTTAAAAAATTATTGTGTTTATGTGATAATTATGTTAAAAGATTATGATTATGATTATTTTGCAAGGTATTATGATATTTTTGAACTTGATCCTAAAGATGTTAATGATATGAATAATTTTCTTCTAACTATACTTAAGAAATATCCATTTATTAGGAGTGTTGCTGATCTTACTTGTGGAACTGGTCTTCAAGTATTTCATCTTCTTGAAAATGGATATTCTGATGTTGTTGGTTCTGATATCTCAAAGATGATGATAGAAGAAGCAAAGAAGAAAGCAAGATCAAGAAAGCAAGCAAAAGTTGAGTTTTTTGTTAAAGACATGAGGAATGCAAATTTTGGAAATAAAAGATTTGATTGTGTACTAACTTTGTTTAATGCAATTGCTCATGTTACAAAAGATGGATTTAATGAAACTGTAAAAAATGTTGGACAGAATCTAAATCCAAATGGTTATTATATTGTAGATATTATTAATTCAGAGTATTGGAAGAAAGAATGTCAAGATTATGAGTTCCTTGATACTGCTATGTGTGTAGGAGATATGAAATATGTTAGGTTTTGTAAATATGATATAAGAAAAGGAGATATACTTAATGATACTCAAAGGATTTATATTCAGGATCAATATCTAAAACCAAAAATAATTATAAAAAGCTGGGATGCTCAAATGTATTCTTATGCTGATCTTGAAAAAACTTTAAAGACAAATGGATTTAAGGTAATAGAAGTATATGGAGATTTTGAGTTTTCTAAGTTTAATAAGAAGGAAAGCGAATCAATTGTTATTGTTGCACAAAAAATTAAATAACAATTAAATTTACAAGAACTTGTTTGGATGAAGAAGAAACTTTATGTTTGTTCCGTAATGCCCTTGATTTTGATTAACAATCACTTGAGGATTAACTCCTTTTTGTCTCATCTTCTGAATTAATTTTAATCCGTATTTGTACTTGATTATTTGATCTTTTCTTGAAATTATTACTCTAATATCTTTGTTTTTAAACCCAGATATATTTTCTTCAGGATTAAATTTTTTAAGTAGATTATTGTACCTTCTTTTTGTTATTCCTTGTTTTTGAAGAACATCCTTCATTTCCTTTGTACTTATGCTATCAAATAAGCAATCAGCAATTGCATTTCCAACAGTTATCAAAATTACTTTACTTATCTTTTTGTTTTTGTTTGCAATATTTATTGCATAAAGAGAACCAAAACTAAATCCAACTATGTGAATATCTATGAATTTATATTTTTTATCATATTTTGCAATATATTTTTGTATTTTATTAATCACTTCCTTTAGATACTTCTTTGTGTTCATATAATCCGGAGAGATAATATCTGGGTTAATATCAAAGGTTAAATAGGAATAATTATATCTCTTTAATGTATGGCGAACTATTGATGTAGTTGCTTTAGAAATGTGCCAAGGTGGGCAAAGCACACATAGTACTTTCGAATCTGGATAATATGTAAATTCTTCTTTAATATAATCTTTAAGAATTACTTTCTTTCTAAGATTATGAATACTTGGGAATACAATATTTACAAATCTATCAAAGCCCATAAGTTATCATCTTTATTTAAATAAATATATTAGATCTGCCTTCTCAATCATTTTATCTAATTTAATTGCAATTACGTCCCCTTTGTTTGCTATCTGTAGAGGATGAGATACATCTTTTTGCATGCTTGTTACTTTTTGTTCGTGTGCTCCTGTATTCTTTCCAATTATAAGTATTGTGTCTCCTACTTTTAATGGTCCATTTTCAAGCTTAATCTCTGCAACATTTATTTTTTTATATAAATTTAATATTTTTGCAATATAAGTTTTTTTCTTGGTTGCAAGAGTACCATAAGTCCCTGCCCATTCATTAATTGGTTTTCCAAGATAAAATCCAGATGAAAAACCCTTATTATAAACGGTCTTTAATTTTTCAATAAGTTTATCTTTAAGTTCTGATGTTAGCTTACGATTATAGTAAGCATCAATTGCTTCTCTATAGCAAGAGGTAACAACAGAAACATACTCTGGACTTCTTCCTCTTCCTTCAATCTTGAATATATCTATTCCTGCTTTTATTAGTTTATCTATAAATGGAAGAGTACATAGATCTTTTGGACTTAAAATATAATTATTATGGACATCAAGTTCTTTTTCTGTTTCTGGATCTTTAATAATATAGCTTCTTCTACAAGGTTGAATACATTTTCCTCTATTTGCACTTGTTTCATTTCCATAAAGAAATTGAGATAAAAAGCATCTTCCAGAAACAGAAACGCACATTGCTCCATGAATAAACACTTCAATTTGTATGTCTTTATCAAGTTTTTTTGTTTTCTTTGTAATCTCTTTTATTTGAGAAAGAGTGCACTCTCTTGCAAGAACAAATCTTTTAACTCCAAGCTTATGATATTGTTTAATTGCCTCAAAATTAGATACACTTGCTTGAGTTGATAAATAAATTGGGAGTTTATATTTCTTACAAAGAGAAATTACAGAAAAATCCCAAGCAATTATTGCATCAATCTTTGCTTTCTTTGCATTAGTTAATATCTTATCTACCTTTTTTATTTCATTTTCAAAGATTATTGTATTTACTGTTAAATATGCTTGTATATTACTTGAATGACAAACATCAACAATTTTTTTCAGATCAGAGATTAGGAAGTTTCTTGCACCACTATCCCTCATGTTAAGTCCTTTTATTCCAAAATATATTGCATTAGCTCCTGAATTAATTGCAGCAGAAAGCATATCCCAAGACCCAACAGGAGCAAGAAGAATTGTTTTTTTTGATTTCATATTAATTTCATGATTCAAAATAATTTTTTTTTCAAGAGGAATATTCCTATTGTTGTTGAAATAATTATTGATAATCCTATTACTATCCAAAATGCGAAAGCATTATTTTGGAAAGGCAAGCCAATATTCATTCCATACAAACTTGCAATTAAAGTAGGAATTGCAACAATAATTGAAATTGATGTTAGAAATTTAACAATTCTGTTTAGATTATTTGAAATGACAGATGAAACAACAGTTAATGTGTGGGTTAGGTTATCAGAATAAATTTGAGTTGTTTGAATTGCTTGTTTGTTTTCATCAAGTAAATCATCTATTATGTCTATATTTTCTTCTGTTGATGTGAATAGTTTTGATCTTGCAACTCTTTCAAATAAGATATGATTATTGATAAGTGATGTATTAAAATAAACTAATGATTTTTGAATATCAAGAAGATCAACCATTTCTGTGTTTCTTTGACTTTCTTCAAGTTTGTGTTCTAGGCTTTTTAATCTTCTATCAATCCCTTTTAAAAAGTAAAGATAAGATTTAGATGATGCTAATAGAACCCATAATATAAAATAGATCTCATTAAACTTAAATTTTTTTTGCTTCATTCTTTCAATAACATTGTTTTTTGAATAACAAATAGTTGTAACATAGTTTTTTGTATATATTATCCCAAGTGGGATAGTTATATAGTCTTGACCAATTGTTCCTGTTGACTCTTGTGGAGTTCTAATTATTATAAATAGATTATTATTGTCTTTTCTTTCAAACATTGGTATTTCTTCTTTATCTGAGAGAGATTGAATATCGTTTTTCAGATCATCCAAATCATCTCCTTTCAGACCAATGATTTTTGATAAAAGTAATATCTCATTATCATCTGGATTAGTTAAATGTATCCATGAGTTTTTTAATGGTTTTGTAAGTCTCTTTAGTCCATCATGTGTTATTCTTAAGTATTCAATCATAATTTTCCTTTTATCTTGAAAAAATAGATATATAATATAGTAGCATAATCTATTTAAATATAAATGATATACAATATTAATTGAATTAAAGGGGGTAAAAAAATATGTTGCTATTAACAACTTTAAATGTGATACCACAAGTCAATCTTGGACTTGGAGATATTACTGGAATTGCTGCTTTATTAGGAGTTGGATTTATAGTTGTTCTTACTATATTTCTCTTACTTGGAGCTGCATTATATATTTACCAATCACTTGCTTGGCAATCAATTGCAAAAAAATTGAAATATAAAAAACCATGGCTTGCATGGATACCAATTGCTAACTTTTTCCTATTACCTATACTTGCAAAAAAGAAATGGACTTGGGGATTAATTGTTTTAATACCCTTTATATTGTTACCTTTCTTAATAATACCAGTAGTAGGATTTATACTTTATTGGCTTGCAATCATATTCATTATACTTATGGCAATAATCTGGACTTGGGATATATATGAAAAAAGAAAGTATCCTGGTTGGTTGAGTTTAGGACCAGCATTCATATTCATTCCAATAGTTAACATTATTGCATTTGTAGCACACTTTGTCATATTAGGATTTGTTGCATGGTATGATAGAAAGAAATAAATGGGCCATAAGAAATAAGTAAGATAATTACTTATTTTTTTTTCTTATTTTCGAAATTAACAAGTACTATTCCAAACATAACCATAAACAACACAATAAATATAGACACCCATGCATAATTGCTTGCAAAAATTAGATTAATTGCAACTAACACAACAGACAATCCACCAATTGTGCGTGCTATTTGTATACTTACATTTTTGTTTTCATATTTCTTCATAATCAATCACCTTTTTATATATTCTTCAATGAACATTTTGTAGGTTAATATTAGATAAATTATAAGTAATGGACCCATAATCAACCCCACAAATCCAAATGCAGATACACCTACGATAACTCCAATTATGGAAATTAATGGATGGATGTTCCCCATACGTTTCTGGATTACTGGTCTTAAGAAATAATCAGATAAACTAATTATTATTCCACAAATTAATATTCCAAAACCAACATAGTAATTTTGATTTAAAAGATAGACAATGAAAAAAGGTATGTAAATTAAAGGCATACCCACAACCGGTAATAAAGAGACAATAAAACAAACTATTCCCCATAAAATTGCACCTTTTATTCCAAAGATATAAAATACAAGTCCCAATAACACACCTTGGATCAAAGAAATCAGTCCAGTTGATATTAAAACAGTCATAGTAACCTTTCTTAAATTAATTATAAGTGTGTTTGTATTCTTTTTATTGAAAGGTAAGAAATTCTTTATATGTTGTTCAATCTTTTTATGGGCAATAAATAAATAGTATAGTATACAATACATCATAAATAAAATAATCAGTGTTTTTGTAAGAGTATTTATTTGTTTCATTAATAAATTTCCACCATATGAAACAATTGATGGTAGATTATTAGTAATTGTTTCTTTTATATGCAGAGTTGGGTATTGTGCATCAATTATGTTAATCTTTGATAGAATCTGCTCTGAATGAGTTGTTATATATGCTATTTCTGAGCCTGCAGAGTTAACAACAAAGATAAGAGGAATAATAATTATTAGAAGAGTTATTACTATTATCACAATTGCAGAAAATTCTTTACTAAGTTTTAATTTATTTGTTAACCAACTATATAATGGAAAGAATAAGAAAAAAAGAATAATTGCCCCAAAAAATGCATTTAAATATGGTAATAGATTATAAAAAAAAACTATCCCTAAGAGAATAACGATTGCAATTGCTAAATATTTATTAAATTCTTTAAACTTCATTCTATCTCAAATCCCTCTATAATTTTATTATATATAAGATAGTTTGGTTTTTATACTTATCTTATTAAATATATCTGTATATAGTTGTAATTATACTTTCAAAGATTTGATTAAATATGGACAAAAAAACAATAATGTGTTTAGAAGATGATCCAATTCAACAAGAATTATTTAAACATCAATTAAAAAGAAATGATTTGCTTAAAGAATATGAAATTGATTTAATAATTGTTGCAACCCCAAAGGAAGCACAAGCTTATCTTAATAAAAGAAAGATTGATCTAGTTATTTCCGATGTTAAAAATGATTTTGCAAGTGAAGATGAAGTTCTGAGGTTTTTGAAAAACGCTTTACAAAAATCAAAACTTTTATTTTACACATCAGCAGAATATAATACAATACCAAAATTGGAGAATGTTGCGTATGTTAAAAAATTAACGGGGGTTAATTTATTTGATAAAATCAGAGAAACATTAGATTCAAATAAAAAACAACATGTAACAAATGAATCTCTTTTTAGAATGACAAGACCAGAATATCATGTAGCAACTCCTACTGATAAGTTGATTGTAGATTTATTAGATGTGCTCCCACCAAAAGATATTAAAAGGCATGATGTTCTAATGAGTTTAATCGAGTTTAATCAATTAAGAAAAGAGATTGCAAATATAAAATAGGGTTATTATTCTCAAAAACACATGGATAGCCTAATGGATAAATATGATTCAATTATTAATAAACTTGAAAAATACAAGAAAGAAGACTTTTTTGTTTTCAAAAAAAAACCAAATACACCAAAATTCAAAAGGAAAACTATAACAACATCAAGAATAAATAGGAGATTATTATAATGCCATACACAAGGAACAAATATAAATTTTCTAAATCCTTGATTGATATTAAAAAGCATACTGTATTTCATAGACTTTATTATTTTCTCATTAGTTACAGCTTATTTTATAGATATAAGAAATATTTGAAATATGTTACACTTGGCTTGGTTGGAACCATTGTTGATTTAGGATTAATCCTAATCTTTGTAAATTGGTTAAACTTCTTTTATCTTCCAGTTGTAGTAGTATCTGATTTAAGTAAGGGTTTTGTTAACTTTACGTTGCACAAGAAGTTCACATTTAAAGATGAAACAAAAACATTATCAATAAGAAATATTAAATCATTTATTAGATACTATTTCATAAATGTTGTGGGAGTAATTCTTGTTTTTGTACTAATTATATTCTTTGTTGAATTTTTGAATTTTAGTGCATTTTGGGCAAAGGTAATTGCTGATTTAATTATTAATTTTACTAGATTTGCAAGTCACAAAAGTATTGTTTTTGAAAGAGGGGGATATAAGTTAGGTAAATAACTGTTTAGATTAATTGTTAAGTAGCTTAGTTGTTAATTAATTTCAATAGATAAAAGGTATTAACTTATAACTGTTTTTTTTATAGTTTTTATATTCCTTAAACCTATTGGTTAGATATTTGTCCTCTTGTTCAACTTTTATTATCACAGATATAAGTAATAGAGGAAAGGTATAGATAAGTATATTGAAAGCCCAAAGAGAATAAATTCCAAACCCAAGAAGCAATGCAGAGAGATAGATAGGATGCCTTATTTTAGAATATATTCCACTAGTAATTAGTTTCTTTTCTGGCCCAATTTGTGGATAGTAATTGTTGCCAAGGTTATTAATTGCATTATATTCAATTATTCCTGATAATAAAATAATTAAAAAAAGCAATATATCTTGGACAGTCAAAGAATATAAATTTGTGTAAAATATATAATAACAAAGAGACACAAGAGCAAGGATGAAGAACACTATAAAATATTGAGATGTATAAAAGTCTGTTTTAAACATGTTTATTGTTTCATTAGTTGTATCCATATGTTTTCTAGTTATTTTATAAACAAGAAAATAATAAATTAACACATAAATAACAACAAGTAATAGCTTATACATATAATCCTTATATTTAAGTTAATATTTTGATTAGCTTTTCAAGAAGATTATGCATAATATCTATTTAAAAAGTATTTGTACTATTTTATAATATCAAAGATATTATTTTAACTTATCTGAGGTTATACAAAACATACAAAAATCTGCCTTTCAATTAAGTTTTTTCAAGAAATATCAGTATAATATTTGGTTGAAGTAATATTTAAAATTTTATTAATAAAGAAAAAAAAATAAAAAAAGGTGTATAAGATGAGATCAATTGTATCAAAAGCAATAAATGATAAGTCTGAAGGGTCTGCTTCTTTTTCAAAGGATGAAGAATTTGCTGCTCCAAAGATTATGGTGGTTGGTGTTGGTGGTGCAGGAAACAATTCAGTAAACAGAATTGCAGCAATGGGTGTTGCTGGTGCACAAATAGTAGCTGTTAACACAGATAGACAACATTTAGGAATAATTTCAGATGATATTACAAAATTATTAATTGGAAAATCAATAACAAACGGACTTGGAGCTGGAGCATATCCCGAAATAGGAGCAAAAGCTGCTGAAGTTTCAAAAGGAGCACTTGAAGAAATACTTGATGGTGTAGATTTATTATTCATAACATCTGGAATGGGTGGAGGAACAGGAACAGGAGCATCTCCAGTTGTTGCTCAAATTGCTAAACAACAAGGAGCAATAGTTATTGCAATAGTAACATTCCCATTCGTACTTGAAAGAGCAAGAGCAAAGAAAGCAGAAGAAGGAATTGATGTATTAAAGGATGTTTGTGATACAATCATAATCATTGATAACAATAGATTAGTTGAATTAGTTCCAAACTTACCAGTACAAGATGCTTTCAAGGTTGCTGATGAAGTAATTGCAAGAACAATAAGAGGAATAACTGAAACAATTACTCAACCATCATTAATCAACTTAGATTACGCAGATATTAGAACAGTAATGGGCGGTAAAGGATTATCCGTTATTGCTGTTGGTGAATCACAATCAGTAAACAAGGTTGAAGAAGTTGTTGAAGACACATTAAAGAACGCTTTATTAGATGTTGATATCGGAGGAGCATCTGGATGTTTAATACACATCACAGGTGGAGCTGAATTAACACTTGGAGAAGCAAACGCAGTTGGTGAAATGTTAACAGATGAGATAGATCCAAACGCAAATGTTATTTGGGGTGCAAGAATTGATCCAACCTTTGATAACAAGATTGAAGTTATTGCAATCTTTACAGGAGTTAAGTCTCCATTCATCAAAGGAAGTACAAGATTCAATGGTAAGGCATCACATGCACCAACAGGTGGATCAAGAAGATCATTTGATAACGATTTCGGTTTAGATGAATTATAATTCATCTAACATCTTTTTCTTTTTATAATTTGGTTTTCTTTATTTTTTAATCCCAAGGAAAACCAATCCATTCTTTTGTTTGTATCCTTAAAATTCCTCTCTATCTGAATAAAGATACATGATGAACCTTACCAGAAACATTATTGTTGGAACTCCAATGTATATTGAAAGGTGAATTACATCAAATTCAAGGAAGGATAGTTCTAATCTATACAATATAATAAGCCCAACAATCCACCCAACTAAATAAAAGAAGTTTGCTCTTGTAAAATGTCTTATTACCATGTATATAGAAAATATTACTGTGATTAATATGATTGCAAGGTAGGATATAACTGCTTTTCCAAAGAAATATTCAGTTACCCTGTTAATTACTAAAAATAAAGTTGATAATAATAATCCCGTTATAACCTTAATTATAAATGCACTAACTCCATGCCATGTGTGATGAGCATGATGATATAATTTTGGAGCACTCATTTTCTTGAATCACCTTTATTATTACGTATAATATATCGCACAATAAGTATTATAGTTGGTAATATGATCCAAATAATTAAATTCCTAAAGCTTAAACTAAAAAATCTAAGATCAAGACTATAAATAATTATTAATCCAACTACCCACCCAAGCAAATAAATAAAACTATGATTTGTAAATTTTTTGAATGTAAAGTAGATTGCAAGAAAAATTGATGAAGTTATTGTAATATATACTTCAAGAATCTCAAGACCCCAAAAGAAATTAATTAAATTATTTAAGATAACTAATGCTGTTGATAAAAATATACCATAAAATGTTTTGTATATGAAATCAACAACTCCTTCTGCTGCACGCTCTTGATTTTCAACCATATCTATATCACTAATAATAGCTTTAGTTAATTATATTTAAAAACTTATTCATACCCAGTTGGATTTTGATGTTTGATAAATGTTTTTGTAATCGCATTAACAACCTCACTATCAATTCCAAATAAATAAATCATTTCAAGTATATAAAATTCATTCTTTTTACTTAGATTAACTAATAACATTTTATCAAGTTTTTGTAAGTCTTTTATATGTTCTGTTCTTGCATATCTATTTGAAACTAGTTGTTTTAGTTTAGTTATTGCTTTCTCTGGTGTTTCTTTAAATTGGTTGTGCAATTGTTTGAGCTTTCTGTTTTTTTTTTCCATATTTACAGAAGTATCTAAAATCTGTAGAATCTTTTTATACCATTCATTATATGTTTCATTGTGATATTCTTTAAGAGAATAAGATTTTATGATTGTATCAAAAAAGAAAAGTTTTTCTTTTGATGTTAACTTTGTAATTAAATCTTGTATCTTCTTTTCTTGAAGCAATTTATTAATGTCACTTCCATAAATAGAAAATAGTTTTTTAAGTTGTAATTTTATTCTTTTTTCTATTTCCTGTGGATTATTTTTAATATATTTTGGAATTCCTTGTTCAATGTGCTTTTCACTAAATGAGTGAATTTCTATATATTTTTCATTTTGTGGGTGTTTTGGTTTTGTTATTATTTTAATGGATTTCTTTGGTTGCATATTTGATCAATTTTGTTTAATTCCTCTCGCACATATTACTCCTGAGATTGCTGCTCCAACTATGTTTCCTGAAACTCCAGCAGCATCTCCAAGCATATAAAGATTTCTGACATCAGTTTCAAGATGTATGTTTGTTTTTATTTTGTTTGATCTAAATTTAACTTCTGGTGCATACAAGAAAGTGGAATCTCCATTTAATCCAGGAAGAATCTTCGATAACATCTCAATTCCTTCAATAAGATCTTTTGTTATCCTATAAGGCATAGCCATTCCAATGTCACCAGGAATTGCTTCCTTTAAAGAAGGAGTAATATGTGATTTTTCAAGACGTTCTTTTGTTGTTCTTCGTCCCATTTTTAGATCTTTATATCTTTGAATGATTGGTTTTCCTGCACCTATTAAAGTAGTTCCTCTTGCTATGAACTCTGCATATTTTCTTGTTGATTCAAGAGGCTCTGTTAAGCTTACTTCAACAACCAAAGCAAAGTTTGAGTTTACTCCATCATTATTTGAATTAGAATATCCATTAACACATACATAATCTTTATAATTCTCTAATGCAACATACCCTTTTGGACATGGACAGAACGTTCTTACAACATCATCATAGGTTGGAGTGTACATATAATAGATTGTTTCATACATTTGTTCTGAATGTACTGAATTAATTGAAGAAGGGAATTCAACTCTTACTCCAACTTCTACCTTATCAAATACCTTTTCAATATTATATTTGTCTGTTATTTTTTCAACCCAAGAAGCATTATACCGCCCAGGTGCACAAACTACCTTCCTGCCATAGATTTTTTTACCATTTGAAATTAGTACTCCATCCACTTGTTTTTTATTAATTATTAGGTCAGTTACTTCAGTTAATGGTAGGAGAGTGATGTTTTTATTGTTCTTTAGTCTATCTTGTATTTTTTTTATAATAGGAACTAGCATATCTGTTCCAACATGAATTGTTTTTCTAATAAATAGTTTTATATTATTTCTTTCTGCTTTGTCAACCATTTCTTGGGCTTCTTTAAGATTCTTTGGATAATAATCTTTTGGAACACCAAGAGAAAGAAATTCTTTTTCAATATAATCTAGATATTTTTGATATTCTTCTTTTGAATAAAGATGAAGCATTTTCTCATGAGAGAGGATTGGAGTAAAATGAAGCTTACCATCTGAGAAGGTTCCTGCTCCTCCAAAGCCAGTCATTATTTCGTTTTTTTTTCTATTTTCAACTAAATTACCTTTGTCAATAATTAATATTTTTCTATTTTTGCTTAATTTAGATAGTTCTGTTGCACAAAAGAGTCCTGCAGGTCCTGCTCCCACAATTATTACATCATACATTTTTTCTTTTGAATGGATCATAAATAAACCTCAAATACAAATCATTAACACTCTATAATATGTATCTTCTATACATTTATATTACTTTTGTATCTATATATTCTTAATTATTTATTTGGGGGTTTAAAATTGTGAAAGAAATATGTAAATTAACAATATTAATTAGTATAATCGTCATAATAATTATTGGTACAATATTTGTTATTCTTTTTCCAATAAATTCAAATAAATTAGTTACTAGATTATCTGATTTTGGGACAGAATTAGAAGATCCTGATCTATATACAATAGAAAATCAAGTTGCATATGATAGACAATGTACACCAATAGACACGTGTATTCCTATACCACTAGAGTGTAAAACAAATTTGTGTATTAATGAGAAAAATGCAAATAACTATACACAAGTTGATTGTCGTGATGTAGCTGATATAACAACACCAGATGATTGTATGTGTGGATTTACTGGAAGAAATGCACCTTATCCGGATCCAGAATATGGTTCTAATCAAATTGGTACTTGTATTTTAAAAAATAAATAGGGGAGAAAATAAATGGTGAAGAAAACAAATAATAATCGAAAAAGGTTATTGATCTTAGGGGTAATTATTCTAATTATTATTGTGATTGTTGTTGGAATATTACTTTTAAGTAAACCGCTTAACGAGAAGAATGAAATTGCAAATCCTGCTTCTGTTTATTGTATTGAACATGGTGGAGAATTGCAAATTATTGATGATCCTAATGGACAATATGGGTTATGTGTATTCTCTGATCAATCAGTGTGTGAAGAATGGGCATTTATGAATGGCACTTGTGAAGAAGGAATGTACACAACAGAACCATGAACAGTTATAAATCATCAAGATAATAGACCCTACTTTTTGGATCTTCTATTTTTTTATTTTTTTTAAATTCTAATTTATTATAGGTATGCTATATTTCTTGGACAGTTTTAATTTATCAAACCCCTTGCTGCCATCAATTAAATAGTGTACTATTTAAATAATCTATTATTTAATTAGTGTGTTATGTAATTAATAACCTTTAAAAATCTTTTGATACATCTATATAATTAAAATAAAGCCGAAAGGATGTGGTGATAAGATGGGTGTAATTACAATATCTCTCGATAAAGAGTCAGAAAGACAATTAAGAGATTCTGCGAAAATGCATTTTGGAACCAGAAAAGACGCACTTTCAAAAACAATTATTAAAGCAATCTCTAGATTAGCAGAAGAAAAAACGAATACATCAAGTGATTTCCTGACATTAACTTCTAAAGATGAATCCCAAAAAATTGGAAAAGGTATAAAAGTTCCAAAGACAAGAGGTGATTATTATGGTAGATAAATGTTTAATTGATACAGATATACTTCTAGCTGCATATACAAACATAGATCTTGAAAATAAAGATATAGCAAAGAGTCTTATTTTGTGGTTGCATTCTGGGCATAAAGTATATATAAGCATTCAAAATTATCAAGAATTCATCATGATGATTAATAAATTGAATATAATTGAAAGAAAGAAAATTGAGATGATTATCAAGAATATTCAGGAGATATTTGATCTGATATATTTTGATAAAACTACTATTTCTGATGCATTGAATCTATCTTTTGAGAAAAAAATAAGTTATTATGATGCTTTATTATTGCAAACAATGTTGGACAATAAAATAACCACTATCTATTCCTTCCACAACACAAGTCTAAAGAATATCAAAGGGATTAAGGCAATTAGTCCGAAAACCATAAAAAGATTAAACAAAAAATAGAAAGAAAGAATTATTTCTTTCTTTTCTTAGACTTTTTAATAGGCTTTGATTTATTTACTTTTACGTATTCCTGTTCTTTACTAACAAGCCTAATAAACACAGCAAGAGATACTAATAAGCACACTATATTTAAGAATGCGACATCATTAAGTCCTGCAGCGAAACCATCAATTACAAGAAATATAACTCCTATTAAATAAAATAACACGAATTGTGGTTGAATTGATTTACTTCCCTTAATAGTTGCTAATAACTGCATTATCCACGCAATAATTATTAAAGTAAGTCCTAATAGCGCAAAAATCTGCATGTTTCTGTCTCCTCCCTAATTGTTTTGATTTTATTAATTAATATTCTCCAAGATTGATCTTTTCATATGCTTTTTGTAATGCTTCAGAGAAATGTGAACACCTAGTATTATCAAAATTTGTATAAAAATTATCATCTTTATCAATGAAAACAATAACTTCTCTTCCTCTATAAGGTCTTCTAAGGTAAGCTACATCTTTAGTTGATGCTTTAGCTTGTTCTTGTTTTTCCTTAGCTTTGTTGCCAAACATAGATGGTCTAACATCTCCGTACATATATTATCATCTCTTAATTATTACCTTTTTATATTAAAAACCTTAATTATATGTAGTGTATTAGGTTTAAATATCTTTCCATAGTTTATTTTTAGAAAGGGATTATAATGAAAGAAGTTTTTAGGAAATAAGAACAAAAGCAAATAAACAAACTTAATGCTCCTCTTGGAAAATCCAGGGAATTTACTAACTCATTAGGACATAACACAGGAAAGCGCATTCAGTTTATGATGTAATGAGAGATAGAAAGGAGATTGTCTCAAAACAGCAATGCTTGTTTGCTTTATTTTACATGAACATAAAAGTTGCCAGACTGTACCCCCATCTCGAGATACAAATGACCTTTGTTATTGATTATGTAGCAACAACCAGTCTGACCTCACAATAAAATAGTTAATAAATTGCAACCCAATATAATTTGCCTCGCGTATGTTATTTGATCTACATCCATAATTTAAGTGCACTATATTTTAAATCAAAAATTTATTTTTACTACATAACACCACCCTGTAGAAAAACATTAAAAAATTAGTTTTTTCAAAAAGTGCGAAAAAGAAGCGCTATCTGGAGGGTAAGGATAATAACTCTTATGCCGAACAAATTACCTTAAAACCAATGAAAATTCATCAAAAACATGAGATTTTTGATGAAAAGCCTTTGGCGTGCGAAAAGATGGAAAAACAGGGAAAAATCGAGGGTGATTGGGGTAGGGTAATTGGCCTCATCTTGCCATAAGAAAAGTGCCTTTTTTCAGACACCTGGATTTTCATTTACTTTTTCTTGAATTTAGTTTTTGTTCCAATAAAGTTCTTCTTTGTAGTAACTTTTTTTTACTACTGATTTTTTAGATGAACATCCACAACTACAAGCCATAATCATTTCTCCACAAGTTTATTGTTTTAATTAAAAGGTTAACCAAAGGGAATAAAAGTATATTGGACAAAAAAAGCGTCCAAGATATTATGTAAACTAATGGTTGGAAGGAGAAAATTAAACAAGAGATAAAAATTCAATTTCTACACCTAGTTACTGCTACATAACCACCCAATTAATTTTAAATACTTTTGATTCAAGTGTTAATAGTAAGAGGGTAGGTGATATAAAATGGTTGAGAGCACCCAAATACAAAATCTCATCTCTATCCAAGATCTATCTGTTTCTAAAATCAATTATATTCTTTCTATTTCTGAAGATATTGAAAAATATCCTGAAAAATATAAGAATATACTTAACGGGAAAGTTGTTGCTAACCTTTTTTTTGAACCATCAACAAGAACTAAACTTTCTTTTGAAACAGCTACTAAAAAGCTTGGTGGAAACACAATTGGATTTGATGATATAACAAACACATCTATTAAGAAAGGAGAAACGTTTTCTGACTCAATTAAAATTATTTCTGATTATTCAGATTTAATTGTTATGAGAACAAAATGTGAAGGAGCACCACGCCTTGCAAGTGAAATAACAAAGAAACCAATAATTAATGCAGGAGATGGAACAAACCAACATCCAACACAAACTTTACTTGATTTATATACAATTAAGAAAGAAAAGAAAAGACTTGATAATCTTTCAATAGGTTTCTTTGGAGATCTTAAGTACGGAAGAACAGTTCATTCTCTTATTGAAGCAATTTCTTTATATAATCCGAAAGTTATTAAGTTCATTGCAGATAATAATTTTCAAATAAGTAAAGAGTATCTTGATCTGCTTGATAAGAAAAACATTAAGTATATTGTATCAGATACATATGTAAATAACCTTAAAGATCTTGATATCTTATATGTTACTAGAGTACAGGTTGAAAGAATTGTTGATCCAATAGACATTGAGCCGTTAAAGAAGAAGTACACAATAACTAAAGAGGTTCTTGAGAAAGAAGGAAATAAAGAGCTTCTTGTTATGCATCCTCTTCCAAGAGTTTATGAGATAACAACTGACGTTGATTCTACAACACACAATATCTATTTCAAGCAAGCAAAAAATGGGGTTCCTGTAAGGCAAGCAATACTTTGCATTTGTTTGGGACTAGTGGGTGAAAAGATTTATGGATAATACTATTGAACCTAGAAAAATAGGAGTAATTAGTGATGGAGTTGTTATTGATCACATTGATGCAGGGAAAGCTGTTGGTATCTATAAGGCCCTCTGCTTAAGCAAGATAGATGCCTTAATTGTTATTGCAAAGAACCTAAAAAGCAAGAAGCAAGGAAAGAAAGATTTAATTAAGATTGAAAATAAAGAGCTTAATGAAGATGAGCTAAACAAGATTGCAATCATCTCTGAGCATGCAACAATAAACATTATTAGAAACAATGTTGTTGCAAAAAAATGGGAAGTTAAGATGCCAGAAATGATTGAAAGAATAATTATTTGCAATAATCCTAACTGTATTACAAATGTTGAACCAATTCCAACAAAGTTTAAAGTTATAGATAACAACACAAGATTCAAATGCAATTACTGTGAGAAGATACAAAGTAAGGCACAGATAAAATATTAATAAACTGTCCAAGAAATATTGTAATTAAAATTTTGATTTCTTAGAAAAAGAATTTAGATGCTTTCAGAAAAGAAACTAGATATAAGAAATCTAGCTTCTTATTTTTAAAGCTTAGAGATTAAATTTATTGATCTCTTCTCTTATTATAGCATTCTCTACAGTAAACAGGCTTTCCTTCTGTTGGCTTGAATGGAACTTCACAATCACAACCACATTCAGAACATTTTGCCTTGTGCATTTGTCTTGGTTGGAAGTTTCCTCCGCCTCTATTGAATCTATTTCCTCTATCTCTGTCTCCGCTATCTCTACCGAAACCCATATTTCATTCACCTATATCTATTTTATACTTTTTTTACCTTTCTTGTTCACTAACTATAGAATTTGAATTATTATAAATAATAATTAGTTTATCTCAAGGCATATATATCTAATATTATATTAAGAAAGGTATATAAATAGGGGCATTTCTTACTTCCTCTAAATACATCCCTTAAAAATACCTTAACATCTCTGTATTGGCTCAAGCTTCAAGCAACCTAAGTTGGTATATGATACTTGGCTACCAGTATGCTACCAGTATAATACCAATTAGAGTTACCAATCCTTGTTTTATCTATTTTCTTATTAAATAAATTAATTAATTTACAAGTATTTGGCTCATAAAACATATAATAATCAAGAAGATCATCATTAGTGATTGTATCTATATCTTGCTTAGTTATTCCTTTTAAAAGTCCTGTATCCACTAATTGTTCCAACCTTAACTTGAATGAATTTAAATCAGGTTTAATAAGTAATTCATGTCTTGTAAATATTGAATTTATATAAATAAACCTATAATGGTCTAAATTGGATTTGTATTTCCCAGAATCATCTAGTTCTTTTTGAAATAAGATGTATACACTATTTGAATCATTTGGATGATAGTACGTTTGATTCTTATTTTTCAAATACCAACATATGTCAGATCCACCATTTTCATTAGGTCCACACACATATTCTACTGAATTATCACAGTTTTTATCTATGCAAAAACTAGTTACATCTCGTTCTAGAACTTCAAGTTTGTTTGGGACTATGATATTTAATCCAATATTCTCGGAAACACATGCGTTTATTGATACAAATGAAAATAATAAAAAGACAAATATGAAACCATAACTTAAATTTCTTGTCTTCATTAATTCATCCCTCATCTTGTCCAACATATTATACAATTTAAAATACTTTTTGGTTCAATTCATTCATCAATATATCTAATCTATAACTGAGGATAAATAAAAAATAAAAAGGAAATTATTCCTTTTTATTCAGAATAGATTGGTGAATTCTCCTTTCCTTGATTTAAAGTTAAAGTTTTAATCTCATCAAGATTATCAAGATTATTTAACTTTAATTTATTATTTGAAAGAGTATAGAGTATATTGTCTATATATAGCCCCCTTTTAATGCTCACATTCCCACCAAAATAGTAATATCCTGATTTTGCAAGATCATCATCACTACTATCCAGATGAGTTACTCTTCCTCTAAGCTTTAACCCATCTTCAAGTGATATATCATAGATATATGCTCCATCAAATGTATATTGCCCTTGATCACTCTTTGATTGTCCTGGTGTTAATTCAGCAACTGTCATAGGAATAACAAGAAGATTCTTTTCTTTGTCAAATAAGAAAGCTTTGTGATCACTTGTTGCAAGACTCTCTGTTCCCCTATCACCAATTACTTCCTTATACATTTCGATTGGATTTGATACATCAGACACATCAAAAATTGAAATCTTTACACCTTGTATTGCAGTAAAGTACACTGCTCCCTCTGTATGTATTAGATTTGCATCTATTGAAGCATCAACCTCTTTTCCAATACCAATCAAATGTGTTTTATCATATGGGTGTAGGTAGTCAGAATAACCTGGTATTTTTAATTGTCCAAGTATCTCTGGGTTTTCTGGATCTGAAAGATCTATAACATATAATGGATCTATATGTCTAAAGGTTACCATATAACCTCTTTCGCCCATAAATCTAACTGAATAAATACTTTCTCCTGGTGCAATACCTTCTATCTTTCCAGTGACAACTAATTGATCATCAAGTACATACACGTTATTAGTAGATGTATCTTTATTATCAGAATAACCACTAATTGTTGTTGCAATTCTGAAATGATCATCATATTCATCCATTGCGAATTGGTTTAATAGTGTTCCATTTACTGATGCATAGCCAACAAAGTTAATCTTATCCCCATTTAAACTAAACTTAGTAATGGTTGTTTTTATTGTGGTATCCTCATTTGTTACCACATCTCCAAGAATTCCATAGGTTGGATATGTTATTTGAGCAATGTATATGTTATCTAAAGATGCATAAACATCTTGACCAGAACCTACGATTGTTTCTTTTGTTATTTCTTTTGTTTCATCTAACATAGAAATGGAAACAATTGTTATAAAGTTTCTTGCTTCTAATGGTCTAACATACCCTATGTCCGTACAACTTTCTGCAATTGGCATTACATTTGAATCATTTTGATCAGTTGTTTCTTTATAACTTGGTAAGATATTTACACAACCATTGTCAACAAAATCTAAATTAGGGTAGCTATTTATTACAAAATAAACATATTCATCTATCTTTCTAGATGTTAAATAGCTTCCTTCAAAATCCACACTTTTAATTATTTCTGGATTTGTTTTATCTTTTACATCAATCAATTTAATAGATGTTGATGATCTGTATGATTGATAATATGGCATAATATCTGCATTTACTTTTCCACTCTCTGGATAATACATATCAGTATCTCTAGCAAACCTTCCTTGTCCAAAGATTAATACTCTATCTCCATCAATGAACAATTCCTGTGGATGAAATAAAGCATTCTCATCAACGATTTTTTTTTCTGATAATATCTTTGCATCTTCTCCAGGATAGGCTTCAATCACGAAGAATTTAACTCCTGCTAATGCATATATGTATTTCCCATCTGTTTTGATTATATCTGCTTCATCAACTCCTGCAACTTGAACATTTGTTTCTGAATAATCTGAACTTCCAGTTGATGAATCATTAGCTGCTTGTGGTGCCATTGCTGATTCTGTTGCCATTGTGGCCCCCTTCATCATTAAACCATCAACTAAACCTCCATAATGTCCTCTTGAATTATTTGCATTCTTAAATGCATCAATTAATTCTTTATCAGATGTAAACTTATTAATTGTATATATAGGTAGATCACTTGTATAATCTGCTTCTAATCCACCAGTATTAATTCCTCCAAAATTATATACTTCTCTGTTTGGTGTTCCAAGCCCAAGTACAGTTAGTACAATACCTACTGCAAGTAAAAGTACAATACCCCCAACTACCACATTATTTTTCATATAATTCATCTCCATTGTAAGAACAGGTTCTTGTTCTTCTTTAATTTTATATTTATTACAAAAATATTTACCTTTAGATGTTAAAGAATAATATTTCCATTTCCTATCTGTGTCTTCCTTTTTAATAAGTTGATTTCTTGAAAGAATATCAAGATGTTCTTTAACAGTAGGATTGCTTAGTTTAAGTTTTTCAGAAATATCAGATAAGGTATGATCTTTTTTATTTAATATCTTTAAAATATCTGCTCTTGTTTCTGATGAAACTGCCTTTAAGGTCTCTCTATCAAATAAATTTTCATCATTCATAAAAACTATATGCACAAAGCTATTTTTAAAGGTTATTTCATAGTTAGGTAGAAACCTAAAAAAGAAAAGTTTATAAATGGAAATAAAATCCAAAGCTTTAAAATAACTTATTAACTTATTATAGATATTAAAGGGGTTGTATAAAGAATGGATTTCATAAGTAAACTTTTTTGGTCAGCAATTTTTTTTGGAATTGGATTATTTATAATTGAAAATTTTCAAATCGGGCATACAAATGCTGGTTTAGTTGCTTTATTTGTAATTTGTTTTTTATATGCGCTTTTACCTGATTTTAATATGCAAAGTTCATGGTCAGGACCAATCATGTTTATTATTGCTGTTATTGGTGTTGTATTTTATTTTATTAAGCATTATATACTTCCAACCTTATTAATATTTATTGGGCTTGCAGTAATTTATTACTTTGCTCAAACAAAAGAAAGAATGTCTTCATTACCTGCAGGAATAATTTTTGCAATCCCTCTTTGGTTTATTAATCCACTTTATGCACTATTTGGATTTTTAGGTTTTTTCTCAGTTTGGTTTGGAAATAAAATTTAGATATATTATATCAATTATAATCTTGTTTTCTTTTTCTTTTTTTTAAGTAATGCATATCCACCAACAACTAGAAAAAGAGATACAACTAAGCAAATTAAAAGAAGTAAATAATCTACCATATTAAAACCTCACCTTATTAATTTCATTATATTATATAGTATATATAATTTATAAAGATTTCTTTTATTTAATGTTTCTTATTGCTTCTCTTCTTGAAAGAGTAGAGAGTTTATTTTCATGTTTAGAAACAAACTTTAACACTTCCTTTGGATATTTCTTTGATGTTTCACGCAAGATCCACCCAATTGCTTTTCTTATAAAGAAATTTTTTTCAGAAGATAGATAAATAGAATTATCAAATATATCTTTAATATCCCTATCTGTATTTCTTATTGAAACAATATAAGAGATTAAAGATGCTCTTCTTACCCATAAGATACTATCTTTTCTCCAAGAGTTAATTGTTTTCTTAATTGATGGATACTTGTATACTAGTTTACCAACAATTAAACCACAAATATAGTCTGTATGACACCATCCATCTGATTCTTTTACCCATTTTTTAAAATAAGGAATATCTTCTTGTTCAAATAAAGATATAAACTTAGAAGTAAGCTTTATTGCAAATGTTTTTTCTGTATGGGACTTGGAGTTCCACAATCTGTCCAACAAATATAACAATTCATGTTTAGAAATATCTTTATGTGATTTATAAAATTCGTTTAAAGCCAGATCAAGTTCTGTTCCATAAATACCATAGCATTTAAGTTTAGTCTTTAGGTACTTTTCTTCATTTTTAGCGTGAATAGGATCTCCTTTCTTCTTAAGAGAAGAAAGAATCTTCTCAAGATCTAATAAGCTTTTGTGTGGATTCATTTAGATTACTTTTTTGCAAGATATTTAAACTCAATTAAATCAAACTTAGATATTATTTTTTTAACTAATATTTTCTTAGTACGATTATCCTCTAAATCAGTTCTCTTTGCAATATACTCATTTACGAGTTTATTAAGCATCATTGTTGTATCTTTAATTGCCCTATTTCTTTCTACAGTACCTAATCTATATAATTTAGTAAGTAAATTTTTTTGTTGTAACCTAATCTGATTTAATTGTCCTTGTGTTATATTTGTGTTTACAAAACCTTTCTTCCCAAATGCTTTTTCAATATTATTAATTATGGTTTCTTGTAACAACCTATTGATTTCATCTTGTATGACTAATCTTTTAGATTGTAGATCCTTAATTATTACTTTTTTATTAGTAAATACAGCAATTTTTCTTTCGTTATTCCATCCATTTATACTTTTATTTAGTGCATTTAATTCTTTAGCAAGTGCTTTAATTCTTGGATTCGCTCTTGGATCTTCAAATCCTCCTGCAAGTTTTAGGTGATGCTTTAACATATTTTCATCAATCCTCTTAGTATATTTTATTACATGATCTCTATTGCTTTTCTTAATTGCATTTCCAGTCATAATTCTTAATTTTCCCATAAATCAACATCTCCTAATATATTATTACAAAATTAACAAATATATTGTAAATAGTGAAGTTTATATACATTGTGTTTTTTTATATTGCTATCTAACTTTCTTTAATATATGTTTGAAATGAATATCCTTCTCTCTTATCTTCTTTTATTAATTTCCAAATTTTGTTATCAATTTCTGGAAAGAAAGTATCTCCATCATATTCTTTTTCAATTCTTGTAATTTCAATTTTTGTTGCAAGCTCTATAGCTTGCTTGTATACGCTTGCTCCCCCTATGATATATACATCTTTACCTTCTGTGTATACCAAAGCATCTTTAAGTGAATGCATAATTGTGATTCCTTGCTCATCAAAAGCATCATCTTCAAATGTTAAAACTATATTTTCTCGATCAACAAGTGGTCTTTTTGGTAAAGAAAGATACGTATTCTTTCCCATAATTATAGGATGACTTATTGTTAATTCCTTAAAATGTTTAAAATCATCAGGAATATACCAAGGTATTTTATTATCCTTACCAATAACATTATTCTTTGCAACTGCAACAATAATTATAATTTCTCTCAAAATTATATCACCTAGTTTAAATTGCTATCTCAAATTTAATTGTTGGTTGTGCTTTATAATCAACTAATTTAGTATCTGTATATTTCCAATCAAATATAGATTTAAAATCACTTGTTTCAATTGTTGGTAGCTTATATGTTTCTCTTGCAAGTTGTTCTTTAAGACCATCAATATGATTTACATAAACGTGTGTGTCCCCTAAGAAACCAATTAATTTACCTTCTCTAAATCCTGCTTCCTTAGCAAGAAGATGAAGTAATAATCCATAACTTGCAATATTAAATGGTAACCCAAGAGCTGAATCAACAGATCTTTGATTCCATAATAAATTAAGTTTATCATTAATAACTGTTACCTGAAAACCATAATGACAAGCAGGAAGAGCCATATGCTTAATATCATGTGGATTCCATGCAGAAACAATCATTCTCCTATCAGTTGGATCAGATTTAAGTTTATTAACCACATTTTTAAGTTGATCAATGCCTTCTCCTAATGGTGTTTTATCAAAAGCTTGGTATTTTGCTCCAAAGTTTCTCCATTGCCAACCATAAATAGGACCAAGCTCTCTTTCTTCTAGCATTTTCTTTTTTGTAATTTCATCATGTCCATAAGGAACATTATCCGGACAAGCCCATTCATCCCAAATATGATTATCTCTTTCCTGTAACCACTTTTTATCTGTAATTCCTTTTATGAAAAATTCAAGTTCAGAAGCAACAAGTCTAAAAGGAACTTTCTTTGTTGTAAGAACAGGAAATCCATCTTGCATATCATGTTCAAACATAGCTCCTGCAATAGCAAGAGTATCAACTCCTGTCCTATTGTGTTTAAGTTCTCCTTTGTCCAATATTTTTTGTATAATGTCAAGATATGCTTTCATAATTATCCCTCTCTTTATAATAAGTTATTAAATTTTATTTATTGGAAATTTATTTAACATTTCAGTAATTTCTTGCTTTATCTTTTGATGAAGTACATCATTATCTTTATTTGTAATTATATCGTTAATGTATTTTGCAATAATTTTTATATCTTCTTCCTTTGCGCCTCTGGTTGTGATTGCAGGTGTTCCAATTCTTATTCCTGATGCAACCATTGGTGGTTGTGGATCATTTGGTATTGCGTTCTTGTTAACTGAAATTCCACATTTCTCAAGAAGTGTTTCTCCTTCCTTACCAGTCACTCCTTTAGGTCTTAAATCAACTAAAAGGAGATGATTATCTGTTCCACCTGTCACAAGATTAAAACCATAGGATAATAATTCATCTGCTAATATTTTTGAGTTTAGAAGAACTTGTTTTTGGTATTTTTTAAAGCTAGGCTTGCTTGCTTCTCTAAAACATATTGCCTTTCCAGCAATTATGTGCTCAAGTGGACCTCCTTGAAATCCTGGAAAGCAAGCTTTATCTATCTTTTTACTTCTTTCTTCATTATTTGTAATAATAAATCCACCTCTTGGACCCCTCAATGTTTTATGTGTAGTTGATGTAACAATATCTGCATAAGACACTGGAGATTGATGAAGATCTGTTGCAACAAGACCAGCAATATGAGCCATATCAACCATTAATAATGCTCCAGATTCATCTGCAATTTTTCTAAACTCAGAAAAATCAATTTTTCTAGGGTATGCAGATGCTCCTGCAATAATTAATTTAGGTTTAATCTCAAGAGCTTGCTTTCTTATCAAATCATAATCAAGATAACCATCTAAACCAACCCCATAAAAATTAGATTCATAGATCTTTCCAGAAAAATTAATCCTATACCCATGAGTTAAGTGTCCACCAGCATCCAGTGACATACCTAATATCTTGTCCTTTGGTTCAAGACAAGAAAAATAAGCAATTTCATTTGCATTTGATCCGGAATGAGGTTGAATATTTGCAAAACCAACTTTAAATAATTTTTTACAGGAATCAATTCCAATTTGTTCAATCTTATCTACATTCTCACAACCAGAATAATATCTTCTAGTAGGATACCCTTCAGCATATTTGTTTGTTAAAACAGACCCACAAGCCTTTCTAATTGCTTTTGAGGTTATGTTTTCTGAAGCAATCATCTCAACTGTGTCTTGTTGTCTATCATCTTCTCTCTTAATAAGATCAAATATTTCTTTTGATGAGTTCATTTAAAGTAATCCCTTAACTTTATTATAAATATCATCAGATATTTCTTCTCTTGTTCTTATTCCTGCACTCTCTTCTTTATCTGAACAATCAATTGTTATCCATTTGTATTTATCTGCAACATACTTAAATGATTCACTTGCTTTTTTCATATGCTCAGGATCCTTTTCATGAATATCATTTTTTTTAACTTCATTTGTAAACTTGTTGCTTGTGTTCTCTTGAGCAAGCCTTCTTGCTATAACCGGATCAAGATATAAAAAAATATTTATGTCTGGTTTTGGAATCTTAAATATATTAAATTCTAAATCAAACAACCAATCAAGATATTTATCTCTTTTTTCTAAATTATCAATTTTTCCTGCTTGATGTCCCATGTTTGCAGAAACATATCTATCACAAATAACTATCTTTCCTGTTTCAAGCCATTCTTTCATCTTAAAAGAAGCATCATACCTATCAACTGCATAAAAAATAGATGCTCTATATGCTCCAACCTCATCAGGAGATCCATATTTACCAGAAAGATAATCTTCAGTTGGACCAGCAGATTTTTGTCCATATTGAGGAAAATCAATTGTTTCAACTAAATAATCTTCTTCTAAGAGTTTATCTTTAAGAAGCTTAACTTGAGTTGCTTTACCAGAACCATCAGTTCCATCAATAACAATTAGTTTTCCTTTAACCATTCTGTTCCTCTTTAATTTAAGAACTTGTATCTTTGAAGTTCACTTGACTTTTTATCAAGAAAATCTACTATATCTTTTAATGTATCTATTCTTTGAGCTTCTAAACTCAGACTGTTTGAAAATTTCTTTGCATTCTCTATAGATATTGTCTGCGCTTCTAAACTATATTCAATATCTTTAATAATCTTAATAATTGATTCTTTTATCTTTCTTGTCTTAGTTAGAACAACAGGACTATTATTAGATAATATTTCAATACTTTTAATATTAACTTCTATATTTACTTTAAATTCAAGTAAATTAAGATCTAATTTTGTTCTAATTAATTCAAAGTTTAACATTTTTCTTGTGAAAGCATCTGTTGTTTTTTCACTTAATCTTTGATTAATTCTTTTAATTTTCATAGAAAGAGATTTAAAATAAGGTTGTTCCCTAAATGTATCTGTTTTTGTTTTCTTAAGAATATAAGGCATACTATTTATTTTTTCAGAAACCAATCTTGTAATGTCTTTAATTGTTTTTCCTTCTCTTGCTAACTTCTTAGGAAGCTTTAATGGTTTTTTAGGCATTTTTTCATCTCACAAGTATGACCTTATTTTATATTACTCTTATTTGAATTCTTTTTTCTGTTGTTTGCTCAAGATTATCATAAGATCCAATATGTTCATAAGCTCTAACAAGTAGTTCAACTGTTCCTTCTCCTAAATAACTTGTTGGTAACAATTTATACTTAAAAGCTCTAACTTCATCAGGAAACATTTCTCCAAGTTTAAATATTTCATTTCCTTTTTTGTTTTTTATATTTGCAGATATTCCTTCTGGAAAGACAATTTCATAAGAGATTAATTTGGTTATTGAATTTTGATTTTTCAAAGAAATCTCCAATTGAACTGGTTCTCTTGATCTTCTATCAATCCTTAATGGAAACATCTTATTAGCTATATATATCATTATTAACTCCCCCTAATCAATATTAATATAATATATAGTTAAAAATATTTATAAATGGTTTCTCTTAATATAATTATATATAAAACAAACAAATTAGATGAAATTATGAACTTTCTACTTATTATTTCAAATCAAGATATTGCTTCTCTTAACTTTAAAGAAACATTATTCCAAGAATATACGTTAGAAGAGATGAACTTAAATCTATTCAAAGTTAAAATAAAATCATCTATTAACAAAATATATCTTAAAATAATAAACTCATTGCATATTTTTTCAAAGGAAGAAGAAATTATTGAACCAAATCTTAACATAGATCAAATAATCTTTCTTTCTAAGCATTCAACCTTAGGGGAAATAAAACCAAAAAGCATGACTGTTCATTCAATAGGTAATTGGGGAAAAGCTGATCTTGGTGGATTAGATCACACAGTAGTTAAGACAGATGCAATCTTAATTAGAACACTATTAATTGAACTTAAAAACAACAAACCAATATCACTTAAGCCATATGAAATTAAGCAAGAAGCAACACACCATGGCCCTTTTTTATTAACACCAACTATATTTTATGAGATTGGTTCAAGTAAAGATGAATGGGTTAATAAAGAGGTATCCAAGTTTATGCTTATTTGTCTTTTCAAAGTAATTTCTAACTATAATAAAGAAGAAAAAAAGAAGGAAAAAGGATGGATTGAGGCTGTTGGAATTGGTGGATCCCATTATTGTACTAAATTTAATAAAAAAACATTTGATGAAAAGTATCCCTATTCTTTTGGACATGTTGTAGCAAGTTATGGAATAGAACACATTAACCAAAAACCAGAACTAATAGAACAAGCTAAAGAAAGAAGCAATTCTTCTGTTGTTATTAAAGAAGAAGAACTATAGTGATTATTTGGTTTTAATAAGGCATTTATTGTTTAATTCATCAGTTATTCTTTTTTCTAGAGCACAGATTAAACTAAGATCTAGTTTTTTTGTATAAAGAGTATCATCATCAATTATTTCTTGAATTATCTTTAACACATCAGTTTTTTTCTTTAGGACTTTATTATACATCATTTCTATGATTCTATCCAAAGTTATATAAAAAACAACTGGAGTTGTGCCTCCTTTTGTAATTGCATTTAGTCCAAGATTCAATAACCCATATTCTTTTGGAATTATTCTTTTTAGAGACACAGTAAGAGTATCATATACAGGAAGCTTAACTGTTGGATACAGATCTGAATCTAGAAAATAATAATTAAATATATTTTCAATTTCTTTCTTGGTGGTGTTAAGAATATTACTTCCATCTTTGAATTGAACAGCAATCGAGATTAGAGATTTACTTTGTTCATAGAAAGATACTTTGGTTAATGGTATGTTGTACATGTAATTTGCAAGATAAAACTCATATAATATCTTTGTCTTGTTAATTGCATTGTAAGCTTTTATATAATCAAATTGAGTTTTATAATTATCTGGATCTAAATCTTTAATTTGACTATCGTTACTGTGTTGGGATGAGAAAAAATGAAGTGCAGAAATATCTTCTGCTTTTCTAAACTTTAAGAATTGCGCTAATGAATATATCGGGTATGTACAAACATTTAATGAAACCCCTTTTGATTTTGCTTCTTGGATTATTATTTGTCCAGAATAAAGAATAGGAGAGGCATTAAGAAGAGTAATGTCTTTATATTCATAGATTGAGGATAATATCTTTTTTATTGATGAACTTCCTTTAAGATTTGAAACAACTATATCTATCTCTGTTGATCTTAAGAATTTAATAAATGATTCATCACCGCAAAACAAAGAAATACCATCAGGTATTTCCTTTGATTGAATTAAATCATAATCTTCTTTCTTATCCATATATATAGTTTTTGGATTTATTTCTTTTATTTGTTTAAGAAATTGCTCTAAATTATCTAAAGAAGAATCGTAAGTAATACCAACAATAGTGTATTTGTTTTCGTATTTCTTAAAAAAGCCAATAATAGTCATGGATAATTCAGAATTAGATCCAAGTATAATTATGCTCTTTTTCATAGATATAATAAAAGATGATTAGGTTTTAAAAGCTTTGTGAATTCAATTAGATAATAAAAAGAAAAAAAAGAAAAAAATATTAAAAAAATGAAATAACTGAAACAAATTTAGTTACCTAAATCTATTTCTTCTTTTTTGCTTTCTTCTTTACCATATTTTTTTCTCCCCCTTTTTCAAAAATATATATTCTATATATCATAGAATAAAATAATTAATTATATATTACATACAAAGGTATATAAATAAGACAGTTTATGGTCGTCCAAAATGTTTAGCATCTGTCCAAGAAATTAGGTAGTATAATAATAAAAAATAAAGAAATAGAAAATAAAAAAGAAATAAATCAAAATGATTTATTTCATAGTTAAGAAAAAATAAATCAAAGAGATTTACTTCTTTTTCTTCTTAACTGTCTTTGGTTTTGCTTTTACTTTTTTCTTAACCATCTTAGTCTCCCCCTTTTTGTCTTTGCAAAAAGATTTTGCAAAAATTATAATATATTTATTAATTATATGTAACTAGAAACCTATATAAATGTTTTTAATCGTTTGATTTTCTTAAAAAAGTTTGAAAAAATGCTGTCCAATATTTTTAGAATACACAACACCCCTAGTTCCTTTAAATTAGCTTAACCACAAGAAACACAAAAAAACAAAAATTCAAAATGTGTTTTTTTTAAAAAAAATATGGAAATATATTTTGTGGAAAATTTGTTTCGTTTCAATAAAAAATAAGTGTCCAACATTTAATGAAACAAAAAAATTGAAAAAAAGTTCTTAGATTAAATTTAATCTAAGAAAAATTCCCAAGTTTTTGGTTCAGGATCAAGTCCCTTTCTTTTCCTAATTTCTATAATTGTATCTTTTAAAATTGATTTAGGAAGTTTTTCATATCCTGAATATTCAGCAGTCCAAACAGCTCTTCCTTGTGTTTCTCCTCTCATCTCTTGTGAAAAACCAATCATAGATTTAACAGGAATCTTACCAACAATGATTGAAAGATCTCCTTCACTCTTAATATCTTCAATCTGTGTTCTTCTACCAGAAAGAACTCTTGAAACAGAACCCATATAATCTTGTGGAACTGAAACAGTTAAATTTTGTTTTGGTTCAAGAAGAGTGTAATCACTTGCAAGCACACCAGCATAGATTGCTCTAGTTATTGCAGGAAGAACCTGAGCTGGTCCTCTATGTATTGCATCTTCGTGCAATACTGCATCATTCAAGTTAACAAGAATACCAGACACTCTCTCTTTTGCAACTGGTCCTTCTCTTAATGCATCTTGGAATGCTTCAATAATTAATTCTCTTGTCTCATTTAAGTTCTGTATTCCTTTTGTTCTATTAATCAATATACTATTATTGAAAACAGCCCAAATGTTCTTTGATTCATCACCAGTAAATCCAATCTCTTGAAGTTTCTTCATTATATCTATATCCTTATTCTGTCTAATCTTACAATGAAGCTTTAATTTTCTTAGCTTCTCAAGCATTTCTCCTTCAATTGGTTCTATCTGTATTTTGAACTTATTGTGTTTGTTTGGAGTTTTGCCTTCAATAACAGGTGAGTCCTTTTGGATTGTTTCATAGTAAACAACGATTGGAGGAGAAACTGTTATTGGAATATTATTATCCTTCTCAATCTTATATTGAGTAATTTCTAAATGAAGTTCCCCCATTCCAGAAATTAAATGCTCTCCTGTTTCTTGATTTAATTCAGCTCTTATATTTGGATCTTCTTTAGTAATATTATGAATAACATCTATAAGTCTTGGAAGATCTTTAGAATTCTTTGCTTCAATTGAAACAGTCATAACTGGTTCAACATCAGATAAGAAATCTTCAAATGGTTCCATTTCTCTATTTGCAAGTGTTTGACCTGTATAAACTTCCTTCATTCCAATTACACAAGCAATATTTCCTGCTTCAACTTCATCTAATATAACTCTTTCAGGTCCAAGATAAATTCCAACCTGTTGAACCTTACCTTCTCTTTCTGTTCCTAATATTTTAAGATCCATTCCTTTCTTAATTGATCCAGCATATATTCTACCAGATGCAATATCTCCAGCATGCTTATCAAGAACAACATCTGTTACCATCATTGCAACATCAGAATCTCCCATTGTACAATTTTGCATTGCTTTTCCTTCAGGGGTTGCAAGATCTCCTTTCCAAATAATTGGAATCCTATATTCTTGAGCAGCTCTTGGGTTTGGAAGATGATTAATAACCATTTCTAAGAATACATCAGAGATTGGTATTTTATCTGATAATTCCTTTTGTTGTTCTTTTTCACAATAACTAATAATGTCTGCAAACTTCATATCATACTTTGCCATTGCAGGAACTGATAAAGCCCAATTATGATAACCTGATCCAAAACAAACTGATCCATCCTTAATTGAAACTTGCCATTTTTGTTTTAGATCTTCTTCTGCATATCTGGATATAAGATTATTTACATCCATTACAACCTTTATGAATTTCTTTTGCATATCTTCTGGTGAAACATGCATTTCTGTTATTAATCTATCAACCTTGTTAATAAAAAGAACAGGTTTAACTCTTTCCTTTAATGCTTGTCTTAAAACAGTTTCTGTTTGTGGCATAACTCCTTCAACAGAATCAATAACAAGAACAGCTCCATCAACTGCTCTCATTGCTCTAATTACGTCTCCTGTGAAATCAACATGCCCAGGAGTATCAATAATATTAATTAAATACTTTTCATCACCAAATGCATAAGGTACAGATACATTTGATGCATTGATTGTAATTCCTCTTTCTTGTTCAAGAATATATGAATCCATAAAAACCTGGTCTCCAGCAAGATCCTTTGAGATTAGACCAGCAGTAGCTACAAGGTTATCAGTTAAAGTTGATTTACCATGATCAATATGTGCAATAATTGCAATATTTCTAATATTTTTTGTGTTAGCCATCAATGTTTGTGCAAGTTCAGCAACTTGTTCTTTTCTTCCCATGTTGTTTTTCACCTAAAGTTATTTTTATTTAAAATATTTATAATATTTCTAGATATTAATGTTTTGTAGATAGATAATACTATTTTATTCTAAAAATAGATTATATTATATATAATATATATGAAAATAGGTTTATATATATTACTTTTAAGCAGTAAGTTATTTTTTTTTCTTCTTTTGGGAGCTTGCCTTGTAAATTATCTTCTTTCTTTTTGGTTCGCATAGAACTGGCTGATTTTTGCTTTGTGGATTACTTGAATAATCTAAAAATTGGTTTTTTGCTTGCTCTTTATCTTTATTTGCTAAAATCCTTTGGAAGAACTTATCTGCATTTCTTTCTGCTTCCCTATATTGTTCTTCTGTTATATTACTCCCTATCCCCCTTTTTGCAACTAAGTCCATAAAATCTCCTATATACATATCAGCCATATGTGCTGCTCTTGAAACTCCAATTTCCCCATCCGCATAAAGCTTTATTGCAACTTCCTTTGATATCTCTTTTATTCCTTTCTTTACTGCTTGCCTATATAGTGCAGATTTATCTATATCTTCATAATTTGATAACATATCTATCTTATCAGTAAACTCAGATTCTAATCTTAAAGTTACGTGATTTAATTTCTTTTTATCTTTAGTCATAAGTTTTCCTCTATATTTTTCCTTGTAATTTCGATTTCTTCTTTTTTATACCATCCATATTTAATTAGTAATTCTAATGATTTTATTGCTTTATCAAATGTAATATTTTTAGATAAATAAAATACACTTAGAATCATTATTGCAGTAAAATAATTTAAATTTAGTTTTTTACAAACTAACATCCCTTCTTTATCATCAATCCAGATATCCTTATTTAATTCCTTTGCAAGAGCAATTGCATATAATTCTCCTTTATCTAAATTATATAATTTTTCTATTGATTTCACAATCTTTTCTTTTGGTTCTTTAATTTTAATTAATTTTTTCTCTATTAATTCATCAATAACAAATGCATCTGGTTTTTGTTTTCTTTTTCCTTCTTCTATTTCTTGATATACTTGAGGAGGAATAATTATAGTTACTAGATCCAACAATTCATTGATAATCTCTGATTTAACAAGTAGTATTAGAGTAGATGAATCTGAGACAACTATTTCCATAATATACTATATAAACCAATAAAATTAAAAAGAGAACACATTTTGATAAAAGAGCCCACAAGCAAGAAACTAGATATTTTTATAAGATTTTATGCTTATTAGGTTTTCTTTCAAATAATTTTCTGTTTTTTAAGATAAATTCTTTCAGCTCTGTTTTTGTTTTATGAAGATTTTCCTTAGAATATACCTCTCTAAGATATTTATTTAATCTTGTTTTAAATATTCTTCTATTCTTTATTAAGTTGGGGGTTAGTTGTTCAAAATTATCAACATATTTAGTTAGGTATAGTTCAGATTTATTTGAACTATTTTTAATACTATAAATATCTAATGTTACAGGATCAATTGCAAGCTTGTTTATTCCATGCAAAATTGGGCTCTGTGAGGTTCCTGTTTTTGTTTTAACAAGTAATGTATTTGTAATTCCATCTCCATAATCAATCTTAATAAATCTTAATGTTTTTGATTTAATTCCATTAAGAAATCCAGCATAAGTCTCTAAACAACTTTTTTGAAGATCATGCGAAACAACATCATGCGTAAGGAGTCCATTTCTAATTCTTATAATCTCTAAAAAAGGATTATACTTTTTTCCTACAAAATTATTATATCTTTCTGATTCTAAAAAAATCATAAATTTATCTTTTTTAAGTGTTGACATTTCTTTTAATAATTTTTGTCTGTACTCTTTTGATTTTAATAAAACATTATCAAAATGAGCCATAATTTCTCTAGTGTATATTTCAATATTTTTTACAAAATAAAAGTCAATGTTTATATTTTTTATAAATAAAGCAAAGAAAGTTGGGAAATAATCATTAAGAATAGGTTTATATTTTTCTGGATTAGAAGTAAAAACATCTATACAATTAAGATTAGGATAATAAGCAAGCATATCATTTGGACGTTTAAAACTATACAAATTAACTTTTGGTTTTATCATAATTTATCTCATTTATTTTACTTGTATTAGAGCATTTACTCTTATTTCTATTAATGCTCCCTTACTTGAGAGTGGGAGATCTTTTACAGCAAATGCTGCTCTACAAGCTTGTGGAATTCCTGATTCCTTGTATGCTTCATTAACAAGTGGGAAATCTTCCATATTTGAAAGAAGAACAAGAGTATTTGTGATATGATTTAATGCTTCTTCTCTTGTGAAATTAATTCTATAATGTTCTCCACAAGCAATGATTGTGTTTGCTATGTTGTTTATGATAACGATAGCTTGCTTCTTACAATCCCCTTCTTGAAACTCTCCTTTCTCATTAACTGAGAGTTGACCAGATATCTCAAGCTCATAAACTTGGTTTTTTTTAGTTCCAATTCTCTTTGATGTAACATGTTTATATGTTCCAATTGCTGGAGATAAACAAGTTACGTTAAATCTTTCAATAAGTCCTTGATCAATTGTCTCTAAATCTTTAATTTCAAACATAATTATCTTCTCTTCCTTGTTTGACTTATGAATTTAATATTTCTGTAATCTTATTTGTAACATCAAGATGATTATTTCTGAAGGTCATCACAATCTTTAATTTTGTATTTTTATTTTTATAAAAATCCAGACTAATATTTTCTCTTGGTTCAATAAACACAGAACCAGAACTTTGCAAAGATCTTCCTGTCAGTCTTTGAAATAATGCTCCAACCATCATATCATGAGTTATGTTTTCAATCACTAAATTTTTAGGAAGAGCATCAATTGTTCCTAATTTTCCTTTAGATTTTAAATCAATAAATCTTAATGCATGCTTTATTCTATCTTTAATTATAAGATCTGCTACTTTGTCTGGTTTTAATAAGTAGTCTCCTGGAAACTTCCCTGAATACCAAACATCATAAAATTTAAGAATCGCATATTTATCTGTTTTCTTATCCATATCTAATTTTTTAAAGAATTTTTCAACTTCTATTGAATCTTTAATTAATCCTCCTTCTCCAAGTACTCTTCTTATTGGTTGCTTACCTGTTGCAATAGTTCCATTTGCTTTTTTTATTCCCTTTTGCATATGCAAGAGAGTGAGGAGACACCTATCTTCCTTTATTGGACTAATATACCCCTTCATTACTTTCCCTTTAAATGATGTCCCTAATTTTCTTGCTTCCTTTAAACCAATCTTTGTTGCATTCCCCTTTTGATTCTTATTAGTGTGCCTTCTAAAACTAACAGATAATACTTTTTTCATCATTTAATATCACTTATTCAGTGTCCTCACAATTCCATCTCATTAAAGAATCTAATAAATTTCATACATATATCTTTGTTTAATTTTATTTAAATAATTATCTTTCTGTATATAATTTGAATCTACTTTTAGTTTTTAATAATGTTTTCAAGCTTACTTAAATAAGCTTCGTATGCTTTACTTTTTGTGGTTCCATAATTGAAAATACCATATTGAGCAATACTCATGCTTACTCTTTCATTATTTATTATTTTATCAATAGGTATATTTCTTTTTTCTAGATCAGAAATAATTTTTTCTGTTCTTTTAAATCTAAATCTTAATGTGAATGGACCTACATAAAAAAACTCTGGAAGCCATAAAAAAAATTTCACCCCATCCTTTTTATCTAGCCTTCTGAATACCTCTGAATAAAATTTACTTGCTTTTGGATAATGTTTTGCAACAGTAGAATATAGTTTGTATCTGTTAAATCTAAATAAAATAGCTGGTTTATCTGATTTTCTAATTCTTTCAATAAATTTTGATTTGTTCTTCGCTAATCTATTTGGTTTAATTGTAGCCATAATATAATTAATAGATCAGAAAAGATTTATAAATAGATAGAAAGAGAATATAATAAAAAAAAGAAAAATAATTTTTCTTTATTTATCTTGAACCTTGTGCAATTCTTTCAATTTCATCTCTCTTCTTTACTGCATAACTCTTCTGATCATTCTTTGAAGCTAAGATGATTTCTTCAGCAAGTGCTTCAGAAAGCTCTTTCTTTGCTTTGAATGTTTTAGAAAACGCAGCAAGTGCAATATTTTTAAGTGCTTCATCAAGTCTTTTTATTGGAGCAAGATCAACAGCCTGATTTGATACAACTCCTCCTCTTTTAAGTCTAACAACATCTTCTCTTGGAGCACTAAATTCAACTGCTTTAACAAGAACTTGTATTGGGTTTTCCTTAGTTGTTTTATTCATATAATCAAATGCTTCATCAACAGATTTAATCATAAGATCTTTCTTTCCACAACCATGTCTTCCTCTAATAAACTTACCTGATAGCTTTTTCTTTCCTTGTCCAGATCTCATCATCTTATTAATTAATCTCTCAACAACATTTACCTTTGCTTTCTCAACAGGTGTGCTTTTTCTTGAACCGTGTGTGTGTGGAATTATTTTTTCCTTTAAACAAAGATATTTTGCAATACCTAAATCAGTAAAAATTACTTCTTTTGTTTCCCATTTATTAAAAATTTTCATAATTTAACACCATTTTATATTTAAAAATAAAAAAAGAGAAAATATTGATTTATCTCTTTGATTTCTCCTTCTTTCCTGTTCTTAACATCTCAAGTGATTGACCATTTACTTTTATTACTTTGTATTTTACACCCCAAAGATCTCCAACAGGCCCACCTTTACGTCCACCAATTCCTTCAACAGTTACTTGGTCATGTATTTCAATAAACTTAATTGCTTTATCCTTTGGTGCAAGTGCAGTTAATTCTTTACCATTTTTAATTAATTTAACTCTAACACATTTTCTAATTCCAGAGTTTGGCTGTCTTGCAGTAATTCCTTTCTTTTCAATTACTATTCCTTTTCCTTGTGGTGCACCCTCTAAAAGTCCTGATTTCTGTTGAATCTTAACATTTCTTTTATGTCTTGGGTCCTTCTTGTTCCATTTTTTTCTATCTCTTATATTTTTTTTAGCAGCGAATTCGCCATTTGCTCCCTTACTCATAATATTTCACCTTAAGTTTTAGTTTTATTTAATTTTGTGTTTAGTTTTGCTTTTAATTTTGCGAATGCAATCCTATATTTTTCCATTTCTTTTATCAATCTATCAAGACTTACATTTTTTTCCTTTAACTGTCTCATTTTTGCAGAATATTTTTCATTAAAGTCAGCTAGTTTTTTGGCAACCATTCTTTTACGATCAATAACCTCATATTCCAAACGATAAGCCGGTTTAGTTTTCTTTGCAATCCTTGGAGGCATAAATCACTTCTTTTTGATCTTTAAGATATTCTTGAATAATTCATCATCTTTAATTGGTTTTTCTTCTTCTTCCTTCTTTCTAAGTTCTTTTGCTTTTTTAATTTCTTCTTTTTCGGTTTTCTTTTGTTCTTTACCTTTCTTCTTTTCTGTCTTTGCTTTTGTTCTTGCATTTTCTTTAATTACAACAACATCTTTTTCATCAATAACAGAAATCAAACTTGATTCTCCAATATTAAGAACGCCAAGAACAGATATATTGAATGGTTTACCACAAACAGAACCAAGTTCAACACCTGATTCTGGATAAAGAACTAACTTTGTTCCTGATAATTTACAATAATACTCTATTTGCTTTTTTTGAAGAACTTTTACAGTATTTGCAATAACAACTACTTTTGGATCTCCCACGAGTGTCTCTCGTGTTATTTCCTTTGTACCATAGATTACTTTTCCTGTATCTACTGCAATTCTCAATTGTTGATTAAATTTATTCCAATCCATATTATTCACATTTTTATTAATTTTTCTATTTATCTTCCTACATCCTGTAATAGGTTTCTATATTTATCAGGCTTATATACATTTGATACTCCTTTCTTTGGCATATTTCCACTCTATTCTCTTTGAATATATATCTTATGTTCCTAAATATTTAAAAACAAATTTAAATTCTATTCCTCTTCGTTTGCCTGTATCAATTTTTTCAAATTTTTAGGATCAAGTGTTAACTTAACAAGACCAGTTCCTGCAGAGATTGGCTGACCAACTATTAGATTTTCAGTAATACCAGTTAATCTTTCTGTTTCATGATAGAATGCAGCAGAAAGTATATGCTTAACTGTCTCTTCGAATGCAGCTCTTGCAAATGGACTAGTTTTTTCTCCTGTTATTCCTGTTCTTACAATTCCTTTTACTCTACCACCAAAGGTCATAAGATCCGCAAGAATATATATGTGTCTTAGATTAATATCAATATTATTTGAAATAAATGTGTTACTAAGTTCATTTACTATTGCTTGTCTTCCAGCTTCAATTCCAAGCACTTTATTTATTTCAACAACATCATTTGTTATTGTTCTAATTTGATCAACCTCTTCAAATTTAAGTATTTCAGAAAGATTTGTTCCTCTGGTTGTGATTACAAATTCATCTCCAATTTGAGTAACAACTGCTTTTTCAATATGTTTTACCCCATAAAGTGGAATATTCATCCATTTAAGTACTGCTTTTCTAATTGTATATAATGGTGTGGATGCATCAAATGCAAAATTTATTTTTTTCTTACTATCTCCAAATCTTTTTGAAGTATATATTTCATCAATTTTATCATAAATAAGATCTATGATTGTTTCTTTATTTATTCCTGCTTCATCAACCTTTTCATCATCTATAATATAGGACAAACTTTTATTTTCAAAATTTTCATCAAAATTACCAACATCTTGTATCTTAATATCAACAAGATTACTTGCAAATGATTTTACCTTTTTTTCGTTCTTAATCAGTTCTGGTTTTAAGTATATCTTCATTGATGGATACTTGGATGATAGACGGCCATCAACAATTTCAATAACTCTTTGTATTCCTTGACCTACAGAAACATCTAAAGATCCAGCATAGTGTTTTGTTCTGAGAGTTAATTGAGTTCCTGGTTCTCCTATTGATTGGGCAGCAATTAATCCAATTGCATCCCCCGGTGTTACCAATGAATTATTGTATCTATTATTTACAATTTCAATTAGCTTTTTTCTTTTTGCATCACTAAACTTTTTAGTTTTTGCATAAGTTTCAATTCTATCTAAAACTAATTTTGGTAATTCTCTCATAAATTTTCACATTTAATAATTATTATTACTTCAATCATTCATGGAAGAAATTTATATTTTTTCCAAGGTATGCTTTATCTGGTGATAGGCCATCATCTCCATATAAGAATTGTATAACCAATCCATCCGCTGTTCTTACACTTAAATCATCATTTACTATTAGATCCTTCAATGCATTTGATAATCTTCTGTATAAATATCCAGATACCTTTGTTGCAACACCTGTATCAATTTCTCCTTGACGTCCACCAATTGAATGAATAAAATATTCTTTTGGTTCCATACCATTAAATAAATTATTTTTGACAAATCCATAATCCATTAATGCTTGTGTTCCTTTTACATTTGAACTTAAAAATCTGTTTGAGAAACCTGCTTTTGGTCTACCAGATCTAACGGTAACAAGTCCCCAAAGAGCAACTATGTTTGCAACATTACTAAGCTTTCCACGACCCCCACCTATACTTGCTATTAGTGTTGAGTTATTGTAGGCAATCCTATTTTCACTTGTCATTTCTTCAAATTTAATTTCAAGAAGTTTATTTGAAATATCATCTTTGGTTTCACCAGCTGCTTTAATCATCTCTGACTCAAAGGTTTCTGAAAGTGTTTTACCAGGTATTAAAGGTAATGACTTACTTTCGTACTTTTTTATAATTCCATTTGTTGTTGCAATTAATTTTTTAACCTTTACATCTATTTCTTCTTGTAGTGTATCAGGTGTCTTATATTCATCAAGAGCAATTGTTAGTCCTTTCTTACTCAAAGCATAGAAAACAAGTTTACAAAGATTATAATAGAAATCAACAGCAACCTGCTTATCATAATGTCTTACAAGAACATCAACTAAATTTCTTGGAGTATATAATTTTTCATCAATAACTCCAGAAACAAGATGCCCTTTTTCAACCTTAAAATAACAATCATATTTATCTATATCTTTTTGACTTATTTTTCCCTTTACTTTTTTTAAGATTGTGAAAAATTTATTATAATACCCAATATTAAGATCTTTTGGTAATATTTGTGAGAAGATAAGCTTTCCAGAATATTTTGTTCTATCAACATCAGCGGGAGGTAATTCAGTGATTCCAATGGAGTATAGCATTTCCATTGCTTCCTTCTTTGTGAATACTGTATCCTTCTTTGTTAATAAATAACCACCTGAAACAATATCGTGATCCGGAACAATTATTGGTGAACCATTCCTAATACTCAATATTTGTGAATTAACCATCAATAAGTTATTAATTTCAGCTATTGCCGCTTCACTTTGAGGAGAATGAAGATTCATTTCATCACCATCAAAATCAGCATTATAAGGAGGACAAGAAATTGGATTTAATCTAAATGTTTTACCAGATAATATTTTTACTTTGTGTCCCATTATGGATGCTCTATGAAGTGTTGGTTGTCTATTAAAAATAACAACGTCTCCATCTCTTAGCTTTCTTTTTATTGTAGCACCTTCTTCAAGTCCGTCAATTAATTCTTGTTTATTCTCTGTAGTTATGATTTTTCTGCGCCCATTCTTTGGGATTATATAATCAACAAATCCTTTGTTAATTTGTTCTTTACAGTATTCTTTATTCCAGGAAGTAACTTTCTCTGGCATTGTTAATGTATTTGCAATCTGCTCAGGAACACCAAGCTCATCAATTTTTATATCTGTTGATGGAGTAATTGTTGTTCTTGCACCAGCATTTACTCTTTTTCCAATAAGATTATATCTAAATCTTCCTTTCTTACCTTTTAATCTTTGTGCAAGAGTATTAAGTGCTCGTCCTGATCTGTGCTTTGCTGGAGGAACGCCTGCAGTATTGTTATCAAAGTATGTTGTTATATTGTACTGTAAAAGATCCCAAAGATCTTCCACAATTATTTGTGGTGCACCAGCAACAATGTTTTCTTGTAATCTTGTATTAATTCTAACAATATTCAATAGCATATATGTTAAATCTGATTCTGCAGTTATTACTTTTTCTAAAGATAATGATGGCCTAATTGCAACTGGAGGAACTGGAAGAGTTGTTAATACAAACCATTGTGGTTTTAAAGTTTGTGAATATCCAAATAAAAATAAATCTTTATCTGGAATTTTAATTAACCAATCAGTTATATCTGATGGATATAATCTTTCTTGATTGTAATAAAAATTAGTTGGTTTATCAATTGTAACCTTTGGCATGTCTGTTCCACAATGAGGACATTTCTTTTTATCTTTAACAAGTCCCATAATCTCTTTTGTTGCTTTTTCTGGATCTGATGCAAGTGCAAGAAGATCAGATATATCTTCTTCAGGAATCATTATTCTCCCACATTCTCTACATGTACAAGATAAAACTGAAAATAATTTTTCAGAAAACTTAGGATGAATAACTGGTCTAATTAATTCAATATGCCCAAAGTGTCCTGGACAATCTCTCATGTTTTGTCCACAGGTCTTACATCTTAATCCTGGAGAGATCACACCCAAGTGAAGATCCATTACTCCTCTTTCAATGGGGTAACCATCTTTATCATAGGTCTCAGCTCTTGTAATCTCCGCTGCTGACATTTTTCTTATCATGTCTGGGGAGAGTACAGAAAACTCAATTGATCTAATTTTTTTTATAGGCATATACAATCATCTTTAATTCTTATAAAACTATTTTATTTAATATTAGATGGTTTAGTTTTTATCTCTTTTAAATATAAAACAAATTTTTTTATTTTAATTTTATTAAATTCTGATGGCGTTAAATTTAATAATTGCTTAGTAAGATATTTTTTATCAGCAAGTGTTAATGTAATTTCTTTACTTACTTTTTCAAGAAAACAATTTATTTCTGGTGCACGAACACATAAACTTGTTTTAGTTATTTTTTTCGTATCTTTTTTAATTGTTTTCTTTTTAACTAACTTTCGCATATCAAACATCCCCCTCAATCTATTTTATCTCCAATATTTAATTTAGGGAACACACCTAGTGCCTTAAGTTCATCAAGTAACAACTTAAAACCATAACTTATCTTTACCTCATGTATATTTCCACCTTTACAGATTGGGCAATATAATTTATTTCTAATCTTATCGTTGATTGCAAGAACACCACAATCAGAACAGATATGAACATCAAGTTGATCAGAATCATCCATTAACTTTTCATGAAGTAACATAGCAGCTCCATGCCCAACAAGAGCATCTCCTTCCATTTCTCCAAATCTAAGACCTCCACCCTTTTCCTTACCTTCGGTTGGTTGTCTTGTTAATAATTGTATTGACCCCTTATCTCTTGCTTGTATCTTATTTATAACAACGTGGTATAATCTTTTAAATGAAATTGGACCAACAAAGATTGGCATTTCAATCTTTTCTCCAGTAACTCCATCAAAGAATACTTCCTTTCCATCTTCTCTAAATCCATGTGCTAAAAGAAGTTTTTGAATAGAATCTTTATCTGAATAAAAAGCTGTTCCATCTATTTCTTTTCCAGAAAGAGCACCAGCTTTAGCAGCAATAGTTTCAAACATGTGCCCAATAGTCATTCTTGATGGAATTGAATGTGGGTTTAATATAAAATCAGGCTTGATTCCAGAGGATGTAAAAGGCATATCTTCTTCATTAATAACAGCACCAACAACACCTTTTTGTCCATGATGTGAAGAAAACTTATCTCCAACTTGCGGAATCATTGTTGTTCTAACTTTAACCTTACAAAGCTTAACTCCTGATAAAGTCAATGTTAAAAGAACCTTATCAACATGCCCATCTAAATGCTTTCTTGCAGTAACTGATGATTCACGTCTATCTTCTGAAATAACTCCAAATTCTGATATTTCTTCAACAAACCTTGGAGGAGAAGTCATTCCAATAACAACCCCACCTTCTTTAATGTATGATTCAATATTTGCTATTCCATCTGCTCCAAGATTATTGTATGCTTCATCCCCTCTAAAACCAATAGTTGTTTCTCCAGGAATTTTAAAATCATCAGCTTGACCTGATGGATATCTGTTTTCTTGTGCAGAATATGATCTATAATATGAGGATCTTGCAAGTCCTCTTTCAATAGCACCCTTATTTAATATAAGTGCATCAATCATGTTATATCCTTTATAAGGCATGATTGCAACAATTGCATTCTGTATCATTGGTCTTTTATTTATTCCAAGCATTTTTTCTGTTCTTGTTGTTACAAGTGGTTTTTGTGGATAATAAAGAACATGCATCTCTGTATCAAATCTATGTTTGTAATTAACAGCAGGGATTCCAACTGCTTGCTTGAATATCTTTGCACCAAAGATTGCTTTTCCAGCCATATTGTGGTGAATAAATGGAATCATTGATGTGATTATTGAAAAGATTGCAGTTCCTGATATTTCAAGATGAGTATGATCAGGAGTAATATCTCTATCATCGATTGCAACAAATGCATTTTCTTCTTCTTCAGCATCAAGATATTCAATTATTCCTTTCTTAACAAGATCTGGCCATTGTAATTTTTTATTTTTAATGTCTTCAAGAATCTCTTTAGTTAATTTAGATTTTCCATTCTCAACAACAATTAGTGGTCTTTGTACACGCCCACCATCTGTGTTTATGTACATTTCATTTGTTTCTTCCTTTAACGCAATATTTATTTGAGAATCAATTAACCCTGTTCTTCTTTTGTTTATGAGCTCTTTTCTTAGCTTGGTTGGGTTATTGTGGAATCCTACTAGTCCACCATTAACGTAAATCTTGCATTTTGATTGTGCCATAATCTCTTCACATCTTTTGAATTATTTATCAAGTTCTAAAACATCTAAATATTCTGAAATTAATTTTGGATTTACATCCATTGTTACTCTTGCCATTATACTTAAATTTTTTGATAATCCACAGTTTGGTCCATCAGGAGTTTCAACAGGGCAAAGTCTACCCCAATGAGTTCCATGAACATCACGTGCTTCATAAAGCTCTCTTTGTGAATCAAGTGTTGACTTAACTTTTCTCATGTTTGTTAAAGATGCAACATAGTTAACCCTATCCATGAATGCACAAACACCAGTAATTTGTCCAACCCACGTACCAGTACTTACTGCGAATTTAATTCTTTCAGTAATTGCATCTGGTCTAATGATTGTTGTAATATTTAACTTTCTATGTCTTGAAATTGTTCTATCAATTTGGAACTTCAAATCATTTATAAAATGTTTAAATGAATACCTAAATAGATGTTCCATTAATTTACCAGCAACTTCAATTCTTTTGTTTGCATAATGGTCTTTATCAGCTTGTGATCTTAAGTTATATGCTTTTTCAATAATTTTTGTTGCCATGATTATTAAATAATGTGCTTTTGCAAGTCTATCTTTCTTGTTTTGTCCAATATGTGGTAAAAGGAAAGAATCAAGAACTTCTTGTGCTCTTCTTAATCTATAATTTTGTGTTTGTAATGGAGCAACTGCTTTACCAATCTTATCAAGTGCATCGTTTGTGCTAGTTGATTCAATCTTATCTAAGTTTAATAAAATTTCGTTCTTAATCACTCTTTCATCATCAAATGCATTTATAATATCATCTTGTTTTGTCATTCCAAGTGCATTTAATAGTTCAATCAAGCTTAATTTTCTTGGAGATGATGGAAAAGTTACATATAAGAGACCTTCTAGGTTTCTTTCAATCTTAACTTTACCTTTAAAGGCACCCTTTACTGAGATTACTTGTGCTTTGATTAATCCACTATCCTCGTTTAATAAAATTCTATCAAGTGCAAGAACTTCTTGTGAAATTAATACTTTTTCAGAACCATTTACAACAAAGTATCCACCAAGATCCATTGAATCTTCTCCAACTTCAACTAACTCTTCTTTTGATAAACCTGCTAGATTACAATATTTTGATTTAACCATTATTGGAATTTCTCCAACATAAGATCTTTTTTCATCAATTAAAACGTCTTTTCTGTATAATCTAATATCTAAATAAATAGAACCAGAATAAGTCATATTTCTATGTCTTGCTTCCATTGGAATTAATCTAACCTTTGCACTCCTATCAGCTTCTACAATTTCTGGTCTTGTTATTTCAACGTTTGATAGAACAATCTTTACTTCATTATTACATTCAATAACTGATTGTTCTTCAACTATCTCTGGTACTTTTTCTTCAATAAATTGATCAAAAGATTTTAATCTTTGATTTATTGGTCCAGCATATTCAAAATATGATTCAACTAAAGCCCATTTATCCATTATTTATCACATTTAATCTTGCATAAACATTTTAATAAAATAATTTATTCATCAATTACTCTTCTATAATAAACAGTTTCTCCAACAAGTGGATTTAATCTTTTTATAATTATTACATCTCCTACTTTTACCTCTATATGTCTAATTGCAGGATCAGAGATATAAATAAAAGGAAGTTTATCTGGATCTATCTTTTTTTTTGAAAGTTCAAGAACTTCTTCTTCTGTTAATACATCATGAGAAGGAATATAATTATGCTTAATTTCTTCTTTAAGCCTTCTTTGTCTTCTTGTTTTTCTATAGGATGCGATTTCCTCATTATCTTCTTGACCATCTTCTCTTGGTTCTTTGATTTTAATTTTGTTTCCCTTACCTTTTAATCGTCCCATGAAGCAAACACTTCCTTTCTAATTTAAGTTAATTATTTAATAATTATAATTATTCTAGAGTTATAGCTATACTTTTATGACTGCTCTTAAATGTATTTAAGATTAAATAAAATTGCGTAATGATGGATAATGATATGAATATTGCCAAAAACAAGAACATAAGATAATTAGAAAGCAAAACATTTAAAAATAGTTTGTTTTTGCCCCTTGAATAAGAGTTATGTAGTACACATTAACTAATTTTTATTTAAAAAGGTTTTGGTTAGTTGATTTTTTAAAAAATATTTAAAAAGGTAAAGTAATTTAAAGCTTATGCACTTTCATATCTTTAAATCTATTTAATATATACTATAGGTAATAAATATGCCCCCATCCAGAATTAGGTCAACAAAGCCACTAAATAAAAAACAATTAAATAAAAAATTTAATATTGAAAAAATAAAACTTATCTATAAATCATCACCAAAATTAGTTGCGTCAAGAAAGAAAAATAACCACTCAGATCTAATTGAAATTTCGTTAAAGATTAAAAAACTCCATAATCTTGTTGATAGTCTAACTAATGCTAAAAGAATCATGAAAAAAAGGCCATTTAAATTAAAGCCAGGAGTAATTACTAAACTTAAAGCTGAGATAATGCATGTAAATACAGGTATAATAGTAGACACCTTGATGAAAATTCTTGATGATTATAAAATAAAACGATTAACAAACGAAAGTCCATTTTCTATTGCTACAAAAGATATAAATACTATGGTTTATGCTGTGCATGAATATATAAATTATTTATATGTCCCAGACAAAGTGCCTAATTATGAAACCGCTAAAAAAGTGAATCAGTTCATTACTAAATTTGCAAAAGAAATAATAGCAAACAGAAAAAATCTTTGGGCAATGAATAGAATCGCTTGGAAAAACCATGAATTAGTGTTTAAACACATACGAATTGCAAAAAATGCAGGAATAGTAAAAGGACACACAGATGATGTTTGGATGGATAGGACAATAGATGCTTTTGAAACAGTAGAAAAAGTATTACCTAAAGGATACCCAGTATTCATTCCACAAAGTATATTTGAAGAAAAACTAAGAAGAAGGAGAAATGACAAAAACTAATGAAAAGATAAGTTATTTAAAGCTTACTTATAACTTATATTTAGTTTATATTATATAAGCATAAGATTTATACTAAAATTAAAGGTGAAATGTATATGGAGAGAGTTCCAACAGGTGTTAGTGGTTTAGATGAATTAATTCAAGGTGGAGTTCCAAAAGGAGCAACTATTCTTGTTTCTGGGGGTGCTGGTTCTGGAAAAACCATTCTTGCAACAACATTCATTTATGAAGGTGCTAAAAAATATGGAGAACCAGGTTTACTTGTAACTGTTGAGGATAACCTAAAGAATATTGTATGGAACATGGAGAATTTTGGGTGGGACATTAAAACACTTGAACAAAAGAATCTTATGAAGATTTATAGAATGCACATTGATCCAAGAAAACCAATAGAAGCACAAATAGACAAAGAGCTCGATATTATTACATCTATGGTAAAGGACATCGGAGCAGTAAGATTAACAGTTGATTCAACAACTGCTTTTGGAGCATGGATATCAGAGCCAGGTAAGCTTAGAAATCTATTATTTAGGTTTACTGATTATTTAAAGGATCTAAATTGTACAACAATGTTAACTGCTGAAACAAATGGTAGAGATTTTTCTGCATTTGGGATAGAAGAATTTGTTGTTGATGGTATCTTCATGATGTACTTTATTCCACCAAACAGATCACTATTTGTTAGAAAACTTAGAGGAACAAAGCATTCACAAGCAGTTCATCCTTGTCAAATAACTCCAAACGGAGTTGAGATAAATCCAAAGGATGAGATTATGTGGAGTTCAATCAAGCAATATTAATTGCTTGATAAACCACTTTTTTTAAAAAATATTATTTCCTAGATGTTGTTTGCATTTCAAACATTCTTCTTACTTCTTCTTCTGTTGTTGTTTCTTCTCCTTCTTTATCGCTTCTAACCTTAACAAGTCTTGGAAACCTTAATGCAAGTCCTGTTCCCTTGGTTCTTGAGAAACAACAAGTATGAATCTCACTCTCAGTTATCTCATCATAATTGATTTCAATTATTATCTTTGGAATTACATAGTAATCTGGTTCTATGTTTGTTATAATATCAATAGCTTTCTTTTCTATTCTTAAATCAGATAACTCTTTTCCTAGCTCTAGAAGAAGGTCATCTGATAAACCAGTTCCTACCTTTGCAATTGTATAGTACTTCTGAGTTTCTTGATTATAAACACCAACAAGCAATGCACCTAAACCCTTATCAGATCTCTTACCTTGCCCATAAAAAGCACCTAAAACAACAGCATCTATAGTGTCTATTGTTCCTTGATAAGATCTTTTAAACTTAATCCAAGAAAAACCTCTATTTCCTGCTGTGTACCGTGAAGAAAGATCTTTTGCAATAATTCCTTCCAAATTTTGTGAGATTCTTGAATTAAAGAAGGATTCAAGCTTCTCTTTGTTATCTGTGACAATAAGCTCTGTTGGTTTAATTGTTGGTGGAAAATTGAACTTTTCTTCAACTATCTTTCTTCTTTCTATAAATGGAGAATCAATCAGTTCCTTTCCATTAAGATAAAGAACATCAAACACTTTTAGATGAAGAGGAAGTTCCTTTGCTTTCTCTGTAATATCATATTTTCTTTTTCTTTGAATTGTTATTTGAAATGAATGATACTTATTATTATCAGGATCAAATGCAATTGATTCACAATCAATAATAAAATCTCCATCTATCTTTTTTATTTCCTGGACTATATCAGGAAACATATTTGTCATATCTTCTTCATTTCTTGAGAATATCTTAATATATCCATCTTTTTTATGAATTTGTTGACGAAATCCATCTATCTTTGAGTCTACTGCAAACTTTATTGTATTTTCTTCTTTATCCTTACCAAGCCTTTCAATGATTTCTTGAAAACCACTTGCTCTTTCACAAAGAGCAGATTTAATTGGGATAAAAGGAATAATACTTACATTTTCAAGATCCTTAATTCCCCCCATTTTAATTATTTTTGCAATTAATCCTAAATCAGAAACTTGATTATATTTATTTGTAATAATTTCTTTTGCAACCTTTTGATCAACAGTTGTATCAATTAATGCAAGAGCATCAACTATTGTTGAATCTGAGAAACCTAAACGAAACGAGATTGGAAACTTAACCACATACTTTGCTTCCTTTTGAGAAACGTTGAAAAGAATAGATTCAAACAACTTAATTTTTTTTTCAATGGTTCCTTTCCCACTAATCTCTGCTATCTTTTCAAAAATAGTATAAACATCAAGGAAAGAAAGGTTCTTTGAAAAAAGAGTTTTTTGTTGTTTTGTAACATGAGTATTTTCAATAATTAGACCAAGATCTCCAACCTTAAGAAGATCTTCTTTAATTTTATCTTCTGATTGTCCAAGATATCTTGCAATTAAAGAAATAATTGTTGCTTCTCCAATATTTATTTCTAATCCTTTATATCTAGGTCCAACTTTACCTTGACAAAAATAAACTAATTTATTTATATTCTCTTTTTCACAAAGCAAAAATAATTCATGAAGAATAGATGTCATAGCAAGGCGTGAAGAAGTATCTCTTACTTTATCAAAATATTCACAAACTTTGCTAAATTGCATATAAATATAATACATCAAAAGATTTAAAAATAAGAGAAAGAAGAGAAAAAAATATTAATAAATTATAAATTCTTTGCAATATCTTGTAATATTTCATAACCTGCCTTCAATCTCTCCTCTCTTGTCTTTTGATCAGTTATTGCTCTTCCTATAACTAAAATGCTTGATCCATCTGTGATTGCATTTCCAGGAGTAAACACTCTCTTTTGATCAGCACCAGCAGGAGTATTAACACCCTTAATTCCAGGAGTAACATACATAAAATTACTTGGCAACTTATCTCTAATTGCATAAAGATCAGCAGCAGAGCACACAATTCCATCAAGCCCAGCTTCTTGTACTAGTTTTGCAAGTCTTAATACCTGTTCATCAACCTCTCCAGGCACATTTAATTGATTAT
>Ga0172368_10000558_pt1 | contig 52897 bp, 42 predicted proteins | sample Lak11m_FD_114540 | JGI IMG/M metagenome (GOLD analysis project Ga0172368, IMG submission 114540) | Freshwater microbial communities from Kabuno Bay, South-Kivu, Congo - kab_022012_11m | ecosystem: Environmental > Aquatic > Freshwater > Lake | place: Democratic Republic of the Congo: South-Kivu... | reverse complement strand
GTAACATTCGAAGTTATCACAGGAGTTCCACACCGGAATGCTTCAATGATAGGAATTCCGAATCCTTCAAAATACGAAACATAGGTAAGCGCTATGGCTGAGCCTACAACATGGTGCATTTCAGTGGCCTCGAGACGTCCGGTAAAAATTACATCTTCTTTAGACTGCATATTGTCATAAACGGCTGAAATTTCACCGGTCCACCATTTGCGTGCTCCGGCTATCAGTAATTTGGTCGATGCTGTATCTGTTTGCTTAAACACATCGAAGGCTCTGAAAAGATTCACAAGATTTTTCCGCGGATGCAGCGAACCCACAAAGAAAAAGTAAGGCTGTCCATTTGTGAATTGTGCACGGGTGGCTGTTTTAATGCTTTCGCTCACAGTCGAATACATTTCGTTGGCACCGTTGTAAACAACGTCAATCCGTGCCGGGTCAACATTATACTGAGTTATGATATCAAGCTTCGAAAATTCTGAAACTGTAGCAATGCGCTTTGCCTTGTGTGCATATTTTCTGAAAAAGTGCCTGTAGTACCAACGTTCTGCAAAAGGAACATCTTTCGGGTAATGTTCAAAATTGAGGTCATGAAAAACAGCCACCGAAGGCACCCTGGTTTTGAGGGATAAATAACCATCGGGCGAAAGAAACAAATCGGCCTTCAGTTTTTTTAATTGTCGCCAAACTGAAAAACCAAACCAAATATAGTATAACACCGGATGCCTTGCCTGAGGCCCGATTACTACCGGAATAACATTCTTTCCAAAAATAAAGGATGGATGATAAGGCCGGTCAAATAAAAAGTAAAAAGTGTGCTCAGGGTGGTTTGTGGTAATACGCCTGAGGTTTTCATAGGTAAACCACCCGATACCTTCGAGTTTGCCCTGAAGCAATAAGCGTGTATTTACTACAATCTTCATCCGGCAATACCTGTTTGAATTTAATTCTGCAAACGTTGGCTTGCTATGCAGAGGAATAATGATATTTTTGCGCAAAGTTATTATTATTCACAATCCGGCAGTGCATAAATTCATTCACTGCCTTGTTTGACTGCCTTGGCCTTTTGCCGGAGTAAAAATGTAAATGCAGCGAAAATTCATTACCAATCTCGGTTTTCTTCTGTTGCTGAATCTGCTGATTAAGCCATTCTGGATTTTCGGTATCGACCGTACTGTGCAGAATATAACCGGTGCTGAGCAGTTTGGATTCTACTTCGCAGTCATGAATTTCTCATTTCTGTTCAGCATTCTCCTCGATTTTGGCATTACCAATTTTAACAACCGCAACATAGCGCAAAATAGTCAGCTGCTCAATAAGCATTTCAGCAGTATTATGGTGCTCAGATTTATTCTGGCTGCTATTTATTTTATTGTAACGATGCTGCTTGGGATTATCTGGGGATTCCGCGGCCATGAACTTGTGATTCTGGCACTGCTTGGATTGAACCAGTTTTTTATATCACTCATTTTGTATCTCAGGTCAAACATTAGTGCCCTGCTTCATTTTAAAACAGACAGTCTGCTTTCGGTACTCGATCGGATACTCATGATTGCCATCTGCAGTGTGTTGTTGTGGGGAAATGTTACGCACAGTCCTTTCAGAATTGAATGGTTTGTTTATGCCCAAACGGTTGCCTATGCCATCACGGCAATGGTGGCACTGCTGGTAGTTATCAAAAAGGCTTCGTTCAAGAGGCTTAACTGGAATTTTCCATTCTTTTTAATGATTATAAAGCAAAGCTTGCCTTTTGCTATCCTTGTTTTGCTCATGACTTTTTACAACCGTATTGATTCTGTAATGCTTAAGCGATTGCTTCCCGGCGAAGAAGGAAATCTGCAGGCCGGAATATATGCCCACGCCTATCGGTTGCTCGATGCCTCCAACAATATAGCCTACCTGTTTGCAGTGCTTTTACTTCCGTTGTTTGCTAAAATTATCAAACAGAAAAATGGGATTGAAAATCTGGTACGCTTATCGTTTTCATTGCTTTTTGTTGCATCAGTCACACTCACAATTGCATCATTTTTCTACAGGCACCAGATTATGGATTTGTTGTATGAGCATTACATCAACGAATCAGCCAAAGCATTTTCGGTGCTGATGATTTGTTTTGTTTTTATTTCAACAACGTACGTATTTGGAACGCTGCTTACAGCCAATGGCAACTTAAAACAACTCAACATAGTTGCATTTTTTGGCATGCTGCTGAATCTGGGACTGAATATTGCTCTGATTCCTGCATATGGTGCTGTCGGATCTGCGTGGTCGAGTGTAATAACCCAGGGAATAATGGCCATTGTGCAGGTAATTCTTTCAGTAATTTATTTCCGTTTCAGAATGAATTATCGATATCTGTTTAGTCTTATCGTTTTTGTGGCAGGTGTGATAGGCGCGGGTTTTCTGAGTATAACGCTTCCGTTGAGCTGGCTAAAAGCTCTGGGGTTAATGGTTGTAATGTCAGTAGCCTTGGCTGCAGTTCTGAAGCTCCTTGATACCCGAAAATTCTTTCAGATGATTACAAATTCAAAAACAGCATCAGAGATTTAGTGATAACCACCATTTTGATGTTATTTTTCATACCTTTGGCAACTCTAAAAGCATCAACGTTCCACTATGTCGGAGAATAAGTTTTCAGAATTCAGGGATTTCGACACAACCAGCCTCGGAATGTTCATTTTCACCTGGCGCAAACATCTGATAATTATAAGTTTGGCTGCTGCATTACTGGCTGTGTTTTTTTCATCATCCCTGTTTATTACGCCTTTGTACAAATCAACCGTGGTACTTTTTCCGGTATCCAGCAACTCAGTATCCAAAGCATTGCTAATCGACCAACCCACCACCAAATCAGATATTCTGGAATTTGGTGAAGATGAGCAAACCGAGCAAATGCTGCAGATTTTGAGTTCGAGTGTTATCCGCGACAAAGTTGTAGCCAAGTTTGACCTTATGAAGCATTATGGCATCAGCCCGAATTCTAAGTTCAAATACACTTCGCTATACAACGAGTATGAGAGTAATATCACTTTCAGGCGTACAGAATTTATGGCAGTTAAAATTTCGGTACTTGACCGGGATCCGCAAATGGCAGCTGATATTGCCAATACGATTGCCGATCTGCTTGATTCAACCAAAAATGCCATGCAGCGCGAACGCGCTGTAAAGGGATTTCAGATAGTTGAGCAGGAGTACAATCGTTTGCGCGACGAAATTGCCACAATGGAAGATTCATTGAAGAAAATCCGTGAAATCGGTGTTTTCGATTATGAATCACAGTCAGAAATGATTAATCAACAGCTGGCCATTGAAATTGCACACGGTAACAAGCGCGGTATTGATGCCCTCGAACAACGACTCAAGGTACTCGCCGAGTATGGTGGCGCCTATGTTTCGCTCCGCGATCAGCTTGAGCATGAAAAGAAACAGCTAAGTTACCTGAAGGCCAGGTACGAGGAGGCAAAAGTGGATGCTCAGGAAAACCTGCCTCAGAAATTTGTTGTTGAGTCTGCCTACAAAGCCGAGAAAAAGTCTTATCCGATTCGTTGGATTATTGTTTTGGTAACTACACTTACTACATTTTTCATCTCGGTGCTGTTGCTCATTTTGATTGAGAAATTTGAAAAGCCTGAACAACCAGGTACATTAAAAAAAAAACTACTTTTCAGGAAAAACGAAGAATCAGTTTCAGCATAATGGACACCGTTAAGCCAACTATGGAAAACTATTTCAGCAACATACATTTGATAAAAATATTTATCAAATGGAGATGGCATCTGCTTATCATTGCGCTTGGCGCAGCGGTGTTAGCCATCATCTTTTCAAGCTCTTTTTTTATTAAACCGCGTTTCAAGTCGAATGCACTGGTTTACCCGTCAAACATAGCTCCTTACTCCGATGAGAGTGAATCGGAACAAATGCTACAGTGGTTCCAGTCGCAGGATATCCGCGATTCGGTTATCAAACGTTTTAACCTGGCTGAGCATTACAGGATTGATACAGCCTACCGGTATTACTACTCTACCATGGCTTACCTTTACAACGAGAATGTTAAAATCAGTAAAACACAATTCGAATCAATCGAAATTGAAGTTATTGATACCGATCCGGTTCTAGCCCATGATATGGTGAATGCCATTATTGAATTTCTGAATAAAAAGATTCGCAAAATTCACCGTGATAAATATCTAGAAGTCGTTGTGAGTATTGGCCGCACACTTCAGGAGAAAAAGACTGAACTTGATAGCGTTGACAGGTCATTACACGAGCTCAGCACAAAATATGAACTGATTGATTTTGAAGCACAGGCCCGCGAAATTACCCGTGGTTACCTTCGCACGGTGGATGGTTCAAATTCAACCAACATTAACATGAAAGACGTAATGCGGTTGAAAGCCAACTTTGAAGATAAAGCTGGTCTACTGGCTGTTCTTACCCAGCGCAGGGAGGATATTTTGCGCATATATTCCGAATTCGAACTAAAATACGATCAGGCATATTACGACGCCGAAAAGGAGTTTACTTACACCAATGTAATTACACCTCCGGTTGTTGCAGATAAAAAAACCTACCCGGTTCGCTGGCTAATAGCCTTGTATGCATTGGTTGCATCTGTTTTCTTCTCGGTAGTTGTTATTTCGGTGATCGAAAACCGAAAAATCAACGAAGAATTAAAGAAACTCTCTTAACCGGTTCTCCGGCTTTTCAATAACCATCTGACAGTGCCAGCCAATATCAAAGTAAAGTGGTTTTACCTGTTGAGCGGATTGTTTATTATGCTCAACACCCTGTTTCTGGTGAAGGAATTCTACTGGGGCTTTCTTATTCCATTGGCTATAGTGGTTGCATTGATGTACATTTTCTGGCTCGACCGATTATTGTTACTCATTGTTTTCTCAACACCCATTGCTGTTAATTTTGCCGATTCGGAGCTGGGTGTTGGTATATCATTACCTTCAGAACCATTGATGGTCGGGGTTACACTACTATTCTTACTTAAGCTGATATTTAATGGCAATTATGATAAGCGCATTCTAAAACATCCGGTTACCATAGTTATTTTTATCAATCTGTTCTGGCTGCTAATAACAAGTATTACAAGCGAAATTCCTCTTGTTTCGTTTAAGTTCCTGGCAGCCAGGTTGTGGTTTGTAATACCTTTCTATTTTCTTGGCATAGCCCTTTTTAAGGATGCCCGCAATATGCCCCGGTTTAACTGGCTTTATGGTGCTGCTCTTATCATTGTTATCATTTATACTTCAGTTCATCACGCCGAATATGGTTTTGCCGAAAAGCAGGGGCACTGGGTAATGAAACCTTTCTACAACGACCATACAGCCTATGGCGGAATTCTGGCTTTTTTTCTTCCTGTTTTTGCAGGTTATGCTTTCGATAAGGAACGCACATTCCATTACAGGCTATATGCAGCAATAGTAACTATAATATTGCTTGGTGCACTGTATCTTTCATTCAGCCGGGCTGCCTGGGTGAGTGTAGCACTGGCAATAATAGTAATGGTTACCATTGTTTACCGTATTAAGTTTCGCTGGATTTTAGCCGGACTGGTTATTCTTATTGGATCGTTCTTTGTTTTCGAAGACCAGATTTTGTATGCCCTCGAAAAAAATAAGCAGGATTCGTCGGCTAACTTTGTTGAGCACGTGCAGTCAATTTACAATATTTCGTCAGATGCTTCCAATCTTGAGCGCATCAACCGCTGGCAGTCAGCATTCCGCATGTTTGATGAGCGGCCGGTTTTTGGCTGGGGCCCTGGTACCTATCAATTTATTTATGCACCATTTCAGCGGTCGAAGGAGCGAACCATCATCAGCACCAACGCGGGTGACCTTGGTAATGCTCACAGCGAGTATATTGGTCCATTGTCGGAGCAAGGTCTGCCCGGATTACTCAGTGTAATTTCCATCATAGTTTTTGTGTTAATCACAGGCATAAGGGTTTACAGGCGCACCCCCAATCGTGAAGTAAGACTGTTTAGCCTGGTAGCGGTACTGGCGCTGGTAACCTATTTCGTGCATGGATTGCTCAACAACTTCCTTGATACCGATAAAGCCTCTGTACCTTTCTGGGGATTTATTGCCATGCTTGTAGCGATGGATTTGTACCATTCGGGAAAGGAACCTGATCAAACCGGTGTAGCCGCTGAAATTGATGCATCTGCAGCAGATAGCAGTTCTCAGGTTTCCGAATAGCATTATTTTTCTCTCCTCATCTGTAACATACCTGCACCTCAGGCGTCAAACTGATGTTCTATGACTCATTTCCTGACAGGAATTGTACACTAGCGCACGTAATTGCCTAAGTTGATACACCGGCGTTTGTCTAATGTGCATTAATTCAGTAGATTGTGCATATGGCGCTAAGTTTGGATACCACTAAAAAAAACTACCATGAAAATACAACTGCAGGCCAATGAAGTAGTGTTAAAGGCTACCGATACCCTATTAGAAAAGGAAAACGACGAGACCAGGGGAAAACTTATAATTACCAACCAGCGCATCTATTTTAAACCCTTACAGGGTGATGCATTTAGTGGTTTTGAAATCATGCCGGGCGATATCAGGGATATTCTGTTCTACAACATCCTGAAAGTGATTCCCCGCGGGCTAGAATTGATAACCGTTGATGGACACAGACATCGCTTTGCGATGAAAAACCGCAAGGAGTGGTGCCGGCAAATCGCCATGATGGGCTGAAAGAGTTACTATTCCTTGTGGTTCGGAATATAACTGATAATTTCTGGAAGTTGCCGGAGCGCTGCCAGTTCGCGCCATTTTTTTCGGGCCTCATCCACAGGTACACCAAAATATGTTTTTCCTCCTTCCAGGCTTTTGTCTACGCCGGAGGTAGCAAGAATTACGGCACCTTTTCCAATAACAAGATCTTTATTTACTGCTACTTTACCCCAAAGTATAACATCATCCTCGATTCGTGTAACGCCTGCGATGGCGCTGTGGGCACCAATCAGGCAATTATTGCCAATGTAAGTATCGTGTCCGACCTGCACATGGTTATCGAATTTTGTTCCTTTACCGATAAATGTATCGCCTGAAACGCCTTTATCAATGGCACATAAAGCTCCGATTTCAACATTATCGCTGATTACAGTGCGGCCGCACGATTCAAACTTGCGGTAACCCTCGGGTTTGCGCTGAAAGTAATAAGCGTCGGCCCCAATGATACTGCCCGAATGAATTATAACATTATCGCCGATTACACAATGATCGTAAATTACCACATTGGCATGGATAGTGCAATTTTTTCCAATTGTAACATGATTACCTACGAAACAATTTGGCTGAATAACAGTGCTTTCGCCAATAAGGGCTGATGGCGCAATAGCTGCATGCGCAGCTTCGAATGGCCTGTATTTTTTTACAATTGAAACATAGGCTGCAAAAGGGTCGTCGTGAAAGAGCAAGGCCTTGCCTTCGGGGCAGGGAACTTCCTTGTTGATGATTATGGTAGTAGCCTTTGAATTGAGTGCCTTGTTGTAATATTTAGGGTGATCAACAAAGGTTAGATCACCCGGTTCAACCATATGTATCTCGTTAATTCCGGTTACTGAAAAGTCAGGATTACCTGCAAATCCGGCGCCAATCTGGCTGGCTAAATCCTGTAAACGAATGGCTGTTGCAAATTTCATAAGGCTTGTTTCAGGGTAAAAAAAACCAGGCTTTTGCTAAAGCAGGCCTAGTCTTGAAAATGATATAATGTCAGGATTTTACTCTTTCAGAATAATCACCTGTACGGGTATCAACTTTAATGCGTTCACCTTCGTTTATAAAGAGCGGAACATTCACCGTTGCACCGGTATCTACAGTGGCTTGCTTCAGGGTATTGGTTGCTGTATCGCCACGAAGACCCGGCTCAGTATAGGTTACCGTTAATTCAACAAATGGAGGAAGATCACAGCTTAACGGGGTTTCGGTTTCGGCGTGGAACATAATTTCAACTCCCTGTCCTTCTTTCAGAAACTGAGGTGCATTGATAATCTCTTCTTCGATGCTTACCTGCTCATAGGTTTCGATATGCATGAAGTTGTACCCGTTATCATCCTTATATAAAAACTGATATGGGCGACGCTCAACCCTAGCAACATCAATTTTAACACCCGCACTGAAAGTATTGGGGATTACCTTTCCGGTTTTGAGGTTCCTGAGTTTGGTACGCACAAATGCAGCACCTTTGCCAGGTTTAACATGTTGAAATTCAACTATAGAGTAGAGTTCTCCATTAAAATCAATACAGAGGCCGTTCTTAAAATCTGCCGTTGTTGCCATAAAAATCGATTGTTTATTTTTGCTTTTGAGGGTGCAAAGGTAAAAATTAATATCAAAGAAGCAATACCTGCATTCTTAGTTAGAAGTAAGAATTTAAAAGAGAAGAGATTAGAGTAATAATTCTAAACAGCTATTTTGGTTGTCTGCTTATAATCCTCGAGGCGGATTTTTTGGGTACAAAACCCAAATTCTTCATCGATCGAATTTGAACTCACTACGATCAGCCGGTTGTTCAGGTGTTTACGTACAAGGTCGTTGTACCATTCTATTCCGGCTTTGTCGAGATTCGAAACAGGCTCATCGAGCAACAGGGCAGGGGTTTCACTGATAATTGCCAAAGCCAGCTTGAGTCGTTGCTTCATTCCCGATGAAAAATAACGGATTGGTTTTGAAGCATTTGATTCGAGTTGACATACTTTTAGCAATTCTGGTGTCGACATGTTTCGGATAAGGGGTTTCAATCGGCGGTGAAAGCATACCATCTCAGCAAGCGTGAATTCTTCGATCAGTTCGATATAAGGTGCGGCCATTGACATTAGCCTGAAGGCTTGCTCCGGACGTATGGTGTTACCTTCGAGTTGATATGTTATACTGCCCTCGGTGGGCATTATTGCCGACGATATCAATTGTAGCAGTGTCGATTTTCCTGAACCATTAGAGCCAAGAATAACTGTTGGTTCACCGCTTCTGAATTCAAAATCAATCCCACTGAATATCCAGTCGTCGTTGTATTGTTTTCCGGCGTTGCTAAGCGTAATTTCGAGCATTTGATGTAGCTGAGGCAGTAGGTTATTTTAGTGCGTTGATTCAGAGTGTAATGATGCGCATCAAATCTGTTTTGAATAGCCTTTCATGATTCCGCGGCTCGATTTTGAAATGAATGAAATGATTTCGTCCCTTTCAGAAGTTGCCGGCAGGTTGGCCTCAATATATTCAAGTGCCTGCGAAACATTGTTTCCTTTTAGATAAATATACCGGTAAATATCCTGAATTTCGTTTATTTTTTCTGAAGTAAAACCACGACGGCGCAGTCCAATTGAGTTAATGCCTACATATGATAGTGGCTCGCGGGCTGCCTTGGTAAAAGGCGGAACATCCTTACGTACCAATGAACCACCTGAGATCATCACATGTGACCCAATATTAACAAACTGGTGCACTGCTGATAATCCGCCAATAATGGCCCAATCATCTACTGTAATATGGCCGGCAAGGGTAGCTGCATTTGCCAGAATTACATTATTTCCTACAACGCAGTCGTGGGCAATGTGTACATAGGCCATCAGCAGGCAGTTGTTACCCACCACTGTTTCGTAGTTAGCTTTGGTTCCGCGGTTTATGGTAACAAATTCGCGGATGATAGTGTTATCACCGATTCTTACAATGGATTCCTCGTTATTGAATTTGAGATCCTGAGGAACCGCAGCAATTACAGCTCCGGGAAAAATCTTGCAATTTTTTCCAATACGTGCGCCCTCCATAATGGTTACATTCGAACCAATCCAGGTGCCTTCACCTATTTCAACGTCCTTCTCAATGTTAACAAACGGCTCGATTACTGTGTTTTTAGCCACTTTGGCCTGGGGATGCACATATGCTAATGGTTGATTCATATCAGCAGTTTGGTTTTTTTGTAATTTGAGCCATTAGTTCAGCTTCGGTAACAATTTTGTTTCCAACATAGGCAGTTCCACGCATGTGGCTTATGCCTCTTCTGAACGGTGAGATAAGTTCGAGGTGGAATATGAGGGTGTCGCCGGGTACTACTTTCTGCCTGAACCGCACATTCTCGATTTTCATGAAGTAAGTAATATAGTTTTCGGGATCAGGTACTGAACTCAATACAAATATTCCTCCGGTTTGCGCCATGGCTTCTATTATCAGAACTCCGGGCATTACTGGTTCGTCAGGAAAATGCCCGACAAAGAATCCCTCGTTCATGGTTACATTTTTGAGTCCAAGCACATCATGGTCGCTCATGTTTAATATTTTATCTATCAACAGAAACGGGGGGCGGTGTGGCAGTAATCGTTTGATATCGTTGATATCAAACAATGGTGGATTACACAAATCAAAATGTGGAAGCACTGGCTGTGACAGCTCATTTTTGATATGATGCTTGATAATTTTGGCGAACTTTGTGTTTGGGCCGTGCCCGGGGCGGCTTGCGATAACATGGCCTTTAATGCGGGTACCAACGAGTGATAGGTCGCCAATAACATCAAGCAGCTTATGACGTGCCGGTTCGTTGGTATAGTGAAGTTCAAGATTGTTCAATATACCTTCCTTCAGTACCTCAACTTGTGGTTTGTTAAAAAAAGTTGCCAACCTGTCCAGCTCATCCTGACTAATAAGCCGGTTAACAAATACGATGGCATTGCTCAAATCGCCACCTTTAATCAGATTGTTCTGAATCAGATATTCCAGTTCGTGAAGAAATACAAAGGTGCGGCACATACTGATTTCCTGCTCGAATTCACGGATATGACTCAGGTGCGCGTTTTGGGTTCCTAATACATTAGAGTCATAATCAATCATTACAGAGACCTTAAAGGTTTCATCGGGCAGAATCAGCAGTTCAATTTGTTTGTCAGGATCTGAATACCGCAATACTTCATTGATTTTAAAGTATTGCCGATCAGCATTTTGTTCTATTATTCCAGCTTTGCGGATCGCTTCTACATAAAAGCGTGCACTGCCATCGAGTATGGGAGTTTCAACGCAATCAAGATCTACCAGCACATTATCGAGATCCATCCCTGTTAAGGCTGCAAGTACATGTTCAACGGTACTTACCCTAATGCCTTTTGATTCGAGGCTGGTGCCCCTTGAAGTATCGGCTACCAATTCGGCATCAGCATCAATTACCGGCTGGCCCGGAAGGTCAACACGCCTGAATTTGAAACCATGATTTTCAGGAGCCGGTCTGAAAGTTAATGTCACTTCCTGGCCTGTGTGCAGGCCTGCTCCGGATACGGAAATGGCCTCTTTTAGGGTTTTTTGTTTTTCTGACATACGGCTGGCAAAGTTAATACATTTTTAAAAGTAAGTACTTAAATGTAGTTTGCACTAAATGAGTGCATTGACAGGTTTGTTGCCTGTTTTGTATTATTTTTTTGCTTCCTTTTCGAGTAGACTGATACGGTCGGCGAGCTTGGGAAGGTTGCGGAAGTATACGTAGGATTTCCGGTAAAGTGAGATATCAAAGGCCGGGCTTCCCATCATGATGGTATTGGCCGGTACTGAGTTTGAGATACCTGATTGCGCGGCAATTTTCACATTATCACCCACTTCAAGGTGACCGATAATTCCAACCTGACCGCCAATCATACAGTTACGGCCTACTTTTGCCGAACCAGCAACCCCGGATTGGGCTGCTATTACAGTATTTTCACCTATTTCAACATTATGAGCTATCTGAATCAGGTTGTCGATTTTTGCGCCTTTTCTGATGATGGTTGAACCCAGGGTTGCTCTGTCGATGGTGGTGTTGGCACCTATCTCTACATTGTTTTCAATAATTACGTTGCCAATCTGTGCCACTTTCTGATAGTTGTTGTCGCTTTGTGGAGCAAAACCAAAACCATCAGCTCCAATTACTGCATTGGAATGAATGGTACAGTCTGACCCTATCTCACAATCGTGGTAGATCTTTACTCCGGCGTATAAAGTACAGTTATTGCCAATGGTCACATTATCACCAACTACAACACCCGGATATAACTTTGTTGAATCGCCTATTTTAACATGATCACCAATACTCACAAATTCGGCAATGTAGCATTCACTGCCAATAACTGCTGAATCAGAAATAGCTGCATTGGGCGATATTCCTTTCTTACTTTGCGTAAGTTTACTGTATGCGTCAAGCATCATTGCAAAAGCATTATAGGCGTTTTCGACCCTGATAAGGGTGCACGCCAATGCATGTTCAGGCGCAAAATCGTTGTTAACAATTACAACCGATGCCTGCGTGGTATAAATATATTGAGTGTATTTGGGATTGCCCAGGAAAGAAATAGAACCGGGTTCGCCCTGTTCTATCTTTGACAACTTAAAGACTTCTGTTTCTGGATTTCCATCCACAGTTCCATGAATCATGGAAGCAATTTCGGCGGCTTTAAACTTCATATTTTAGGTGTTACCTGTGTGGGTGATCGTTGGTTTTTTTTAGGTATGTTGACAAAAACACTCAAACCGGCTGAATGTTTTTAGGATAGCTTATAAAATGCTTGCTCACAACACGTGTAAGTATCGAAACATTAAGTTGATCTGACGATTCTGCAATATCACAATAACTTCCATCGCGCTGTAAAATGTTGATTTTGTCGTGCAGAGGATTGTAAGCGTTGTTAGTAATTGTTCCGGTTGAAATCAGAAACCGGATGTCCTCACGATTTTGAATTTCCATTGAGTGCATCAACTGATCACCGAGCTGTAAAAGCTTATTGCTTTCAGCAGGTTGGTCAAGGAATTCAATTTTAAAAATATGCCTGTTGACCAAAGAATGGCTTAAAAAGGAAAGGATTTTGTCGGGATGATTTACCCAGGTTTTGATGCTGGTATATACATCATAATCGTCGAGCAGGGCGAACTTACTGATAAATTCATCGCTGGTACTTAGGGCTTTGCCCGATTTATTATTTTGTAAAAAATAACTGAATGCCGGAGTAGCGAACAGCGTTTCGCCCTGCAAGGTAAGTTGTTTTGCCCGGGCCAAAAGGTTTATCATCATATATTCAGCAGCAACCACCGTTTTGTGATAATAAACCTGCCAATACATTAAACGGCGGGCAACAATAAATTTTTCGATCGAATAGATTCCTTTCGCTTCAACCATCACCTCGTCGTTTTGCACGGTTAGCATCTTAATAATACGGTCGGTATTGATAACTCCCTCTGAAACGCCGGTATAAAAACTATCACGTTTCAGGTAGTCCAGCCTGTCCATATCAAGCTGGCTTGAAACCAACTGATGCAGAAACCGCTTATGGTAGGTGTTGGTAAATATCTGGATGGCAAGCTCGAGTTTGCCATTAAATTCCTGATTCAGCCGCTCCATCATCAGCACCGAAATTTCTTCGTGTGTGAGACCGGTAACAATACTATGTTCAAGTGCGTGTGAATAAGGTCCATGCCCTATGTCGTGAAGCAATATTGCGGCAAGTGTAGCTTCTGATTCGCTCTGACTGATATAAAATTCCTTGAATCGAAGGGTCTCAATGGCTTCCTGCATCAGATGCATGGCTCCGAGAGCATGGTGAAATCGGTTGTGAAGTGCTCCCGGGTAAACAAGTCCGGTCATCCCCAGCTGACGGATGCGCCTTAACCGCTGAAACCACGGATGCTCAATGAGGTCGAACAATAACTCTGATGGGATTGTTACAAATCCGTATACAGGGTCGTTCACTATTTTTCTCTTGTTGCGAAGTGGGTCAGGCACGATTTGGCGTATCTTTGTTTAGCGAAAAAATGTTAATTTAAATGCATTTGTATACTAAATCCGTTTACGGATCATTATACATTAACACTGTTTGCGCAGGGCAAATTTACGGATTTTGTAACCCCCTCAGCCATTCTTATTTCTTAATCTGAACCAATGGAAAATATTACAATACTTTGGGCCGACGACGAGATCGATCTGCTTAAGCCACATATCATGTTTTTGAAGGATAAAGGCTATTCTGTTTTTACAAGCAACAATGGTGTAGAAGCAGTAGAGATATTGAAAACCAGACCTTTCGATATAGTTTTTTTAGATGAACAAATGCCAGGCCTGTCGGGTATTGAAACACTTATGCAAATCAAAAACTCATTTCCAAACCTGCCGGTAGTTATGATTACCAAAAGTGAGGAAGAGGCCATCATGGAAGATGCTATCGGGAGCAATATATCTGATTATCTGATAAAGCCGGTTAATCCGAATCAAATTTTGCTCAGCCTGAAGAAAAATCTGGAAAACCGAAAGCTGATAAGCGAAAAAACTACCTTTAACTACCAGCAGCAGTTTCGAAACATTGGCATGGAAATAAGCAACCGGCTCAATTTTAATGAATGGGTTGAAATATACCGTAAACTGGTGTATTGGGAACTTGAGCTTGAAAAATCGACAGATAGTGGTATTGCCGAAGTTCTTAAAATGCAGAAAGAAGAAGCCGGGCTGGTTTTCAGCCGCTATATCGAGAATAATTATTTGCAGTGGGTACTGGGAAAGGCAGCTGACCGGCCTGTTATGTCGCACACCCTGCTGCGCGAGAAGTTATTTCCGCTCATCGATGAGCATCAGGATACATTTTTTATCCTTATTGACAATTTGCGTTACGATCAGTGGAAAGTACTTCAACCCATTTTTGAGCAGTATTTCAGGGTTGAGAAAGACGAGGTGTACTACAGCATTTTGCCCACCACAACACAATATGCCCGCAATACCTTGTTTTCGGGTTTGTTACCTACCGAGATTGAAAAAAAATATCCAAAATATTGGGTAAATGAAGACGAAGAGGGTACTAAAAACCAATATGAATCTGAATTATTGGCTGAGTACCTGAAACGGTTTGGCAAGGATATCCGATTTTCTTACCACAAAATTCTCAATCTCACCGCGGGCCGTAAACTGGTTGAAACCTTGCCCAACCTATTGGGGAATAAACTGAATGTAATCGTTTACAACTTTGTGGATATGCTTTCGCATGCCCGCACCGAAATGGAAGTAATACGCGAATTGGCTGATGATGAAGCCGCTTACCGTTCAATTACCGTTTCGTGGTTTGAGCATTCGCCGCTTTTCGATATTATTAAGTTTTTAGCTGAACGAAAAATAACCACTGTTATTTCAACCGATCATGGTAGTGTGAAGGTTGATTCGCCTGTTAAAATCATTGGTGATAAAGCAACTAACACCAACTTGCGTTACAAAACCGGCCGCAGCCTCAGTTACAGTCAGAAAGAGGTGTATGAAATCCGAAATCCATCCGATGGATTCCTGCCGCGCGGAAATGTAAGTTCCAATTATGTTTTCTGCCGTAATAGCGATTTCTTTGCATATCCGAATAATTATAACTATTACGTTAATTATTACAGGAATACCTTCCAGCATGGAGGTATATCAATGGAAGAGATTATGGTACCCTTTATCACGCTAAAGGCAAGGTAGTATATGAAAACCAGCGAGATGCGATGCAACGGCTTGCACGAACTGGATGCTGTTGCACAAAATATCCTTAATACATATTCCGATAAGCGGATTGTTGCTTTATCGGGTCCTATGGGTGCAGGCAAAACTACCTTTATTCAGGCATTCTGCCGTCAGCTGAAAGTGACCGATGTAGTAAACAGCCCTACCTTCTCAATTGTAAATGAGTATCTTACAGAGAATGGAGAAAGTGTTTATCATTTCGACCTTTACCGTTTAAAGAAACCCGAAGAGTTGCTTGATATAGGTTACGAAGATTACTTCTACAGTGGTAACTGGTGCCTTGTTGAATGGCCCGAGATGGCGGCTTCACTTATTCCTGACAGTGCACTCCACATTAAAATAAGTGTACCTGCACATTCAGAAACACGTTTATTTACTATCGGAAGATTTACCGATTGAATTTAATCTGAGATTGCATTTATTTGTAAATTAGCAAAAGAAAAAAGAGAAATTTTGCGTACAAATGAATGAACAGCAACGCGATTTCATAATGTTTCCATCGCATTCTGTCGGCCTCATGCCACAGGAAGAACGCCTTGAACTTCCCAATCAGGCCTGCAGGTTGAGCATAGGAATACCCCGTGAAACAGCCTTCCTCGAAAATCGTATATCATTGATTCCTGAGGCAGTACACCAACTTGTTGCTGACGGACATCGTGTAATAGTAGAGAACAACGCAGGTGCAGCTGCCCATTTTACCAACAGTCAGTATAGTGATGCGGGGGCTGAAATTGCCTACGAAAACCATGCTGTTTTTCAGGCAGATGTAGTAATAAAGGTGGCGCCAGCCACCGTTGCTGAAGTTGAAATGATGAAAGGCAAACAGGTGTTGCTGTCGTCGCTTAACCTGGCGGGTTTATCTGACACTTATTTCAGAATGCTTTCAGCCAAGCGCATTACAGCCCTGGCCTATGAATATATGAAGGACCGCGACGGAAATTTTCCGGTTGTAAGAGCCATGAGTGAAATTGCAGGTAATACTTCAATTTTGATTGCTGCTGATTATCTGAGTCATCCTGATTATGGCCGAGGTTTGATGTTTGGCGGATTGAGCGGCATTTCGCCTACCGAAGTGGTTATTCTGGGGGCAGGCACTGTTGGTGAATTTGCTACCCGCGCTGCCATGGGGATGGGGGCACTGGTAAAAGTGTTCGATAACTCGGTTTACCGTTTACGAAGACTTCAGAATAACCTGGGAAGCAGGGTATTTACAAGCGTAATTCAGCCTGCTCCGCTTTCTGAAGCCTTGCGAACTGCCGATGTTGCGATAGGAGCTATTCGCTCACAAGCCGGGCTTTCGCCTGTATGTGTTACCGAGAATATGGTGCAGCAAATGAAGGCCGGTGCCATTATAATCGATGTAAGTATCGACCAGGGCGGATGTTTCGAAACCTCGGTGATCACCGATCACAAAAATCCGGTATTCGAAAAATACAGTGTAACCCACTATTGTGTTCCGAATATTGCTTCGAAAGTGCCACGCACCGCCTCCCGTGCTTTAAGTAACCTGCTTGCTCCAATATTACTTAAGATTGGTGAAGAGGGTGGTATTAATAATATACTGCGCACCGACAGCGGAGTGCGGAATGGCGTATATCTATATAATGGTATCTCTACCAATCGCTATATCAGCGAGTATTTTCATTTGCCGCACAAGGATATTGAACTGCTTATTGCAGCATTTCACTGATGCAATCGCAAAAACGATGTAGCCTGACTCATTATTTGATGCGCCTCACTTTTGAACTAAGTAAATTGGCAAAATCAGAGAATCAGTTATAGTGCCGGCGGCATGAATCAAAAAAAGCAAAAAGGATTCCTTTTTGCTTTTTTTGATTCAGATTATTATACCGTTAAAGATTAAAGTGTCCGATATAGTTGTGCGGTGAAAGTGCACGTAGCTCGTTCTTAACAGCTTCGCTAACATTTAGTTTCTCAATAAACCCGCTGATACTTTCGGGCGTAATCTTTTCATTGGTCCGCGTGAGCTCTTTCAGCGTTTCGTAAGGTTTAGGGTAACCTTCGCGCCTGAGAATGGTTTGAATAGCCTCAGCTACTACAGCCCAGTTACTATCCAGATCTCCGGCTATTTTTTCTTCATTCAGAACGAGCTTACTCAGTCCTTTCATGAGCGATTTAACAGCAATTGCCGAGTGGGCCATGGGAATACCAATGTTACGGGTTACCGTAGAATCTGTTAAGTCGCGTTGCAATCGTGAGATTGGCAACTTTGATGAAAGATGGCAAAACAGTGCATTGGCCATACCGAGATTTCCTTCGGCATTTTCGAAATCGATTGGATTTACCTTATGTGGCATGGCTGATGAGCCCACTTCGCCTGCTTTTATTTTTTGCTTGAAATAATCCATCGAAACGTAGGTCCACAAATCGCGGCTAAGATCAGTGAGTATTGTGTTTACGCGTTTAAAAGCATCAAATAAGGCAGCGAGGTTGTCGTAGTGCTCAATCTGGGTTGTAACTTTTTGCCTTTCGAGGCTTAAATGATCACGGGTAAACTGATCGGCAAAGGCAATCCAGTCAATTTTCGGATAGGCTGCATAATGCGCATTCAGGTTTCCGCTGGCACCACCAAATTTTGCTGTAAAGGGGATACTACGTAATTGCTTTATTTGTTGCTTAAGCCGCTCAACAAATACAAAGAGTTCTTTTCCAACGGTAGTTGGAGTGGCTGGTTGACCATGTGTACGGGCCAGCATCGGGATATTTTTCCACGATTTGGCTTTCTGAGTAAGTTTCTTAACAAGATCGTCAAGCAGCGGTAGCATTACATCGTCAATTGCCAAACGCAAGGCGTAGGGCCCGGCAGTGTTGTTGATATCCTGAGAAGTAAGCCCGAAATGAAGAAACTCTTTGTATTTGGAGAGTCCCATTTTATCAAATTTCTTTTTCAGGTAATACTCAACAGCTTTCACATCATGGTTGGTAATGCTTTCTATTTCCTTTACTTCGGCTGCATCGGTAAAGGTAAAATCGCGGCAAAGGTCGCGCAAGGCTGTAAAGTCGCTTTCAGTAACGCCTTTCAGCTGAGGTAGCGGGAGCTTGCAGAGTGCAATAAAATACTCAACTTCAACAAATACCCTATAATTGATAAGGGCAGCTTCCGAAAAAAAGTAAGCCAGACCTTCGACCTGTTTTCTATAGCGACCGTCTACGGGCGAGATAGCATTCAACACAGTTAATTCCATGATGTTCCAATTATAAACTGGTTCAAATGTAAGCAAGCAATTTAAATGATTGCTTAAATTTTTATTAATTTATTTAGTCTCAATGCATCGGTGCAATGCCTTGATTATCAAATACTGCCGAAACAGGCCATGCCAACCAGGCTTTTTTGATGTTTTATAAAGCCATTTTAGCTTACAGCAAAATCAGGCTCTGAGCCTGTAAAAGTAAAAAGAAACAAACTAAAATGACAAAAGCCTGATTTTTTCAGATTCCGAGTGTTTCTCCAATTATAATTACTTCAAACTGTGTGTGTGCTGGTCGCCTTCTGATAATGGTATAGGCACGGCAGCCTCTTTCGGCCGACCTGCAATTGTGGCACAAACCATCGGCGGTACAGGGTGTATTGCGGTTGAGCCGTTTCATATTCATTGGAGCAGCTATATTACGCAGGCGGTCGAAACCGGCTTCTTCGGAGTAAACAATCTTGTTCAGGCCGGCTATTACAATTACTTTTAATGGTCCGAAAATCATGGAGGCAACCCGGTTTCCATACCCGTCAGCATTGATTAAACTACCGCTGAGAGTAATTGCATTTGTGCTGCAAAGATATAGGTCACTGTTCAGGCCGCGTCGCATAACAGCCAGTTTTTCTTCATCGCTCAGCCCCGGAGCTCCGTGGTCGAGTAACTCAGTACCAGCTTCCCTGGCAATTTCTCTTATGCCTAGCGTGCGAACGCTCATCGAACCGCCAAAGGCAACCTTCATTCCCTTATGGCATTGTTTTCTTATATGGTCGGCAGCTTGGGTTCCTGTATCAAAATATGAAGCTTCAAATTCATTGGCTTTCAGATTACTGATCAGTTTTTCGATGATTGATTGCCTGTGCCATTCTGCATAATTGTCCATAAACCTGTGTTTTGTGCAAATATATTATTTACTGCAAACAGGCTGCACATTCATTGTGCTTTACAAATAAAAAACAGGGTTTCCCATGACGGGAAACCCTGTTTCGAGGTAAAGTGCATCAGTTTACCGGGTAATATTCCGGAAAACTTCGCGAATGATGTCGGCGTATTTATCATTGTAACTGATCATACACCATATCTGCAGCATAATAATCTCTTCGCGTTTTAGAAACCGAAGCGATTTGAGCAGTTCTTTGCGGAAAAGGTCGCTGCTAAAGCTCACCTTTTTCAATATGGTTTTGGTATACTCCAGCATAGCGAATTGTGTTTAATGTTTAATGAATCATAGTATGCAATCGATTGCAGGATAAACGAAAAAAGCACCGTTTTGTTGTTTTGCAGGAGGATATTTAACAATTATTTAGGACTAATCAATGACCAGAATTTTCTGTTAACGACCGTTATACTTTGTACTAATGAGGCTTACCGGATAAACCGCAAAAAAACCGATTGCATCGTGGTTAATATTTCCTGCAATGTTGGCCGGTGGTCCGCTGAATAATGGCGTTTGAAATCCTGATTGAACCTGAACCTGCGTAATAAACCTGTAATATTCTTCAGTTATACGCGCGCTTTGTAAGCTAAGAATATCTCCATTTTCGACTTTTTGTGTTGGATTCGAAAGATCAAAAAAGCCAACCCCGATACCATTGGTGTAGTTTCCATTGTAAAAACGGTCATCGGTAACAAGCACTTCACTCAGGGTATCAGTTACAAGTGCTCCGTTTTTATAGGTTTTAAACATGTAGAAATCTGTACTTGGCGGATCAAGTACATAACATTTTATTTCAACATACCCTTTGCTGCCCCATTCGGGATGTTCAACGGCCTTGATTGAATCGAGCGCTGTAACCTGATTCATATATGATGAAGCTTCATAATCGGTGAAACCACTAAGAGGTTCCCTGAGTTGAATATTCAAAGTATAATTGCGGCCCGGAACACCGTAATAATCGGCCGGAGTTTTATAAACCCCTGGCTCTGTTTCGCTCAGCGTGGTAATTGAAGTGCCATCCGAAACAGTTACCAACGCCCCGGTTACAGCCGGTGACGGCCTATTGTAAAAATAGCTAGTGGTTTTGGTTAGCTTTACGCTGTGCTGCATGGTATCGGTGGTTATCGCCCCGTCAACAACCAGCCGGGTATAGCTTTCGTCTAAAGTTATATCGATGCGTTCGGTACATGCGCTCATAAGCGAAGCCAATAATACAAAGATGACAATCCGATTTATCGTTGGTTTTATAGTCCGTTTCATAGATATCAGAATTTAAAATTGTAGGTAATGGCAGGAATAATGCTGAAGAGATAGGTTTTTTCGGCGTAGGTTTGGTTCGGATCTGTGGCATCGGGCACAAAGTTGATGGCCCAGGCATTTTTTCGCCCATAGGCATTGTAAACCGAAAAATTCCATTCACCTTTCCATCGTCTGTTTTGTTTATCGTTGGACTTAAGTGTATATGAAACATCCAGCCTGTGGTAATCAGGCATACGGTAAGCATTTCGTTCGCTGTAAACAGGAACTATCACATTCCCAATTACTGCTCTGCCTGTGGGGAAAGTTACCGGAGTTCCTGTGGCATAAACCCAGTTGGCCGAAATAAGTGAACGCTTTCCGAACTCATAATTCATGACCACCGAGATACTGTTGGGCTTTTCGTAAGGAGCTCTGTAGGCTTGATTGTGATTAATGCCATTGATTTTGCGCCGGGTGGCTGATAAAGTATAGCTTACCCAACCGGTGAGTTTTCCTTCGTTTTTACGTACCATTAGCTCGAGGCCGTAAGACCAGCCTTTTCCGGTGCGGAGCTCACCTTCAAGATATTTGTTGAGTAGTAACTCAGCATTGTCTTTAAAATCAATCACATTGTGCATTTGTTTGTAATAGACTTCTGCCGATGCTTCAAGGGTATTGTTGCGCAGATTTCTGAAATAGCCCACGGCGGCCTGATCAGCTTTCTGCGGCTTCACATTCGGGCTGCTCGGGAACCACAAATCAAGCGGGGTGCCTGCAGTTGAGTTTTGTGCCAGGTGCACGTATTGCACAGTTCGTGAATAACTTGCTTTTAACGACGATTTTTCGTTAAGCAAGTAATTAAGTCCAAGGCGGGGTTCCAGAGCTGCGTAAGTATTGTATAACTCATTGGCCTTGTAGAATGTTGAATCAATCACCCTGTAATCGGCTGAATATGCGTAAACCGTAGCTTTTCCTACATTTTCGAAAACAGAAATTCTGAATCCGTATTTCAGTGTAAACCTATCACCGGCTTTTTGCTCGTTACTCAGGTAAATTCCATGCTCCAGCGCTCTGTTTACCGGAAGTCTGTATTTGGTAAACAGGCTTTCGCTTCCGGTGCCTTTGGCCACACCCGGATCGAAGGTGTGCCGTATAAGGGCTACCCCAAAACGTATGGTATTGTTAGGGTTAGCATACCAGGTAAAATCGGCTTTGAAACTCTGATTCTGCATTTTCGACCGCCATATAAACGAGTTGGCATTTCCTTCGGGTGTGCCAAGTCTGTAGTCGTACATGCTGTGGATAATGGTAAAGTTTGAAAACAGCCTGGGCGAAAAAAGGTGGTTCCACCTTAATGTTCCGGTTTGATTACCAAGGCTCATTCTGGCAAAATCGTTGCTGAAAACATCACGACCGAAATATCCTGAAAGGTAAACCCTGTTGCGATCGTCGATGCGGTGGTTAATTTTAGCATTAAAATCATAAAAGTACAGGATATTATCGCGGATATCCTTATTTTTTGCAAATGGCAGGAAAGCATCAACGTAAGTGCGTCTTCCGGCAACGAGAAATGAAGTACGATCACTGTCGAGCGGACCTTCAAGAGTCAGCCGGCTTGATATAGTTCCGATTCCGCCGGCGCCGCTCAGGTTTTTCTGATTTCCGTCTTTCATGCGAATATCGAGCAGCGACGAAAGTCTTCCTCCGCTAGAAGCCGGAATATCACCTTTGTAAAGAGTCACATCTTTGATTGCATCGTTGTTAAATACCGAGAAAAAGCCCAATAGATGAGAAGCATTGTATACGATAGCTTCGTCGAGTAAAATCAGGTTTTGGTCGGGACCGCCCCCGCGTACACTAAACCCCGAGGCTCCCTCGGCGGTTGATTGCACACCCGGTAGCAATTGTATGGCTTTTATAATATCTACTTCGCCCATTAGCGCCGGGATGCGGTTGATGGTTTTAATATCCATGCGCACGACGCTCATTTCGGGCTTTCGTATTGCTTCGCCGGCATTTTCACCTATAATCACCACTTCTTTGAGTTCCTGCTCTTTTGATTCAAGGTTTATATTCAGTGTAATATTGCCTGATAAATCAACAGCTTGTATCACTGGCTTGTAACCTATATATGAAAATGTGAGAGTATAGTGCCCGGGCTGGAGGCTGATAGAGTAAAAACCATACACATTTGATGTTGTGCCGGTTTTAATTTCATCAATATAAATTGTTGCACCGATGAGTTCTTCGCCGGTGGAGGCATCCTTAATGTTGCCGCTTATGGTAAACCGGGTGCCAGTATTATCGGGTGCTGCATGCAGTTTCGAAGCATGAAAAAGTTGCACGCAAAAAAGGAATACAAGAATGGGAAGTAATGTTCGCATTGTCATAATTCAGTTATTATTTACCAAAACCTCCAAATAACAATCCAACCGTAAATTCTGGTTTTGAAAAGTCGTTTTTATCAAAATAATTTTGGTGGAAACCGGCAGCATTCATGTAGGTTTGATCAACATCACCAACAAACCGGTAACCGACACCTAAGTTTATCTTAAACCAGCGATAAAGGTTCAATTCCAGTTCAGCATGCGGGTTGATGATGAAAACCGGATCAGTCATTAAATAATCGTGATGGTCGATGTGGTAATCACTTTCTGACAAACTGATTAAACCAGCTCCCAATTTTGCACTTACAGCAAAATGCACGGCTTTTTTCGGATTGTGAATGTAACCAAGCCAGATTCCCCCATATCCAAAGTTTGTATTTATATTGTAGTAGCTGTTTACTGCCCCGGTAGAATTCATAATCATAATTACCGGTTGCTGATGAATTGATGAAAGTCCATCGCCAAATAGCCCGGCAAAGAAAGTTTGGTTAAACAAAACGGCACCTCCGCCTCCGGTCATCAGTGCAACTTCATTTCCAATGCCTGAGACTGTAAAGGAGGGTCCGCCAAATCCACTGATTTTTATATCCTTCCCGGAAAGCAAATACTGCGTTTCGTTGTTGTTCTGGCCAAACGAAATGACTGCATACAACATAGCAAAGATGATGATGGCGATTGGAGCCCAGGTGTTAAGTTTCTTCATGTAAACGGATTTGAAATGCAAAAATAAGGGCAGCTTATCGCAGCCCGAAACAAAAGACGGCAGAATGAGGATTTTTACGGGTGAACCGGCTAAAGCGGCGGGTGAACTGTTTTAGGAACGGCCGTTGTGCCTGCGCCGCCTGAGTTCAGCTTGTATCAGATTCAGCTCACGGCTGGTTTGGCCGGCAATGCTGGTATTCTCCTCAGCTCTTCTGAACAGGTACGGCAGTACCGATTTTACCGGACCATAAGGCACATATTTTGCCACATTAAATCCGAGAGCAGCAAGGTTAAAACTGATATGGTCGCTCATGCCGAAAAGCTGAGCAAACCAAATACGGCGGTCGTTCAAACTCAGCCCCCTTTGAATCATATTTTCGGCCAGCAACCTGTTGCTGTTTTCGTTGTGCGAGCCGCAAAGAATCTCAACTACATCAATATTTTCGAGTGAAAGTATAAGTGCATCATCAAATGCTTTATCAGATGCCTCCTTGGTTGGCTGAATGGGAGAGGGATACCCTTTTTCGATGGCCCGTTTGCGTTCTTTTTCCATATAAGCCCCTCTCACAAATTTTACCCCGTAAAAATATCCGCCTTCACGGGCTTTTGCTATACTCGTTTTTAGAAATCCAAGCCGGTCGGTGCGGTACATCTGAAGCGTATTAAACACAATAGCTTTGCTGCCATTGTATTTCTGCATCATTTGTTCAACGGTTTCATCCACCAGGTGCTGATACCAGCTGTCTTCGGCATCAATCATCAGCGGAACATCGAGTTCAGCGGCTTTTTGACAAAGGATTGAAACCCGTTCTTTGAATTTTTGATATTCTACAGCCAGATTTCCGGCCGGCTGCTCGCCCGGTGCAATGTTCTCAAGCAGAGAGGATGATGCAAAAGCCGTAGGTTTAAATACAGCAAACGGTATATTGGGATTGCCTGAAGCATTAACAATGGATCTGAGCGTTTCTTCAAGTGTTTTGGAGATGCTGGAATCGTCGTGCAGGCCTTCAACCGAGAAATCAAGTATAGATTTTACATTAAATTCACACATCCTGCCAACAAGCGGGGCGCAATCATTCAAACTTTTGCCACCTACAAAATACTGGTAAACGGTTGGTTTAACAAGCCAACCTACAGGCAATCCGGCTTTCATCATTGTACCAATAAACCATTGTGCTGTTTTAACGAGCCATGGCCTGGATAATAATAAAAAAAGAAACCTGGCTTTATGCAAATTGGCGTTGGTTTTGCTTTTGAAAGCAATCTCGGTATCGGAAAACGTTATGGTTTGCCTGTTCATGCTATGATTTTTGAGGCGACAAAGTTAATGAACATCGCAATTTGGTCAATAGCAAAGACAAAAGTCTTTTTTTTCTGTTTATCTGAAATCAATTAAGTTTGCATAATAAGAATTAAACTATGGCAAAAAAGTCACATCAAACCGATATTGCAGGTTCAAGCGTATATATAGGCCAGTCAGTTTTTACTGAATTTCGCAATCAATTGCTTTTGGTACTGGCCGATCGTGATGTTATTTTTTTACTGGCTGATGAGAATACGATTGAGCATTGTTATCCCAAGCTTGCCGGGATGGTGCCTGAACTGGGCCAGGTTAATATCATTGTGATTAAAGCAGGCGAAGAGCATAAAACGCTGGCTTCGTGTGAAAAAATATGGAATCAGATGGCTGTTGAGGGTGCCAACCGACATTCACTTCTGATAAATCTGGGGGGAGGCATGATCAGTGATCTTGGCGGATTTGCAGCCTCGGTTTTTCACAGGGGCATGGGCTATATCAATATACCAACCACGCTTATGTCGATGATTGATGCATCACTGGGAGGTAAAACAGGTGTGGATCTTTATTCATTAAAAAATCAGATTGGCCTTTTTTCAAGGCCTGAAAGTGTTTTTGTATGGCCTGGTTTTTTGGCTACACTGCCTTTGCGGCAAATGAGGTCGGGCTTCGCCGAAATGATGAAGCACGCAACAATCGCCGATGCGCAATTCTGGCGAAAATTAACCCAGATACCCATGGCTGTAATCAGTGATTGGGAAAATTACATCATCACTGCCATTCAGATAAAAGCAAAAATTGTGAACAAAGACCCGTTCGAAAACGGCATACGGAGGCAATTAAATTTCGGTCATACGCTGGGGCACGCTTTCGAAACCTACTCACTGCGTAACGATACAAACCCGCTCACACATGGTGAAGCTGTGGCCATGGGCATGATTTGCGAGGCTTATATCTCTTACCGTTTACTGGGTTTTGAACACAGTCAGCGCGACGAACTGGTGCGTAATATTCTGCTCAACTTCGACCATTACAAAATCCCTGAAGAAGCCATTGACGAGTTGGTAGAAATTACAACCTACGACAAAAAAAACCGAAAGGGCCGCCTGCAGTTTACACTCATCAAAGAATTGGGCAAAGCCATCGAAGGGCAGCGTGTGGAGCCATCGCTGGTACGCGAAAGTCTTTTCAGGTATATTGACTTTTCGCGACATGTTCCGGGCAATCCTTAATTATCTGAAAGGATAAACTTTTCTGCTTTTTTATTACTTTCCAGCACTGGCTGCAGATGGTTTGATTGTTTCACAAAATTATGTAGGTTTGTTCAAATTTTGCGACGCTCATGGTTGTTGATATTTTTATTCCCTGTTTTATCGATCAGTTGTATCCCGAAACGGGTTTTAATATGGTAAAGCTGCTTGAAAAAGCCGGTGTTGAAGTACGCTATAATAAGAATCAGACCTGTTGCGGACAAATTGCATTTAACAGTGGATTCTGGGACCATGCAAAAGCTATGGGCGAGAAATTTATCAAGGATTTTAAGGATTGCCGCTATGTAATAACACCTTCGGCTTCGTGTGCCGGAATGGTTAGGAATTATTACGACGAAATGTTCTATAACTCAGCCCTGCACAACGAATACCGATCGCTTAAGAAACATATTTTTGAAATTACTGATTTCCTTGTCAATAAACTTGAAGTTACTGATTTTGGCGCTCACTTCCCACATAAAATAACATTTCATGATAGTTGCGCAGCTTTGCGCGAATACGGCCTTAAAAATGAGCCCCGCACCTTGTTATCAAAAGTAAGCGGTATTGAGTTGGTTGAGATGGAAGAATCTGAAACCTGCTGTGGTTTCGGAGGCACATTTTCTGTTAAAAACGAAGCAATTTCGACCGCAATGGCCGCATATAAACTCGAAAAAGCTCTGAATACCGATGCTGAGTTTATTGTATCAACCGATGCTTCGTGCCTCATGCACCAGCAAGGATATATCAATAAGAATAAACTTCCCATCCAAACCATTCATATTGTTGATGTGCTGGCTTCAGGCTGGTAAAGAAATTAAAAAAAACAACGGTTTATTAAGAGTTTGCCGGTCGTGTAGTAAACTTCCAGATTTTCCCCATAGTATAATTCCCTGCAGGATCGCGGGCACCAATTTGCCAGTAATAATCACAATTGAATTTGAAGCCTGCTAACGTGATTTCAAACTGCTTTACACCATCCACAAGGTTAAAATCGGTAATACCTCCCTGCCAGATGCTCAGAAATTCGCGGCTTGTACCAATCCAGATATCAAATTGCACAGGATCATTATCAAAATCGTTGCAGGTCCATTTAAAAATGATTGTCTGATCCATCCAGGTTTGCCATTCAGGCGGTGTAATATAAATAGGCTCGTCGGGGGGGCGGTTGTTGGTATCGCTTACCACTACAACCAGATTTTTAACAGTATCGGTCATTCCTTTGGTATCGCGCACTTCCATCAACGGAAAATAAACACCTACGGCATTATATGCATGTGTTGCCGATTTTTCGGTGGTAAATTCGGTGTCAAATATTTTATCGTGGTTCCAGTCCCATCTAACCTCAAGCAAAGATGATGGATCTTCAAAATCGCTTACCGAGTCGGCGTTAAAGTTAAAAACAGTGGTTATTGCACCCCTGTCGGGGGTAAGCGTAAATTTGGCTTTTGGCAGATGGTTTTCAGTGTTCGGACTCTCTTTTGTGCACGAAGGTGACACAAGGAAACCTGCTAAAATAATGGCAGTAAAGCGTAGTGTCCGAATTGCAAAGTCCGGTTTTATCATCATACAAATGTTTCAGTCAGTTTTCTCAATCCGTATACAAAGTTAGTTAAATCTTTTCATTAACCAACATTTTAACAATTAACGGCGTAAGTGTAAAAACATTGTAAAGCGTTCTGGCTATATAAAATCAACTGGTATCATTACTTTTAAAGCTTGGTCGCCTGCAATAAACTTATAACTTTTTAAAATTTATTGCAGATGTTACTATATTTGTTCTTACTATCTATTGCTGCCTGAATTGAGTCAGCATATCCATTTTTACCAAAATTGCTCATTCATGAAAAAAATCACCTATGGATTAATCATCCGCATTGTGTTCTTATGGTTTGGATTTCAGGTGTTTGAGTCTCAGGCGCAAGTGCCCACAGTGCAGGATTGTTTGGGTGCGATTCCAGTTTGCACTGATACTTATAACCAGCCGCTTTCATTTCAGGGAACCGGCAATTACCCCGATGAAATAAATCCGAATCAAACCTGTCCGCGCAGCTGCATGGACGGAGAAAAGAACTCGGTATGGTATGTAATTTCAGTTAAATCGGGTGGTTTACTGCGATTTGTTATTACCCCGGTTTCATCATCCGACGATTATGACTGGGCGGTATACAACCTCAATCAGATGGAGTGTTCCGATATTTATAACAATGCAATATTTATGCAGGCGAGCTGCAATGCTGCCGGAGGGCCTGGTTTCCAGGGTGCAACCGGTATCAGCACACCGAATGGTGGTTATTCAAATTGCAGCGGCGGTGGAAATACCAATAAATGGAATGCAGATCTTCAGGTGAATGCAGGCGATACCTATGTGTTATGTGTGAGCAACTGGACCATGACACAGAGCGGTTATTTGCTCGATTTCAGTGAATCAACCGCTGATATTTTTGACGATGTGCCGGCTGTTTTATCATCAGTAAATACCAGTATAGGCTGTGCAGGAGCCACCTCGCTTGAATTTGTATTTTCTGAGAATGTAAGATGCCTTTCGGTGCAGCCTTCCGATTTTCTTCTGATAGGCCCTGATGGAACCCAGCATATTGTAAATAGTGTTAGTGGTGCAGGCTGTGCTGCCGGTGGTGAGCAGGAGAAATTTTTTACCATTGGTTTTTATCCGCCCATGTACCTAAATGGTACATACTCATTACAACTGGTAGGCGAAGTTACTGATTTGTGCTCAAATGCCACTGTGCCTCATAACAAAGAGTTTGATGTTACACTCGATCCCTTACCTACGGTGCTATCAGGCCCAGATGATGTGATGGTTCCTATTGGCGGTGCAGCTACTTTTAGTGTTGAAACGCTCGGTGATACCAGTTTCCAATGGCAATACAGACCCAACTCCACTGCCTTCTGGCAGAATTTATCTGAAGCGGCTCCTTATTCAGGAACAACTACAAATTTACTAACCATCGATCCGGCTACCTTCGATTTGGGGCAATACCAGTTCAGATGCACTGTGAGCGGCAATTGCCCACCACCCACACAATCGGCTGCTGCAACGTTGTTTGTAGGTGACCAGCTGGCTGCTTCAGCCACTGCTGAACCCGAAGAAATTTGTTTTGGGAATCAATCCCAATTAAATGTTACCGCATTCGGCGGAAACACTCAGCAACCTTATTCGTACCTCTGGACTGCGCCCGGAGGCTACTCTTCAACCCAGCAAAATCCAACTGTTGAACCCTTTACCACCACTACCTATACCTGTGTTGTTGACGACGGGTATAACCCTTATACGACTTATGTTACAGTAACTGTGCATCCCCTACCGGTTGCCGAAGCCGGATTTGATCAAACCATCAATCACGGAACATTCACTACCTTGCAGGGAGTTAGTATCTCAGGTCAGGATCCATTTACATACAGCTGGCAACCTTCTGATTCTTTGTGGGATCCTTCAGCACAAAATCCGGCAACCCGCAAACTGCGGGGCTCAACCATGTTTGAACTCGTGGTAACTGATGGTAATAACTGTGTGAGTGAGCCCGATCAGGTGCTTATAACCGTTATTGGCGGACCACTTGCAGCTTCACCCATAGCTCAGCCGGCTGCCATTTGTTTGGGCGATACCGCGCAATTATTTGCATTGCCAAGTGGAGGTGAATATACCTCGTACACCTTTACCTGGAGCCGAAATGGTGAAGATGTTTCGTCAGAAGAAAACCCCAAGGTATGGCCGGTTTCAAATACTACATACACACTTACTTTGTTCGATGGGTTTAATACGGTAAGCAGACCGGTTACTGTTACCGTAAATGAGCTGCCAAAGGTTGAGCTCACGCAGCCTGGAATGCACCTGGTTGATGGAGTTATTCAGAATTGTGTGTACGATACACTTGTGCTGGATGCAGGTGCAGATACCCCGGGACTTGAATATTTCTGGAAAAACGGTGCTACTTCGCAGTCAACTGCCATTTCAACTTCTGGCTTAAGTTTTGATTTACAGAGTCATTGGGTGCGGGTAACCAATCCGCAAACCAAGTGTGTTGCTACCGATACAGTTGATGTGATGTTTACCTTTATCGAGTGCTCATATGGCATTGACGATCTGGCCACTGCTGACCTGATCAGGGTTTTTCCAAATCCGGCTGGCGGTGAGGTTACCATTTCAATAGATGGTAAACCAACTGATTTTGAGATCGCAATTTCGGAGCTTAGCGGTAAAAAACTGTTTGAGCAGAAATATCAGAAAACAATTAACGGCGTTGCAAATCATACCATTAGTCTTTGTCGGTTAAACGCTGGTGCCTATCTGATAAAAGTAGCCTCAACCGGTGGTATAATTGTTAAAAAACTGATTGTAATAAGATAGCAATTTGAAATCTGTGTTTATCATTGTAGCGACTGCATTGCCAAATGGCATTCTTGTTCTATGATTTTTAGCCTGTCTTTTTTTTAAGGCAGGTTTCATATTTATGGTTGTATTGACTCTTCGGATGACTACCATTGGTGAAAACCCTTTGAACACCATTTCTTTATGTGCTATTGGCAAAGAAAATATTATTGAGGAATTGAAAACATGAATGCGCTTTTTGACATTTACCGGATGATTAAAGTGCTGTAGATGATGGTGTAGTTTCAATTTGTTAAACTAGCGCATGCCCGGATTTATACAGGAAGCAAGGTACCTATTTATAAGGGTGAAACAGCTTCACTCAATACCACTGCCATCAAGGTACATTATTCTGCAGCCAAAGTAGTTACTGCGTTATTCACTTAAGCCATTGCATGGTGGTTTTTGTGATTATTGGATGAGAAATTGAGCGTCTCATGAAAAAGTGTCTGAAGAAAATATGCACTTTTGCAAATCTAACCAATATTGAACACCTAAGATGTTGATTTGCAAGTAAATAAAAAATGATTTTTTTGCTTAAATTCATCTTAAAATTTTTTATTATTTTCCGGGAAAACGTCATTTTTATTAATTAATTTATAATTTTGGGGCACACAGAGGCCAAAAAGCGCTGGGGGATTGTTGGTAAGGTTCAGATACACTGAATTATGTTTCCAGGCCTTGTTTAAGTGATTGCTTATCAACTGAATTGAGTTGTCCACCGTTTATTCGGAAGGATGGTGTTTTTCAGGGTATGATTGTAAAAAAATCCGGAAGATGAAATCAAATTTCGTGGATGCTATGCATCGTTATCTTATTGTGATATTTGCTGCCGTGTTGTTAATGTTAAATACGGCAATGGCTCAGCTTACTGTTGTTAAGCAGGATGCCGGAGGATATTGCAAAGTGGAACTTACAGATTATTCTTATTACAGCCGGATGGTACTCATCAATGAATTTGAGCAGATTCAGGATATAAAATTCGTTGTTTCTGATGAAACCGGGGTTGTTTATTTGTATCCGCTTAATGTGCCACTTTCTCAGCTTGAAAATCAGGTTCGATCCATCATTAAAACTGCATTGAAACATGAGAGGCAATTTACGAAGGATGAAAAAACATATGCTATAGAGCAAATCATAGCTAATTCAGGTAGCTGGATTGAAGCTTACGCATTATCGGGAGTCAGATCTACCGAGAATGACTCTTGTCATAAATCGATGCCATTTTGTACAGGAACAATTTATACTTTTCCAGCCGGGGTGAATACACAGGCTCAGGCTGGCCCTAATTACAATTGCCTCTCAACCCGACCCAATCCGGCATGGTATCATCTCAAAATTCAGGATCCCGGGCCCATTGCAATTTACATGTATAGTACGCCTTCCCGGGATATTGACTTTTGTTTGTGGGGACCTTTCACCGATCCGCTTACTCCGTGCCCGATGACCAATACCAATGGTGGTCTCACCGGTTCAAAAGTGATTGACTGCAGTTATTCGCCCAATGCAACTGAAACTGCTAATATTCCCAACGGGCAAACAGGTCAGTATTACATTCTGATTATCACGAACTTTTCAAATCAGCCCTGCGATATTACTTTTCAACAAACCAGTGGAACCGGAACTACTGACTGTACCATTCTGCCGCCACCAGCAACAAGCAATTCTCCGCTGTGTGTGGGCGAAACGCTTCAGCTGAATGCTGCCACTGTGATAGGTGCCAATTATCAATGGTCGGGCCCAAACGGTTTTATAAGCAATCAGCAAAACCCCTCCATTCCTAATATGCAGTTTAATAATGCCGGGGTTTACTCATTGGCTATCACGGTAAACGGACAAACCAGCGACCCGACCAATACGGAAGTTTTTGTGTATGATCCCCCAACGGCTGCTATTTCTGGAACCACTTCCATTTGCAACGGCGATTCAGCTTTGCTTACCATCAATACGACCAGTGTTGGCCCATTCAGGGCGGCGGTAAGTGCCGGGGCCGGAATTCCAATGATTCTGAACTTTATGCAGGGCCCATATTCTTTCTGGGTTCATCCTACGGTTACAAGCACATTTACGCTTACCAGCATTAGTAACAATGCCTGCAATGGAACGGTATCAGGTTCTGCAACAGTTACTGTAAGGCCAACACCAGCTGCTGCTTTTACAGTAAACAATCTCTGCTCGCGACTGAATACCACTTTTACCGACCAAACAACAATAATAGCGGGGAGCATTGCTACCTGGAGCTGGGACTTTGGCGATGGAGCTCAGTCTAATCTGCAAAATCCTTCTCATGTTTATGTAAATCCGGGCTCAATTACAGTGAACCTTACAGTTACCTCAAATACAGGATGCGAGAAATCTGTTTCCCAAACCATTGAGGTGCTGCCAACTCCGGTCGTTAATGCCGGCCCCGATAAAACGATTCCGTATGGTACCAACACCACACTCGATGGCTCAGCCTCAGGCGGAAGCGGTTTTCATACCTACCAATGGGAACCTGCTGATAAGGTTACCAATCCCACAAGTGTAACAACGCCTACTGTCTTGCTTGCAGCAACCACCGATTTTACACTTACAGCCACCGATAATAACAATGGTTGTCAAATTTCAGATGCCATGACAGTGACAATCACAGGAGGCCCGCTCTCGGCTCTTATTCAGGCGAACCCTTCTGAAATTTGCCTTGGCGAAAATACTTTACTCAATGCCATGCCTTCAGGTGGTTCGGGTAACTATACCTACAGCTGGACTTCATCACCAGCCGGATTTACTTCAACCCTCGAAGATGTAACCGTAAATCCTACAGTAACCACTACCTATTATCTGGCCATTTACGATGGATTTAATACCGTAAATATTTCGGCTCAGGTGACAGTAAATCCGCTACCGGTACCCAATGCGGGTGAGGATCAAACAATACCACATGGTACCTCAACCATGCTTACATCGATGGTTAGCGGCGGAACGCCTCCGTATACCTATGCCTGGAGTCCTCAATCGCTGGTACTTTCACCAACATTTTATGTAACTCCTACAACCAACCTGTACGAATCTCAGAATTTTATGCTGACAGTTACCGATAGCAAGGGGTGTATGGCTTCGGGACAGACGGTAGTGACACTCTCAGGCGGTCCGTTGCAGGTAAATCCTACTGCTGATCAACCTGTAATCTGCCAAAATGAAACTACTACCTTAAGGGCAATACCTGGCGGTGGATCAAACAATTATGTTTCATACACCTGGACCTCAAACATTGGGTCATTTACTTCAAGCGAGGCTAATCCTCAGGTTGCGCCGATTGCTACCATAATTTATACAGTTGTAGTTGATGATGGATACAATACAGCCAGTGGATCAGTTACAGTTACCGTAAATCAATTGCCCTCACTCAACCTCATCCCTGCTGATACCACGGTTCAGCAAATAGGCCCTACTTCAATCGGAATTTGTGTGTATGATACCATTACCATTGATGCGGGTAATGCGGGAGACGAATATCTCTGGAGCAATGGTGCCACCAGCCAAACGATTGATATAAAGACCTCAGGAATCAGTTTTGATGTTCAGGATTATAATGTTACCGTAACCAATCCGGAGACCGGTTGCCATAACAGTGCAGCCATCACTGCATATTTTACTTTCCAGTATTGCAGTTATGGCATAGAGGAGCTCGAAAAGGACAATCGCCTGATGATTTATCCCAATCCTTCGGCAACCGGTGATTTTAATGTTTACATTGCCAGTCTGAGTGGTGAAATGCTGCTTGAAGTTTATTCAGCCGATGGCCGTAAAATTGACGGGAAGAAGCTGAACTTAACTTCAGGAACCGCTGAATCAACCCGGCTGCATCTGAATAGTGGCAGCGGTTTGTATGTAATCAGGCTCATCAGCGATTCAGCAGTATTGCTTAAACGAATAATTATTTCAAAATAAATAATCATATCCCTTTAACCCCGGAAGCAAATGTTTTCGAGTGAATAAAGGGACAAATAATGGACTTTTGATGAAAAAAACTGGTGTGGTGGTTTTATTGCTGCTGTTGGCTTTTAGCCCTATGTATGCTCAGGTTAACAGATGTTCCTATGTCCCCCCCCGTCAGGCAGATACCTGGTTGTTTTACCAGAATGCCGGATTAAAACTTACCGATGCCGGCGTTACTGTTAGCCACCCCACAGTTGGAAACTTACCGGCAGGAAAAGGGTCGGCATGTATTTCTGACGCAAGTGGAAACCTGGTTGTATATACTGATGGTATGCACGTTTGGAACAGTAACCACGATAATATCAATTTCGGGCCTAATCTTAAAGGTGACCTCGGATCCACACAATCTTCCATTATTGTTCAGAATCCGGTTACAACCCAAATGTATTATATTTTCACAACCGATATAATTTATCCTCCTGCATTTGGTGTTACAAAGGGGTTAAACTATTCGAGGGTCGATATGTCGACCAGCAATAATTATGGTGCTGTTTCAAGCGATCGTGATATAAATTTATTATCTGAAACAGCAGAAATGTTAACCGGCGTTGCTAAAGCCGATGGTAAGGGATATTGGGTGATTGCGCATGGATTGGAAAACAATACCTTTTATGCCTACGAGGTAACCTCAGCAGGAGTAAACGAAAACCCGGTTACCAGCAATGCCGGATCTATATTGAAAAACGATTACAACCTTCGTCAGAATCTGGGTGCCATGAAGGTTTCGCCTAAAGGGGATAAAATCGCTTTTGCTTCTTTCGGTAGGTCGACTGTTGAGCTTTTTTCGTTTAACAATGCCACCGGGAAAGTCACTGATATGGCTATTATTTCTCCATTAATCACCGGTGTGAATCAGGGACCCTATTATGTCGAATTTTCGCCCGATGGGACCAAATTGTATTACACAATTGCCAATCTCTCAACCGGCCGCGATAATCATTTGTACCAGTACGACATTTCAACCGGAGCTACTTCGGTTGAGTTGAACGTACCGCCATTGGATGCTGATGTTTCAGCATTGCAGCTGGGCCGCGACGGAAAAATTTATGTGAGCCGCTATCAGCGTTCCTATCTTGGTGTTATCGAAAATCCCAACCGCCCCGGAACTGCCTGCAACTACAATCAGGATGGTATTAACCTCGGAACTCATAAAGCACTCAATGGCTTACCCAATTTTATTCAGAGTTATTTTGATGTTCCGCCTGTTGATTACGATACAAAATGCGATGGAGACCTTACCGTGTTTGATATTCTGAATAAATCAAATATCGATAATGTAAGCTGGGATTTCGGTGATGCAGGCAATACAACGCCCGGTTCCGGACTTAGTCCTCAGCATTTATTCAGCAGGCCTGGCGATTTTACAGTTACCATGACAGAGACTTTTAACGGTTTGAATTTTGTAACAACATTCCCGGTTCATATTGATTCACTCCCGCCAAAAATTTTACCGGATAGTTTATATATTTTCCCGGGTTCAACCATTCCGCTATATGGCCCAGTTGATATGTATTCTTACCTGTGGCAGGATGGAAGTAACAATATTGCCTTCAATGTTACCGAAGAAGGATTGTATAGTGTTACCTATGAGGATATTAACTGCTGCACAAATGCCGACTCAACCAAAATTATTGCCCTCGACATAAAAGTCCCCAATGCGTTTACGCCCAATGGAAACGGATTGAATGATATATGGCGGGCTCTTGGTCCTGATGATGGTATCGAAGACTTTAATCTGGCAGTTTACAACCGCTGGGGGCAATTACTATGGGATAGCAGTGTATTTGGCACCGGCTGGGATGGAACCTTCAACGGCGAATTGATGCCGGCAGGCGTTTATGCCTGGGTTATGACCTTCAATGTAAAAGGTAATATTATGTCGATTGGTAAAGTAAAGTATCGCGGATCCGTTACTTTGCTGCACTAACCTGCAATCCGTTCAGGTTTTTTATCTTTGCAAAAAGCCTGCAACATGTCTTTCGTCCACAATTCACTGCGTTTTTTCGGTAGTTTCTCCCGTGAGCAAATGGTACAATGCTATCGCAGCAATGTGGGCCCCGATATTGAAGTAGCGCTTATCAACGGCCGTTATCAGATTAACGCAGGAAATGTTAACTATTCGTATGGGTCGCTCCACGATGCCTTTCGCCGGTATTTCAACCTCGACCCGCCTCCCTCGGGTGCTGAATTACCAGTGCTGATTCTTGGCTTCGGTGGTGGGAGTGTAGCTACCATCCTCAGGAATGAGCGGCTTATGCCAAACCCTATTACCGGCGTTGAAGTTGATGAGGCAATGATTCAGGCAGGAAAAGAGCATTTTGGGATCGATAAAATTCAAAATCTTGAGCTGCTTTGTATGGATGCCTGGGATTTTACCAGGCAATGCAAAGCCAGTTATGCGCTGGTAATTGTTGATTTATATATCAATGAAAATGTGCCTGATCAATTTGAGAGCAGAGAATTTCTGAAGGCAATCAGTAAATGTTTGGCACCGGGTGGCAAGCTTGTTTTCAACAAGCTCTCCCCAATCATTGAACCTTCTCAATCGTTTATTGAACTCGAAAAACAAATCAACATCTTGTTTGGAAATTCAAAAACTTACAGGGTAGGTGTAAACAAAAAGATACCCAATTTTATGATTACCGCAATAAATAATGATGCTAACGAGCTATGACCGAACAGACAGAATTATTCAGTGAAAAGATTGCCTCCGAACTCAGTATACAGCCCTGGCAGGTATACAATACACTGAAACTAATGGAAGGAGGGGCAACCATTCCTTTTATCGCCCGCTACCGCAAAGAGATGACCGGAACGCTTGATGAGGTGATGCTTGCTGCCATCCGCGACCGCCACCAGCAACTGGTCGATATGGAAAAGCGCCGCGCCTATATTCTCGAATCGGTATCGGAGCAGGGAAAGCTTACACCGGAGCTTGAAAAACAAATTACTAATGCTGAATCTATAACAGAACTTGAAGATATTTACCTTCCATACAAGCCCAAGCGTAAAACGCGCGCTGCCATCGCCCGCGAGCGCGGACTTGAACCACTTGCCAGACTGATTATGACGCAACAATCGTTTGAGCCTGAATTAAAAGCTGAAGAATTTATTAATGATGAAAAGGATGTACATTCGGCCGATGAAGCCCTGGCCGGTGCACGCGACATAATTGCCGAATGGGTGAACGAGCACAGAACTGCGCGCGAGCGGGTAAGATCGCTTTTTACCCGCGAAGCCATAATTTCCTCAAAACCTGTTAAAGGAAAGGAGCTCGATGGCATGCTGTATCAGAATTATTACGACAGCAGTGAGTCATTGTTACGTGCTCCTTCGCACCGTATTCTGGCTATGTTCAGGGGTGAAGAGGAAGGGTTTCTGAGACTTTCCGTTGAGCCCGATGAACTAAAAGCAATAGAACTGCTTGACCGAATTTTCGTTAAATCAGGCAATCAGGTATCAGATCAGGTAAAAATAGCTGTAAAGGATGCATACAAACGATTGCTGCAACCCTCGATGGAAACTGAAGTCAGGCAAATAGCCAAGAAAAAAGCCGACGACGAAGCCATTCGCGTATTTACCGGAAATTTGCGCCAATTGTTACTGGCCGCCCCTTTGGGTCAGAAGAACGTACTGGCCATTGATCCCGGTTTCCGCACCGGGTGTAAGCTGGTGTGCCTCGATCGTCAGGGCCGGTTGTTGCACAACGAAACCATTTATCCGCATCCGCCACAAAACGAAGTTGGAAATGCTGTGTCGAAAGTAAAGAACCTGGTTCAGGCTTATGGTATTGAAGCCATCGCGATAGGCAACGGCACCGCCGGACGCGAAACTGAAAATTTTATCCGCAAGATTCCATTCGACCGTCAGCTCATGTGCATTATGGTGAACGAGAGCGGGGCCTCGGTTTATTCAGCCTCTGCAGTAGCACGTGAAGAATTTCCGGATTACGATGTAACCGTGCGCGGAGCTGTTTCAATTGGCCGCCGCCTGATGGACCCGCTGGCCGAACTTGTAAAAATAGACCCTAAATCTATAGGTGTAGGGCAGTATCAGCACGATGTAAACCAAACTGAACTGCAGAAAAGCCTTGAGGATACGGTAATTAGCTGCGTGAATAATGTAGGTGTTGAACTCAATACTGCCAGTAAGCAGCTACTTAGCCATGTTTCAGGATTGGGACCAGTACTGGCAGGTAACATAGTGGAGTATCGCAACCAGCATGGAGAGTTTACCTCGCGGGCTGAGTTACTCAAAGTAAAACGATTTGGCGATAAGGCATTTGAACAGGCAGCAGGCTTTCTCAGAATCAGAAATGCAAAAAATCCGCTGGATAGAAGTGCTGTTCATCCTGAAAGCTACAAGATTGTAAATTCGATGGCGGCAAAACTCAATTGCAGTGTTTCTGATCTGATGGAGAAGGAAGAACTTAGAAAACAGCTGAACCCGCGTGATTTTGTTACTGAAACTGCCGGATTACCTACCATCACTGATATTCTGCAGGAATTGGCAAAACCCGGCCGCGACCCCCGCGAGCAATTCGACCTTTTTGAATTCGATAAAAATATCAATACCATCGAAGACCTGAAACCAGGTATGATTTTAAACGGTATTGTAACAAATATTACTGCTTTCGGAGCATTTGTCGATATCGGAGTTCATCAGGACGGACTCGTACATGTAAGTCAGCTGGCAAATCGCTTCGTTAAGGATCCCAATGAGGTGGTTAAACTTACACAGCATGTTAAAGTAAAGGTTATGGATGTTGATGTGCAGCGAAAACGCATTGGATTATCCATAAAGGAAACAGGGCAATAACTCATTCTCGCAGGTTTGATTTCGTATTTTAAAGACTGGAAGAATGGAATAATGGAAAAGTGGAAGAATGGAACATTGAATTGGGTTTTATGACCAGGCTAAATTAACGTTTGACCATTTAACCGATCCCCCAATGTAAATATATTCGCTGATGCTCATCTCAGGCTGAATGTAAGATAGTGCAACATTTCATGGAAACCGGCGTTTTTTTAAAATAGGGTTGCAATATACAAACTGATGAAACTTAAATTACTACTTCTGCTATTGTTTGCTTTCGTTAATTCATCTCAACTTTGGGCACAGCGGATTATGGGTGCAGTAACTTTTGGCGTTAACGCAACCCAGGTTGATGGTGACGAAGTATTTGGTTATCATAAGTTTGGACTGAATACCGGTGCAGCTGCTATCATTCCGTTTACGGATAAATGGTCGTTAAGTGTCGAGAATACTTTTAGCCAGAAGGGGGCGCATCAGCGTAAATTGTATCTCGATTCCCTTGATGGGTCATATGATCTTAAATTGAATTACCTCGATGTTCCGCTGCTGATACAGTACACTGATAAGGAGGTAGTTTCATTCGGCACCGGTATATCGTGGGGCCGGCTTGTGGGAATCTCTGAGCAACGCAATGGTTATCAGATGTCTGAAACAACGCTTCAAAGCGGAATTTATCGAAATAGCGATCTTAATTTATTGCTGGACGTAAAGTTCAGACTCATTGACAGACTAAGGTTTAATGTTAGGTATGCCTATTCGATACGGCCTATTGCCACGCGGGAAGTCATTGATTCAAAAACCGGAAAACCGAATATCAGGAATCAATACAACGGCATGTTTACATTTCGCTTGTATTATGTGTTTAACGAAAAACTGAGCCGCGAAAGCAGGCGCCAAAATCCCACACCTTGACAACTGCCGATAAGTTAAAAGTATCTCTCAACCTGCTTCACCATCCCGAAGGCGGTTGGTATTGTGAGACTTACAGGGCATCCTTGCAGGTGAGTGTCCCCTGGTCAACGCAAAAACGGGCTGCCGCTACTTCAATATATTTTTTGTTGGAATGGCCCGAATTCAGTGCCTTTCACAGGATTAAATCGGATGAGTTATGGCATTTTTACGAAGGCAGCTCCATTGAAGTTTATTGGTTCAGCCACTCTGGTGAGCTCACAACCCTTAGGCTTGGCCGTGATGCTGAATCCGGCGAAGTGCTTCAGGGTGTGGTACCTGCCAATGTTTGGTTTGCTTCAAAGCCCGTTATCCCTGGATCGTTTGCCCTGGTTGGCTGCACAGTTTCACCTGGATTTGATTTTAACGATTTTGAACTGGCCAGCCGCAGTGATTTGCTCAGGCTTTACCCGAACCACAAGGAACTGATAACCAATCTGACACATGAACCGGCTTAGCCCATATCAGGGTTTTAAACTGAATAGCAGATTTCATCGACTTTATTGGGACTTGTAAAACCTCAAAGCTCAAAGCTCAAAGTCATTCTGGGTTCTGCGTTCTGGGTTCTATGTTCTTGGTTTGTCCTTCGTACAATGTTTAGACATTAGTCCCGATGGATATCGGGATTGGAAATTGGAAATTGGAACTTAAATTTTAACTCTTCTCCTTGTCTCCCCGTCTCCTTGTCTCCTTGTCTCCTTGTCGCATGGCCAACTTACTCGTCCCTCGACCCTTTTCAGCGTCCCTCGTCCCTTTCACTAATACACCAACGGAATCTTACTTCGGTTTTTCCACCCGGCATCGTAGCGGTTATCAACAAAAAAGATGAGTAAATCAGCATCGTAGCGGTTTTCGGCAAACCAGATTTTTTTATCGGCATCATAACGGTTATTTACAAAAAACCATCTACCGTCATGATCCGTATCGTAGCGGTTATCCGCTTTGAAAACGAGCAGATCAGCATCGTAACGGTTGTCCACTACAAAAACCTTAAAATCGGCATCGTACCGGTTTTCACACGAAAATATCTTTTGAGCAAATGTGGCTGAATGCAGTAGAATAATGCAAAACAAAAGTGCTGATATCTTTTTCATAATAGTTGATTTATACAAAAATACTGCCGCAGTGCTCAGAAATTGAGATAAAAATCATTGGTAATAAACTTGTATTCATCGGTATAACTGCTATCTGATTTACGGATTGTAAAAGTTTGTAGTACAATACTGCCTTTTTCTTTACCAAACTCCATCAGAACTCTGTTCGGAATTTTTCCTTCTACCGGTACCACATCGGATCTTAACGTTAGCGATAATTCATGCTTACCAGCAATTTCTATAAACCGGGAAGCTTCGTTTACGGGTAAAATCAAGCTGAATTTTCCATCTTCTGAAAGCAATCGGGTAACAGCATCGGCCAGCTCATCGAATGGCAGCTGGTCGTTGTGCCTTGCCCTACTGCGCTGCTTATCGGGTGCTTTAAGCGAATTTATAAAATAGGGAGGGTTTGAAAGAATGTGGTCAAACGGGGCCTCCGGTTTTATGGATGCATATTCCTGAAGGCTGATGTGTTCTGCCTGCAGGCGGCTGCCCCAGAGGCTGGCTTCAAAATTGCAGCTGGCTTCTTCAATGGATGACCGGTCAATATCAATGGCTGTAATCAGGGCTTCTGAACGTTGAGCCGCCATCAGGGCCAAAACGCCGCATCCGGTGCCAATGTCGAGGATTTTGCTGCTATTTTCGAACCTGGCCCAGGCTCCGAGCAGCACCGAGTCAGTACCTAACTTCATCGCGCAAGCGGAATCGTCAACAACGAATTGTTTAAACCGAAAGGGCATGGTGCAAAGGTAAAAAATGTTTTATTGAATCAGGTAATCTGCTGGCACGCGTTGCAAGCAAGCATAGAATAAGTTTAACCTAGATACAATTCAATCAATCCTTCCGGTGACCTGGTATAGATAGTGCGGGTTTCGCGGTTCACATCCACAATAATCTCGTCGGTGATGGGAATCAGAATTTCTTTTTCCTTAAAAAGGATTCTGAGCACCGCCTGATGCGGATATTCAAGCACTTCCTGTATGGTTCCAATCTGGCCATACACTTCGTCGTTTACCAGGTAATCCTTAACTTCGTGGTAGTAAAAACGGTTTCCTGAAAGGGGAGGGAGCATTTCTAAAGGCAGGTACAAATCGCAACCGGTAAGCAGTGAAGCCTGCTCAATTGAATCGATATCTGCAAAAGTTACTACGGCGTTGTTGTTGTGCCGCATGTCAAGCGATTCAATAAAAAAAGGAATCAGTTGTCCGTTCATCTGAACGTAAACTGATTCCAGTTCTGTGTAATTTTTGGGGCTATCGGTATCCAGATGTATCAGCAGGGCTCCTTTGGCAGCATGTAATTTTAAAATTTTGCCGAGATAATAGAAACCCTCCATGGAAATCGATTCCGGATTGTTTTATTCTGCAGCCGGTTCTTCGGCAGCAGCTTCAGGAGCAGCTTCTTCAGCGGATTCTTCGGCTTCAGTTTCAGTTTCAGTTTCGGCTGCAGCTTCAGCTGCTTTCATTCGTTTTTTGGCAATTTCAGCAGCACGTGCTTCATTCACCTTAGCTTCCACTTCAAGGCGCTTTTTCAGGGCGTCTTTTTCGCTTAGCTCTTCGGCTTTCACAGCACTGTTCAGTTTCGATTCTTTTGCAGTTTTCCATTCATTAAAACGTACTTCAGCAACTTCCTTGGTGAAAGCTCCTTTTTTAACGCCCCTCATCAGGTGGTCATACATCAGAATCCCTTCGTCCGAAAGAATATTTTTAACGGTTGGCGTGGGATCAGCTCCCTTGGTATACCAATCGTAGGCTTTCGCAAAATCGAGGTCAATTTCTGCAGGTTTTGCAACAGGGTTGTACGTGCCAATCTTTTCGATGAATCTTCCATCCCGGGGTGCACGACCGTCCGCAATTACAATATGATAAAAAGGCCTGCCCTTCTTACCATAACGTTGTAATCTCATTTTTGTTGGCATAAAGCAAAATTTAAGTAATGTGAATAATTGTTTTTAAACAGGGGTGCAAAGTAACACATTTATTTTGAGATAAAAAAGCAGTTTTTGCATTATTTGCCAATTGCCCATCATGGCTCACCAATGGCAATTTAATGGATTGATTTACCGCTTGTTCAGAATTACCAGTGCAGCAATTACCCCGGGTACCCATCCTGCAAGAGTGAGTAAAAATACAATAAGTACCGAACCGCAGCCTTTATCAATCACCGATAAGGGTGGAAATACAATGGCTAAAATAACTCGCATGCAAGACATTGGCTTGATCTATAATAGTTTATTTATTCAAAATCGGGTTCTTCATCAGGTAATACTAACGGTATTGAATCGGCCGGTACCACCAGCAATCTGGCCGGTCCCTTAAGTTCAATCACCGGCCTTAGTTCATTAAATTCATCCTGCGTTATCCATTCCTTTTTGAGCATCTTTGTCGAAACCAGACTATAATATGACTGCAAATATTCGCGAAGGTTACCATTCTGGTCAAAAGAATATTTAAACCATTTGGGTTTTGGTATAATACTGGCCAGGTATATGCTTTCAGCCAGCGTAAGTTTCGAAACATCCTTTTTAAAGTAAAACTGCGATGCTTCATTCATTCCGTATACCATTGGCCCCATTTCGATAATATTCAGGTAAACCTCAAACATGCGCTCTTTTGATACCAGATGTTGCGACTCTATCATCCAGGTAATTAGCATCTCTTCAAGCTTCCGCGTGATGTTTTTATTGCGGTTAAGAAACACGTTTTTAACCAGTTGCATACTTATAGTGCTGCCACCTCTTGCAAACCGCTTCTCTTTTATATCCGTAATAATGCTTTCGCGGATGGCATCGGGCAAAAATCCACGGTGGTTAAAAAATTGCCCGTCTTCTGAGGTCATTACCGCCTTTTGCAGATGGCCCGGCATAGCACTTAAAGGCCTGTATTCGCGATTTTCGGGCCCTACAACAAATTGCCTGACCGGCTCACCTTTCTCAAAGGCTGTATAAACAAATGGCTCGTTGATATAACCGAAATTGGTTTTTCCGAATTTCTCAACAGCAAACCCTTTTGAGGTAAGCCATGCATTAAATTGAATGGAATCGGGAGATGCCACCGGATAAACAAACGATAAATAAAACCCAAGCCGGCCTTTAACCTTTATGCCTTCAAAATTGGTAAACAGTCCTGCCGGAAACGATCCGAAAAAATCGCGGGCGCTGAAATCGGGTTCATTGATACGAAGGGTTAGTTGTTTCGCCGGGCTGAAGTCGTAGCGTACAAAGGGATGGAATGCCACAAGGTTATAACGGATTACACTCGTGCTATCGAGCTGTATAAATGATTTTCCAATGGTAAAGTTGTAATTTATCCTGCTGAAATTAAATGCAATATCCTGGGGCGACAAACGTGGATTGTTAATCAGCGGACCGTAAACTGAGGCTTCTCCTGTGATGCGGGCAGCAGTGTCAGCGGCTTCGGAAAAACCCATATTAAAACTGGCCGAATCAAAGGCCAGCACGGTTTGCCAGCGGCTGGCAATGTACGGAATCTGTACTTTCCCGGTTCCGGCTGTGGCAATTTTAATGGCTACATTTCGGCCTGAAGGATCCAGTATTCCACTCAGATGCCATTGCATATGCAAACTGTCATCGGTAACTGCAGCCAGCGTGCTGAATTCGCTGCCGGCAATGCTGAGCTCAGGAAAACCAAAACTGAAATTGTGCCTGTTGATGGATGCAACGATGTTAAAATTGCGGATATTGACTTCGGAAGGAACATACCTGAAAGCAGCATTAAAAAGTGCCGAAACCCGGGCAGCATAATCGGGTGGAATACTGTCGGTATGCTTTGTTGTGGTATCACTTTTCTTCAGATCAAGCAAAAGAAGATAATTGCTCTCTGTGCCATTTCTTACCAGATTAATTAAAGGATCAGTAACTTCAAGATTTGCAAACCTGATTTTAAGCAGAAGCAGTGGCATCGTCCGAATGTGAATACTAACGCGTTTTACCGTTAATAAGGTGTCACTATGCGGCGGCTTAAAACTCAGTTGTTCTATAAAAACTGTACTTAAACCGGTAAATCCTGCCTCTTTATATTGAATATTTAATCCGGTGCGGGCACCAATGCGCTCAAAACGACTGTTCAGCAGTTGGTTAAGCACGGTGCTCCTGAGCAGAAAGCCTGATAACAAAAGCAGCAGGATGAAACCAAATGTAAGTTTCAGCAATTTGAGTAGTCCCTTTTTGGATTTCAACATCGGTAAGGCATTGGATTAAGGCAGCATGCAAAGATAAACCCAATTTCGCCATATCGCCGGATAACGACTTCATTAATGCTGAAAGCTTTAAAATTTATCAACAATACCCTGCCGGCCGATGGCTTTTAAGTACTTTTACAGAGCAATTGTGCACGGTTACATGCAAAGAGTCAGTGGTTATATTTAAGTGATAATGCTGATTCATACTGCATCAGCAAGCTTTATAAGGCTGAATTTCGGATAATACAATGAGCAAATTTACACACCTACACGTTCACTCAAAATACTCCATACTCGACGGAGCTGCCGATATTGCCGACATGTATAAAAAGGCAGTCAGCGACAATATGCCGGCCATTGCACTTACCGATCACGGTAATATGTTCGGGGTTTTTAAGTTTGTAGCTGAAGCTGAGAAATACAATGAACCGGGCAAGCCACCGGTGATTAAACCTATTGTCGGATGCGAATTTTACCTTGTCGAAGACCGGCATCGCAAGCAGTTTACCCGCGATCAGAAAGACCAGCGCTACCATCAGTTACTTTTGGCAAAAAATACCACCGGTTACAATAATATCGTTAAACTTGCTTCGCTTGGCTACATGGAAGGCCTCTACAGCAAGTATCCGCGCATCGATAAAGAGTTGCTGCTGCAATATCACGAAGGACTGATTGCTACCACCTGCTGCCTTGCGGCTGAAGTGCCGCGTGCCATTATAAACAAAGGCGAAGAAGAAGCCGAAAAGTTATTTAAATGGTGGCTGGATGTGTTTGGCGATGATTATTATGTTGAACTTCAACGGCATGGTATTCCCGACCAGGATAGGGCCAACAAGGTGCTTATTAAATTTGCCCGCAAATACAATGTGCGCATCATTGCTACCAACGATTCACATTATGTAGAGCAGGATTTTTATAATGCGCACGATATTTTATTGTGTGTAAATACCGGCGAAAAGCAAAGCACACCTTCGTCAAAAGATTATAATGATGAAGAATCTTCGGGCAGGGGTTCACGGTTTGCCTTTTACAACGACCAGTTTTTCTTCAAGACAACGGCTGAAATGGAAGCTGCTTTCAGCGATTTGCCTGAATCTATCGACAATACCAACGAAATTGTCGATAAAATTGAGCTGCTCAACCTGAAAAAGGAAATCATGCTTCCGCATTTTGCCCTGCCTGCTGGTTATACCGATCAGTTTGAATATCTGCGCGATATGACCTATAAGGGAGCCCGGAAACGCTACGGGCAATTAACACCCGAAATTGAAGAACGTCTTGCTTTTGAACTGGGTACCATCAGGCAGATGGGATTTACAGGATACTTTCTGATTGTATCTGATTTTATTAAAGCTAGTCGCGACATTGGCGTATTTGTTGGTCCCGGCCGCGGCTCGGCTGCCGGGTCGGTGGTTGCATACTGCATTGGTATTACCAATATCGATCCGATGAAATACGGGCTTCTTTTTGAGCGATTTCTCAACCCCGATCGTAAGAGCATGCCCGATATTGATACCGATTTTGATGACGAAGGCCGGCAGAAAGTTATTGATTATGTGGTGGAGAAATACGGGCGCAATCAGGTGGCACAAATCGTCACCTTCGGAACCATGGCGGCTAAAAGTTCCATTAAAGATGTAGCCCGTGTATTGGATCTGCCGCTTAACGAATCCAATATGCTGGCGAAGATGGTTCCCGATAAACCCGGCATCGAGCTTAACCGCGTGATGCTGGCACCTGTTGATGGTGAAAAGAGCCTGAAGGAAAAGGAAGGTCTAACCAACGAAGATCTGGAGGATGTAAAGAAACTCCGATTAATCGCCCAGGGAAAGGACCTTCAGGCCAGCGTGCTCAGGGAAGCCATTGCGCTCGAAGGTTCGGTGCGCAGCACCGGCATCCATGCCGCCGGCATCATCATCGCGCCATCCGATCTTACGGATATCATACCAGTGCATACCTCAAAGGAAACTGACCTGCTTATTACACAATTCGAGGGCAAGGAAATTGAGAATGCCGGTGTAATAAAAATGGACTTCCTTGGGCTTAAAACACTCTCGATTATTCGCGATGCGCTGAAGATGATTGAAGAGAATCATGGCGTTAAAATAAATATCGACGATGTTCCGCTCGACGATGCCAAAACATTTGAGCTTTATCAGAAGGGCGAAACCAACGGTACGTTTCAGTTTGAATCAGCAGGAATGCAAAAACACCTGCGCGACCTGAAGCCCGATAAGTTTGAAGATTTGATTGCCATGAACGCCCTTTACCGTCCGGGGCCAATGGAGTACATTCCAAACTTTATCGCCCGGAAATTCGGCCGCGAGGCTGTTTCGTACGATTTTCCGGAAATGAAGGAATATCTTGAGGAAACTTACGGCATTACCGTATATCAGGAGCAGGTAATGCTGCTTTCGCAAAAACTTGCTGGTTTTACCAAAGGCGATGCCGATACCCTGCGCAAAGCCATGGGTAAAAAAGATAAAAAAACGCTCGATAAAAAAAAGGATCAGTTTCTCGAAGGTTGCAAAGCCAGGGATCTTAATCTGAAAGTTGCCGAAAAAGTGTGGACCGACTGGGAAGCGTTTGCCCAGTATGCCTTCAATAAGTCGCACTCCACCTGTTATGCTTTTGTTGCATTCCAAACAGCCTGGCTTAAAGCCAATTATCCCGCTGAGTATATGGCTGCCGTGCTCACACACAATCTGAGCGATATCAAGAAAATCACCTTCTTTATCGACGAAACGCGCCGCATGGGAATACCGGTTCTAAGCCCTGATGTAAACGAATCGGCTTACAATTTTGCAGTAAATAAGCATGGGGAAATCCGCTTCGGAATGGGCGCCGTTAAGGGTGTGGGCGAAAACGCCGTTTCCGCACTCATTGAAGAGCGTAAGGCAAACGGCCCTTTTGAAAGTGTCTTTGATCTCACCCGTAGGGTAAACCTGCGCACAGTTAACCGCCGCAGCCTCGAAGCACTGGCAATGGCAGGAGCCTTCGATACCTTCGAAGATACCCACAGGGCACAGTATTTTTATAAGGAAGCGGCTGATGGGCAGTCGTTTCTTGAGAAAGTAATAAAACATGCCGGCGACTATCAGGCACAAAAATCGGGCTTGCAGGTGAGCTTGTTTGGCGGTGAAAGTGATGTTGAATTGCCTGAAGTTAAAATGCCACTTTGCGACATGTGGACCAACCTTGAACAACTGCGTTACGAAAAAGAGGTTACCGGTTTTTATTTGTCGGGGCATCCGCTCGACGATTATAAATATGAAGTACAAGCCTTCTGTAACAGGGGTATTGGCGATCTGAAAGATGAAAACCTTCCGGCGCTTGTGGGGCAAAAGGTGGTAACCGCTGGAATTCTTACCGCGGTAAACCACCGCATGTCGAAGCAAAACAAGCCTTTCGGAAATTTCACCATCGAAGACTGGAACGATTCGCTGCAAATGACCATGTTTTCGGAAGATTATCTTAAGCACAAATACATACTCGAAGAAGGCTTTGCGCTTATTATAAACGGAACCGTTCAAACACGATACCGCGACTCAAATTTGCTCGAATTTCGCATCGCAACCGTTAGTTTGTTGGCCGAAGCCATGGAGAAACTAACGCGAACTGTAAGTGTAAAGGTAAATGTGTTTAACATTACCTCATCACTTATCGCTGCGCTTAAAGAGGCTGTATCCCAGAATCCGGGTCACTGTAAACTTGAAGTTATTGTTTACGACGATTTAAACAAAATCAGTGTAAAAATGGCATCACGCAATCAGGTGCATCCCCGTGGGTTTACTACTGCGCTGCGAAATCTGGGTGAAGTTGATTTTTTACTATCATAGAGTTTGTTTTCGCCACAAAGTCACAAAGCCGCTAAGGGGCACAAAGTTTTGTTTGAAGGCTATTCAAAATTCGTCATTCGTAACTCGTGATTCGTCTTTTTCCCCTGAGCGGAACCGAAGAGCGTCATTGTAAACCGGCTATCAGGTCTTCTTCCGACCTGATAGCCGTGTTTGTTTTCATTCGTGGCTTCGGGCAATAGATGAACTCACCCAGGTTCGCCTGAGGCTCTGCCTCTGACACTTTTTAGTTTCCAGTTTCTGCTTGACAGTTTGATGATTTTCCTGCTTAAGCCCGGCTGCATCGCGGTTATTTGTTTTCTTCTACTTTTGTCTTGACACAAAAGTAGCAACTAAGCGAAGCGATCTCTTGCGCACCAAAGAAATAAACCAGATGCGCATAAAAGGTCAAGGCTGTGGAAAATTCGGCTAAAAACAGGCAGTCTCGTCAGAACTTGATTTGAAGATTAAAACATCCTTTGCATCTGACGAGACCGATTTTCCGAGGCCGGACCCTAGTAACTAACAACTAACAACTAACAACTATCAACTAAAAGTTTAAGTAAAAAGTTCTTCGTTCTTCGTTCTACGTTCGTCCCTCGTCCCATTATTGCAGTCTCAAAGTAGTATCTTAAAAATAAATTTGTTATTCAATTCTTTCAAAAATTGAAAAAGAATTACCTTTGAACGTTCAAAGTAACATTTAATCCTAAAATACTATTGTTATGGCACTCGAATTAACAGATGCAAATTTTGACGAACTGGTATTGAAATCCGATAAGCCGGCGGTTGTTGACCTTTGGGCCGAATGGTGCGGTCCATGCCGGATGGTAGGTCCCATCGTTCAGGAAATGGCCAATGAATACGAAGGCCGTGCTGTAATCGGCAAACTGGATGTTGACAGCAATCCAGGTATCACAGCAAAATATGGTATCCGCAATATTCCGACAATCCTGTTCTTCAAAAACGGTGAAGTGGCTGATAAACAGGTTGGTGCTGTGCCCAAATCGGTTTTGGTAGGCAAGCTTGAAAAGTTGCTGTAATCTGATTTTTTGGCTGAATCTTATATAAAGCTGTCGGTTTTATGGCAGCTTTTTTTTAGCGTTTGCCATACCTGGTTTTCTTCCTGAAATATCGTTTTAACCAGTTTAAATTTTTGAATTGTGCCGATAACCATCGATCAGGCCCGTTTTGATGAATTCAGTCCTCTTGAACTGCTGGCCCACCAGCTGGTGGAGGGGTTTATCACTGGTATGCATAAAAGCCCGTTTCATGGCTTTTCAGTCGAGTTTGCCGAACACCGCCTTTACAATCAGGGCGAATCTGTTAAACATATCGACTGGAAACTCTTCAGCCGCACCGATAAAATGTTTGTGAAAAGGTACGAAGAGGAAACCAACCTTCGGTGCCAGATTGTGATCGATGGCAGTGCGTCGATGTATTTCCCTGCCAAAGAAAGCCGCGCTGCCGGTGAAAGCGATAAAATGACTTTTTCGGTACATGCGGCGGCGGCCATTTTGTACCTTTTGCGCAAACAGCGCGATGCTGCAGGGCTTAGCATCTTTACTGAAGAAGTCGGGCTTCATACCGAAGCACACAGCAACACAGTGCACCAAAAGTATTTATATGCTGAAATGGAAAAACTGATGAATCCGCCCGCTGATATCAACGGAAGAAGGACTTCGGCAGCCAAAGCCCTGCACCAGATTGCCGATAATATCCACAAACGCTCGCTGGTAATAATCTTCAGCGATATGCTCGACAACAGCGAATCGGCTGAAGCTCTGTTTCCGGCCCTGCAACACCTCAGGCACAACAAGCACGAGGTTATCCTGTTTCACGTGTACGATAAGCATCACGAGCTTGAGTTTGCTTATGATAATAAGCCTTACCGTTTTGTTGATATGGAAACTGGCGAAGAGCTAAAGGTAAAACCCCACGAGATACGCAGCGGTTACCAGCAACGCATGAAGGCATTTAAAACTGAGCTTGCCGCAAAATGTGCCGGTTACCACATCGATTTGGTGGAAGCCGATATCAATCTGGGCTATAAGCAGGTGTTGCTGCCGTATTTGCTGAAACGGGTGAGGCTACATTGAGCTAAATCTGCAAAATTTCCGGTTTAAATACAGCTTACTTCACCGCCATCTCCACCCATTTTCTCACCATTCCCACCTCATTTCGCAGTTCGGCCACATCCGGTGCCGTCTGCCAGCTCTCCAGTGTTTCCAATACTTCCGGTGGCAGTTGCGACAGATCGTTCTGACTGAAATACAAATACAAGACCATTACCCGCAGCCAGTCCAATCGCTCATAGTTGTCGGCAGGTGCGGTGGTTTTGGTCAGGTAGTTCCCGAAGGATTGCAGCAGCATGTCTTTTTGTGGTAAAGGCGGCACCAGCATATTCAGCTTGCGCAGGGCCACAAAGCGCGGCAGTTCTGGATCTATCGTGCGGTGGTTGAAGTAGCTGTCGGGAATGTCAATTGTGATGGATTCTTCCTGAAAATTAACCCAGAGGTAGAGTGAGTCAATGGGTTGCTGGGCGCGGGAGATGCTGCTTAGTGCGATAAAGAAAAGAAGTATGATTGTTTTTTTCATTTTTCAGACAGGATTTACAGGATTAACAGGATCTTTTTAATTGTTTGTTATCAGCTTTGTTTGCCGGAGGTCCCGGCTCCGAATAACCCGGATGGGCTCCTCTCACTCCACCACAAACCTCGCCTTGCCCATCTGCCGGTTGCCCGAATACACCACTGCCATATACAGCCCCGGCCGCCAGTGTGAAATACTGAGCCCGGTTTCGTTTACGCCTGCATTAACGGGCATTTCAGCCAGTTGCCGGCCGTACATATCGTAACAAACAACCCGTATATTACGGTGGTATTCCGTATTTTCAAGCAAAAAGCGCACATACTCCTTTGCCGGGTTGGGTGCAGGGGTAATGGGGATCAGGCTGATGCGGGCCTCATATTCTTTGCGGGCAGGAATATCCTCCAGATTTACAATCACATCGCAATCGCTCAGATCAATGGTTTTTGAAACAATGGGATCGGGGCAGAGATAATCGTAAACTCTTGGCGCAGTGTAAATACTGTCGTACTCCAGATTCTCATTAAATTTCAT